>Ga0302310_10002772_pt1 | contig 13851 bp, 10 predicted proteins | sample III_Palsa_N1_2_FD_200451 | JGI IMG/M metagenome (GOLD analysis project Ga0302310, IMG submission 200451) | Peat permafrost microbial communities from Stordalen Mire near Abisko, Sweden - III_Palsa_N1_2 | ecosystem: Environmental > Terrestrial > Soil > Palsa > Peat permafrost | place: Sweden... | reverse complement strand
AAGCAGGATAAGGGTCGATTGCAGCAGCCCGGCGCGTATCACCGGCGGAGCCTGCGCTTCGGATACGGTGACCGACCGGGGGGCATTCGGCTCAAGGTGTCGTGTTTCGGGTTTAGCCGATGCCTTAGCGACCATGCAAGTAAGGGAGAGAACGGAGGTAACGGCGAGAATCATTGGCGGTTTCATAAGGCCCTCTTTTATGGCAATGGATTGGCTACACTGCCTCTCCCTGGGCTAAACGAGCGATGCCCTCGGAGAGTCCGTACTTCTCTACAAGCTTGGTCCGGCGTACTCGGTCTCTTGGCTTGGTCGAAAATGTTGCATAGCTGCGACTGTCGAGATTCAGCGTGACGACCTTCGTCAGTCCATCCCGCCGGATGTACAGCCCTTCGCGATCCTGAAGACTTTCGAACAGGGCAAGCTGCTGTTCGTTCATCTTGAACAGCTCGGCATACCGTTTCCGGTTGAACGTCGCATCCTTTAGGAACAAAAACGAGGTGCAGGAATTCACGATACTGTCAGCATTGGCTCCGAGGTCATCCGCAGACTGGCCGATCATGGTGACGCCGCCTAAATTCTTGCGGACGGTCTTGATGGAAGCCAGTGCCCCGTCAAGCAACTGCTTGTTCTTCATCGAAGAGAAGATCTCTTCGATCAGGATGTGCTTCGGCACGCCCAGATTGGCGGGGTCATAAAGAACATCATTGATGCGGCGCAGTAGCCAGACCATCAACGGCTCGATGAGGTCGGCATACTGCTCGTTGTTTACTCCCTGAAAGTCGAAGCACTGGAGACGCGAGAGCGAGAGACTGTCCTCGATGTTGTCGAAAACGGCGTTATAGATCCCCTTACCCACCCACTTCGATAGATAGCGGTCCAGTTTTTTGGGAAGGAATAGATTGGAGAGCCGTCGATTGGCCGGGTCAAGCAAGTACATATCCTGAACAGCCTTATGGATTACGTCGTCGTCCTCGGGCTCCAGGGCCGCGCCTCCGTTAGTCAGCAGCAACTTCACGAACGAGTACAGAAACTTGATATTGGTTTCGGTTGGCTCCAGCGCGAAGGGATTCACGCGCGGGCCGTCCTTGCCGACTCGATCGACCTTGCCACCATAGAGCTCGACTACACTCTCGTAGCTGCCTCCGATGTCAAAAATGTAGGTGAATCCGCCGTATTTCTGCTCCAGAGCCACCAGCGCGTTGCCATGAACCGATTTCCCGGTCCCTGTCGGACCGATGATGAGCATGACCCGCACACCGTCCACATACACGTCCTGAAAGAACGGCGTCCGTGTGCGTGTTTCGAATACATTCAGGTATTCGTTGTCGAGATCTTCACAGTGCGGGTGTCCGATGTGAGGAGCGAACACTGAGGAGAGCCGCGCGTGGTGGTCTTCTGCTAGCCACATCGGGAAAACATTGAACTTTTGGTTGCCAGGAAACATCGCGTAGAACGCAGACAGATTTCCAAGGGTCTCTTCCATGACTTGTGCGCGAACATCCACAAAGGCGCGGTGCACAGCGGGAGCGACCGCACGAAGCCGTTCCGGACTACTTGTCGCGACGAGAAGCCTGAGCGAGAACTCGCCTTGCGCCTTCTTGTCGAGCGAACGGATGACATCGCTGAGATCGTCGACGTTGTTGTTGGCGGCCCTTGCCCCTGCGCCCGTATCTAGCGAGGCCGTGTCTCTTCCGCTCATCACGCGGGTCAAGACTCCGACTTTGAAGAAGGAGATGAACTTCTCCTGGGCGTCGATCTCACTGCGAGCAGCAGACGTCGACTTCACGCGCCATGTCGAGCACAGCACACTGTCGCAGTCGAGTGTCAGCAAATTCGAGAAGAGGCACGGGCGCGAAGCCTCAGGCGTTGTCTTCAGCGAGAACATCTGGACGTGCCGTTTACCAACTTGTACGTGATCACTGTGCCACGCAACGGCGCTCTTCACGATCTGCCGGTCTACACCTGTGTCGTTGTGGAGTTGATCCTGGCCAGCCCACTCCTCGAGGTTGAAGAGATAGCTGAAAAACTGGAAGGCGGCGTCCTTCGCAAGCAGGCTGAGTCCAAACGAAGCGCCGAGGTGCCCTAACAGGAGCGTTGCAGTCTTTTCGAGGTCGGAAAGCATTCGCGAGGTTTCTACCGCATTATCTTTCGGCGTCCGCTGGAAGGCCTTCGCCTTCGACGGCTCCAACGTGAGGCACCAGTGAAGGTCGATGCGACGGAAGGCAGCATTCTGTTCGAGGAACGCAAGACGGTCACTTGCGAAAGCATCGGTGACCTCGTTTAGATACTTCTTTTGCCGAGGTAGCGGAAAGCCGGACATGACCCGCGTGTATTGATAGAGGCAGGAGCCTTCTGGTAGTCCGCGCAAAGCACCCTCGATCGAGCGGACGCGCGATTCCAACTCCAGGTCGGTCAGGCCTTCCTCGTCGACTCCCGTGAGAGAGAACAGGCATCCGTAACCGCCGCCTTTCAGAGCAAAGACGCTCGGCCCGACAAAGCGCGATATCGGAACGATGCTGCAGGCGGCGCCGGCCTTCACAAACCACGGATTGTGTTTGAGTTGTTCAGTGTTTGCGCGGGTCATAATAGCTCTTCTGGCTGAGGGCGAGACCCCAGAGTTGGAACATCTTTGGGTGGTTGCGAACGATGAGCCAAGCACCGCAGGCAAGGGTTGGAAAGGCTAGAATTGCCAGCATTCGAAACCCAACGAGGAAAACCGTTACCGTGACGAATACGATCGCCATCCATGCTGAGAGGTCCAGGCCAAGTTTGGCCCTCGGTCGATTCAGCGCTTGGTTGATGGGTAACGGCTCTCCCCGCTTGGTCGTGTGCATGGCAGCTCCTACATCGACTGCCCGGTGAGCGAACCAATCCAGCCCGCTCCCCAACCCAGAACACCGGCACCAAACAGCGCACCGAAAAGCCCTGGAATGGCATCCTGAAATCTGCCCGACATCATGCGGATTCCGGCGAAGATCAACCCGCCAAAGCAGATAATCGCGCCAGCATAGATGGCGAAAGTTTTGAAGGTCGACATTAAAGTTTGAGCGCCGGAAAAGTCCATCGTCCCCTGAGCGTTTGCGATCGCGGAGAAAGAAATAACCAGGAGAGCAGGCACTACGGCGCGAGCATGATGAAGGAGTGGATTGCGTTGCATCAAACGACGAATCTTGAAACGGGATCTGCGAGACATTGGCACCTCCATCGACTGGGGTCAGCCGAGATATGCCGTGATCATGAAGCCGATCGCATTCGCTGTCTAATACTTCTTAGTTATCGGGTGATAGCTGGCAGTTATCGCCCTCGCATAAAACTCGGCCCTTGAGAGACTTCTAGCCGAGGAGACGCAATTGAATCGGCCCTTCTTCAGTCGTTGAAACCCTGGCGTTTGGTCGTTTCATTGTGCTTCTGCCCGCGGTCAAGGCAATCTCACTGTCATTTTTCGAGATTTCCCCACCGAACTGCTTTTTGAATTGGCGGACAAGGATTGGAATCGTCTTTGGATGCCGTTGCTTGTGATAGATCAAGGCAGTATCGATGGTCCAATCAATGCCGGTAACCGGACGCGTCGTCAACTGATCATCCAACGTCGTGCCTTCGCGGATCAGAGCCACACCAAACCCGTCTCGGACGAGAGCCTGCATCTCGGACGGATGCGAAGCCCTTGAGTACTCACGAATGTAGACGCCGACGGAGCTCAGCCGCTCCACCAAACGGTCATGCGCATCCGGATGTTTCTGCGGGTGATAGAAGATCCTCAGGTGCTCCTCCAGATCTCCAACGACGAGTGCGCCTTTGTTTGCGAGCGGACTATCTTTGCGAATGCAAACAACAAGCCGGTCGCGCCGAAGTTCCTCTACATGGATGTCGGGATGCGCCAAGGGTAGGGTTACGAGAGCAATATCCACGACTCCCGCTTGAACCTCCTCGATGAGCTGGTGCACATCGCCATGCGTCGGACGGACACCAACTGACGGCACAAGTCTCTTCTGCATGGAGCAGAGTTCGCGAAAGAGCTCTTGATCGACAAGCGAACTCGAACCGGAGCAGATCGACACAATCTCTCCACGTTCGATCGCCACGATCGCGTCAATGACCTCATTTCTTACCTCCAGCAAATGACGCGCAAGGCCTATGAATGCGTCACCAGATTCGGTCGGACGAATGTGCCCTCTCTTCGTCTTGCGAAACAAGCGCACACCGGAGTTGTCCTGGAACTGCCGTGCCTGCACAGAGAGGTTGGGTTGGGAAGTGTGGAGTTCTTCTGCGGCCGCGCGAAGTCCGCGCTTTTCGAGAATTGCCAGGAGATAGCGAAAATGACGAAACTCTGCCCAGTCGTACATGCCACGTCCTTTCGAAACGGAACTGTACGTCAATCACGACAAATGACTTCCTTTTTAGATCGTCACAACAAGGGATGGGAACTGCAACTGGAATGGAACGCCTCGGCCAAAAATACTTCGCGCTGCCCACAGTGGTTACTAAGGTGTCTTCACAGTGGTGGATAAAGGACTTCGTCGACCCCGATAACTGGCATCTATCACCCGATAGATAGGAAGTATTGGACGACAGTTGATCCTGGGACGAGGCTAAGGTATGGCGTCGGCCGATGCTGACGGCTCTCGTCAGACAACGCGCCGCACGAGTCGTTTGCCAATGGATCGAATCGGAAGTGCGCGTTTCCAAAGTCAATCGAACGACTTCCAGTGTGAAGGAGCTCTAATGCCGCGAAATGCCGCTTACCTAGTTTCGGATCCGTCCCGACTTCCTGAAGGACTCCTCTCATCTACGAGTGTTCCGCCAACCGAAGCATTCGGAACATCGTCAGAGCACGAACTCCGACCGTTTATGCACAGTCACAATCGAACAGAAAAGCCAGAAAAAGCAGTCGTCGAGATACTAAACTCAAATGAACTGGCACTGCGGCTCAAGGTCAAAGAGTCTTGGGTAATCGAGCAGAGCAAGCGATCTCGAACGGCGGATCCCATTCCCGTTTTGCGGTTGGGAAAGCATCGCCGATTTCGCTGGGGCTCTCCTGAGATGAATGACTGGCTGGCTCGCCGTGCTGGCGGAACAACAACATCACGCAAGACCTGGTCCTGAAAAATTCCCGCAAAGGAGAGTTTTAATGGCCCAGCAAGGAAGTTTGTATCAAGACCATGGAAGCTGGTACGTCCGCTATTGGGAGGCTGTCCGCAACGAGGATGGCACCACAAGGCGGAAGAATCCGGCGCATCGATTAGCGAGTGTGAAGGACTATCCAAAAAAATCGGAGGTCATTCCTCTCAAGAACCGATTCATGGATCGCCTCAACCATATCGGGTTTACACCCGGCAGCGGAGTTTCATTCGTGGATTTCGTAGACAACACGTTTCTTCCGGGGTGCGAGAGACGGCTTACTGGAGCCGGACTCAAGTGCTATCGAGATACGTGGAATTGTCATCTGAAATCACGCGTATTGAACTTGCGCCTCCGGAACGTTCGTCCCGTGCACATCCAACAGCTGCTCAATGCGGTAGAAGATGAGTATGGCACGAACCTCGCTCATGCCACGTACAAGACGATAAAGGTGACGCTAAGCGCCATCTTCACCGAGGCTCGCAACCTCGGTTTGTACGACGACACCAATCCCACCACCGGCGTCCGGGTTCCGAGAGGCCGCAGGCATGGACGAAAGCGTCTGGCCTACAGCCTCGACGAGGTCCTCAGACACCTCGAGCTATTCACCGAGAACCCCATCGTCGTTCCTCAACGCCTTCCACGGAAGTGCAAGTCTGACCAGCGCCGCCGCAAACGGATGGCTGGCGAGCTTGTGTCCAATACGGAAGGATGTCACCTGCCCCGGATCACCGCAAGGGTCGTCCGAGCCATCATTGGCGCGGCGGCATTTGCCGGCCTGCGCAAAGGGGAAGTGCGAGGGCTGTGGTGGGATGATGATCGCATCGATTCGCTCGCTATTTGTCGAAGTGTCTGGAACTCGACGATCAAGAGCACCAAGACGGAAGAAGACATCGACGACCCGGGGTTGGTTCCCGTCATTCGGCCGCTGCGCTCTCTTCTCGATGCCATCAAGCCGGAGCATGCGACGGGATTCGTCTTTGTCAGCCGAATCGACGGAGCGATTGATCTCGATAACCTGGCCAATCGCGTTTTGAAGCCCATCTTCAAAGCGAACGGCCTGGAGTGGAAGGGCTGGCATGCGTACCGTCGCGGTCTCGCGACCAACCTCAAGGAGCTGGGTGTCGAAGATACGACGATCCAGTGCATCCTGAGGCACGAGGACGTGAGTACGACCCAGCGCTTCTACATCAAAACTGCGCCCCGAAGGGCGCAGGAGGCGATGCGTGTATTGGAGGAAAAGATCGCTTGTACAGCAGTTGTACAGCAACTGGCAGTCAACGGATCCGGAAGTAACTGAAAGAATGGAGCCGACGAACGGACTTGAACCGTTGACCTGCTGATTACGAATCAGCTGCTCTACCAACTGAGCTACGTCGGCGACTCCTTTGTCATTCTATCGGCAATCACTTCATCCGCAAAATTCTCTCCCCTTCATCCCGCTCCAGCACCCTTCACCGCGACGTACACACCTCTCTTACCAAAGTTTCTATCCCTTTATCCACAACGCAAAAGGGCCGCCCGGCAACAGGGCGACCCTTTTCTATGGGAGGCAGTTCCAACGGAGGCAAAGCCATCAGAACTCTCTGGTGCAAGACTATGTTCGACCTAGGACGCTGTCAAGAAAGTTTTCCATCATTTATCATCTCTATATAAATCAATGACTTAGATAGTTTTATCCCGCTCGCTCCGGTTTTCTCCGGTTTTTCACCGCGGCTTCCACAATTCCCCAAAATCGCCTCTTCCACCACCGAATCGGCCTCCCAACCCTAATCCCCTCAACTCCAATCCCACCCTAAACCCCCGTAGCCGAGTCCCGCCCCCCAAACACTGCCGGCTTATTTTGCGGAGCCAAATGCAGGCTCAGAAACTCCGCCTCCACCGCCGCCGGCTTCCCCCGCAGTACCCGGAACCACGCCCGCCCAAACCCCAAAAACAGCCCCAGCATCACCGCCCCCGCTCCTAGCACGGCCGACAGGATCGTAATGTTCTCCAGCAGCGTAAACGTCTGCGCCGCCACCACCTTGAACGGCGGATGGGCATCCTGGTCGAACGTCATTTGGCTCAAGTGGATACCCGCAATCATCTGCTGCGCCGCATCCCCCGCAAACGTCCCCGTAGCCAGCAGAACCAGCGTCCCATCCTGTCGCAGCCGAGCCCCTCCGCTCAGCAGCCCCGGCACCTCTCCCTGGACCGCCTTCGCCGCCTCTTTCGCCAGCGTCGGCGTCGGATACCGCAGCATCGTCAGCGTCTCCTGCCCACGCTCATCGTCATACTGCGCCGTCACGGCTTCGGGCTCCATCTTCCAGTTCAACGACCCAGCCGGAAGCACCCCACCCTGCACCGCATAGCTCACCGGCCCCAGCGCATACCGCAAGCTCCCTCCCACCAGCCCCTTCGTCGGAGTCAGCGTCGGCAATATCGGCACCGCGCCCGTGTTCCCGAACGCCTTTGGCATCGCCAGTGCCAGCGGCCGCAGCTCCGCCACGTCCTGCGCCGTCACCGCCCCGGTAAACTTCGCCAGCACCACCGACTTGCCCACCGTGAACACCACCGCATCCCCACCCACGCCATCGGCGTCGAAGACTCCGATCTCGCTCCCCACCCGCATCCCCGGCCGCTCCACCAGCGTGAACGCGCTATAAGCTCCTGTCCGATCCCCAAACTGCACAGCCTCCACATGGATCCTGCGCCCGCCCCGCGTGTACTCCGCCACCTTCGACCGAATCTCCCCACACTCCCCCAGCGCCTGCGCACTCACCCCCAGCAACGCCGCGCCCGACCCAACATCCGTCTTCGCATCCACCGCCACGTCCACCCGCGTCCACGCCCCAAACTTCGCTGGCAACAGCGGCGCCGCCGGCTCCATCAACGACACCGAACCCTGCGCCCAACTCACCTGTGCGCCCATCGCCAGCCCGGCCACCATCACCGCCAGCGCCATGCCCCGTCTTGTCCCGAAAACCAACCGCATACAAGCGAAAGACTACACCAACACCCCAATCGTGAGCACCCCCACCGCACTTCCCCCAACGGACAACTGAGAACTGACAACTCACAACTCGTTATCTCGCCGCCTGCTCCACCGTCGACGCCCTGGGCTTCGCCCCATTGATCCCCTGCGCATACACCGCGATCCCCTTATACAAACTCTCCGCCACCCGCTCCCGATACTCCGGCGTCTCCAGCTTTTCCGCCGTATCCGGATTCGTGACAAAGCTAATCTCCGCCAAAATCGAAGGCATATTCGCCCCAATCAGCACCACAAACGGAGCCTTCTTCACCCCCCGATTCTTCAGCTCCGGATTCCCCTTCCGCAGCCCCGCATACAGCGACGTATCCACATCCGCGGCCAGCTCCTTGCTCTCGTCAATCTTGTCCTTCAGCGCAATCTTCTTCACCAAATCGCTCAGTTCATGCACGCTCTCCGTCGACACGGCGTTCTCACGTCCCGCCACCGTCATCGCCTCCGGATCGCTCGTGAAGTTCAGGTAGTAAACTTCAACGCCCTTCACCGAAACATCCGACGAACTGTTCGCGTGCACCGAGATAAACAAATCCGCCTGCGCCTTATTCGCAATCGCCGTTCGAGTCTCCAGTGGCACAAACGTATCGTCATCCCGCGTATAAACCACCTCCGCGCCCAGTCGATCATGCAGCAACTTACCCAGCCGCAGCGCCACATCCAGCACCACGTCCTTCTCCTCAATCCCGCCCGCGCCTAGCGTGCCCGAGTCATGCCCACCATGCCCGGCATCAATCACGATCCGCCCAATCTTCAGCCCCAGCGCCCGCATCAACGACGTCTCGCCATCCGCCGTAGGAGGCGCCGCCTCCACCGGTTCGCCCTTCACGGAAGCTGTCGCCGCCGTGGCCTTCCTCCGCGATCGCGGCACATAATGCGCCTCACTCGCAACATCCGCACCCGCATCCCCGCTAGTCTCCGCAATCGGTTTCGACGTAGGCTTGTGCGTCGCCTCCACCTTCCCCGGCTGCGTACTCACCGCCGCAACCTCACTGCTCGTGTCCGCCGCACTCTTCGTCACCGTATTTGGCACCGGCCTCGCCACCGTAGGCTTCGACGCGATCACCACCCGCGGCGGCGCCACCGCCTTCCCATCCCCCACCCGATCCGTACTCCGCGCCGGCAACCCAAAACTCGCACTCCCATCCGTCACCGGCATCGGCGGCAAACTAGACACCGAAGGTCCACTGCCGCGCTTCACACCCACCGCAGGCTCCGTACTTTCTCCGCTCGCTACTGGCGCAGGTTCAACCACCGCACTCGCTACTTCCTGCTTCCTACTTCCTACTTCCTGTTCTTTCCCCCCATGAATATCGATGATCAGCCGCAGCGGATTGGGCAACAAAAATGCCGAGTACTCCGCCACGTGATGCACATCCAGCACCACCCGCGTCACCTCGCCGGAGAACTGCGCCGCCCGCACCTGCGTAAGAAATCCGTCATCGGTCACATTGAAACTCTTGCCTGCCAACTCCGGCGCCAGCCGCGCATGCCCCAAATCAAAGAAGATGCGGTCAGGATTCTCCACCCGAGCCGCCTCATACTTAATCTCTTCTCCCGGCGCCACATTCAAATCAATGACCACTCGCGTATAACTAGCCGTCGACCAATGCCGAATCCCCGTAACCACCGCCAGCGGCCCCGTCTTCCCCCCATTCGTCGTCCCCACCACATCCGGAGTCAACCGCCCCGACGTCAAATCCTCCCGCACCACCGGAGCCACATGCCCCGTCGTTGCAGTCTCGCGAGCCACCCCTCCGGGCGCCCCATGCATGACAGCCCCACCGTCAAGCGCAGGATTCGCGGATGTCGAGTGCCCCATCTTCGCAACGCCACTTTCGTCGCTAAAGGAGGTCTCACCCGATCCCGTACTCCCACCACTCCGCTTCTTCGATGTCGATGAACCTGCCACACTTCCGGGTGCCCCATCCGTGATGGCTTTATCGTCACGGGTGGGATTACTAGATTCCGGGTGCCCCACATCTCGCTTCTGAGATGTGGGTGAACTCGCAATAACCCCCACCTTCACCCCAGCCGCCCGCGCCTCCCGCGGATAATCCTGCACCAGCTGCGCCCGCACCTTCGCGGCCTCCTCCGCATCCGCCGCCCCCAGCAACGCCAGCGCCTTCACCAATGCTTCAGGAGCCAGCTTGTCCGCCGGATAAGCCTTCGCTAAATACTCATACTGCCCCGCCGCATCGTGGACGTTCTTCTTATCCCCAAACTCGATCCCTTGCTCATTCAACAGTTCGGCAACCTGCGCCACAGCCGCCGCCGCATGCGCATTATCCGGATCGGCATGATAGATCGCGCGAAACGCATTCATCATCCGCGCATATTCCTCGCGCGTATGCGTCCGCTTAGGCTCCGCCTCAAACTCTGCTCGAGCAGCAACCGCCGCATCCCAACCCGGCCCAGGCTTCTCCACCTCACCCGACGCCAGCCCACCGCACCACAACCCCACCAAAGCCACCGCGCTCAACCAGCCGCAGCCCCGTCCAACCCCACCCTGAACAAAGAGACCCATACCAACTTAAGTGTAGGTTCCCGCCCCAACCCCCACCCTGTGAATCCCCCAAAGGTACCCCCGCGAATACCCTCACCTCCTCACTTCGCCCCCCACCTCCAAAGGATCTGTATTTGCTGTTGCACTTGCACTTGCCGTTGCAGTTGCTTGTTTTACGCCGTCATCCTAGAGCGAAGCGAAGGATCCTGTATTTGCACTTGCACTTGCATTTGCCGTTGCCGTTGCTCTTGCGACTGTCATCCCGAGCGCCGCGAGGAACCTCCTTCTCGCCCCAGCGCGCCCATTCCTCCGGATGAGCAGGGGCCTTTAGGCTCCTGAAAAGCATTCGCCACCAAATCGGGCCTTAGCCCCGGCCCACACAAAACTCCGTCATCCTGAGCGCAGTCGAAGGACCCGCCCCCAACCCCGCAGCCGCAATCGACAATCGGGTACCCCAGGCTTTAGCCTTGGGTCTCATGACGTCGCAGGGAGACGGGCTTTAGCCCTAAGGTATGCCTCCCCGCGCCCTACCCGAGCATCTCCCCCACCACATCCCTCGCCCCAGCCAGCGCACGATCCAAGCCCGCAACATCCGTCCCCCCAGCCTCCGCCAAATCCGGCCGCCCACCACCCTTCCCCCCAACCTTCGCCGCAATCGCCCCAACAATCTTCCCCGCCTGCACCCGCGACGTCAGATCCTTACTAACCCCAACAATCAAGCTCACGCGCCCGTCCGCCGCAGCCCCCAGCACCACGACCCCCGACCCCAACTTCCCGCGCAGCTCATCCACCAGATTCCTCATCTGCGATTTATCCAAAGCATCCACACGCTGACTCAAAACCTTAACACCCTTAACTTCGACCGCAGACGAAGCCGCATCCGCAGTAGCCGCGCTAGCCGACTTCATCCGCATCGACTCCAGCTCCCGCCGCAGCTTCTTCATCTCCTCTTCCTGGCTCGCCACCCGAGCCCGCAGCGCCTCCCCACTCACATCCCCACCCCCAACAAAAATTCCCGCCGCCTTCGCTACATCGGCATCCCGCCTGAAAACCCCCAGCGACCCCATACCAGTCACCGCCTCCACCCGCCGAACGCCGCTAGCCACCGCGCCCTCGCCCATCAGCTTCACCAGCCCAATCTCCCCCGTAGCCGCGGTATGCGTTCCACCGCACAACTCAGTCGAGAACTCCCCGATCTTCACCACCCGCACCTTATCGCCATACTTCTCGCCAAACAGCGCCATCGCGCCAAGCGTATGCACGGCCTCATCAATCGGCACATCCACCAGCGTGACCACAGGAGTATTCGCCAACACTTGCGCATTCACAATCGACTCAATCTCCGCCAACTCCTCCTCGGCCACCCCAGCAAAATGCGAGAAGTCAAACCGCAACCGCGACCGATCATTCAAAGACCCAGCCTGCTTCACATGCGTCCCCAACACCTGCCGCAGCGCCGCATGCAGCAAATGCGTCCCCGTATGATTCCGCATCACGGCAGCCCGCACGACACCATCCACGACCGCATCCACCGTATCCCCGACAGCAACAGTCTGTTTCACCACCACCTGGTGCGCAAACACCCCCTGCACCGGCTTCTTACAACCCAACACATCGGCCACCACGGAGTTGTGATCCGCCGAATACAACCACCCAACATCGCCAACCTGCCCACCCGAGTCCGCATAAAAACTAGTAGCATCCAACACCACTTCACCCGTCTCACCAGCCCGCAACACCTGCACCCCAACGCCATCCTTCACCAGCGCGATCACCTTCGCGCCATCGGTGCGCAGCGCGGTATACCCCTCAAACTCGGTCTTCTCCAACTCCCGATAAACCGGCGCCGCCGACTTCTGCGACCCACCCTTCCAAGAAGCCCGAGCCCTTTGCTGCTCCTCTTCCTTCGCTTTCTCGAATCCAGCATGGTCGAATTCCAGCCCAGCATCCCTTGCAGCATCCACCATGAAGTCCAGTGGAAGACCATAGGTCTCAAAAACAGAAAACGCCCTTTTGCCATCCACTGGAGCGAGTGTCGCAAGATTACGCAAACCATTCCAAGCAAAGCTATAGAGCACATTAATTGCTTCAACATCTCCTTGGCTGGCCTTGTACTGGTCTACGTTGAAGGCTCTCTGCAAACTAGACGGCATCGTAGCGAACTCTTTTTCATGAAGCTCACGGAGAAGACCAACAGTTGGGTGAGTTGAAAAAATCGAAAGCAAGGTATTTTGCTTCGTTTCAATAATCAAGTCATTGAAGCGTTGAGAAGCGACGTCGAGGACTCGCGCAAATTGTTGTTCTTCAGCTAAAACGGTCATTGCCACGCGATCTTTTGAATCCTGAAGTTCGGGATATGCACTTTTCATTTCATCAACCACGGCGTCCACCATCTTGAACATGAATGGTTGCTCCTGACCAAGCAGTCGGCCGTGGCGGATTCCTCGACGGAGGATTTTACGAAGCACATAGCCTCGTCCTTCGTTCGCAGGAGCGACACCATCACTTATTAGGAAGGTAGCTGCTCGGGAATGATCGGCGATGATACGCAGAGAGGCCGAACTGACCTCCGTAGCGTTGGTCAGTTCGCGTGCCCTATCTATGAGTGGAGTAAAAAGGTCCGTCTCATAATTCGAAAGCTTCCCCTGCAACACCGCCGCCACCCGCTCCAACCCCATCCCCGTATCGATCGAAGCCTTCGGCAGAGGTGTTAGGCGATGCCCATCGGCCGATATTCCTTCCTCGTCCACCATTCGATCAAACTGCATAAAGACGAGGTTCCATATCTCCACGTATCTCTGGTCATCGTGTGGAAATGGCTTATCCTCACCCGTCTCGCTCGCCTCGATCCCCAGGTCATAAAAAATTTCCGAACAGGGACCGCACGGCCCTGTATCGCCCATCTGCCAGAAATTATCCTTAGCGGACATTCCGAAAATCCGATCGGCTGGGACTCCTGTTTCAATCCAATACTTCTCAGCCTCGATATCGCGTCCGATCGTCCCAGACCCCTCAAAAATCGTCACATACAAACGATCCTTATCAATCCCAAACCAGTTATCCGACGTCAGCAGTTCCCACGCAAACGCAATCGCATCCTTCTTGAAGTAATCCCCAAACGAAAAATTCCCCAGCATCTCGAAGAACGTATGGTGCCGCCGCGTAAACCCAACGTTCTCCAAATCGTTATGCTTCCCACCAG
>Ga0302310_10002769_pt1 | contig 13865 bp, 14 predicted proteins | sample III_Palsa_N1_2_FD_200451 | JGI IMG/M metagenome (GOLD analysis project Ga0302310, IMG submission 200451) | Peat permafrost microbial communities from Stordalen Mire near Abisko, Sweden - III_Palsa_N1_2 | ecosystem: Environmental > Terrestrial > Soil > Palsa > Peat permafrost | place: Sweden... | reverse complement strand
CTCATTTTGATGATGACGGTGTTGCCCTGTTCTGCGCTCGGCCACCGCTTCGGCAACCGCAGCGTCTATCAGTACGGCCAGGCCGTTTTCATCGTTGCGACGATCTTGTGCTTTTTCGCGCGAAGCCTGCCTTTTCTGGTGTTGGTGCGGGGCTTTCAGGCGCTCGGCGCGGCCGCGGTACTGAGCGTAAGTTCGGCTTTGATTCGCTCTATTTATCCCCTCTCATCCTTAGGGCGAGGACTGGCTCTCAACACCGTCATTGCCGCTGCCTCCGCCTCGCTCGCCCCGACATTGGGGGGCGCTATCCTGGCAGTGGCTAGCTGGCCCTGGTTGTTTGCCGTCGTCGTACCGTTCGCACTCTTGTCGATTCTGATCGGCGGCAACTCCCTGCCGGATAACCGGCGACAGAACGATCCGTACGACGTGCTTGGCGCGGTAATGTGTGCAGCGACGTTCGGCCTCACGATCTGCGGTCTCGAAAGCGCTGTGCATGGAGACTCGCCGGTGGTCTCGCTGGCTCTCGTCGTGCTGGGCGTGATTCTCGGTATTTTCTTCGTGAGGCGGGAATTGAAACAATCGCGCCCGGTGCTGCCGGTCGATCTGCTGCGCCTGAAAAGCGTCGCTTTGCCGTGCCTGGGAACGCTCGCGGCGTATACCGGCTTGATGGTCGTCATGGTGACTTTGCCATTCGACCTGCAACAGCGCTTCCATTTTTCTCCGGTTGCCACAGGAGCCGTCCTCGCACCGCTGCCGCTGATGACCCTGATTGTCGCGCCGGCCGCGGGCATTTTGTCCGATCGATTTCCTGCAGGCGTGCTGGGTGCAATTGGGATGGCCATCGGTTTGGCCGGCATGATATGCATCGCGTTTCTGCCGGCGTCACCCAACCGATTCGACGTTCTATGGCGCGTGGCCGTTTGCGGAGTCGGTTACGGTATGTTTTTCTCGCCGAATGCCCGACAAATCATCGCCTCGGCTCCGCACGAGCGCACGGCGGCCGCAGGCGCGCTGTTCTCCACCATTCGGGGCGCCGGGCAGACACTGGGCGCGACGGCGGTCGCCGCCTTGTTGGCCTTGGGTTGCGGCGTCGGTTCCACGCCGCCGCTGATCGCCTCAGTGCTGGCGCTGGTCGCCGGGTATTGCAGCTTGGCGGTACTCAGGCCAAGCAATCGCCGCCCCCATTCCGTGGAGGATTAGTCCGCGCAGGATCAGGTTGGGACGCGGCGAAAAGTCTGATTGCTATCGAACTTGGAGATTCGCCACTCGCCTTCGGCATCCCGCCGGCAATTCATGCGCACATCGGCAACCGCGGCTGGGTCGGCGTGGTTGAGTCCCGACGCCATTCCCGCAGTGGTGAAGTAGACGAGGCTGAAGGTGATCGACACTTCATTGGAGGCACGAAATTCAACGCGCAGATTCGACAGCGTATGCCGCTGTGTCGGCACACCTTGAGGCAGTGCGGAAAGGCGTGCCAGCCGGTCATTATAGAATTTCGCGACGGATGCGCGCCCTTGATGCGCGGCGCCCCCGACGGTGTAGGTGCAGTCCTCGGTCACGAGGCCCGCGATATGCAAGCCATTATTCACATCGAGCTCGTGGGCCCAATCGTTGATCAGTTGCTGGACCTCGGCGACAACGAGCGCTTGCTCGATGGTGAACTTTGCCATGCTTCCTCCCCTAACGCGATATGCTGGACTGAACGAACGGATAATTTTTATGCGCTCAAAATGTATACCTATGCAGCAACAATTGTAAAGCGATTGCCCGGCCGAGTCTGCCGCGTGCTGTGGTTGCTAGGTAAAAGGCGAGGAGCGGCGCCGACTCGAATCTGCACGGATCTCGGGTGGGAGCAGCCAGATCAAAAGATTCAACGCGATGGGCAGCAAAATCAGATCATCTACCACGCCCAGAAATGGGATGGCGAAATTCAGCGGTTCCAGACTGTAAAGTACGAGGACCGCAAGCGCCGGCAGCAGCCAGGCCGGCCGCCTTGGGTGATGAAGCGCGAGCCAGAGCACGCGAAGATTTCTTCGTCCGATCCACCACAGTCTCCAGAAACGTAACATGATTGCCGGCACCTCCTATACCCTCACGATGCGCGTGCCCGAGTGAGCCGTCAACATCACATCGGCCGTCTGGTGATGCGATGTTAGAATTCGTATTCTCGGATGCATGTTGAACTTTGGAGAGTAATTATGACGATTTCGTTTCGTCGCGTGGTCACGGGTCATGACTCGCAGGGCCGCGCGGTAATAATCGAGGACGGCCCGCCGGCCCGGGTATTCGACGATCTCGGTGAAAAGGGACTGGTGTTCTACGAGATCTGGAATACACGTGAGACCCCTGCGCGCATCGATCGAGCTGGCGGTGAGCCTGCGGAGCCACGCCTGTCGCTGGCGCCTCCCAAGGGCGGCACTCGCATTCGGGTGCTCGATATTCCCGTCGATAATCCGGCCACGGCGGATCTAGAGGCGGTGTTCGACAACATCGGCGGCAAAGATGCGCACATCGGTGCGCAGGCGGGCAAGCATGCGAGTTTTCATCGAACTCAATCCGTCGACTACGGCATCGTAATCGACGGCGAGATCACGCTATTGATGGACGAAGGCGAGACCACACTGCACGCAGGTGATATTTGCATTCAGCGCGGCACCAACCACGGCTGGGTGAACCGGGGCACCAAGCCTTGTCGCATTGCCTTCATTTTGATCGACGGCGTGTGGGATAAAGATATCGCTTAGGCTGCCGCCAATCGGCCATCCCGGTAGTCGGCCAACGCCTGTTCGATTTCCTCGCGCGTGTTCATCACGAAGGGTCCGTACTGGACCACGGGCTCGCGCAAGGGTTTCGCCGCGAGGAGCAGGAAGCGCGTGCCTTGTTTTCCCGCCTGAACTCGGACCGTGTCGCCGTCGGATAAAACGCCGGCGGCACGATGGGGTAGAGGCATTTCGTGATCGGCCGGACCCAATGTCGCCTCGCCCTCATAGGTATAAATGAAGGCGTTGTGACCGGCGGTGACGGGAGCGGTAAATTCGGCGCCCGCCGGCAAAGCCACATCCATGTAAAGGGGGGCGGTGCCGGGGTGATCGTCATGGCCGTTGACCGGGCCAGCGACCTGCGTGCCGGCTACCGCCAATACCCCGGCGATCACGCGCACGCTGCCGCCTTGGGGCAGCGCAACTACCGGCACGTCGCGCGCCGGGATGTCGCGATACGCCGCGGGTTTCATTTTCTCTTTGGCTGGAAGATTCAGCCATAACTGAAAGCCGCGCATACGCCCTTCGCTTTGTTGCGGCATTTCGGAGTGAATAATGCCGCGCGCCGCTGTCATCCATTGCACATCGCCCGGCCCCAGATCGCCGCGGTTACCCAGGTGATCCTCGTGGCGCATGTGACCGTCCAACATGTAGGTGACGGTTTCGAAGCCGCGATGCGGGTGAGCGGGAAAACCGGCGATATAGTCGTTCGGATCGTCCGAATAGAACTCGTCGAGCATGAGGAAAGGGTCCACATGCAGACCTCGCTGGCTACCCAGGCTGCGGCGCAGCTTCACCCCCGCGCCGTCGGCGGTTGGCGAGGACTGAATGACATGCATGAGGGTACGAGTGGTCATGGCAAAGCTCCTTGAAATTTACGCCACCAGCCGTTCGATGTCGGCATTGGCCTTGGCGAGTCCCGCCTCTTTGCTCTGCGGACCCATGTTGAGGCCTTCGGCATAAACGAAATCCACGTCGCTGATGCCGAGAAAGCGCAAGAAGTCTCGCACGTAGCTGGTTTGGGTATCCAACGGGGTGCCGACGTAGACGCCGCCGCGGGCGGCGAACACGAACGCTTTCTTGCCGGTCAGCAAGCCCACCGGGCCCGTCTCGGTGTACTTGAACGTAACACCCACTCGGGCGATATGGTCGAAGTAGGACTTCAACTGCGACGGGATGCCGAAGTTGTACATGGGCAGACCCAGGACGATGATATCGGCTTGCTTGAGTTCGTCGATGAGGCTGTCGGAATACGCCACAACGGCGTGCTGGGCCGGGCTGCGATCTTCCGGTTTGGCAATGAGGGCGCCGAAGCGCTCGCCGTTGAGATGAGGTACGGCATCGGCGGCCGCGACATCGCGCTTTCGGATTTTCACCTCCGGATGGCGAACCTTGAAGGCTGAGACGAATTGCTTGGCCAGTTGGCTCGATTGTCCGTTGCCGTTGCTGATGCTGGCGTTGATCTGGAGCAGGGTGGTCATGTGCGTATTCCTGTCTGAGCTGGGGAAGAACCTTGTGCTAGTATTTAAGTATTAGTTGAATAGATAAAAAAGTAGAATAAATCCGGTATACCTATCTATTGGATTGATATATATATGACTCAGCCCCGGATTTCTCTCGAACAATGGCGTTCCTTACTGAGCGTGGTGGATGCCGGCGGCTATGCCCAAGCGGCTGTGGTCATGCACAAGAGCCAGTCCGCGGTGACGTATGCCGTGCAGAAGGTGGAAGCGCTGCTGGGCGTGAAGGTGTTCAGCATGGTCGGGCGTAAGGCGCATTTGACGCCGGCGGGCGAGGTGCTCTATCGCCGGGCCAAGGCCCTACTCGATGAAGCGGGCGCATTGGAAGGCGCGGCCGGCAGTCTGGGAGCGGGATGGGAGTCGGAACTGCGCATCGCCGCGGAAATCGTTTTTCCCACCTGGTTGCTGCTGCAATCCCTTGCGCGTTTTGCCGAGGAGCGGCCGCAGACCCGCATCGAAGTGTATGAGAGTGTGTTGAGCGGTACCGAGGAGGCGCTGTTACAGCGCAAGGTGGACCTCGTGATTTGTTCCCAGGTGCCGCAGGGTTTCATCGGTGATTTACTCATGCCCATTCGATTCATTGCCGCGGCACATCCCTCGCACCCGTTGTTTCAGCTCGGCCGAGAACTCACAACGCAGGACCTGCGCAAGCATTGCCACCTGCTGATTCGCGATACCGGTAGCCGCCGCAGGGCGGGCGGTGAACTCGGCGCCGAGCGCAGTTGGACCGTCAGTCAGAAGGCCACGTCGATTCACGCGGCCGTGATGGGCATGGGTTTTGCGTGGTTTCCCGAGGACACCGTACGCGGTGAATTGGAGCGCGGCGAACTGAAGGCGTTGCCGCTGCGTGAGGGCGGCGACCGATGGGCCAATCTGTACCTGGTATTCGCCGATCGTGACTATGCGGGCCCCGGGGCCGTGCGGCTGGCCGCCATTATTCGTGAGCACGTGGCGGACCAGTGTCGGCTGCACGCGGCGGGTGCCGCGGGTCAGTATTCTCGGAACAGAAATTGACTACTACGTTTGGATGTATATACTTGTTGATACATAGGAGGCGATCTATGAGTAAACCCGCAACGCTCACTGTCCAGCAATGGGGAAATAGTCTCGCCGTGCGGATTCCAGCGGCGGTCGCGCGGACCGCTCGGTTTAGAGTCGGCCAACCAGTCGAGGTGTCAGTTCAGGACTCTAACGTACTCGTTAGGTCGATCGGTGAGCCGAAACTGACGCTCGAGCAGAAGTTGGCTGCATTTGATCCGCAGCTGCATGGCGGCGAGGTAATGGCCACCGGCCCTGTAGGCAAAGAGGTTATATAGTGGCCCGGCGGAAATCATGGTGCCCGGATCGGCGGGACATGATCTGGATTGATTGCAATCCGCAGGCTGGCCGCGAGATGAAGGACGTGCACCCGCTCGTTGTTCTCTCCCCACGGGCGTTCAACGAACGGACCGGGATCGTGATTGGGCTGCCGATGACGACCGCCACCTATAACGACACCAACCCGTTCGCGGTGAAGTTCAATGGCTCGAGAGGCGTGGCTAGTTACATTCTCGGCCATCAGCCTAAATCATTCGATTGGCGGGCGAGAAATGCGAAGCCGCATTCGCTCAAGAAAGTGCCGGAGGATGCGTACGCGCGCGCTTGTGAAACGCTGAATCAGATTATCGCAATCGGAAATTAGCCTCTACTAGCGCCGCGGGTCAGTATTCTCTGAACAGATCCAACCCGTCAATGCGCGCATCGACGGTGTAATTGACCGTATAAAATTCGACCATGTCGTCGCCTTCGACGCGATACACACGCTGATGCGGGTGCTGGGGTGAAACATCCCGCGCCAGCGAAAAGTGATTCATGGTGCCCAGTTCGCGTAAATCCCGTTGCAGAGTATTCAGGGTGGATGGCACCAGCTTTGTTTGCGCGGCCTCGCTCAGCACACTGTAATCGGCCGAGTTTGCGGACACCGCGTTCAAAAAGCTTTTGAAGGCGGCGGTCAACTTCGGTTCGCTGTCGCGAGTGGTCTCGGGATAAGGTTTCAAGGTTGGATCTACGATGCCGGCAACGGTGTGCGCCAGGCGCTCAGTGCGGCAAAGTGCCAAGTTAGTCAATAAAATGACGGTGACTTTGGGAGCCGTGTACCGCGACATGACCGCCTGGAATCCCTGCCAGTTGCCGTCGTATTCAATGATCTGATGGCCGCCGAGAGTGTTGTTCTCCCACCCATATCCATAGTGGTACAGCGGTCGTTGGCCGTCGCGGTGGGCGTCGACTTGCCACATGCGTTCGAGTTGCGCATGTGGAAGCACCGCATCGCCATCGAGTGCCCGATCCCATTTCATCAAATCCAGCACGGTCGAATAGAGGCTGCCGTCGGCCGTGCGATTCAAGGCGGGAGAGACGGCGGTCTGGTTGCGCAGGGTGCCGTCCGAGGTCTTTTCATAGCCGCTGGCTCGATCCACGATGATGTCGGTGTCGGATATGACACGGGTTCGGATCATTCCGAGAGGCGCAAATACTCGCTGCTGCAATAGGTCGCCATAGAACTGGCCGGCAACCCGATTGATGACGAATCCCAACAAGACGTAGCCGGTGTCGCTGTAGGACACATTAGTCCCGGGCTCGAAGTCCAGCGGCTGACTGGCGGCCAACTGAATGAGTTCGATGTCGGTGTAGTCATGCGCTAGATCGAGAAGTTGCCGCTGGGGCGTGGTGAACTGTGGGATGCCGGATTGATGGTTGAGCATCAGCCGTAGGGTGACGCCATTCCAGCTCGGCGGGACCTCGGGCAGATACTTCGATAGCGGGTCATCGAGATTCAGTCGGTGTTCGTTGGCGAGCATCATCACGGCCACTGCCGTGAATTGCTTGCCAATGGAGCCGATCTGGTAGACGGTCTGGGGTAGGGCAGGTACCGGATGCTCGAGGGTGGCGACTCCATAGCTCTTGACGTAGAAAGGCCTGCCGTCCTTGACCACGGCCAGCGACAGCCCCGGAATTTTTTGCCGCCGCATTTCGGCCTGCAGGTAGCCGTCGATGGATTCCTGGACGGAGGCAGCGTTTGCATGGAGAGCGGAAACTGCCACGAGTAATAGGGCGACGAAGGGGAGGCTTTTTTTCATTCGAAGTGTCACGTTCCCGAGATAAATCAGTGAAGGCCTGAATGTATCGCTAACGGGATATCATTACAATGATATATGGATTGGCACGCCTTTGACCGACGCTCGGCCGGCGATCGATGCATTTGCGCAGAAAACCGCGCCGGGGGCCTAAAGGAATAGAACATAATGCCGCTAAACGTTTTGTCCCCCAGGGGAAGATGTTCAGCGACGCAAGGTACAAGGCGATGAAAAAATCGACCGTCAATGCGCGAGGCCCAGCTATGAAGGGACAACTTGCGCTCGTTAAGGTCCAGGCTCTGATGCAAGCCAATTTGGTCGGCCCGCTGCTGATCGATAATCTCGATTTCCTGAAGACTTTAGGCTGCACGCCCGAGACCATCGCGAACATGAAGAGATGCCGGCATGTGCGGGGTCGCTTCCTTCACTGAGGTCCGATGACGCTGACCTCGCGCAGCTGTCTCCGCCGAAATCGTTCGCGCTCCCATGTCGGGCATCGCCCCCCGATTGCGTTATATTGTTAGCAACAGGCCGCCGATCATCGGTACCGGTTTGTAACAAAGTTTCAAGGGGTGTCCATAAACAGGCCGGAAGCAGTAGGGAGCACAAATCATGGCGTTTCAAATTGGATTTGACGGGATCGCGTCGGCTGAACTGACTCATCTTTTAGACAATCTCTCGCACAATCTCAACGCGCGGTTCCTTTTAGCGCAAGTGGAGCCGGCTAGTGGGGTGGCGTCGGGAGTTATTACCGGTGGTGGGGGGGCGTCGACGCCCTGCTCGGATGCAAAGCCACCACACGATCCAGATTGTGTTCATACGGAATTTATACACGACCCTAATACGTATACCGGTGGTGCAATCGGTTTTTTCATTGGTCTTCCAATCGGTATTTTGGCCGGAGCTTTCCTTGGATTTGGCGTCGCCAAAATTCTGATAAAGCTGGGGAATAATTTGACGCGTCGCGGCTAGCGGTCGGACACTGCGAGGCCGAGTTCCTGAACCAATTCATTCGCATCAATAACGGCGGCACTTTGCGGTGCGTAGTACCGGAGTGTCGCCTCTCTTTTGCGTGTAGCCAAAAGACGCGCGGCAGAGATCTCACCTGATAGCCTCAGGGACCGTGCGCGAATACCCCAGATATAGGGCTCGATCCGAATGTCGTAGTAACCCTCAATGTGACTGAGTTGTTCCATCGCGAGATTGCTTGAGGTCGCTGCAGCCGTCGCGTCGCCTCGAGAAACGGCTATAGCAGCCAATCCTGCCTGAGCATAGACGGCCGATTCGCTGAGATGGCCATGGGAAAGACTGAGGGCTGTGCCAAACTGCTGGTACGCTGCCTCACCATCTCCGAGCGATAACAGAAACCGCCCCCAGCGCTCGTGGAAGATGGCGAGTTGTGAGGCGGCGGCATTTTCCGTTTCAAGCTTTTTGATAGACGATGCATAGGACTCGCGCGCTCTAGCGATCTGACCGTCAGCCGCGTAGGCATCGCCTAAAGCGCTCAAGAGTAGAGCGGCATCCGATGCGTGGGGACTGGATGTCTTGAGCAAAGCTTGGGCTCGCTCCAAGATTTGTATAGCTCGCGTGCCTTGCCCATCGTCGGCGAGACAGCGTCCGTATTTTCTGAGCAACTGAGCTGCTTCCCGCGCATCCGTGGAGGTGCGAAACGCGGTCCGATCGTCCGGTAGTCGCTTTACCAGGTCTTCAAACGCGCTCAACGCCGCATCGCGGTCCCCTCGGTCATAACGGAATCTCGCCCAGTCCGAGGCGATCACCCGGTAGTAAGGGCTATCGAGGCCGTAAGTACGCGCTGCTACCTTCGTGCCATGCTCAAAAGCACCTGCTGCGCCATCGAAATCGCCGACATGCTTGAGTGCCAAAGCCATGCCTGCATAGGCCATAAGCAGGTCGGCGTCCAACTGGCTGTTTTGTGCCGCAGAATCGATTGCCCGCCGGTAGTAGTCGACGGACGATAAGAACTCGTATCTTTCAAGGGTTATATTTCCAAGATCATTCAGGGCGGCCACATATTGTGGGTCTTGCCTTCCATATTTCTCGAACAGCCTAACTGCGGCTTCTAGAGCAGCTTGCGCCTCAGGCGCCGTGGTCGCGTCACCCATCAGGGCCTCGCCGCGCGTGAGCAGCCATTTTGCTCGCGTCGATGTATTGTCGAGTCCCGCCCGACGAATGAGCGGGTCTGCTTGAGCGAGGAGGACTAGCGCGTTAGGGTCATCTCCGTCGGTGTCGGCGTTGTGGGCCTGGCCCATCAAGCCGTCGATGACACGGGCATCGCTCACCCCGAAATGTTGTCTCGCTAACTCTATTTCTCGGCCGTAAAGCCTGGTCGATTTCCGTATCTCATCCAATTCGCGGTAAATATCCGCAGTTACCCCCAATAGTTCGATCTGCGTCTCTGGCTGTCCCGCGAATCCACTTTCGATTTGAGTCGTACTGGCATCCAACAATTCCCGCGCGGTGATTTCCCCTCTGGGTTTGTCCGAGGCGATGCGCGGATCGCTCGCACGAAACACGCCAATGAGAAAATCCTTGATGGTCGTGGCGCGCTGCGCTTCTCGTTCGGCGCGTACGGCTTGCCAGGCGATGCCGGCGCTTCCGCCGATGATCGCCAGTAACAGGGTTGCCGTCATCGCGACGCCCACCCGATGACGTCGGACGAACATGAGGGTTAGGCGCGCGGCGCTCAAGCGGCGTGCCGAAATGGGGCGGTGCCTGAGACTGTTGCGAATATCCTGTGCGAACGCCTCGGCGGACGAATATCGTTGAGCAGGGTCCGTTTCCAATGCCTTGGCGAGCATGGCATCGAGGTCGCCGCTGATCTCGCGGCGCAAGACCTTGTGTTCGACGCCGCCGACGGTCGCTGCGTGACCGGCTTCTATGCGCGAGGAGGCGCGGGGGAGGTCGCTGGGCTCGTTGCCCTTGCGCAGCTCACGATGAGGGCGAACGCCGGTGAGCAATTCGTGCAGAACCACGCCGAGAGCATAAATGTCCACGGCGGCCGTAATGGGATCGCCCCTCATTTGCTCGGGGGCGGCGTAGCCGGGCGTTGCCATCGCTGCTCCCACCCGAGTCAACTGGGTGGCTCCAACCTCGGTATCGCCACCGAGAAGTTTGGCGATGCCGAAGTCCAGAAGCTTCACGCGCTCTTCGCGAGTCACGAGGATATTGGAGGGCTTCAAATCGCGATGGGCAATGAATCGCCCGTGCGCGTAGCCGACGGCGTCCAACACCTGCAAGAAGAGATGCAATCGCCCGTTGAGGGACAGCTTGGCTTCACGGCAGTGGTCGTTGATGTCGGTCCCATCGACCCATTCCATGGCGAGGTAGGGATGCTGGGAGTCGGCGACGCCCGCGTCGTACAACTGAGCGATATTGGGGTGCGACAGGGTGGCCAGTATGTCGCGCTCACGCTCGAAGCGCCGCCGTTGGACGCCCGCCAAGATGTGACTATGCGGCAGCTTCAGCGCGACTTGGCGTTTCAGGGTGCCGTCACCACGCGAGGACAGCCATACCTCGCCCATGCCGCCGCTACCCAACTTCGTTTGCAGCAGGTAGGGTCCGATGTGTTGACCCTCGGTGAACTCCGAGGCGCAGGTATCGATCGGCGGCGACTGTAAAAACTCGGGCGCGAGCGTGGCTCCATCCCCGGCGATGACCCGCTTCAGCCAAGGGCGCACGGCATCGTGTTCTGCACCCAGCGCTGAGAGCCACGCCGGCCGCTCGTGGTCGGCCAATTCCAATGCCAGATCCAGCAGCGCCGAAAATTCGGGCCACAGTTCAGGCGGGCAGGGCAGTTTTGCCATAGGATCTCGTTTAGTACTAGCTCCTAAAACGGATTCCTTGGGGGTAACCGGTCATTCCGTGTCCGTCAACATGGCCCGCAATAGCATCCTCGCTTTCTGCCAGTCTCGTTGTACCGTGCGCGTGGTGATGCCCAAAGCTTCGGCGATTTCCTCCTCGCTGTAGCCTCCGAAATACCGCATTTCGACCACCTGGGCCAGTCTGGGTTCGAGATTGGCAAGTTCCGCCAGGGCCTCATCGACTTTGAGCGGCTCGTCTTCGGACGCCAACGCCTCGCCGAGCGAGGTACTCAGGGTGATTTTTGGCGCGCCGCCGCCGCGTCGGGCGGCGTTGCGCTCTCGAATGAGGTCGACAATGATGGATCGCATAATGTGCGAGCAATAGGCGAGAAAATGCGCTCGGCTTTCGATATGGAGGTTATGCTGCAGTGCGAGACGGCGGTACGTGTCGCTAACCAGGCCGGCCGTATCCAGGAGGGTCAGGGGGCCATTCGACCTAAGCCGGGATTTGGCGAGGCGACGCAGATCTTCGTAAGCCGCCGCGCTCAAGGCCGCAATGTCAGCCTGGCCGAGGGGGGCCTGCGGCGGTGGCTTAGGCGAATCCTCCGACACGGGCGTCCTCCAAATTTGTGCGTAGCCAGAGTATAGCCCTGGGCGCGACGAACCCGCACGCCAATGTCTTATTCCGGGTTCATAGCCCGTTATAAAACAAATGGGCCTCTGATTCGTGTGCGACATTGCCTAGTTGGTGACGCAGGCGGTTGTAATCGACGGGGGCATCAAGGATGATTCCCGCTCAAGGATCGTGGCGTGGCCACGCGAAAAAGGAGCTTTATTCGTGATTGTGATTTTGGTGCCGCATAAGAATCCACCGTCGGTGTTCGAAGCGACTCGTGAGGCGATTATCGTCATGGCTGCGGACGTCAGCGCTGCCACCACCCATACCAGTTCCATTCCGCCGGGAATGCTCGCGGGCGACTTCGAGACAGCCTGGGGCGTATTGACCAAGGACTTGCGTAGCGCCGAGAAGTTCGACCATATCGACGCAGCCATCGCACACTATCAGCGCTTCCCCGATGAACTGACCATCCAGCTCAACGCCCACATCATGACGGCGTTGCGCAGAATCAAGAACGGTACCCTCGAACGCGGTAACGTCGCTCAGGGCTGTTGAATCTCGTTGATTGGCCCACAAGGTAAACTGGCCTCCGACCGGTTCTACGGCAGGCTATCGCCCACTGGCTGGAGGTGCGCCCTGCTGTACTCATCCGCGGGGGAGGCCGGTCATAACTCGGTTGTGAAATGATTGGCCTCGAAGTCCGGTCTTACTGGATACGGAATCCCACGAGAGGTCGTCATGTTGTTAGTGTTGGCTGTGTTTTTGGGCGGCGTTTTGACCATTTTGAGCCCGTGCATCATGCCGGTGCTGCCCTTTGTGTTTGCCCGCTCGGAACGACGGTTCGCGACCAACGGCCTGCCTTTGTTGATGGGCATGAGCATCACGTTTGCCGGCATTGCCACCCTGGCGACCGTGGGCGGATCCTGGGCGGTCCGGGTGAATCAATATGGGCGCGCGGTATCGTTGGTCCTGTTGACCTTCGTTGCGGCCACCCTGTTGTCGACCACGCTGGCCGATTGGCTGGCGCGACCCTTCGTCGCGCTGGGTAATCGACTCTTGCCGTCGGCCGGCGACGGCGGACGCGAATCCGGTATTCTTTCCTCGTTATTGTTGGGTGCGGCTACCGGGTTGCTATGGGCGCCCTGTGCGGGTCCGATCCTGGGCCTGGTGCTCACCGGCGCTGCAATTTCGGGCCCCAACACACGCACCACCTTACTCCTGCTGGCTTACGCGGCGGGGGCGGCGACTTCTCTCGGCGTGGCCATTTTTGCCGGCCGTGCCTTGTTCGCGGCGATGAAAAAATCTCTCGGAGCCGGCGAATGGATTCGCCGGGGTCTGGGCGTCGCGGTGCTGCTGGGCGTGGTCGCCATTGCTTTTGGATGGGATACCAGCGTGTTGACCCGTCTGTCCTTGACCAGCACGAACACACTCGAACAATCGCTGATCGATGGGGTGAAGCCCGCCGGCGCCCGCGATGGCAAGACCATGGCAATGAGTAACACCACGGCGATGAGTAACACCATGACGAGTGGCATGTCAGCGACGAGTGGCGTGTCGGCAGCGGCGAACTCTCTCCCGGTCGAGGGCGACATGCCGTCACTGTCCGGCGCGACGGCCTGGCTCAATTCGCCGCCCCTCGACGCAGCGGCCTTGCGAGGCAAGGTGGTGTTGGTGGATTTCTGGACGTACTCCTGCATCAACTGTTTACGTTCGCTGCCGTACATCAAGTCCTGGTACGAGCGCTACAAGGATCACGGTCTGGTGGTCATCGGAGTGCATGCGCCTGAATTTGCCTTCGAAAAAGATCAAGGCAATGTCAGTCGCGCGGTCACGGAACTCGGCATTCAATATCCAGTGGCCATGGACAATAACTACGCCATTTGGCGCGGCTTCGACAATCACTATTGGCCCGCCCATTACTTCATCGACGCTACGGGAAAAATCCGCGGTCACCATTTCGGCGAGGGCGACTACGAGGAATCCGAGCAAACCATCCGTGAGCTCTTAACTGCAGCAGGGTTCACCAATCTCCCCCA
>Ga0302310_10002766_pt1 | contig 13868 bp, 19 predicted proteins | sample III_Palsa_N1_2_FD_200451 | JGI IMG/M metagenome (GOLD analysis project Ga0302310, IMG submission 200451) | Peat permafrost microbial communities from Stordalen Mire near Abisko, Sweden - III_Palsa_N1_2 | ecosystem: Environmental > Terrestrial > Soil > Palsa > Peat permafrost | place: Sweden... | reverse complement strand
GCGGCGAATGCCAACATTGGCGCCGCTCGCGCCGCTTTCTTTCCAAGGATTACCTTGACCGGTTCTGTGGGCAGCGGCAGCTCTGAGCTTTCCGGCTTGCTCGGCGCGGGCGCGGGCGCGGGCGCGAGCGCGAGCGCGTGGAGCTTTGCTCCGCAGCTGACGGTGCCCATTTTTACCGGCGGTGCAAACCGCGCGACGCTGGATACCGCAGTCATCGGTGCCCGGATCGAGATAGCGAATTATGAAAAAGCCATACAAACCGCATTTCGCGAAGTCGCGGATGCTCTCGTCGATATCGGAAACTACGCGGAGCAGATCACCGTGGAGTCGATCGCAATCGAGGCGCAGGGACGTCGCCTGGAATTGGCCAAAGCCCGCTACGCTCAAGGCGAAGATAGTTATCTGAACGTTTTATCTGCCCAACAAGATCTCTACACCGCTCAGCAGGGACGGCTGCAAGCTCAATTCAACCGGCTCGGCGCACAAATATCGCTGTATCAAGCTCTGGGCGGGGGTTGGAAATGACCGACCAAGAAAGCGCACCGACGAGTCAACAGGCACGATTTCTTTCGGGCCTCCGCCGTGTGTTCCTCCCCGTGGCAGTATTGGTTTTGGCCGCATGCCAACGACAGGGCACCGCTACCAGTTACGACACTGCGTTGGTGACGCGCGGAGACATCGAGCAACATGTGACCGCCAGCGGCACTTTAAGCGCGGTGGTGAGCGTGGACGTCGGTAGCCAGGTGTCGGGCAAGATTGCTGTCTTGAACGTCGACTTTAACTCACCGGTGAAGAAGGGCCAATTGATCGCAGAAATCGACCCGTCCGTATATGTGGCGGCGCTGCAGCAAGCGCAAGGAGACCTGGCCAGCGCTGAGGCGAATGTCGTTCTAAAAAATCAGAATCTAAAGCGCAAAAAAATTCTCGCGCCGCAACGCGCAGCCTCCCAACTGGACCTGGACCAGGCGATCGCCGATCTTGCGCAGGCGCGCGCGACCGTCACGATCAAGCGGGCGGTGGTGGATAGCGCAAAGGCTAACCTGAGTTACTGCAAGATCACCTCGCCGGTTACCGGCGTGGTGATCTCGCGCAAGGTAGATGTGGGCCAGACGCTGGTGGCCGCGATGACTACGCCCGTGCTATTCACGATTGCACAAGACATTCGCAAAATGCACATCAGTGCAGCCGTCTCCGAATCGGACATCGGTCAGGTGAAGAGCGCAGAAGCGGTGAATTTCACCGTTGATGCGTTTCCTGACGAGGTCTTTGAAGGCACCGTCACCCAGGTGCGTAAAGCGGCGACCACGACTTCAAATGTCGTTACTTATGAGACCATCATCGATGTCGACAACCCGGAGCAGAAATTGTTTCCGGGGATGACGGCAGAAATCTCCATTCTGGTCGCGCAAAAGAAAAATGTGCTCAAAGTCTCCAATGCCGCGCTGCGCTATACGCCGCCGGCAGATGTGGTATTCGAGAACGTGCCACCCGTCAAGTTGGAAAGCCGCCAGCGTCTCGCGTACAGCCCTGCAAGCGATGGCGCCAACCTCAGTCCGCGGGTACTGACGATTGGCTTATCCGATGGGGTGGACACGGAAGTTGTCGGCGGTGCGACCGTGGGCACCGCGATGATTATATCGGCGCGGTCACCCGGCGCTGCCCGTTCCAGCTTTGGACCTCCGAGCGGCGGTCCGCCGCCGCAATGATCACCCAAAGCTCCGGTCCAGTACTGGTAGCGCTCAAAGAGCTCGCCAAGATCTATCGCACCAGCGAAGTCGAAGTCAATGCCGTGTGCGGGGTTACCCTGGAGATTCACAAGGGGGACTTCCTGGCCGTGATGGGTGCAAGCGGATCTGGGAAGTCGAGCTTGATGAATATGCTCGGCTGTCTGGACAGATCCAGCAGCGGCACTTATTGGCTCGACGGCGTCGATGTCGCCCGGCTCGACCGGAACGAATTGGCGGGTTTGCGCAATCGCAAGCTGGGCTTCGTTTTTCAGAGTTTCAACCTGCTCGCGCGCACCAGCGCACTCGAAAATGTCGAGCTTCCCCTGCTGTACAGTGACCCGGCAGTGCCGCTTCGTGAAAGAAGGCAGCGAGCTTTGCAAGCCTTAGAGTGGGTCGGGCTGAGCCCGCGGGCTAAACATCATCCCAGTCAGCTTTCAGGCGGCCAGCAGCAGCGGGTCGCCATCGCGCGCGCTTTGGTGAACTGGCCCGAGCTCATTCTGGCCGATGAACCCACCGGAAACTTGGATACTCGCACCGGCATCGAAATCATGCAGTTGTTCCAGACGCTCAACGCGTCCGGTATCACCATTATCATGGTGACGCATGAACCCGATATTGCCGAATACTGCAAGCGCATCGTGCAAATGCGAGATGGCCGCGTTGTCAGCGACACCGGTAAACCCTCGCCTCGCATCGGCGGACCGCGCGAGCTCGGTTCAAGCTGAGCACGCCATCAAGCTCGCCTGATCATGTTCGTCGCGTCAACGTCATGCTGAGTCGCTTATCACAGACCGCATGGATTGCGATACGGGCCTTGAGCCGAAACAAGTTGCGCTCAGGCCTGACCGCGCTCGGCATCATCATCGGTGTCGCATCTGTCATTGCCATGGTGGCGGTCGGCAACGGCGCGAGGATACGCATCCAGTCGCAGGTCGCCGCCCTGGGTCAAAACCTGCTCACGATCTTCGCTGGCAGCAGCCGCTCGGGCGGTGTGAATGCCGGCGCCGGTTCTGCCAGCGTCATCACACTCGCCGATGTGCAAGCCATCCGACGCGAAGTTACGGATGTCGTTGCGCTTAGCCCCGAAGTGAGCACGCCGGCGCAGGCAATCGCCAATGGCCGCAACTGGTCGACGAGCATCGTCGGAGAATCACCGGATTACCTGATCATTCGCGATTGGAAGCTGGCAGCCGGCCGCATGTTTACCGAGCGCGAAGTGCGCGCGGCCGCCAGGATCGCGCTTATCGGGTCGGAAACCGCTACCGAGTTGTTCGGACCCCTCGAGCCGCTTGGGCAAACGGTTCGCATCAAGAACATTCCGTTCGTCATTACCGGCGTTCTGATGAGCAAAGGTGCCGGCATGGGTGGTCAGAATCAGGACGATCGCATCATCGTACCGTACACCACGGTGATGAAACGCCTAACCGGCGATCGATATCTGCGCTCGGTCAATGTTCAAATCGGCAGTGCCGAACGCATGGAGGCCGCCCAACAGCAGATCACGAGCCTATTGCGGCAACGGCATCGGCTTGCCGCGGACCGCAGCGATGATTTCAGTATATTCAATCAAAAGGAAATTGCCGACACCGCAAGCTCGATCACCACCGTGATCACGCTTCTACTGGGCGCCATCGCTGGGATTTCATTGCTCGTGGGCGGCATCGGCATCATGAACATCATGCTGGTTAGCGTCACCGAACGCACTCGCGAGATCGGCATTCGAATTGCGGTCGGTGCGCGTGCTTCGGCGATCAAAATGCAATTCTTGATCGAGGCGATAACCTTGAGCATATTCGGCGGCAGCGTCGGCGTGATCGCCGGTATCGGGACCTCGAAACTCATCAGCTTTACAGGCAATTTCAAGCCAGTAGTGTCGGGTGGTTCTATTCTGCTGGCCTTTGGCGTAAGTGTTGCTATCGGCATCTTCTTTGGCTTCTACCCCGCAACGCGGGCAGCCGCGCTCGATCCTATCGACGCGTTGCGTTACGAGTGAGTTACGTCCCATCGCGCCGCCGCAAACGTTGACGCAGCGCCTGTAACTGATCCTGTGATGAGGTTTCGGCCCCGGCGACTGAACATTCGAAACCCGTGCCGTTGATTCCCGGCGCAGGATCACCACCATATCAGTTCTATCGAGTGCCAAGCCTCCTTAACCAGGCCATTTTGCCTCGGGAGTGTGACGTTTTCACACAGTCTCCTCCGGACGCTCTCTCCCTTTTTTTCGGGGCTAGGGGTTCGAAAGAGGAAGCGTGCAGGCTTCGGTTGGGTTTCGAAAATGCCGACGGATGGTAGGCATGACTTTGATGAGTTTTGGGGTGTTTTCGGAGCGATGCAGGATAGCGGCGCAGCCGCTGTTGTCCCACCATCACTCTCGTGCGTGCGGATGCCTACATCAACTGTCGGGTGACGTCGGACTCCAGAGCGGTGCTTCGCAAGATGGCGTCGCGTGAGGGAATCACCGAGTCGGCACTGCTGAAGCAGCTGTTGGGCGCAGTACTTCGAACCTCGACCATCGACGCGCTACCGGACTCGCTGACAGACAGGCGGGGGAATCGCGACTCGAGGTTGACGTTGCGTCTGGCGCCGGAGGACTTAAGGCTCCTCAAGGAGCGAGCGGGGTCGCGCAGCATGGCGTCTGCGACCTATGCGGCGGTGCTGCTGCGGTCGCACCTTCGCAACGTCGCCCCTTTGCCTAAGGAGGAACTCCTGACTTTGAAGCGATCTATCGCAGAGCTGGGTGCGATCGGCCGGAACCTCAACCAGATTGCGCGGGCGGTCAATTCAGGAGAGCGCGTGTCGCTCCCGGGACGGCAGGAGGTCCTGGCGATGCTGAAGATAGGCGAGGGGCTGCGGGAGCACGTGAAAGCATTACTGAAGGCCAATACGGCCAGCTGGAGAGGAAATGCCGAGCTTGCGCACTGATGCTGTCGGAAAACCTCTGTTCGACCTGCGCAGCTTTGGTCGTCACGGCCCCGGCCGGCGGGACCATCTGTCGCCGGCAGACTTAGCGGTCATCGCCCGGACCGTTCGTCGTACGCCCGAGGTCATGGTGAAAGTCCTGACCCACGGCGGCCAGAACCTGGGAGCCATCGGCCGTCACTTCAACTACATAGACCGGGACGGGACCTTCCCATCGAGACCGACGACGGCACACCGCTAAAAGGTAAAGGAGTCGGGAAGTCTCTGATCGAGGATTGGGACCTCGATCTGGAAAAGGACCGAAGTGCCGCTAACGTCAAGGCCCGAGGGGTCAAGAGACCTCCGAAGCTTGTGCATAAGCTCCTGTTCTCGATGCCAGCAGGTGTCCTCGCCTTCTGGATATTGAGGCGCACGCCCTCCTCGCTCACTGCCTTGACGACCATGTGCACGTGCGGGTGCGGTTCATCGGTGTGGAGGACCATGGCGTAGCGATGCTTGGAACGCTGCGGGAATGGCGCGCTTGCTGCAGACACGGCAGGACGTCCTTCGAGGATGGCGGGCGCTGGGCGACGAGCTCGTGATGCAGAACCAGATCGAGCTTGCTCAGGCACTACGGAGATTCGCAGCGCGGATGCCGCCGCCTCAGACGGAGAAGGAGTGGATTCGGAACAGGTTACTCAAACGCCATTTAGTGCCGGACGGACGAGAGCTGTCGCGATAGGCCGGAACAGTTTGCAGCCCACATCCCGAGTAATGGGTGATTTAGGCCCAATACTCCGGTTTGCTGTTCACCGTTCTGCGGATAGCCACCTCTGTTGCAAGCTTTAGGTTATACGGACGGCATCGATCGGGCTAAATAAATTCGACAGGGCGTGCAGGAGTCCGCCTACCGTCGAACGCGGTGCACCAGTGTACGTTAGCGGACGGTGCCAGTGCGCGATGTGCGGCACACTGCGGGTTCTTCCTCCTCTTACTCGAGCGCGAGATCGCAAAGTCGCGGTCTTGAAATCAAAGGAAATCCATATGCGTATTTTTTTCGTAACCGGGCGACCGGATTTATAGGTTCAGCCATCGTGCAGGAATTGATCGGAGCGGGCCACAAGGTACTCGGCCTGTCTCACAACGATGCCTCCGCGAAGGCGCTGGCGAAATTGAAGGTCGAGGCACATCAAGGCGATTTGAAGGATACAGACAGTCTCGCAGCGGGTGCCGAGGCTTGCGACGGTGTTATCCATACTCCTTATCTTCAGGATTTCTCCGATATGGCGGTTAATGGCGAGACCGAAGAGGCACTCGGCCTGATGACGATCGGCGTGGCCAAAAGCGGCGCCGGCAGCTGGGACATCGCCATGAACGTCGATATCGACAGTAACCGACTATAGGAAGGATTCAAGATGCTTAGTAATGAAGAAATCATTAGGGAACTTTACGCCGCCGCAGAGGGGCAAGGAACGGATATCGAGAAGTTTGTCTCCATGTTCTCTGACGACGGATACATGCGGGATGTTCCTTCCGGCACGGAGTTTCGCGGGCAGGCCATTGGTGACTCTATTGCCGGCTTGCTAAGTGCATTTCCCGATGTACACCGCGAGCTACTCAACGTCTATGTCGCGAAGGACGTCGTCGTTGTCGAGCTCGCAATTCGGGGAACGCATAAAGGTGAGCTGGCCCTTGCGTCTGGAACGCTAGCTCCCACGGGCAAGGCAATAGATGTCCCGTGTTGCGATGTTTATCACCTCGAGAGTGGAAAGATCATCTCTTTTCATTGCCACAACCAGCCTTCCGTAATGCAGCAACAACTTGGCGTTGGTCTCGGCTGAATTACCGACACCACGCGATCCGATGGAAAGGAAATGGAGAGTTCGATGAGCATTCAAAAGAATGTCCAGATTGTGAAAGATTTTTTTGCAGCAATGGGCAGCGGCGATAAGCAAGGTCTGCTGGCGCTGACTGCCGAAGATATTGAGTGGATCATTCCGGGCGAGGACTGGGCGCTGGCCGGCACGCACCGCGGGCACGCGGGATTGGCGGATTTGCTTCAGAAGGCTTCCGCAACGGTGGAAACTTCATTCCCAGAGCCCCCCGAATTCGTGGCGCAGGGCGATCGGGTCCTAGTGATCGGCTCCGCCACGGGGAAGATCAAAGCCACGAAAAAGCCGTTCAAGGACGACTGGGTCTTCGCCATCACCGTTCGAAGCGGCAAGGTGGCGAACATCCGGGAGTACATCGACACCCAAGCACTGGCGCGGGCCGCGCAGGTGGAGGCGTCCGGGCCGGCGTAGCGCTGACCGTCTGCGGTACGGTCCCGGGGTCGACGGTGAACGCGCCGTGGATCGCCGCCCCGCACGCCGCGTTCTCGTCGAATGCCCAACCGTAAAGGAGATTCCGATGTACGACCAACCCAAGTTATCCGAGTTGATCCAGTTCGCACGAGTCAAGGCGAGCTCCATCGTCATCGACGTTTACCCAGGCGACGGCGACTGGACCCGTCTCTTCTCCGACGTCGTGGGACCCCAAGGACGGGTCTTCAGCTTCGTGCCGACCGAAATCGCCGACTTAAAGCCCGATCAGGTCGGCCGCATGCAGACTCTCGCGAGGGAGCCGGGCCGAGAGAACATCGAAGCCGTCTCAGCGAACCTCGTCGCGATGCCGGAGGCCACGCGACCAGCAGATGTCCTTTGGCTACACCTGTTCTACCACGATCTCCACACCGCGCTGATCCAGAAGAAGGGTGCGACGGCGGCCGACTTCAATCGAGCTGTCTACGAGCAGCTGAAGCCCGGTGGGTTTTACGTCATCGTCGACCACGCCGCCGCCGTCGGGGCGGGCACGAGCCATGCCCAGTCGCTGCATCGGATTGAGCCTGCATCCGTTCGCGAGGAGGTGGAGGCGGCCGGCTTCGTACTGAACGCAGAAAGCACCATGCTCGCGAACAGGGACGATCCGTACTCGATCAAGGTGTTCGATCCCTCGATCAAGGGCGAGACCGATCGCTTCGCCTATCGGTTCGTGAAGCCCTGACAGGACCCGGCGCCGACTTCATGTCGACCTCCCCAATGGGTGCAAACAAGCCCTTCGAAGACATCGAGGCAACCCTGCTTGCTGCCACGAAGTCGGCTTTGGATGAGCTCGTCTGGTGGGCCCACGCGACGCGATGGCGGCGAAGGCCGCTTGACCTGGAAGGGTCGGTGGCTGCCGCCGCGTCGAGTCACGAGCTGTCACTTTCCGCCGCATTTATCAGGGAAAGTACTCAAAGCCATTCAACCAGGTGAGGCCGTCACACTCTACGGTGTGAGACCTCGGGCGACCGAAATGCTCGCCTGTATCGCACTCGAGAGCACGCGCGGCACACGCATCGATGATGTAGGTCCTCCGCCCAAAATGGCAAAGCGCCCGAATAAGGACAACGAGGCCCACTCGCCAGGGCTAAGACCTCTGGATATCGAAGACAGCGTCGATCGGCTGCTGCATGGACCCAAAGGCGAGGTGAGGGGAGTTTTGCTGTCGAGGGGATCCATCGTGCGTTTCCCGCCGGACGTGGCAGACTCTGTTTGCCACCTTCTGACTCCGAGGGCCGCTCTTGCCGTTCGCGGAAACGCTCGAGTGGTCTCGGGCACGACAGTCATCGAGGCCAAAGCCCTGGGTAAGTCGATAGCGGCCTTAAGGTCTGTGGCTCTGAAGTCGCCGCACGCTTGAGAGGAGATTAGGTTTCATGAGCCTGGAGCCCCCGAAGATCCCCGGGCGCGGCGCCCTTCAGGCGCTCAACTTCTTCATGGCCGACATGCAAGCGGGCGTCGGGCCTTTTCTCGGCGTGTTCTTGCTTGCGCACGGCTGGCAAAGCGGTTGGATTGGCTCGGTCATGACGATCGGCGGCGTCGTCGGGATGATCATGACGGCTCCGGCCGGCGCTTGGGTGGATGCGAGCCATCGCAAGCGCTGGCTGGTGGCAGTGCCGGGCCTTTGCACGGTGTTCGCCTCTGCGGTGATTCTTCTTTCGCAGTCCTTCTGGCCGATCACGCTCTCTCAGGTCGCGACCGCGATTGCGGGCGCGGCGATCGGGCCCGCCGTCGCAGGAATCACGCTTGGGATGTTTGGGCAGAAGGGATTCAACCGACAAAACGGAGTCAACCAAGCCTATAACCACGCAGGCAACGCCGTCGGCGCAGGTCTTTCGGGCCTTCTGGGGTGGAAGTTCGGGTTGCCCGCTGTCTTTTGGCTTGCAGTGCTCTTCGCCATTGCTTCCATCGTTTCGGTGTTGAGAATTCCACGCGATGCGATCGATGATCGAGTGGCGCGCGGCCTAAAACCAGAAGAGAACTCCCAAGGCAGTCCGCGCAGACTCTCGGTGCTCTTGAGCTGCAGGCCCTTGTTGGTTCTGGCGGCCTGTCTTGCCCTCTTCCACTTGGGCAATGCCGCGATGCTGCCGCTCTATGGTCTTGCGGTGGTGTCTGCCAAACAAGGCAATCCCGCCGCATTCGTGGCTACAACGATTGCTGTCGCACAGGCGACCATGGTTCTTGCCGCACTCGTTGCCATGGGGATGACTGAGTCGCGAGGGATTTGGGTAGTGATGCTCATTTCTTTCGCAGCGCTCCCCGTGCGCGGACTGATCGCCGCCTACACCATCAAAAGCTGGGGTGTCTTCCCGGTTCAGATCTTAGACGGGATCGGAGCGGGGCTGCAGAGTGTCGCGGTGCCCGCGCTCGTTGCGCGCATCCTAAATGGCACCGGTCGGGTGAATGTCGGTCAGGGTGCTGTCATGACCGCGCAAGGGATCGGCGCGTCCTTAAGCCCCGCTCTTGGCGGGTGGTTGGCGCAGTGGCAAGGGTATCCATTGGCGTTCTTGCTTCTGGGATGCTTTGCGATCGCCTCCGTCGTGATTTGGGTGCTGTTTGCGCCCGTCCTGCGCGCCGTTGGCAGCAACCCTGCCGGCCTTGAAGGCGAGCCTCGCTTGGCTGATTCACCGTGAATGCGTCGATGGCTCACCTGGCCACCTGGACGATCTCCGCGGCGGCTGTAGGTGGAGTGATCATCCGCCCAAGGAATTGGCCGGAAGCCTGGTGGGCTGTTTCAGGTGCAGTCCTCCTCGTATGTCTGTCTTTGATTTCGCCCGCTCATGCCGTAGCTGCTGTCGAGAAGGGCACCGACGTGTATCTGTTCCTCGTTGGCATGATGCTGCTCGCGGAGCTCGCGCGCCGTGAGGGTGTGTTTGATTGGCTCGCGGCCTTTGCCCTCGCGCACGCCCGCGGATCAGGTGAACGACTCTTTTTCCTGGTGTATGGCGTCGGGACGTTGGTCACCATCTTCCTCTCAAACGATGCGACGGCGGTGGTGTTAACCCCTGCCGTGTACGCCATTGCCAAGCACGCGAAAGCCCCGACGCTCCCGTATCTTCTCATTTGCGCCTTTATTGCGAATGCGGCGAGTTTCGTGCTGCCTATCTCCAATCCCGCCAATCTGGTCGTATTCGGCGAGCACATGCCGGACCTGAGGACCTGGCTTGCCGAGTTTGCTGCACCCAGCGTTGTCGCCATCGTCTCGACCTATGGTCTCTTGCGGTGGACACAACGAAAGTTTCTTCAGCCGCAAATTGTCGCAACGGCTGTCAAAACCTCGCTCTCGGTCGGAGGACGTTTGGCAGGAGGTGCAATCTGCATCACGGCGGTCGTGCTTCTGATCGCCTCGATGCGGGGCTGGCGGCTCGGTGCGCCGACGTGCGTGTCGGGGCTGGCGGCCTGGCTTGCGATCTCTGGCGTGAGGCGCGTTTCCCCTTGGCCTTTGGTGGCCAACATCGCTTGGAGCATCGTGCCACTGGTCGCAGGTCTTTTCGTGCTCGTCCAGGCCGTAGACGAGAGTGGTGCGTTTGCGCCGATCATTGAAGCCGCCGGCGCTCACGCCCAACATGAGCCTATGACCTTGGCGTTGATCGGAGGGGGCGTCGTGGCCGTTGCCTCCAACCTCATCAACAACCTGCCTATGGGATTGATTGGGGCGACCGTCGCGCAAGGAGCGCAGCTTCCGGTGCACGTGATGGCGCCCATCCTGATAGGGGTCGACCTCGGTCCCAACCTCTCAATCACCGGCTCACTTGCCACGATCTTATGGTTGGTCGCCATTCGGCGTGAGGGCGAAGAGGTGAGCGCCAGACAATTCCTTGCCGTCGGATGCGTTGTAATGCCGCTCAGTTTATTGCTGACGTTAGCGACCTTCGCAAGTCTCTGGGCGCTTTTTCCCAACTTGTAATTCTTCCAATCGTACGAGGGACGGAGATGGACAGCATTCGAAACCTGTGGCTCTATCCGATCATATTGGCGGCGGGAGCACTTCAGGCGTGGGGGCCGCCGATGAACAGCGCACTGAAAAAAGCACTCACGAACCCATGGCTGAGTAGCCTGGTGTCCTTCTTACCCATCGTGGCCTTCCTTGCTGTGTTGGTGCTCTGTCTGCCGCGCCCGTTTCCGACAGCCCAGGCGATCGGTCAAATGCCTTGGTGGGCGCCCTTGGGCGGGCTGATTGGAGCGTTTGCCGTAGTGTCGGCCCTGATGTTTGTGTCTCAAGTGGGGGCCGGTGCGTTCGCTGGTCTTACGATCACCGCGAATATCAGCCGTCGCGCGACTCGAGGAGATGCTGATCCGGCGGGCGTTGGAGCGCTATTCGGATAACCGATCGGAAGCGGCGAAGATCCTTAACATCAATCGACAGCTCCTGTACACCAAGCTCAAACGCTACGGACTCGCGCAAAGTGATGAGGACGCGAACGCAGAATCGTAATTACCAGGTCTTCGCGGCGCATCATGAACTGTGACGAGAAGTAGCGTCTGATGAATGCGTATGAAGCTGCCACGAGCCAATACTCCAAGGCAGTGACCCAGTGCCACCAGAAGCTGGGCATCTCGATTCTGGATGAATACAGAGAGCTGCAGCGAACCGCCGAACAAGCACGACTCGACACCGAGAAGGCGCGACGCGAGCTAGAAACGCACGCGAAGTCGCACGGCTGCTGACGAGAAATGGCAGCAACTGTGACATACTTTGATGGCTCAGTTCACCAGTCGGAGATTCATCGTGCGCGAACTATTACAGGGCATTCCGATCATGATTCTGCTTCTGATCGCGACCACGTTGGAAGTCAGCGGCGACGCGGTCGTCCGCATTGCTATCTATAACCATGCGGGTACGGCGCGCATGGGGCTATTCCTCGCTGGCGCCGTACTCCTTCTTGGCTATGGCACCTTCGTCAATCTCGCACCGTTGGAATTTGGCCAGGTCGTAGGCCTCTATATCGCGACGCTGTTCGTTGTCTGGCAGGTGATCAATTTCGTGGTGTTTCGCGCCGTGCCATCGGTGCCCATCATTGTGGGAGGCGCCTTGATTGTGCTCGGTGGCACCATCGTCACCTTTTGCAAGGTCAGTTAATCACGCACCAAAGCTTGGACCGTGTCTGGGAGGCGATCGGTGCCGTATCTCCGGTCTCTCTGGGACATCTGATAGTTCGCCATATGCCCCACCTATGGCACGGTTCTGCGCACTCGCTGCTACGCTGTCACAGCGGAGTCCGCGCCGATGATCCTGCGAGTCATGCGTTTCTGGGTGGTCGAATGATCGACGAAGTGCATTTTCTCGATCGATCTAATGCACGATTTCTTCAAATCGCGGACGCATGCGCCTTCGGATGCGCCGATATATCACCGGCCATGACCCATCCTCACGCTGAAGACGCAGCCTTCAAAAAGGGCATAAAATGCGGTAAGACTGGCGTGAGTGTGAACTCAATCTCCTTTCAAAAGTTGCAGCGCTTTTAGACTTAATAGGCTGCGCAGCATCGCGCTTTGAAGATAGGATGGCATCGCGGCCGAACGTGCTGCTTGTCACTCGTCCGGAGCATCCATGACTTCGCCGAAGCCGCGTGTGCGCGCTCTGCTGATGCAGGTGGTCCAAAGAATGATCTGTGTGCGTCAATCAAGGCCGCTTCAGGGTGACCTCTCGGTATGGATGGGACAATGGATTTGAAACCACACGCGGACGGCGGCGGGGCGGTAACGGATGAGAGCCCTGCCGTTGCCCTGTGCGCAGCGCACGCCAATACCGAGCCTTACCCTCGCACTCACCACAACTGGTTGTTACTCTTGTTTTTCGTCTCCGGCACCGCGGCGCTCATTTATCAGATTTGCTGGCAGCGGCTGTTATTTGAATCCGTCGGGGTAGACATCGAATCCGTCACGATCATCGTGTCCACCTTCATGCTGGGTTTGGGTCTCGGGTCCCTTGCCGGCGGCGAACTTGCCGACCGCTATCCGCGGCGCGCGCTCGAAATGTTCGCGCTCGTTGAGCTCGCCACCGCCGCGTTTGGCGTTTTCAGTCCGTCGCTCATCCGTGCAGCCAGCGCCGCGACTGTGGATGGTTCGCTCGCCACGATTGCCGCCGCGAATTTCGGATTACTGCTGGTTCCGACGATACTGATGGGAGCGACTCTTCCGATTCTCGTGAGCCACGTCGTTCACACGTATCGAAATCTGGGGGTTTCGGTAGGGGTGCTGTATTTCGCCAACACTTTGGGCGCCGCGCTCGGAGCGGGCCTCACCGGCTTTGTCGCCCTCTACTATCTCGGACTCACGGCAACGATATACGCCGCGGCCGCTCTCAATGTCGTCATCAGCGCGACCGTATGGTTCGCGCTGCGGGGGACACGTGTTTAGCTTTCCGTGGTGGCTGTCGTTCGTCATTGGGTTCCTGAGCCTGAGTGAGGAGATACTGTGGGTTCGCGTAATCGGCTTTAAGTATGAAAGCCTGCCGCCGGCGTTCTCGTTCGTATTGGCATGTTTTCTAGTCGGGATCGCCCTCGGAGCTGCCTTCGGCAAACGCCTGTGTCAGCGATCAAAAAACCTCTATGCAGCCGCGGCCATGGTGCTCGGCATCGCTGCGCTGGTCGATGTGCTGACTCCATTGATCATCGGCAGGTTTATTGCCCCAAGCGACAATCTCCTGATTCCGGTTATTGCAATAATCATTACGGCGGCGCTGAAGAGCATTCTCTTCCCGGTTGTACACCATCTCGGCTCCACGCAGGGCGCGCATGTCGGCCGCTCGGTCTCGCGCATCTACTTTGGGAACATCATCGGCGCCACGCTCGGTCCTCTCGTCACCGGCTTCGTGGCGCTCGACTATTTGAGCGTCGACGAGTGTTTCGGCGTGGCGGCAGGCATTTGCGTCTTGGCGTCTGCA
>Ga0302310_10002759_pt1 | contig 13893 bp, 10 predicted proteins | sample III_Palsa_N1_2_FD_200451 | JGI IMG/M metagenome (GOLD analysis project Ga0302310, IMG submission 200451) | Peat permafrost microbial communities from Stordalen Mire near Abisko, Sweden - III_Palsa_N1_2 | ecosystem: Environmental > Terrestrial > Soil > Palsa > Peat permafrost | place: Sweden... | reverse complement strand
GCATGTTTGGCTCGCGCTCGAGGTGGTCCATTTCGCCGTCAGCGACGTTATCCGCGAGGTCGGTGGACACGACTCGAATTACATTGGCGCCGAAATCCGGATGGGATGGTAATCATCATGAAACCGAGTCTTCCGGTCTTGTTAAGCTTCAATGGCGGCTACGTCGATACCGCCGGCTACATCGCCTTGCAGGGATTATTCACCGCGCATGTCACCGGCAACTTCGTGACCATAGGGTCCGCGCTGGTTTTCGGTACCTCTGGCGTCGTTGCCAAGCTCCTGGCGCTGCCGGTATTTTGCGCCGTGATCATCCTCACTCGACTCGCGAGCTTCCACCTCCTCCGCAATCGATCCGCATTACACACCATGCTGACGGTAAAGCTCGTGCTCCTGATGCTCGGCGCCTATCTGGCGATCCGCTTGGGTCCGTTCGTGAACGGCGATACGTGGTCCGCGATCTTAACGGGCATGACGCTCGTCTCCGCCATGGCGATCCAAAATGCGGTGCACCGGATTCATTTAGGGACCGCCCCGCCGACCACGCTGATGACGGGAACGACCACTCAGATCATGATCGACCTGGCCGATGCGGTGCGCGGTTTATCGCCCGACGCAAGGGCGACAACGCTCCTGCGTCTGCGGCACATGTCGGTGGCCGTCCTTACCTTCGCCCTTGGCGCCGCCGCCGCGGCGTACTTGTTCAGCCAGCTGGGATCGTGGTGCTTCCTGGTGCCCCCTCTGGTCGCGCTGGCCGCGCGGCTTTCTGCGAATTCGACGCAGGCCGCCGCGCCGCTGCGGTTAGCCGCGCCCTTGTCGCGACCGGGGGGTTGATGCGCTATTCCGGCTATCTGTGACAGGGTACAATCTTGGATGAGGAAATTGTCTTGCCCAACGCTCAACCGTCTCGCGCTTCGGGTGTTCGCCTGATACCCGATCGTGCGGCCAGGGTCGCGGACGGAGACGCCCAGAAAGCGTGCGCACTGTCAGGCAACTCCATGTGCCCCAAGAATGACTTCCAGCGAGACGAGGACAAACCGAGCCACTGATACTCCGGCGCCCGTCGCTGCAACAAGCAATGTCGACTAACTACCATTTCTTGGCCCCTTCTATTGCCTGTTGCCTACGCGTTTGACGCGAGTACGCACACTTGATGAGTGAGGCCCCAGGGTAGGAGTTCCGAGAGCGATGGTCTTGCTCCGTTCGGGGCATCGATTCGCCCCTCATTCGGGAAGGCTTTCGCCCGCTCATTCTGCTCTACTCCCCATCGCGCGCAACGCTATCGCAATCACGCTCGCCTCCGCCGTTTGAAACAAGGACGCTCGACAGCATGCAGACTTATCTTGCCGCCGGTCTTGGCACAACGGTGAACACGCTACTGGCATCGGTAGTTCTTATCGCGGTCGGTCTCCTAGGCGCTCGCCTTTGCCGAGCCGGCCGACCGCTCCTGTACTTTTTTATCCAGTTTCTGGTGTTCGCGAGCCTGACGTTCCTGATGTTCGCCAGAGACATCGTTCCCTATCGACCCGCGGCACCCGGCTGGTCTGCCCCCGAACGGTTACTGGTGGGATTTCTCGAGATCCTTTGGTGGCTCGCTGCCGCTTGGCTCACCTCAGGATTCTTGCGAGCATTCGTGGTCCTCGGCCGCAAGCCCACCGAGGCTAAGTTGGTGCAGGACTTGCTCGCCGCGCTGATTTATCTAGCAGCGACGTTCGCCATTGTCGCCAACGTACTGGACCTCCCGGTCAAGGGGCTGCTCGCTACCTCAGGGGCCCTTGCCATCGTCATTGGACTTGCCCTTCAAAGCTCTTTGGGTGATGTCTTCTCCGGGATTGTGTTGAATCTCGAGCGCCCCTATCACGTCGGGGACTGGATCATCCTAGACGGCGAGCTTCAAGGAACCGTGATCGAAACCAATTGGCGAGCGACGCATATCCTGACGGGCAGTGGGGATATCGCCGTCATTCCTAACAGTGTCGTCGCCAGGTCGAAGCTGATTAACTGCAGTGCGCCCACCAAGGTTCATGGCGCCACCATCCGCATCAGGTTGGAGTCTGCTGTGATGCCCGCCGCCGGCTGTGATCTGATGAGAGAAGTGCTGCTCGGAAGCACGCATATTCTACGAACACCGCAGCCGACCGTGACGATCAAGGATCTGAGCGCCGACATGATTGACTTTGAGCTCGGGTTTTCAGTCGCAGATGTTGGCGTCGTGGATGATGCGAGAAACGAGGTGTTTGACCGGGTGCATCGCGCGGCGACGGCGGCCGGCATCCGCTTCGCATCGCGATTGGCGCCCCTTATCACCAACGCAGCCACTGACGACACGGAGTGGGCGACTCCGGCCCGGCTCATAGCGGGTATTTCGCTGTTCTCCACGTTGACGGAGTCGGAGAGGGCGGCGCTGGCCGCGCAGATGGTCCGCAAAGAATACAAATCGGGTGAGGTGATCGTTCAAAATGGAACCGTCGTGCGAGCCTTGAACATCATCAGCGACGGCGTGTTGGTAGCCACTGAGGAACAAAATGGTCGTCGGTTTGAACGCATGCGTTTGACACCGGGCATTTACTTTGGCGAGACCGGGCTCTTGACCGGTCAGCCCTTAACTGGGGAAATTACCGCACTTACCAAGGCCGTGATTTATGAAATATCCCAGGCCGCGTTGCTGCCACTGCTGAAAGCGCGTCCGGGAATGGCCGAGGAATTAAGCGAACTTCTCGCGAGCCGCCAGCTGGCGAGGCGCACCGTGCTCGATCAACTGCAAGCCAATGAAGCGCACCAAGACGGACTTGCCGGTCGGCTGGCCGCCAATATCAGGCGCATTTTTTCGCTGCACTGAGCGCCGCAGACTATTTTCGGTTCGTAAAGCGTCGCGGCCGGTTCGTTCAGCGCCGCCATCGAAAGGCGAACTTTTTCGAAATGGAGCGAAGGAACCTCGTGTGCCCCTCTTGGTATGCGACACCCGCCGGAACGATTAACTCGATCTCAATGCCGGCGCGATCCTTTGTCCATAAATTGAAGACCCCGCCCATTTTCCGCGCCCGTTCGCGCATGCCCTGAAGGCCAAAATGGCGGGGCCTGCGTCCGGTTGATTGCACCGACGATTCTAGGCCCTTGCCGTTGTCCCTGACCCGCAAACGAAAATCGGTGATGTCATAGGCGATCTCTACCTCGACGACGGAAGCCTGCGCGTGTCTCGCCGCATTGGTTAGCGCCTCACGAGCAATCCGATAGACATCATCCGCAACTGAAGAAAGAAGGAGCCGTGGCGTTCCAGTGACAACGATGCCGAAAGCGACGGCGGATCCGGCGAAGAGTTCTTCCCCGGCCCGCGCTATGGCGGGCGCCACATCGGACTCGAGGGCCGTCGTTCGAAGATCGACCACGCGGTCGCGGGCTTCATTCAATAATTCGTCAGCTTGATCGAGCGCCGATTCCATCTCTCCGCGCATGGGATCAGGGCGCTTCAGTCGGCCGGCGAAGCCTTGAAACAGCAATATCAGGCCCTGAGTGCTTTGCAGTAGGGTGTCATGCAATTCGCGGGCAATTCTTTCGCGCTCCTCGAGGCGAACGCTAAGTCGCCCTTGGACTTGCTTTGTGAGCTGATGCAAGCGGATCCGATACAGTTGCCACAACACCAACAGAACGAGCAGTCCGCACAAGGTATAGAACCAGCGAGTTTGATAGAACATGGGGGGAGTCGTTAAGGTTATCGAGGCACCTACATCGTTCCAAATCCCGTCGTCGTTGGCGGCAAGTACATGAAACGCACGTTGCCCCGGCGATATATTTGTGTAGAAGGCCTGTCGGCGAGTGCCGGCGTCCTGCCAGTCGGGGTCCACCCCTTCGAGTTTGTATTTGAATTGCACTCGACTCGGCATGGAAAGACTCAAGGCGGTGTAATCGACCTCAAAATTGGGAGTTCCAGCCGGAAAGATCACGTCGGCGCCGGCCAAGTAATTTTTGCCGCTTGCCCTGACTGAGGTAATGATCACGGGTGGTTTCAGGGAGTTTCGCTGCACCTTTTTAGGATCAATCCAATAGACGCTCTCCGACGTTATGAACCATACTTTACCGTCGCCGGCTTCCCGAGCGGACGGCAGATTGGTGATTTGAGGCGGAGGCTCTTTCAGGCCATCCTCGTAAGTCATGAGCTCAACGTGCACTTGATGATGATGGTCAGCTATGAATGTCGCAACGTCATAGGCCGAAATGTGGCCTATTCCATCGCTTCCGTGCAGCCACAAGTCGCCATCGTCACTTTGTACAATGCCGGATACGCCCGTAAGACCCTTGCCGCCACTGACAATCGGCCAGAAATGCTCGTCCGCGTAGAGGCCGACAGTGCTCTGACCCGCGAGCCATACACGTGCGTCGCGAAAGGCGATTGCGGTTACGCGGCCTAAACCCGCTTCGCTCAGGTTGGGGAGCATTCGAACGGCCTCCTTGTCGATAACCGCCACCTTACCGCCGACGTATCCGGCCCACAGGCGCTCGTGCGGATCAGCGACGAGAGTGACGGGGACCTCTCGCGGCAGATCCGACAACCCGCCGTTCAACGTCCATCCGTTTCCGTCCTGCCGATAAAGCCCATTGCGCACCAGGGTGATCCACAGCTTCGCATCCCGGTCTCGAACAATTGACGATATGTAGCCCTTCGGATGAGCTATTGGCTGCCACTTGTTCTCTGCGTAGTGAAACAAGAGTTCCGGAGACCGCGCGACCCACGCACTCCCATCGTTATCAACCCATAGCGCAAAGATGCCAGTCCAGGTGTGCGCGCGGGAAACGAAATCGGCATTTATGAGCGGCTCATTCTGAGGCGGGGCGAATTTCAGAAGGAAGTGCGTACTGGCGAGCCACACGTCACCCCGCGGTGTGATGGTGACGGCCGGACTATGGATAGGTATCGATGTTGAGGCTGAATGCAGCTTATTTGACCTAAATCGCACGAGGGCAGTTGCCGTGGCAGCCCACATTGTCCCCTCCCGATCCTCTAACATTGAATATGAGGTATCCATTGGCGAAGTCCAACTTGACTCGGCCACTTGCAGTTGTTCGGGCGTCAATTCATAACGATTCTTGACAAAGCCGACGATATTTGGAATTCGAAATACGCGAGGTGTGTCCGAAAAATAGCTCACCGACCAAAGTCCCCCTTCACGGTCGCAAAACACGTATCCGGGAACGTCCGTCGTTTTCCCCCTGGAGAGGAAAATCTGGTTGGTTATCCAACTCGTAGCATCTGGAAGAGCACGAATTCCCGCGTCGGCGTCTGAAACCCAAGTTCTACCATCTTCACAGTTTGCGAAGTTGCCGTAGCCTCCGGGCAAATCGGTCTTGCGAAAGGTTCTCTCATTTCGCGGGAGAAAGAAAGTTCCTTCAGGGCCTCGCGACCACAAAGTCCCGTCCTGCCCCACGATTAGCGCGCTGCCGCTCGTCGGCGGGTAGTTCCAATCGTCACCGACCCGCTTCCACATGCCGCGCTCGAAGCGATACAAACCCGCGGTGGTTTGAGCCCACCATGACCCGTCGTCGCGCACCGCAAACGCATCCACACTGTGCTGCGGAAGTCCTTCCCGTTCTCCAAAGTGAGTAAGCTGCCCGTCCCGAAGTAGGAAGGCGCCCCCAAATCTCATCCCAATCAATAGACCATTGGAAGGAAGGGCGAAGAGCGTCATGACCGAATCCGATATCGGGTGTTCGCCATTCGGCAGCGTAAACTGTTCAAAATGCACACCGTCGAACCTGAACAAACCCCCATCAGCGCCAATCCACAGATATCCGTCGCTGGTTTGCGCGAGTGTGTACATTCCCGCCGGTGCGCCATCCCGTGTTGCCCACGTCGTACGGTGAAGCTCTGAAAGAGCCTCGGTGGGGTCGACCGCCAGCGCTCGAAGCGAGCCGAGCATGGCGCAGAGAAGGAAACAGGCGGCCTCTGTTGCTATTCGTCTCCGACACATGATTCCGTTTCCTAGGAGACGAATGTCCCGATCCGGGTATTGAAGCATTTCGCGCCGGCAATGGCGCCAGCGGCGCTCAGTTACCAAGTCCCAACGTACGTGGAAGCCGGTTCGAAGTCCACAGCACGCCGCCTTTTCGCCACCGGCGACAGTGTCCTCTGGATATTGTGCTGTCCGTCTCGGGTGAAATAGGGGAGCATTGGGTCCGCGCCGCGAAATTCGTCAATAGTGCATTCTGATGTACTAACGTGACAGAGCATCATCTACATACGGTAGCGGCAGCCATACAAAGTGCTCTCCGTCTTGGCGAAGGTGCCCGACACCCGGGAATGACACGTGAGTAAAGGCTAGGAGATATTTATTCTGTACGGCGCCCGCGAATTCCAGTCGCCGCTGCGCAACCGCTTGCGCCGGATCCGAATCGAACTTGACAGCGATGCCAGGGTCGCTGAATTGTATATTCATCACGTGCGTGGTGTCGCCCATGAACATGATCTTCTGTCCCGCGCTTTCAAGAATGTAGCAGGTATGCCCCGGCGTATGGCCGGCGGCCGGCGTTGCTCGAAACCCCGGAAAGAACTCGGTCGCGCCGTGAAACGATTGGACCTGTCTGTCACGCAAATAGGGTCTTAACTTAAGCTCCGCTTGCGCAAAGAACGGCCTAATCAATTCCGATGCCGGCTTCGCCGCGGCTGGGTCTAGCCAATAATCGAGGTCAGCCTTCTCCACATGAACGACAGCGTTGGGAAACACCTTGTGATCCCCAATCATCAACCCACCGGCGTGATCTGGATGAATGTGCGTTAGGAATATGTCGGTAATATCCGTAGGCTTGATACCGGCCGCTCTTAACGACGCAGGCATTTTGCCGAGTGTTGGCCCCAATAGGGTCTCCGCGCCGGTGTCAATGAGAATGATTTTGCCGGGCAAGAAAACAAGGTAGGTATTCACAGAGGCAAGCGGCGCTGGGTCAAATGCCTCGTTGAGTAAGCGGTGTATCTCGCCCGGCTTGGCATTCAGCAGCAGCTCATCGGCGGGGAACGCGAGGGTCCCGTCCGACAACGCTACTACCGGCACCGCGCCTATCTTCATCCGGTAGTACCCCGCTTGTGACTTGTCCAAGATGGAACTCTGCATCGAAGCGGTCGGCGGCGACTGATCGGCGAATACATCGGCATTCGAGATTAGGCACACGGCCGAAGCAAAGGTTGCAAGGATGTGTCGCATAACGTTCCCCGTCTGAAATGGAAGTGGTAAAGCAGTTGGGTCCAGTTGCGACCCCGATCGCCCTCGGTCCCTTAGCTCATAAACCGAGTGCTGGTCGCCCCAGAGATCACCCCAGAGACTACCGAGCGGTTTAAAAGAGGTCGCCCCATTTGGGGGGGTCGAAGGGTACCTCGTAAGGGAATGAAGTCGGGAAGAACCCGGATTAACGTAGCTGCGCAACGTCCACGAATCGCATCTCACCCAATAAGGGATAGACAAATGGCAAACAGCGAATTGCTAGGCCGTCGAGGGGCTCCCCTCGCTACGCCAACCGGCCTAGGCATTAAGGCCTCTAATGATATCTCGGGAGGTATGAATGCCATTCTCGCGGACGTGTTCGCGCTATACCTTAAGACCAAGAATTTCCATTGGCACATGAGCGGACCCCACTTTCGCGACTATCACCTGCTCTTGGACGAGCAGGCCGATGAGTTGTATGCGATGACCGACCCTATCGCGGAACGCATTCGGAAAGTCGGCGGCTCAACGCTGCGTTCCATTGGTCATATCGCAAAACTTCAGCGAGTCGTCGATAACGATGCAGAGTATGTCGATCCTCTCGACATGCTCGCCGAACTGCGTGAAGACAGCATCGCTCTGGCCGGCAGGCTGCGAGAAGTGCACGATATGGTTGATGAGCTTCGCGACATCGCAACGGCGAGTTTGATCGAAAATTGGATCGACGAGACGGAACGTCGTACCTGGTTTCTGTTCGAGACCTGCCGGCGGGTCGACTGATCACGTGAGTCCGCGACGATCGTTCCGTGTGCTCGCCAAATCAAAATCACTGGCTGCCGCGCCATGATTGTCGATGACCTATTGATAGCGGTGGTCGTCGGAGGCTTTGTGGTCGCCTTGGTCTCTCTGTGGGCGGATTTGCGACGTTCAAGGCGGGCGAGATCGCCATAGATCAGGAATGCTCTTGCCGTTGCGGTTTTGGAGGTCGGATTCGATGAATCCGTTCAAGGTATAGAGGAGATGCTCATGAACACCGTTCGACGTGGTAATGAACGAGGAATGGCCGATCACGGTTGGCTCAAGTCATTCCATACATTTTCATTCGCCGAATACTTCGATCCGCACTTCACCGAGTTTGGAGTCCTTCGAGTCATCAATGAAGACCTGGTGCAGGCCGGCGCGGGCTTTGGCACTCACAGTCACAAGAACATGGAGATCATCAGCTACGTGCTTTCTGGGGAACTGGCTCATAAGGATTCGATGGGAAACGGCTCGACGATACGCTCGGGCGATGTCCAACGCATGAGTGCGGGGTCCGGAATCACGCACAGCGAATACAACCCCTCCACGAAGGAACCCCTACATTTCTTGCAGATTTGGATAAAGCCCGATGTCTTGAATATCAAACCAAGTTACGAGGAGCGCCGCTTCGCGCAGAGCGACAAACGCGGAACGCTCCGTTTGATCGTCTCACCGAATGGCGCCGATGATTCGATCTCCGTACACCAAGATGCCAGCCTCTACTCCGGACTATTTGACACGGATGAAGTAGTACTCCTGCCCGGCACTGATGGTCGGGCAATCTACGTGCATGTAGCTCGTGGCGAAATAAGTGCCAATGGCATTGCGCTCTCCGGGGGCGATGCGCTTCGCATCGTGGATGGCAGCAGCTTGAGGTTGGAGCGTGGGCACGGGGCGGAGGTGCTCGTATTTGATCTCCCGCCCATCATTTCCAGCGCTGGCTAAGGGCGCCCAAGGGTGGAGCGATGCGCAACATACGATCGAGTGCTAAAATTACCTGCGTTTCGAATCCGACGCCTGTAGTTTTCGAATCCAACCGCGGCGCGTGGCTTTAGGACCGTAAGCGACGCCGACTGGAACGCTTACTTCGATCTCGATTCCAGCGTCTTTGCGACCCCAAATGGCAAAGCTTGCGCCAATATGCTGAGCGCGCTCGCGCATGCCCTGAACTCCAAAATGCCCAGAATGCGCACCGTCGCGCAGCAGTGCTTCGTCTGCACCGTTGCCATCGTCCCTGATTCGCACTCGAAGGTCATCCGCTCCGAATTCGATTTCCGCTTCGACGATTGATGCCTCTGCGTGTCTCAGAGCGTTGGTCAGCGCCTCACGGATGATGAGATGAAGTTCGTCCGCAATTGTGGGCCCCAGAACGCGCGGTGTCCCCGAGATCGTGAATTTGAATACAGCCGTCCCGTCGGCGAATAATTCCGCACCAAGCCGAGCGATGGCTTGCGCGAGGTCGCTATTGGGGGCAATCGCTCGAAGATCGTTGACTCGACTGCGCGCTTCGTTAAGCAACCGATCCGCCTGATCCAATGCGACTTCCATCTGGTCACGCATGGGGTCGGGCCGTTTCAGACGACCAGCGAATCCCTGAAATAGCAATATCATACCTTGAGTACTCTGCAATAGCGTGTCGTGCAATTCGCGGGCGATTCTTTCGCGCTCCTCCAGTCGGGCAGTCATCCGTCCCTGAACTTGGCGGGTAAGCTGATGAACTCGAAGCCGGTATAGCTGCCAGAGAACGAAGAGAGTGGCTGCTGTGCACAGCGTATAGAACCAGAGGGTCTGATAAAATAGCGGAGCAATCACGAAATCCAATGTCGCGGGACTCTCATTCCAAACCCCATCGTTGTTCGATGCCTTAACTTGAAAGTGAAATTTTCCTGGCCCCAAGTTCGAATAAGACGCTTTTCGCACGTTTCCGAATTCACGCCATTGAGGGTCGACACCAACAAGTTGAGTCCTGAACTTCATGCGCGACGGGACTGTTAAGCTCAAGGCTGTGTAATTGATCTCGATGTTGCGCGTTCCAGCGGGCAGCACCGGTGGAACGAGCATGGAATAGGCGGTAGCCGAGGTGGCAATGGATTGAATCTGAACCGTCGGTGCAATGTCGTTATGGGGAATTGCGCTCGGAGTCAACCATGCAAGCCCGTTGCGGGCCGCAAACCATAGTCGCCCCTGTTTGTCCTCGATTAACTTCGTATCCAACGGGCCCGGTTCCGCGCCGCCTGGGAGCCCATCCTCAGAGTCGTACTCTATAGTCTGCATTCGATATGTGGGATCGATGACTGCTCGCTTGAATTCGGTGGCGCTAATTCGTACAGCGCCGACGGAGTTAAATATCCAGAGCGTGCCATCATTTGTTCTTAGAAGACCTAATATCCCTTTTACGTCATCGAGTCGCCCCGTCTGCAGGGCGACAAAGCGATGGCCATCGAATAATTCAAGGCCAAGTTCCCCGCCGACGAGTATCGGAGAACCCGAGAGTATCGCCTGCACCCTCCCAACCCCAAGACCGTCGCTGCTGGAATACGTGTGGAACCGACCGCTTCCCGTGGTCAAGATACGGTTATTGCTGTAACCAAGCCACGTGCTGCCATCAACGGCCCGCGCTACAGCCCTGGGAGCCCGCTCGCCAAGACTGGTATCTCCACTTAACCGCACCCACTCTGAACCAACCACTTCGAATGTGCCGACGCCCTCGACTCCCACCAAAAGGTTCCCTGTGTCGGCGCGCACCAAGCGACTGATCTTCCCGTGAACAGTCGGTGGCAATTGCAGCGGTTGCATCTTTCCGTCCGTAAGTCGCCATAACTTGGAGTGTCCGCCGACAAGGACACTTCCATCGGTTTCGCTGTAGACCGAGCTTGTTGGCTCGTTAAATGTATCAAGGCGCGTCGGCGTGGGGTCTATCTTCCAAAATGAATCGCTTGAATTGGCATACGACAGGTCGGTGCCAACCCATATTCCGCTTTTTGGATCAGCGACCAGTGAGAGGTTGATCAGCGGTTGTGGAAATTTTACCGAAACGAAAGAGTTGCGCCTGAATTGATCAAGGCCCAGTGTGGTGCCGACCCAGATGTTGCCTTCCCGATCCTCGAACAACTCCATTGCTCGATTCGACGAAAGCCCATCTTCGGCAGAAAATGAATCATCGGTCAGCGTGTGACTGGCACGCGGGACCGCAGAGTCATCCGGGTCAGCCCGGCAAACTCCTTTGGGGCAATCGACGCTCCACCAGCTACCATCTCGCGCGAAAATCTCCGAGCTGCCTTCGAGCTGGGCAAAAATGGCCGGCAGCGCATCGGCTCGTCGATTCGCCTCCTCGATCAGCGCATAACCAGTCTTATCGCGTTTCCACAAATGGCCGGAACTGCTCAGCCCCATCGTGGTTAGTCCCTGAGGTACATTGTCACTTCGATCGAAGCGGCGCGAGCCTTGACGGAGGACGTAGAAACCCTGCCCGGTTCCCACCCATAAGCATCCGTCAGCCGCCAACGTCAGATCGACAATCGGTACGACGGGCGGCAGATTCCATTCGCTCCCTGCGTTCGTCCAATGCGATCCCTCCAGCACCCAGAACTGGTCCCGCGTCACAGCCCATGTTCGACCGTCGCCATCTTCGGAAAGTGCCAGTATTGATTTTTCGGGCAACCCAGGGAACGAATCGATCGCTTCAGGTTTTCCCTGCTTTACTCGAATCACTCCGCCCAGTTCGTAAGCCACCCATAGATCTCCACCCCTTGTGCTATACAGCGCCGCAATGCCACGAGTGGCCGTACTTCCTGCCGGACGAAAGTCGATTGATTCGAATCTTACTCCGTCAAATCGAGTAATCCCGAATGAACCACCGAGCCACAGCCATCCGTCGCGGGTTTGAGTGATAGCCCAGATTCCTTGCGGGGCGCCGTCCTTCTGGGTCCAAGCGGTATGGTGGTAATACCCCCTGATCGTTTCCGGCGTCATCCCGCCACGAGCGATTTGCGGGAACGTAAACAAATAAAACGCAAAGCCGCAAAGCAGCCAGCTTAGCCGACAGTCCACGCGAGTAGCCTCCCTGCGCAAACGATAGGGAGCCGTAGCCTAGGCAAGTAGGAAATGGGCACTAACCTTGGAGCCAACGATAGTTCTCGCTTCGTTTCTTCCAGCACAGAATGGCACTTGGAAGCTCGCACCATAACACCGAGCGTAGAAATACTCGACTGCCAGCTCGCGGCGGCTACGCGAGCATCAAGGCAACGTTTCAACGAGTAATCGATCGCGCCTGACCGCTATCAGCGATATAGCCGTAGCTCCGCTCTTCGGCCGGCTCCGACTGAAATCGCTTTTCATGATAAGCGAAGCCTTATCGATCGTAGCCCTACGGCATATCGTCTGCGTTCGGTGCCACCTTCGGTGCGCGACGCAGATACTTGAGCATGTCCTTGGGTTTCGCCGTTCCCGCGCGTTCACGCAGGAAGTCGTCCGCGGCGCGCAGGGAGCCAACCTTTTCCGCCACTGCAGCCGCGATGAATTGGTTGAGCGATACGCCGTCGGTAGCCGCCAATTCTGCGGCCGCCTTCTTCACCGATGTGGGAAGTTTCAATGGATAGGTGTTCTTGCTCATTTCCTCATCCTCTTGAGCATGACGCTCGGTGTAATCACTTCGATATTGAAGTCGCGAGTTGCCGGCAAAAAGTCGCGGACGTTGTGCGTGACAATGGCAGAAGCACGGCCGTTCACCGCCGCCTCCAGCACTATCTCGTCAGCGGGATCGGCTAATTGTGGCCGCCACATAAAGTGAACATCGACGGGCTCCGCGGCGCTCGCCAATGCCGCCAAAAAACCCACCACGTCATCCACAGACATTCCCGTCGCCAAACGCTGCTCCGGCCAATTGAGTACGTCCTCGTATTCAAGAAACAGAGCCGTAGTCACCAGGGGTACGAGCCGCCGCTCGGCAACGAGCGTGAGAATGCGATTGCTCGCGCCCAATTGACTGCGAAGGCCTGCCACGATCACAGACGTATCCACCACAAGGCGCAGCTCATTCATAGAGGTAGATATTCTATAGGATGTCACATCTCATGGGAAGCCCCGGAGCAAGAATCTCATCCATTCCGATCACAGGACCGGCGGTGTGACGCGCGTTATCCGGCCAATTATCGCGTGACGGTGACGATCCGCTCTAAATTAGTTAACCCGGGGTTGCCGCTCCGGTCAGAGCTGCAGATTTAAATAGTGATCGAGATGAACGCGCCGAACAATGCCATGAGGTAAACAATTCGTTTATCTGGAAGGTCCGGCCCGCGTAGGGCTGGACCCTAAGCACTAGCGTTTTACAAATCGCGGCAAAACGCAACGATTTCATTCGTATTTATTGAAAGCACAAGCGTGTCTGCCGATGATGCGCGAAGCGCATCCTACAAACGGTGTCCGTCGTAGGCCACCTGACCCCCGACCAAGGTAAGCAGGGAGGTCGTCTTTGGTAAGTCCCCGACAGGAATGGTAAAAATATCCTGCGATAGTACCGCCAGGTCGGCAAGCTTTCCCGCCTCTAAGCTACCTTTTTCGTCTTCGGCGAATTCAGCGTACGCCGAAGTCAGTGTGTACGCCCTAAGCGCATCCTCCCGGCTGATCGCTTCCGAATGCCGATTGGGATGGGTTATTGCCATCATGATATTAAGATACGGGTTCAGAGGACCGTCCGAGCCAAAAGCCACCGGGATTCCGGGCTTGAGGAGCGAGCGAAGCGGCTGTGTCAGCTTGAAGAGTTCGGGCTCGAACGTCGATTGACTCGACCGTTGAGTTGACTCTCGATGGCGGCATTTTGACATTGTCAGGCGAACGCCGGGAGCCGAGCCGCAAAGGGAGCGACGAGGCCCAAGGGCGCCGGGTCGAGCGAGGTCATGGCCAGTTTCAC
>Ga0302310_10002754_pt1 | contig 13899 bp, 15 predicted proteins | sample III_Palsa_N1_2_FD_200451 | JGI IMG/M metagenome (GOLD analysis project Ga0302310, IMG submission 200451) | Peat permafrost microbial communities from Stordalen Mire near Abisko, Sweden - III_Palsa_N1_2 | ecosystem: Environmental > Terrestrial > Soil > Palsa > Peat permafrost | place: Sweden... | reverse complement strand
CATCTAGCGCGCCCGATACACGGAGATCGCCTGGAAGCGAGCCGTTTAGGACACAAAAAAACTGGCCCCGCTTTTCAGCACGGCCAGCCGTTTTTCACACAACCCGTGGCGCCCAACTTACCGTTGCCGCGCCCAGATCGCGCCGAGCACGAACCCGATTGCACCTGCTACGAGCACGCCATTGATCGGCTTCGCAATCACCGCCTCACGAACGTTGTCGATGGTCTCGCCGTAGTTGAGCTGAATCTTGCCGAGCACCTGGCGCGCCTTGCCTTCAGCCTGCGTCGCCGCGTCGCCGGTCAAACCGCCGACCGCATCCTGCACCTTGCCCACGACGGTTTGCGCCGCGCCTTCTACCTGATCTTGCACCATGGTGCCTCCCGTTCTAGTTGAAGCGGTTTATCGAAGAAATCCGGCTAACCGGAGCGTTCATTTCAGCAGGGATCGTGCCCAGGTGGCGCGCCGCCCCAAGTGGGTCGCCTTAAGTGGATAGCCCTGGGTGGTTTGCCCTCAAGCCGTGCCGATCAGGCGGGCAACGATTCCAATGAGCTCATCGATAGAAAGCGGCTTCCGATGGAATTCGAGGTGCGGGTGCGTGACCGTCGGCGTGCGCGCGGCGGCGCTGGAAAGCACGACGGGAATCCGCACGAGGGTGTCGTCGGCGGCGAGTGCGTGGCATAACGCGACGCCGTCCATGGCGGGCATCATCCAGTCCGTAATGATCAGGTCGGGAGGATTCGCACGCGCTGACTCGAGCGCCAACAACCCGTTTGACGCCGTACTGACCTCGTATCCTTCCATCTGGAGCACAAGCCGCCAGGTGGTCAGGAGGTCAAATTCATCGTCCACGACGAGGATCTTTTTCATTTCCGCGTGCCGGTGTCCGGGTCGGAAAGCGTCAGCGGGATCGTGCCGCGCGCCGATAACAATGTGGTCGTGCCGATGAAACCGTCCGTGAGATGCAAGCCATTTTCATCGATGATGAAGCGGCGGATGGACGGATCGTGGGCGCTTTCGCGCTGCTTGATAATAGAGACGATCCGATACAGCGACGTGGATGTCTCCACGTATCGCATCAACACGATGTTCTCCGTCATGGCCGATGCGCGGATCGAGCAGCCGTGCGCCATGTCCGCATAAAGCGGCAGCTCCTCGGTGAGCATCGTCGTGACGCTTTCCTGGCGCAGCCGGTGCGTCAATGCGTTCAGGAACAGCCCGAAACGCTCCATGCGGTTCGCCGAATCGTGGAATCCTTCAATCCCGTCCACCACGAGCCGCGACGCGCCCGCGCGCTTCACCACCGAAATCAGCTCGGCCGCGAGTTCATCGATGGCAAGTTCCACCGCTGGCCGCCACTCGACGATCAGGCGAGCGTCGGCAACTGCATCGGCAAGATGAATGGATACGGATTCTGCCTTGGCGATCAGCCGCTCCGGTGATTCGTAAAAGCCGAAATACACGCAGCGCTCGCCGTTAGCTACGCCGGCCTCGAGGAATTTCAGTGACAGCAGCGTCTTGCCGATTCCCGACGGCCCGATCAGCGTCGTGGTCGAGCCTTTCACCACGCCGCCGCCGAGCATGATGTCGAAGTCGGGGAGGCCGAACGCGAGCTTCGACTTCAGGTCCGGTGCGCCCTCAAGCAGCATCGAGCGCGCTTCCAGGCGAGGGAAAGTGACGAGGCCGTCGGCGGTGATCTTGAAGGAATGGCGTCCCAGCAAATGATCGCGGCCGCGCAATTTATGCACTTCGATTTCCCGCGCGCGCCGCATGCCGGTGGCGAAACGGTTGAGCTCGACCAGGCCGTCCACGAGCGTGTGTTCCGGATGTGGCTCGTTGCCCGAGAGCGGCGCGAGGATCAGCGTCGTGCAGCCCGCGGCCGTCACGAACGCGCTCAATTCGTGGATGAACTGCGACAACTCCAGCTCGGTGGAACTGAATTCGCGGGCGCTGCGAAATCCGTCGATCACCATGAAACGGGGGCGGCTTGTCTTGATGGTCGACGCGATCAAGGCGAGGAAACCGTTCAGGCCGTCGCGCATCAACTCGTGGTAGCCGGAGACGAACAGCATTTTGTCCGAGATAGCATCGGCGTTGTAGAACGACAGCCTTTTCAGATGCGAGAGCAGCTTCGAATGCGACTCTGCGATCAGTGTGATGTACAGCACCGAGTCACCCTCGGCCACGCGATGAAAACCGATCTGCGTGGACAGGATGGTCTTGCCCGCTCCCGCCATGCCTTCAATCAGATACAAGCCGCCCTTGATCAGGCCGCCGCCGAGTATGTCGTCGAGGCCGGGCACGCCCGTTGTCACGGTGTTCGGGTCGTAATCGGTCTGGCTGGATGAAGTGGCTTGGTCGGTCATGGATATCTCGAGTGTCATCGCCCGGCTCGTTCGTGTGTCGCGTAGAAACGGATTATCGCCGAGATGACTCGCGATGTCGGCATTTGTAAATTTTTATGGTGGCGTCGATTGGATCGACCGGGAACGGGAGATGAGGGCTTGGTCCAATCCGCGCCGCATCGATCCTGCCGCATCAGCCCGATTGCTCGCACTTTTCGCGCCCGGTCGCGCTTGGTCGCGCTTGGTCTCACTTCTCGGGCGCGCCAGGCGCTTGGCACTACGCTTGGCACTACGCGTGGCATCATCGAGGACACACCGCTTTCACTCGCGCTTTCACCCGTCAAACACCACTCAATCAACCACGCCATGCTGCGCGCTCTTGCTACCTTGCTCTTGTTCCAGTGTTTGGGAGAAGGCCTTTCGATGGGCTTGCATCTGCCCGTTCCGGGACCGGTGATCGGCTTGTTGCTGCTGTTCGGCTTCCTGCTGATGAGGCCGTCCGCCGTCGATTCGATCGAGCCTACCGCGCTCGAACTGCTCCGGCATTTGTCCTTGCTGTTCGTGCCCGCTGGGGTTGGCATCATGGCGGCCGCCGGCAAGGTGCGCGGTGAAGGGTTCGCGATCGCCGTTGCGCTGGTGGTGAGCACGACACTTGCGATTGCCGTCACCGCGCTTGTCACGCGGGCGCTGATGCGCCGTCAGATGCGCCGGTCGCGTGTAAATACGCCTTCCGGGCTTTGAGGGCGACGCCATGACACAACTCGGCGCCCTTTGGGTCTACCTCGCCGCTACACCGCTGCTCGGTCTGACCATGACCTTGTTCGCGTACCTCATCGCACAAGGCATCTACGCCCGTGCCAGGTTCAATCCGCTCGCGAACCCCGTTTTGATTGCGGTGGCGCTGGTTGTCGCCGTGCTGAGCATGACGCACACGCCGTATCAAACCTATTTCCAGGGTGCCCAGTTCGTGCACTTCCTGCTCGGCCCGGCGACAGTCGCGCTCGCGCTGCCGCTCTACCGGCAACTGCCGAAGCTGCGTCGCGCCGCCGTGCCGCTGGCCGGAGGCCTGATCGCCGGATCGTTGACCGCGATTGTGTCCGCGACTGCCGTTGCGATGTTATTTGGCGTGTCTCGCGTGACGGTGATATCGCTTGCGCCCAAGTCCGCGACCACGCCGATCGCCATGGCTATTGCCGAGCGGCTGGGTGGGCTGCCATCGCTGACCGCCGTGCTGGTGATTTGCACCGGCGTGTTCGGGGCGGTATCGGCGCGCACGATCCTCAATGTTTTACGCATTGAAGAACCCGATGTGCGAGGGTTCGCGCTAGGCGTGGCGTCGCATGGCATAGGGACGGCGCGCGCTTTCCAGGTCAGTGATGAAATGGGCGCATTCGCTGGCCTCGGCATGGGCTTGAACGGATTGTTCACGGCATTCGTGGTGCCGGTCTTGTTGCCGATGGTTTTGCGCTGGATCAACTGACCCGCAAAGGATTGAAACGATAGGCGCAATCCAGGAGAAATTCGGAACTCGCTCATGGCCCGGGCGGCACGATGATGGTCTCATGCTGGTTGGTTGCGGGCGCTGCTATTTGGCGCGCGCGAGTTCCACATCTGGTTCACGCCTGTCACGAGTACGCGGTTCAATGGTTGTTCGCGCGCAGGCATTTTTTGCGGCGAATCCTTCTCATGTCTTTGCACCTCCGTTCAGTTTTCTTCGCCGCCGGCCTGATTGTGTTTGGCAGTTTGTCGCAGGTCTCGCCGAGCAGCGCGGCAACGTCCGTCGATCCCCGCATTTACTCCAACGCGCCGCTCACTTTCAAGGCGGATCGCCGTATCTTTTCCGCAGTGCCGGCACAACCCGTCGATAGGCGGATCTTCTCGCCCGTCGACATGCCAGGCGACACGAGTGCCGCCAAGCGCGTTCAGGATTACGCGCGCTTGCGCCACGATCTATGAAAACGGCGGGAATTCCGCAATGAATTCCGCGATGAAGTACGCAATGCTTATGCAATGAGCCGCTACATGAATCGCTTCAAAAATCGTTTCAAATCGTGGAGTGTTTTCACACGATGGTGAGACAATAAAAAGCCGCTTCACGCATTTTCCGCTTTAGCTTTTCTATCTGCCATAATTCTGGTGCTTTCGCATTCTTAATTGCGTTCAACCCGGAAATTCCATGAACTCCAACTACACAACGAGAGGCGGGGCACTGGTCTTGGCATGGTTCGTCCTGTGCGGCGCAGCGTGTGCCGCCGGGCCCACAGCGCCCATGCAAGGCAGTGCCCCGGCAGCCGATGCACTCGGGGACTCAAGCGCGCGCCGCAGTCTCCTGACCAACGGCGCAGCCGACGAACCGCAAGCCACGGTGAATGGCAACATCGCGGAACTGCAGCAAATGATTCGCGACGCAAAGGTAAAGGAATTGCGTACCACGTATAACGGCAGTTATGGCGCCAGCATGCTGTTTTACCCCGATGAAATGACGTTTTATATTGCATTGTTTCAGCAAAAGAAATTCTGGCGCGTGGTCAAGACTCAAGTGGACTCGCGTGCGGAAACGATATACGCGGACTTTGCCAAGAACAGCGCGGCGCTCGCCGATACCGAGATCCGCCGGACCAAGCTCGAAGCTGAGAAGAACTTTGCTGACCGGCTGATCGCGGTCCAGCAAGGGCGCGCGAATCGTCTGCAGGCGGACCTCGATGTCGCGCGTGCGCAGCAGAGCCAGGTTGCCGACCGGCAGGCGGAGCAACAGGAAGCGATCCGTTCGCTGCGCGCGCAACAGGATGCCGCACAAGCGCAATTGCGTGCATTGCAAACCAAGGTGCAGGATCTTCAACGCCAGTCGGATGTCGACCTGATGCCATTGCCAAAATGAAGCGCGCCTGACGGATCAGGCTTCCCGATCTTGCCTTTGCCGACTGCGCTTCGCTCGCTTGCAGCGCATTTCAAAGTGTGAAAAAGCGGCCGTATTCGCGGCCGCTTTTCATTTCCCGCGCAGTAATGATGCGTCAAAAGTTTTCTGATTGTTCACGTTTATCGGTTGTTTCAAAGATTGTCTGAAAGTGTTTCGAAAATTAGGAATTATCCAGTTAGGAATGCTAGTTTTTGCGTGCTAACATGCCGCGCGATTTCGGATTCCAGATCATTTTCGAGATCCGGATCGAAGGCTTGAGGCGAATAAGGTGGCTGTGAAAATCGGGTAACTGTCTGATGACCCATCCAGTGCGCATTTGTCTCGATATCTCAGTCACACGTCAATTTAAGAATGGTAAACAAGATGTCCAATAAACTAATCGCTGCAGGTCTGTTGTCAATCGGTGCGCTTGCTGGCTGCTCTACCGCTTCGGGCCCGACTTTCAACGCAAACGAGATCAAGACAGCCAATGGCGCGCAGGTTTATCGCGTCGAATGTCATGGTTTGTTCGAAGGTGTGGCGGCATGCGTGAAGCAAGCCCAGAAAATTTGCGGCGACAAGCCCGCGTACAAGCTAGAAACCATGGAACGCCTGCGCGCCCCGTCTGAAGACGCGGCCGATCCGCGTATCCTGACGTTCCAGTGCGGCGCGCCCGCTCAGCCGGAAGTCGCACCGCCGCCGGTACCGGCACCCGTGCCGCAAGCCGCTGCGGAAATGCCCCGCCAGATCGATTTGAGCGGCGACGCTAACTTCGCGACCGACAGCGCCTCGCTGACGGCGAAAGCGACCGACACGCTCGACGAGTTCGTGTCTGCTGCCCAGGGCGTGACGTTGCGCCAGGTTGCAGTTGCGGGCTACACGGATTCGACGGGTTCGGCGTCGCACAACCGTCAGTTGTCGCAACGCCGTGCGGAATCGGTGATGCAGTATTTGAAGAGCCACGGCCTGCGTTCGCAAAACTACACGGCGCAAGGGTTTGGCGCGTCGAATCCGGTTGCATCGAACTCGACCGTTGCTGGCCGCGCCAAGAATCGCCGAGTGGAAGTTCGCGTCAGCACGCAGCCATAATCGATGTAGCAGGCTCAACGCCCCGGATGCTGTTGTCAGGCGTCCAGAAGCGTAAAACCCCCGCAGACGCGTCGCGCCTGCGGGGGTTTTTTGATGCCTGTACCCGATCTATCGGTTGCTGTTCTGGACGTTGAGGACATTCAGAACAGCGTGAGTTGCGCGCGTCCTGGCCCACCTTCAAGCGTCAACAGGTGTTGCTTGCGCTCTACGCCGCCCGCATAGCCGGTCAGCTCGCCATCGGCGCCTATTACGCGATGGCACGGCACGATGATCCCCACGGGATTGCGCCCGTTCGCTCCACCCACTGCTCGCGACGCCCCTGCGGCCACACCCATCCGGCGCGCAAGATCGCCGTAGGTCCAGGAGGTGCCGAACGGGATCTCTTGCAACGCCGCCCACACACGTTGCTGGAACGCGGTGCCGTTGAGCCGCAGCGGTACGGAAAATACCGTGCGCTCACCGGCGAAGTACTCGGCGACCTGTTCCTTCGCCGCCATGATCGCACGTGACTTTGGCGCCCCCGTATCGATGAGACCGGCGGGAAAATGCTTCTGGCCGACGAAGAACAATCCCGTCAGGCAGTCGTCCTCCGCGCGATACGCGAGGTGGCCCAGCGGACTCGGTGCAATGTGGCATTCGATCAAGATACGTCTCCGGCCAATTTTTCTATCGCTCAGATGAACGGATTATCCGTCTTGTCCGCTGGCTTCGGCGGTTCATCGGCGAGTTTCTCGGGCAAGCCTGCGTCATTCTGCAAGGCATCGACGATGGCGTTTACCGCCTTTTGCAGCGCAAGTGCCGTGGTCAAGCCAGTCTTGTCGCGTACGATTTCCAGGTCACCGGAAATGGAGAGGCGCGCGGTGTCGTTGGCGATCACGAGCGCGTCGCCGTTGATGTTGAGGGTATCTGTATCGTTGGCAAATGGCTTAAACACCTTTTAGTCCTCCAATGCGTTGGTCTTTCAGTGTGTCCGGAATGCCTGGAAATTGCAGCCCGCTCATGGCTTCAAGCTCGCGGACCGTCTTGACCGTGTATTCGTTCGTCGGCGTGTTGTCGACCACCACGGCGAACGCCAGGTCTCGTCCCGGCAAATACACTACCTTATACAACTGCGTGGGCACGAGCACACGCGACTCACCAATCGTCTGCAACTGCCGTCCGGAAAACAGGGGCCCCGTGACCACGTAGGCATCGCCGGATTGCTCCACCAGGCGCCGCACGGACTGTTCTATACGCGACCAGATGCGCCGGTTGTTCGACGGATTTTGCGGAACGACGTTCGCGAGCGAAAACGATTCCGCCATGCCCTTCTTGTCCCAGCGATCGCCCGCCGGGCTCATATGGCCGCGATCGTAGCCGCTCTTCTTGTAGTCCGAGAGCGTGGCGCTGTCGCCGGGCGCCAGTTTTTTATCGACGAAAAAACGGTTGGTGCGGGTGTTGTCGCGGGCATCGTCCATGTGCTCCGCCGTCAAGTGTTCCGCCGACCACAACGGCCCGTGTGTCACGCCGGAATGCAGGACAGTGAAGTCGGAATAACAGAGTTGCTGCGTCGAGACGCGCATCTTCGCATTGGCGACAATGGGCGCGCGGCCACCAGGGCTGAACTGGGGACAGTCGCTGGCCGCAAGGGCATTGAGGGACACGGTAGCGCCGAGCGCGGCCAGTAGCGGTGCAAGATACGATGCAAAAAACGTGAAGCGGAATTTCATGCGGCGTGCGAGGTCGGGTTTCGTCGAGGCGGGAGTATAAGGCGCTGAGGTACATCACGTGGCGATGAGATCAATGAGATCGACGGTATTCATGTTGTCGGCGGCCAAGACGCGCAAAACGCACACGCGATAAAATTCTCCCGCCGTCGCATGGCGCATGCATCGTGGGGCCCCGACCGACCGACCGACCGACCGACCGACTTTGCTTTGACTTTGCTAGTTTCTCCCTTGTTTCCATTTGCGAGCTTCCGCGCCCATGACTTCGATTAGCCGCATGCTTTGCGCTGTTTTAGCTTTAGCCGTATCGATTGCATCGCCTGCTTTCGCGGATTCCACTGGTCCCGCCACTTCCAACGATGAGGCTGCGTCCTCGCCACCGGTCGCTTCGTCTTCTGCACCGTCCGACAACGACGGTCCTGCGTACGGCCCCGAACTCGAGGGCTTCGACTATCCGTATCCGGTCGGCCGGTTCGCGATTTCATCGCAGCGGCAAATCGTGCGCATGGCGTATATGGACGTTGCATCCAAGCGTCCTAACGGACGGACCGTGGTTCTCCTGCACGGCAAGAACTTTTGCGCGGCGACATGGAAGCAGAGCATCGACGTGCTCACCGAAGCGGGGTATCGCGTGATTGCGCCGGACCAGATCGGTTTTTGCAAATCGACCAAGCCGGTGCGTTATCAGTACACGTTCCAGCAACTGGCGCGCAATACGCACGCGTTGCTTGCGGCGCTTGGCGTGAAAAAAGCGACGCTTGTAGCGCATTCCACGGGCGGCATGATTGCGGTGCGATATGCGCTGATGTATCCGCAAGAGACCGAGCAGCTTGTGCTGGTGAATCCAATCGGGCTGGAGGACTGGAAGGCGAAAGGCGTGCCGTCCATCCCGATCGATGACTGGTACGCGCGCGAGCTCAAGACCAGCGCCGACGGCATTCGCAAATATGAGCAAGCCACGTATTACGCGGGTCACTGGGACGCACGTTATGAGCCGTGGGTACAGATGCTGGCAGGGATGTATCGCGGGGCGGGCAAGGACGTTGTTGCCTGGAATTCGGCCTTGCTCTACGACATGATTTATACCCAGCCCGTCGTGTATGAGTTCGGGCAGATCAGGACACCCACTTTGTTGCTGATCGGCGATAAGGACACAACCGCGATTGGCAAGGATCTCGCACCGCCGGAGATCCGGCCGACGCTCGGGCGCTATCCAGAGCTGGCTAAACGTGCGGCGGAGGCGATCCCCGGCGCGAAACTGGTCGAGTTTGCGGAGCTTGGGCATGCGCCACAGATGCAGGACCCGCGCGCGTTTCATCAGGCATTGCTCGCAGGACTGGCAGCGCTTGGTGGGAATGGCAAGTGAGAGGGCGCTTGTAGAAAATGCTTGTAGAAGTCACCTCTCAATCCCTCGTGCGCCCGAAGCTCCGCCTCCCTATATGAAGACATTCCTGCTGTATGTGGTGACCGCCATTGCCGAGATAGTGGGCTGCTATTTACCCTACCGATGGTTGAAGGAGGACGGTTCGCCCTGGCTTCTCATCCCCGGTGCGCTGGCGCTCGCACTCTTCGCATGGCTGCTCACCCTGCATGCCAGCGCCGCCGGTCGCGTATATGCCGCGTACGGCGGCGTGTATATCGCCGTGGCGATCATGTGGCTATGGATCGTCGAACGGATTCGCCCGACAAGCTGGGATCTTGCCGGCGTCGCGATCGCGCTTGCCGGCATGAGCGTGATCGCGTTTCAGCCGCGCGGGTGAGATCGAGGCTGAGCGTTGGTCCGGAGCGGCGTAGGCGTCGAACCAGTCAGGCCTCCAGCGCCAGCAACGCAAAGGTCGCAAGCCAGTGTTCGCCCATGTAGTCACCCGCCACATGCGCCAGGCCCGCCGTCAGATGAGCGTTCGCCGTGGCATCAAGCAAGCCGATACGCACGTCGCCCGCCGGCAGCGCACGCGCGAGCGAACGCTGGCACCACGCGCGGCTGAGGTTCAGGCCGTCGAGGTGCGCAAGCTTGCCGTCGCTGCGATCTGACACGGTGGCCGGCACAAACAACGTGACGGGTTCGCTCGCGTCCAACCGGGGCAGGAAGCGATCGAACCAGCCGGCGAATTCGGCTGGGGGCAACACCCGCCGCATCAACTCGGCTTCCATCAGCGATGACGATAAAAACTCGTCGCCGCCCGGTTCCCACGCCTGACAACCCGCATCGTTCAGATACCACCGGCGAGCGGTATCGACGATCAGCGTTTCGAACGCCGTGTCACCCACCTGGCGTGCATAACCGATAGCCAGCGTCAGCGCGAATGCCGTATTGAAATGCGTGCCCACGCGCAGCGGATACGTCAACTTCGGCAGGTACTCCGTAAAGCGCTCGACAAATGCGTGCGCAAGCGGCGCCAATGCCACGGACCAGCGTCGGCCTTCTGCTGACTGCATTGAGTGAAGCTGGCCGGCAAGCGAGAGCAGCCACGCCCAGCCGTAGGGCCGCTCGAAACCGCGTGCCTCCGGACGCTGCAAGTACGCGACTTCGGCGGCGACATGGGTATCGGTGAAATGCGAGTCGATCAACGCACGAATGTCTGGCGCTTCCGGCAACGTGGGGAAGCGCTCGACAAGCCGCGCGATCAACCAGTACCCGTGAACGCACGAGTGCCAGTCGAAGCTGCCGTAAAAGATCGGATGGAGGGCGCGCGGGCCTTGTGCATCGGCGGCGCTGCCCATCACGTGGTCGAGCTTGTTCGGGTACTCGCGCGTCAGATGGCCAAGTGCGAGCCGGGCAAATTTTGATGCCAGGGCGGCGTCGAGCGTGTGATGCGTTTGATGGGACTGCGGGTTCATGCTGTTCTCCAGAAAATCCTAGCGTCCGCAATTATGGCAAGACTTCGGCTCAGGGAACCCGTGAATAGAGAGAGCCACCCCACGGGCAGGGGACCTTTTTCATGACTTAGGGTAATTACCATGTGCTTTCAATTTTAATATTCGTAATGTCTTATCCCGACCGTTCCATGTTTCACTCAGTTGGCCGCGAACCGTTGATCCAGCGGGAATGCAAAGCCAAAAAGGGCTTTGTGAAATCTCTCTCAATTCATGTACTGACAAAAAACTTTCGATGAAAGTGAATATGTAAGCTGAAATTTGGCTGGCTGTCATATTGCATCAACCTGCATCTCGTCGTATAAACTTGCGCGCCAACGCCGCTCAAGGCGGACCGTTGCCGGTATCAGACCGGCGCAAGAGCGGCCACAAGCCGCCGTTTTCAACACGCGACAGGAGCTTCACGCAGCATGGCCGACACCGTCCTCTCAACTTCAGCCGACACCCGGCGACGCGTCCTCGCGATCGTCGGCGCCTCATCGGGAAATCTAGTCGAGTGGTTCGACTTTTATATCTACTCGTTCCTCGCGCTGTACTTCGCGCCGGCGTTCTTTCCAAGCGGGAACCCAACCACGCAGTTGCTCAACACCGCGGGCGTGTTCGCAGCGGGCTTCCTGATGCGGCCGATTGGCGGCTGGATGTTCGGCCGTATCGCCGACAAACACGGCCGCCGCACCTCGATGATGATTTCCGTGCTGATGATGTGCGCGGGCTCGCTCGTGATCTGCTTCCTGCCGACCTACGCGAGCATTGGTGCGTGGGCGCCTTTCTTCCTGCTGATCGCCCGGTTGTTTCAGGGCTTGTCGGTGGGCGGAGAATATGGCACCAGCGCGACCTACATGAGCGAGGTGGCGCTGCAGGGGCGGCGCGGTTTCTTCGCGTCGTTCCAGTACGTGACGCTGATCGGCGGACAGCTTGCCGCGTTGCTCGTGCTGGTCGTGCTGCAGCAGTTATTGTCCACGGAAGAATTGAGGGCGTGGGGTTGGCGTATCCCGTTCGGGATCGGCGCGCTTGCGGCGGTCGTGTCGCTGTATTTGCGGAAATCGCTCGATGAAACCACCACGGCCGAAACCCGCAAGCTGAAGGAAGCCGGCACGCTTCGCGGTCTCATGCAACATAAAGGCGCATTCCTTACCGTGATTGGTTTCACGGCGGGCGGATCGCTGATCTTCTATACGTTCACCACGTATATGCAAAAGTATCTGGTGAACACCGCCGGCATGCATGCGAAGACGGCGAGCAACGTGATGACCGCGGCGTTGTTCATCTACATGATCATGCAGCCCGCATTCGGCGCATTGTCGGACCGGATTGGCCGGCGTAAGTCGATGCTCTGGTTCGGCGGCCTCGCCACTTTCTGCACGGTGCCGCTCCTGTATGCGTTGAAGGACGTCACGAGCCCGTTCATGGCGTTCGTGCTGGTGGTGATTGCGCTGGCCATCGTGAGTCTCTACACGTCGATCAGCGGACTGATCAAGGCCGAAATGTTCCCCGCCGAAGTGCGCGCGCTGGGTGTGGGTTTGTCGTATGCGGTCGCGAACGCGGTGTTCGGCGGTTCGGCTGAATACGTCGCGCTGTTCCTGAAATCGATCGGCAGCGAGTCGACCTTCTACTGGTACGTGACGGCACTGTGCGCGATTTCCTGGATCGTCTCGTTGCGGATGCGCGATTCGTCGAAGGAAGGGTACTTGCGCGACGTGCCGTGATGGCGTGCGGCAAACCAGGCGTGAGCCGGGTTTGCTGCTAAATCGCACACGTTGCACGTTGGAATGGATTGCACTGCATTGATGGTCCGATGGATTGATTGCGGCGCTCGGGCAACCATCATGCAACTGTCATGCAACTAACCTGGCGGGCATCGCGTCGAGTGCGGCTACGGTCCTGCGTAGTCCCTCGAAGATGCGGTCAGCGACCTTGGCCGGAAAACCTTCCGGCAACTCAGCCGACACACGTTCGATAACACCGGGCGTGCGCGCAATCAGCCGCTGGATGATCGGCTCCGCATCCTGTCCATATGAGCATCGCGGCGCCATTGCGTTGAAGTGGCGGCGCTGGATATCGCGGAAAGCGTAGTGACGGTTCTTGCCGGACACAGCCATCGCAAGCCTGGCCCTGAACCACGACCACTGGTTCGCTCCCTTCCCCTCGACCGGCCAGATGGACATGACGTCATAAAGCGGAGTCAGGCGATACTGTCCGCCCGCCAGAAGCCGGATGCTGAAGTTCTTCGCGTGCCCGTCCGGGGCTGCCAGCAACCAGAAGAGGATCTGCGTGCTCAGCAGCGTTTCGATGTCCTCCTTCGCTGTCTCGGATTGCTGGAGCACTTGCGCCAGGTCGATCACGCCCGGGCCGCCTTCGCTCTCATACTTTTTATGCGAGGGCAACCCCATCACCTGGCAAAAGTCCTCTTGCGGCAGCCGCAAGATCCACTTGCCGCTTGAGTGCATCTGACGGTCAAAGCGTTTGACGCTTAGCGCACGTTGCTTGCCGAAGGTCTTGATCTCCGTTTCAGCGACCGGTACGCCGTAGGCCTGCAGGAGATGCATGCACAGCCATTCGTTTTCGACCGACGTGGTGAGGTCCGCGCGCCGGTTACCCACCAGGCCGAGCGGAAGCTTCAGGATATGCGTCGTGGGCGTGGCGCCTTGAGGTTTCATCCACTGGCCTTCGTGCCAGAGGAGCGCCGTCTTTTCCTGGGCGCCAGCCAGGGAAATCCGGAAGTCGTCTTCGTCATCCTGGGGGCCAAAGGTGCCGCTGCCGGCAGTCTGGTTCAGGAGCGTTTCGATTTCCCCGTCACTGAGCGGGGTACCATCGACCTGTTCGACACCCGTGGGCTCCTCATCAACGCCCAGGAGTTGGACTGCGCCAACGCAGTCCCGGCCAATGGCCTGTAAAAGATCAAATGCATCCAGCGTGTCGGTGCGGAATCTCCGGCCGATTCTCTTTCGAATGGCCTCGCTGTCCGGCAAGAGGTTGTCAAAATAGTTAAGTA
>Ga0302310_10002745_pt1 | contig 13920 bp, 14 predicted proteins | sample III_Palsa_N1_2_FD_200451 | JGI IMG/M metagenome (GOLD analysis project Ga0302310, IMG submission 200451) | Peat permafrost microbial communities from Stordalen Mire near Abisko, Sweden - III_Palsa_N1_2 | ecosystem: Environmental > Terrestrial > Soil > Palsa > Peat permafrost | place: Sweden... | reverse complement strand
GACAAGCTGGCGCGTTTCATCAACGCCACCTCGCGCAACGAGCTGATCCTCACCTCGGGCACGACGCAGTCGATCAACCTGGTTGCTTATAGCTATGCGTTGCCGCAGTTGAAACCCGGCGATGCGATTCTCACCACGGTGATGGAGCATCACGCCAACATCGTGCCATGGCAGCTTGTCGCCGCGCGCAGCGGTGCCAAGGTCAAGGCTGCGCCGATCGATCAGCGCGGCGAGCTCATCGTCGAGCAGTTTGTCGCCATGCTGACACCGGAGGTGAAACTGGCTTGCGTGGCGCACGTGTCGAACGTGCTCGGCACGGTCAATCCGGTGCGCGAGATCGCACGCGAATGCAAAAAGCGCGGTATCCCGCTGCTGGTGGATGGTTCGCAGGCGGTGCCGCATCGGCCGGTCGACGTGCAGGCGCTGGGCTGTGATTTCTACGCGCTCACCGGTCACAAGATGCTGGCGCCCACCGGCACCGGTGCGTTGTGGGCGAAGCGCGAGCATCTCGAAGCGATGCCGCCGTTCTTTGGTGGCGGTGAGATGATTCGCGAAGTCAGTTTCAACGGCACCACGTTTGCGCCACCGCCGCACAAGTTCGAGGCCGGCACGCCCAATATCGCCGGTTTCGTCGGCCTGGGTGCGGCAATTGACTACTATGAGTCGATTGGTTTTGACGCGATCCACGCGCAGGAGCAGGACCTGCTGCATTACGCCACCGAGCGGTTGCGCGAGATCCCCGGCGTGCGCCTGTTCGGCGAGGCCAGGGAAAAAGAGGCCGTCATCTCGTTCCTGCTCGAGGGCGCACAGGCGACCGACCTAGCCACTTTGCTCGATCTGCAAGGTGTGGCCGTGCGCTCGGGGCATCACTGCGCGCATCCGCTGATGCAGTTCTTCAACGTGCCCGCCACGCTGCGCGTCTCGTTGGCGTTTTACAACACGCGCGAGGAAATCGATGTATTCATTGCCGCCTTGCTCAAGGTGCGCAAGCTGCTGATGTAGGTTGGCAACGAGGCGAAGGATTCCCGTGGTGATGCGCGGGCGCTACTCTCCCATAACTTGTCTCCACGCGATTGGCCTTCCATGCTCGCAAAGCTTCCTGGTTTTATCCGCGTACCACTGGTGATGCTGTTGCTGGCACTCAACATCGTGGTGCATGTGACGCCGCTGTTTGTGCTCACGCTGTTCAAGGTGATCGTGCCGATTCGCGGCATTCGCCTCGCGTTGTCGCGCGGGCTGGTGCTGATCGCGGAGAGCTGGATTGCCGTCAATAGCGCCATGTTCGAATGGTTTACCAAGACGCGTTGGCAGCTCGAAGGGCTGAATAACCTGCGCTACGACGGTAATTACCTGGTGCTGTGCAATCACCAGAGTTGGGTCGATATTCCGGTATTGCAGAAAATCTTCAATCGCCGCATTCCATTTCTGCGCTTTTTCCTCAAGAGCCAGCTGATCTGGGTGCCGCTACTGGGTCCGGCGTGGTGGGCGCTGGATTTTCCCTTCATGAAGCGCTACTCGAAGGAGACTCTGGCCGCACACCCAGAGCTGCAGGGCAAGGACATGGAGGCCACGCGTCGCGCCTGCGAAAAATTCCGGCACATGCCGGTGTCGGTGATGAACTTCGTCGAGGGCACGCGCTTTACACCGGCCAAGCACGACAAGCAGAAATCATCGTACGACTATTTGTTGCGGCCGAAAGCCGGCGGCGTCGCGTTTGTGCTGGATGCGATGGGCGATGCGCTGGATGCAATGCTCGATGTCACTATCGTTTATCCCAATGGCCCGTATACGATGATGGACCTGATCGCTGGCCGCATCAGCGAGATTCGTGTGCACGTGCGCGAGCTGCCGATCACCGCTGACCTGCGCGGCGGTTACGAAACCGATGCAGCGTTCCGCGACAGTTTCCAGATGTGGGTCAACACGCTGTGGGCCGACAAGGACGCGCAGATAGCGCGCATGCATCAGCTTTAAGCTGCCATTGGTGCCCCATTAAAAAAATCGCCCCGATGCTCAGCCGTCGGGGCGATTTGCTTTGCGCTAGATCATTACTTCGACAGTCAGTCGACTTCGTATGAGCGCTTCACCACGACGTGAACCGGACGACGGGTGAAGCCGAACAGGCCAGCCAGGAAGGCGATCACGCCACCGATAACCAGCAGAACCAACGCACTCCATGCGGCCTTCGATACACCGTGGGCGGTGGCATCGGCGGCTTCGCGCGCCTTCTGCTCTGTTTGCTGTTTCAGCTGCTGGAACTTCGCCATCGCCTGTTGATAGGTCTGCGCGTAGTTGTCGACGATCTGCTGCGCTTCCTCGTGCGATTTACCGGTGCGTGCGGCGACGATATTGACCAGTGCATCCTTGTCGGCGGCATTCAGCGCCGGCTGGCCTTCCTGCTTCACGCGGGCAAACCAGTCGCTGAGTTGCTGATCGGTCTGCTGCGGGGTGTCTGCCGTTTGCTGCGCGGTCTGCTTGCCATCGTTGGTGGCCTGCTGCGCGTTGGCCTTCAGGTTGGATGGGTCCAGTTCCGGCTTGCCGGTCTGGCGCAGCAGGGTGTCGAGCTGGTTCTGCAGATCACTGGTATCAAAGCTGATGCCGTTCTTCTGCAGTTCGTCCTTGACGCCGGAGGCGATGTGCGGCGCTGCGGCGGCTACGCCGTCACCGGCCAGTGACAAGCCCTTGCCGACCACGCCAGCTGCGGCACCAGCCACGCCGGAGGCCAGCGATGCCAGCAGATAGGTCGTGACCAGCGTGGTCACCGACCAGGTCAATACGCCGTGTAGGCCACCCTGGCCCGGCGCGGAACGACCGGCAACGAAGGCGCCAACCAGAATAGCGATGAGGGTAGTGATGCCCAGCCAGATGCCGGTGCCGGCGCCGAAGCCGTTCAACGGATTGGCGTCGCGCAGGGGATCGATGGCGCCTGCGCCGATGGCCGTGCCAAGCACGCTCAGCACCAGATAAGTCACCAGGGAGAGGAAGCAGCCGGCAAAGATCGCACCCCAGGAAATGCGGGGTTGCTGTTCGGGGTTAACGTAAGTGGTCATGCTGGGGCCTCGTGATCGTCAATGATGGGAAAGGGTCGAGTGTTGGTTGAGGTGGTCGCTGCAGCCTCATGCAGGGGGGGCCGGCAGGCACCAGTCGATGCGATCGGTTGACTGGGGTGCGCAGTCTGCACGGGGGCTTTGCACCAGTCGCCCTGCATATGCACCAGTGCGGCTAGTGCAATCGACTCAGGCCATAACGGCGCTGGACTATGATCCTTGGTGCTTTCGTACTGGTCGTTCGGGTTAACTGGATGGGTCAATCCGCCACACACTCTGACGCCCCACGATCGAAGGGAGTCTCCTTTCGGGATTCCCCGTTCCTCACTCCTGTCCTGAGTTCCCATCGATGATCGACCAGGTTCTACGCACCCAAACCGACCGCCGCCAGCTGCAGCAGATCATCACTGGTCTCAGCGATGGTGTGATCTTGATCGAGCCCGACCAGACGATCATGTGGGCCAACCAGGCCGCGCTGGACATGCATGGCATCTCGGATATTGCGGCACTCGGTACGACGGTCACCGAATATCGCGAGCGCTTTCAGCTGCGCTATCGCAATAATCATCGTCTGGCTGCCGGCAACTATCCGATCGATCGCGTGATTGCGGGCGAGTCGTTCACCGATGTGGTGGTGGAAGTCATGCCGACGGCTGACGAGGAAGCTCGCTGGGTGCATCGCGTGCGCAGCCTGGTGCTGACCGACGCCGATGGTGAACCGGATTGCCTGGTGCTGATCATCGCCGACGCCACCGACTGGGCCAGCGCCGAGCAGCGCTTCGAGAAAACCTTCAATGCCAATCCCGCGCCGGCAGTGATTTGTCGCCTAAGTGACCTGCGCTATATCAAGGTCAATCAGGGCTTCATGGAAATGACGGGTTACACGCGCGAGCAGGTGATCGGTCATTCGGTGTACGAGCTCGACGTGCTGGAGCGCGCCGAGAACAAGGAGCTGGCGATCGAGCGACTCGGCGAGGGCGCCACCATTCCGCAGATGCAGGCGGAGCTGAAGCTGCCCGACGGTGGCACCAAGTTTGTCATCGTCGCCGGTCAGCCGATCGAGGTCGGCGACGAAGGGTGCATGCTGTTTTCCTTCATGGATCTTGAGCCGCGCCGCAAAGCGGAGGACGCACTGCGCCAGAGCGAAGAGCGCTTTGCCAAGGCATTTCGCATGACACCGGTATCTACGCTTGTGTGCAGCTCCGACCGCTTCCACGTGATCGAGGTCAACGAGGCTTTTGTCGCCACTACCGGTTACGCGTCGGAAGATGTGCTGGGCAAATCGATCGCCGAGATCGGCCTGCTCGACGATCGTCATGCCAACGCACAGCTCGGCAAGCTGCTGGAAACTGTAGGCAGTCTGCACAACACCGAATTCCAGATCCGCAAGAAGACCGGCGACCTGCTCGATTGCCTGGTATCTGCCGAAACCGTCAGCATCCACGGCACCACCTGCTATCTGCTGGTGCTGCTGGATATCACCGATCGCAAGCGCAGTGAAATGGAACTGGTCAGCGCGATCGAGACGGTGATGAAAGATGCCTCGTGGTTCAGCCAGACCTTGATCGAAAAAATGGCCAATGTGCGCCGCGCCAATGCGCCGGACGACGTCTCGAGTGCGGAGCTGGCCGACCTCACCGCGCGTGAGCGTGACACGCTGGGCCTGATGTGCGAAGGCCTGGCCGACAAGGAGATTGCTGCGCGATTGGGTTTGGCGCCTAACACCGTGCGCAATCATGTGGCGGCGCTGTACTCCAAACTCGATCTGCACAGTCGCAGCGAGGCCATCGTGTGGGCGCGCAAGCGCGGCGTGTTCGGCCATTCTGCCGATCGTGCCACGGTGCGGAAAAAGCCGCGTCGCACTCGTTGAAGCCGGAGTCTTAATCGCCGCTGTCCATTGCCGCAAATGCACTAGTTCAACTGGTTCAAATGGTGCTTTTTCCTTCACATCGAATCCCGCATTCTGGTCACCAGCCCGGCAGGCCCAACGCCTTCCGGCATCCATTCGACCATGATGATGAGGAGATAACGATGGACAAGAATCGTATCGACGGCACCGCCAAGCAGGTCAAGGGCTCCGTCAAAGAAGCCATCGGCAAGCTGACCGGCGACAAGAAAGCCCAGCTGGAAGGTGCTGCCGAAAAGCAGATTGGCAAGGCCCAGGCCAAAGCCGGCGAAGCGGCCGACAAAGTGCGCGACTCGCTGAAGAAATAAATCGCCGAACTCTCCAATCCAGCAGCATGCGGCGACCGATCATCGGCGCTACGTCGCTCTTTTCAGTAAGCATCCAACGCAATTACCGCAGGAAGTAAAGTTATGGACAAGAATGAAGTCGAAGGCACCATCCGCAACGTCGCTGGCAAGATCGAAGATGCTGCTGGTGCGCTTACCGGTGATGCCGAGCATCAGATCAAGGGCAAGGCTCGCCAGATTGCCGGCACTGCCCAGGCCAAGGCTGGCGAAGTACTCGATGACGTGCGCGAGTTTGCCGCCGCGAAGCCGGTTGGCGCCGTGCTGATCGCCGCTGGTGTCGCATTCGCCCTCGGTATGCTGTTCGCACGCCGCGACTGACAGGAATTGGCCGTTTTTCTATCGCGGAAACAGTCAACCCAAAACGGTCAACCCAACAAAAAGAAAGTCGGAGGAGTCATCCTTCGACTTTCTTTTTTGAATCGCACTCAGATCGATACGCAAAGCCAACGACTACCCGCTTGTAATGATGCGCATCAACTTCTGAGCTTGTAACCGGTGCGAAAAATCCACCACACCACGATCAGGCACAGCGCCATGAAACCAAGCGTCGCGCCCAGGCTCACCGCAACGTTGACGTCGGCCACGCCGTAGAAACTCCAGCGGAAACCGCTGATCAGGTACACCACCGGATTGAACAGGGTGAACTTCTGCCACAGCGGCGGCAGCATGCTGATCGAGTAGAACGCCCCACCCAGAAACGTCAGCGGGGTCACCACCATCAGCGGGATCACCTGCAGTTTCTGAAAGTCATCCGCCCACAGGCCGATGATGAAACCGAACAGACTGAAGGTGATCGCGGTAAGTAGCAAAAAGCCGACCATCCAGACCGGATGGGCGATCTCGTAGGGTACGAATAGCCGCGCGGTTACCAGGATCAGGATGCCTAGCAACACCGACTTGGTCGTCGCTGCACCCACATAACCGAGTACGACTTCGAAGTAAGACACGGGCGCGGACAGCAGCTCGTAGATCGTGCCGGACCACTTCGGCAGATAGATGCCGAATGAGGCATTGGAGATGCTCTCGTTGAGCAGCGACAGCATGATCAGGCCCGGGATGATGAAGGCACCGTAGCTCACGCCACCGATATGCCCCATGCGCGAACCGATCGCCGTGCCGAACACCACGAAATACAGCGACGTGGAAATCACCGGCGAGGCGATGCTCTGCATGAGGGTGCGAAAGGTGCGTGCCATTTCGAAACGGTAGATTGCGCGGACGGCGTGGATATTCATGTGCGCGCCTCCACCGGGCCAGTTCGCTTATCGGTATGCACCAGGCTAACGAAAATCTCCTCCAGCGAACTTTCGCTGGAATGCAGATCCTTGAAGTCGATGCCTAGCTCGCCGAGTTTACGCAGCAGGGGCGCGATGCCGGTCTGCTCGCCCTGCGTGTCGAAGGTGTATGTGAGGGAGCAGCCGTTCTCGCTCAGTTCCAGCGGCAGGCCGGCCAGCGCTTCGGGTATCTGTTCCAATGGACTTTGCAGTTGCAGCGTGAGTTGCTTCTTGCCGAGCTTGCGCATCAGTACATCCTTGTCCTCGATCAGCACCAGCTCGCCCTTGTTGATCACACCGATGCGGTCGGCCATCTCCTCGGCCTCCTCGATGTAATGCGTGGTCAGGATGATGGTGACGCCGCTCTCGCGCAGCGCGCGCACCATCTCCCACATGTCGTGGCGCAGCTCCACATCGACACCGGCAGTCGGTTCATCGAGAAAGAGAATCTGCGGCTCATGTGCCAGTGCCTTGGCGATCAGCACGCGGCGCTTCATGCCCCCGGATAGTGCCGCGATCTTGCTGTCTTTTTTGTCCCACAACGATAGGTCGCGCAGCACCTTTTCGATATGCGCGGGGTTGGCCGGCTTGCCGAACAGGCCGCGGCTGAAGCTGACCGTGGACCACACCGACTCGAACGCGTCGGTGGACAGCTCCTGCGGCACCAGGCCGATCTGCGCGCGCGCGGCGCGATAATCACGCACGATGTCATGGCCATTCGCCAGCACGGTACCACTGGTCGGTTTGACGATGCCGCAGATGATGCTGATCAGAGTGGTCTTGCCCGCGCCGTTGGGGCCGAGCAGGGCGAGAATCTCGCCGCGGCGGATATCCAGGTCGATATGTTTCAGTGCCGTGTGGCCGGAGGCGTAAACCTTGCCGAGTCCGCGGATGCTCACGATCGAGGGTGATGCCTCTGCCGGCGTGATCGAACGTGCTGGGTTGTGCATGGTGTCTCCATAGGCTGACGGGCCATTGTCCTCCCTGCATGAAAAAACCGCAGCCCGAAGGCTGCGGTTTTCTTCAGTAGGACTTAAGGGACATGACCGGTAATTACCAGATCTTCACCTGCGTCTCCGGCGAACGCACCATCGCATCGCCGGCCTTGCATTTGAACGCCTGCGCGAACTCCGGCATGTTCGACGGTGCGCCGATCGCGCGGAACTGCGCTGGCGCATGCGGATCGGTGTTGAGCAGGGTGATCTGCGCTTCAGGGCGGATGTTGCCACGCCAGACACGGGCCCAGTTGAGGAAGAAGCGCTGATCTTCGGTATAGCCGTCTATCTTGCGTTTGGCTTCCGCGGGATTCTTCGACAGCGCCATCTGCAGTGCGGTGTAGGCAGCGTTCAATCCGCCGAGATCGCCGATGTTCTCGCCCATCGTGAGGTGACCGTTGACGTGCTTGCCCGGCAGCGGTTCGTACGCATCGAACTGTGCGGCGAGCTTGTCGGTGCGTGCTTCGAACGCTTTGCGGTCGGCATCGGTCCACCAGTTGACGTTGTTGCCTCGGGCGTCGAACTTGCTGCCCTGGTCGTCGTAGCCGTGGCCCATCTCGTGGCCGATCACCGCGCCGATGCCACCGTAGTTCACGCCGTCATCCGCCTTGGCGTCGAAGAACGGCGGCTGCAGGATTGCTGCCGGGAACACGATCTCGTTCTGCTGTGCGTTGTAGTACGCGTTCACCGTTTGCGGCGTCATGCCCCATTCGCTGCGGTCGACCGGCTTGCCGATCTTGGCGATGCGGTAGTCGTAGTTGAACTTGTCGGCGGCCTGCACGTTGGCGTAGTAGTTGTCTTGCGTCAGGGTGAGGTCCGACCAGTCACGCCACTTGTCTGGATAGCCGATTTTCGGCACGAAGGTGGCCCATTTTTCCAGCGCCTTCTGCTTGGTCGCCTCGCTCATCCAGGCTAGGTTCTCGATACGCGTCTTGTAGGCGGTGCGCAGGTTGGCGACCAGTTCCTGGGCGCGCTGCTTGGCCACCGGCGAAAAGTTGTCGGCGACGTAGAGCTGGCCCAGCGCCATGCCCATGCCATCGTTGGTGGCGGCCAGCACGCGCTTCCAGCGCGGCTCTATTTCTTTCTGGCCGTTGAGGGTCTGGTTCTCGAAGGCGAAATCCTCCTGCTCGAACGGCGTGGAAAGATACGGTGACGCATTGGAGATCGCGTGGTAGCGGAAGTACGCCTGCCACTGCGCTACCGGTACGTCGCCGAACATCTTCTGCACTTCGCCAAAGAACTTCGGCTGCGAGAACGAGAAACCCTGGCTCACGTCTGCATCCTGCGTCTTGAAGAACGCAGTCCAGTCGAAGCCCGGCGTCAGCTTGTCGGCATCGGCAATGCTGACGTAGTGATAACGGTTTTCCGGTTTGCGCATTTCTACCGGTGGCAGCGACGCCGCGGCCAGACGCGTCTCGAATGCCAGCACATTCGTGGCCTGCTGCTGTGCGTCGGTGGTACTCACACCGGTGAGCGCCAGCAGCTTGGCGATGTGCGCCACATATGCCGTGCGGATCTTCTCGAACTCCGGCTTGCTGTAGTAATCGACGGTCGGCAGGCCGAGGCCGCCCTGGCCGACATAGGCGATCTCCTGGCTGGAATCCTTGAAGTCGCCGTTGCCACCAAAGCGGAACAGCACTGGTTCGCCCTTGGCATACGTGTCGCGGATATAGCCGGCGATGTCGCCCGCATTCTTCAAGCCATCGATCTGCGCGAGCTGCGGCTTGATCGGATCAAAGCCGGCACGATTGACTGCTTCCTCGTCCATGCCGGAGGCATAGAGGTAACCAATCTTCTGCTGGATCGATCCTGGCGTGGCTTTCGACGCATTCGCTGCCGCGGCGTCGACAATCTTGTGCTGCACATTGAGGCTGTCTTCGCGCAGCATGTCGAAAGAGCCCCAGCGCGTGCGATCGGCGGGGATCGGATGCGTCGCCACCCACTGCGCATTGACGAAGCCGTTGAAGTCGGCGCAGGGCTTGATGCTGGTGTCGAGCTCCTTCACGTCGAACACAGCGGGTGCCGCCACCGCATTGATAGACAGGGCCAGGCCCACGGCCAAAGCCAGCGGTTTCACGAGTCGGTACGTCATGGATTCTCCCTCTGCGCCGTGGCGCGTTTCGATCGCCCGTCGCCGGGCATGGTGATCCCCGACCGTAGTCAACCAGGGCAGGGCACAGACAGTGTCGAAGGTCACGGGTGAGGGCTTTGAGCGTGCGGAATGGCTGGATCGGGTGACGCTGCGCCGCATGGTGAAAAAAGCGACGTGCGCATTATTATCGCCGGATGAACACATCTGCCCCTATTGCTTTTCGTACCGCCGTGTCTGCCGATATCCCGGCCATCGTTGCCTTGGTCGAGTCCGCCTATCGCGGCGAATCGGGCTTGCGCGGCTGGACCACCGAGTCGCACCTGCTCGATGGCCGACGCACCAATAACGAAGACGTGGGCGCCGTCATCAAGCGCCCGCACAGCTGCCTGCTGTTGGCCGAGCGCGACGGTCAACTGATCGCCAGCTGTCATGTCGAGCGGCAGGGCAAGTTCGGTTACTTCGGCATGTTTGCCGTGGATCCCGCACAGCAGGGTGGTGGCCTGGGCAAGGCCGTGCTGGCCGAAGCCGAGCGTCTGGCGCGCGAACGCTGGCAGTGCCGCGCCATGCGGATGACCGTCATTGAGCAGCGCAACGAACTCATCGCCTGGTACGAGCGCCGCGGCTATCTGCGCACCGCCGAGTACGAGCCGTTCCCGTATGGCGACGAGCGCTTCGGCATCCCGCGCCGCCCCGACCTGCGCTTCGAAGTGCTGGTGAAAACCTTCGCGAAGCAGCCGGCGTGAACGGCTGGATCAAGGTAGGCACCCGCAGCGAGATCCTGCCCGGCGAATTCAAGGTCGTCTGGGACGGCGACACCGCCATCGCCGTCTACAACATCGACGGTACCCTCTACGCTATCGAAGACATCTGCTCCCATGATGGCGGCGAACTCGCTGGCGGTGACGTCCACGGTTTCGAAGTCGAATGCGCGCGCCACGGTGCGCGTTTCGACCTGCGCACAGGGGCTGTAACCAAACCACCAGCATACGAGCCGATCGCGAGTTTTCCGGTGAAGGAAGAGGGCGGAGAAATCTGGACGCGGGATGACCGGTGAATGGTGCACTTCATTTCGTGCGTGCTGTGAATCTTGACATCATCCTGGGAGGATTGAGCCGCAGGATTAGGCTGCACCAAGCGGATCAAATGGTTGATTTTTATTGGTGTAGGGCAAAACGATAGGCAGCGACAAACGTATTGTGCGGACGTATTAGGCTGCATTTTCCAACCTACATTTAGTTAGGTGTCTCAATGCGTAGCACCAAATATATATTTGCCTTACTCGTAACCGTAACTTTGGGCTACGGCACGTTTATTGGCCATGCGTTGTTGGGCGCTTACGTTGCTGGCCACCTTCCGTATGCACTATTTCTATCGGGCTTTAGTTTACTCCTGCTCCCCGGTTTGGGAGCTGCCTTGGTCACTGGATTCCTACTGGCAGCCCTCGCGCGCTTGATCATTCCACGCTTTGCCGTTGTCGTACCCGTGCTGGCTACTTTGCCATGGGTAGCGCTCCATATTTTGGCCTGGACCGTTTATGGTTCTCGAGATATTTGGTGGGTGGTCCTTAGCGATATCGCGTCGCTCATGATAGCGACATACACTCTGGCAATACTGCTTAGGCGGCATCGGCTTAGGTGGCCACCTAACGCCTCCAGCGCCGCTTAACTCCAGACATAAGCGTTAGGCCTCAGAAACCGGATCCTCGTTTGCTAAAGTGTCGAAGGAGTCAAAATGGCTCGTCAAATCATCTTCACCCCGAAAGCGGCTAAGCCGCCGCCTACCTACAGCCAAGCGGTCAAAGCTGCAGGCCTGGTGTTCGTCTCTGGTACAGCCCCTGCTGATCCAATCACTGGTGTGATCAAGGGCACAACCATTCAAGAGCAAACCCGACAGTGCCTGACTAACATACAGGCCATCCTCGAGGAAGCAGGTAGTTCCTTAGAAAAGCTTGTCAGTGTGACCGTCGTGTTGGCAGACGAAGATGATTTCGCCGGCATGAACGAGGAATGGCTCAAATGGTTTCCTTCCAATCCACCAGCTCGCCAGGGCGCCAAGCTGCCTGTGCGCATGCCTGGCCTTAAGATTTCCATTGCAGCGATCGCTGAGACCTAACCCTTCAATCAACCGGGCATGCCCTAGCAAGCTGGGGCATGCCGCTTATCTCAAACGTTAGATGCCTACTATTAGATGCCTACTAAGCGTTGATGTCGTATGCACGCGGACTCAAATGGAGGCTGATGATGGAAGAGCAGAACATTCGGATGGCTATTGATCGACATTGGGCTGCATCCGCTGCGGGTGATCAAGTTGTCGAGCATGAGATCTATCACGATGATGCTGTCTGTGAGTATCCGCAGTCAGGCGAGGTCATCCACGGTCGGCGTAACCTGCAAGCGCTTCGTAGCCATCATCCTGGTAGACCATCGGGGTTTGAGGTCCGACGGATCGTAGGAGAGGGCAATTCCTGGGTTACCGAGTATGTGATTACCTACGAGGGCAAGCGCGCCTACACGGTGAGTATCATGGAGTTCCGGGATGGAAAGGTGTCGCACGAGACTCAATACTTCGCCGATCCCTTCGACGCTCCTGTTTGGCGGACTCAGTGGGTTGAGCGGAGGCGTGATGCGTGATTGAGCGCATCTAACAACGGCATGCCGCCGACGCCGCAAACGGCGCGGCTGATGTCGAGCGTTGGGGCAGAGGAGGAAACGGTGAAGCGTACATGGACCATCATCGGTGTTGGCGATGTTGCTCGCAGCTTCAAGTGGTATCAGTCACTGCTTGGCCTGCCAGAGACCTCTCCTGCCCACGACTATTTCGGACAGATACTCGACACGGATGGAACCGTCTTGCTTTGCCTCCATCAGTGGGGCGCACACGAGCATCCTCCGTTAGTCAGCCCCAGTCGCTCAGGGCCAGGGAACGGACTACTCTTGTTCTTTCGCGTGGATGATTTCGACGAGGCGTTGCTACGCGCACACACGCTCGTGGCTGCCCTCGCAGAGGAGCCCCATGTGAATCCAAACACGGGAACCAAAGAGTTTGCGCTGTGCGACCATGACGGTTATTACGTCATGATCAGTGCACTCTCCGCGGCCTGACAATTCATTCAAGCCGACGTCGCTTAGCGGCGTGGCTTAACTCAAGTGTTAGACGGCGGAGCCATGCTGGACTCTTGTGCGATTACTGTTCGAAAATTCGAAGAATCTGAATTTTCTGCTTATCAAGGTCTGCGCTTGTCGGCGCTCGAAGAATCGCCCGATGTTTTTGGAAGCACTTTAAGTGCAGAACATCTGCGTACGGCCGAAGAGTGGGCTTCACGACTTCAGGTTGGATGCAATTCAGGGCTAGACCTGCCGTTGATCGGGCAAGTTGGCACGACAGCGGCTGGTTTGGCGTGGGGCAAAGTCGATAGGTCCGACCGCACAATCGTCCACCTGTACCAAATGTGGGTAGCACCTGAGTTCCGAGGCCGTGGTGTAGCGCGTCTTCTGCTGCGCACGATCGTGGCATGGGCGGCATCGCTGCAAGCTCGTTCAGTACATCTTGGGGTAGCCTGCGGGGAGTCGCCAGCCATGCGCCTCTATGTCAGCGAGGGTTTCGTCCCGTTCGGGCAAGTCGAGCCATTGCGCTCAGGTTCCGCGCTGCTGGTCCAAAGCATGCAGTTTCAAATTTCCCATGCTGCCGTTTAACCCATCGTTGCGCCGGATTACTTCCGGTAACCGGTGAACTCAAACCGTTAAGCCACACAAATTCAATGGTCGCTGAGCTGTCTCAGAGGAGAAACCACTTGGCAACAATCCGAGAAGGCAACAAAGCAGCACTGGTAGTCGTTGACGTGCAGGTCGGCGTCATGAGCGGAGCCTGGGATGCTTCGCGAGTTGTCGATAAAGTCTCCTTCGTTGTCGAACGTGCCCGCGCTGCAGGCGTCCCGGTAGTCTGGGTGCAACACTCCGACGAGCAATTGGTGAGGGAGAGCCCGCAGTGGCAGTGGGTGCCGAAGCTTGTCCCACGAGAGATTGAGCTGCGCGTACACAAGCAGTTCAACTCATCCTTCGAACAAACCAGCCTTGAGGGCGAGCTGGCGACGTTGGGAGTAACGCATATCGTCCTAGCCGGGGCTGCGACCAACTGGTGTATTCGAGCTACGGCCTATGGTGCGCTGGAACGCGGATACGACGTAACCCTTGTTAGCGACGCCCACACAACAGAGACGATGCAGCTTGAAAGCGGCGTGAAGATCGAAGCGGAGCACGTCA
>Ga0302310_10002744_pt1 | contig 13924 bp, 15 predicted proteins | sample III_Palsa_N1_2_FD_200451 | JGI IMG/M metagenome (GOLD analysis project Ga0302310, IMG submission 200451) | Peat permafrost microbial communities from Stordalen Mire near Abisko, Sweden - III_Palsa_N1_2 | ecosystem: Environmental > Terrestrial > Soil > Palsa > Peat permafrost | place: Sweden... | reverse complement strand
TGCGCCGGTATCCCACGGTCCGTGCGCGCACGGACCGTGGGATCACAGCTGCAACCTCTCCCCCACCCCGCACCAAAAACTGATGGGGGTCTGGGGCCTCCAGGCCCCAGCGGGGTCCAGGGGCAGAGCCCATGGCCTTGCCTTCCTTCTTCCCTTCCCTACTTACGACCATCCTCATCACTGCGCCTCGCGGTAGGCGCGGTCTTTCCAGGCGACCCCCTGGCCGGAGTGGTGGCGTTCGGCCGAAGAGATCGTAGCCGCGAGATAGAAACCGGCGATGCCGGGCAGCGCCAACGCGTACCACCACGGCAGGTGAAAGCGGCGGAGCGTAGGCTGGTAGGAAACGCAGAACGCGGCGTAGGCCAGCGCGCCGATCAGCCGGGTTTTGTCGTCGCCGAACAAGATCGCGAGCGGCGGCACGAACCAGACCAGCGCGAGGCCCAGCACGCAACCAACCAGCATCATCGGCGAGTAGCGCAGTTGGACATACGCGGTGCGCTCGATCATGCGCCAGATGTCGCGAGGTTCGGGGTAGGGCCGGATCGAGGCGGCGAATTTGCTGTGACCGAGCCAGATCCGGCCGCCACGCTTGATCTTGCGAGCGAGTGCCACGTCGTCGATCAATGCGCCGCGCACCGAGGCGATGCCGCCGATGCGCTCTAACGCGGCGCGCCGCAGCAGGATCGTGCCGCCGGCGGCGGCGGCGGTGCGCATGCCGGGATCGTTGACCCAAGCGAACGGGTAGAGCAGCTGGAAGAAATAGACGAACGCCGGCACCAGCAATTTTTCGGCCTCGGACTCGCAGTTGAGTGCGACCATTTCGGAGACCAGATCGCGGCGGTCGCGCTCGAGCCCGGCGACCAGGGCGGAGAGATGGCCAGGGTCGTGGACGATGTCGGCGTCGGTGAGCAGGACCAGCGGATCGCTCGATTGCGCGACCCCCTGCGAAACCGCCCACAGCTTGCCGCTCCACCCCTCCGGGCGCTCGGCGCCGGTGACGATGGCGAGCCGAGGGTCGAGGATCGCGCGGGCGATCTCGCCGGTGCCGTCGCTGCTGTTGTCGTCGACCAGGACGACCCGGAACGGGCCGGCATAATCCTGGGCGAGCAGGGAACGCAGCACGGCGGCGACGGTGGCGGCTTCATTGCGCGCCGGCACCACAACTGTAACCGGCAGCGGATTCTGCGGCGCCGCTTTCGGCAAGAACGGCCCCGCCTGCCAGAAATAGCCGTGGCCGAACAGCAGGTAGAGCCAGATTACCAGGGCCAGTGTCGCGAGGATCATGCGGCAAGCTTTCGATGCGCGCGGAACCAGGCCACCGCGTCGACGATCGCCTCACGCGCGGGCCGGGGCGCGTAGCCGAGTTCCCGACGGGCTTTGGCCGACGAGAAGAACATTTTTTTGCGTGCCATCACCAGCATTTCGCGGGTGACCAGGGGATCGATGTGGAATAGGCGCGCGGCCAATTCGCAGCCGAGTGCGACCGGGTAGAGCGCGGCACTGGGCAGCGCGATCGTCGGCGGCTTCTGGCCGGCGACTTCGGCGATCAGGCGCAGCAGGTCGCGCAGCAGGAAATCCTCGCCGCCGAGGATGTAGGATTCGCCGATCCGGCCGCGCTCGTAGGCCAGCACGTGACCTTCCGCCACGTCGTCGACGTGGACGATGTTGAGCCCGGTGTCGATGTAAGCGGGTATCTTGCCGGCGGCAGCGTCGCGGATGGTCTTGCCGGTCGGCGTGGGCTTGATGTCGCGCGGACCGACCGGGGTGGAGGGGTTCACGATCACCGCAGGCAGCGACTCGTCACGAACCAGGTCGCGCACCGCCTGCTCGGCAAGATACTTGGATTTCTTGTAGGCGCCGACGATCTTGGCGGGATCGTTGGGGGTGTTTTCATCCGCGGGCGTGCCATCGCCGATCTGGCCCAGGGCGGCAACCGAGCTGCAATAGACCACGCGCGCGACGCCCGCCTCGCAGGCCGCGCGCATCAGCGCCACCGTGCCGGCGACGTTGGCTTTCATCATCGCCTCCGGATCCGGCACCCAGAGCCGGTAATCGGCGGCGACGTGGAACAGCGCGGCGCAGCCCTGCACCGCGCGGGCGAGCGATGCGGGATCGAGCAGATCGCCCACCGCGAGTTCGGCGTCGAGACCTTGCAGATTGGCACGGTCCGAGCTTGGGCGCACCAGCAGCCGGAGCGGGTGGCCGCGGGACGCGAGCGCGCGCGCCACCGCCGAGCCCACGAAGCCGGAAGCGCCGGTAACCAGGAACGGGGCGGGAGACGGCAAGGGATCGGCATCCATCGTGGTGGGAAGATTCTTCTATATCAGGCAACTCGCGCCGGGCAAAATCTGCCGAGGACTAGGCAACGCGAAGAAATTTTCGCTGATTCGCAAGGACCGCGCGATGGCACGACGCTTGCGGCTGCTACGGCAGAGCTGCTTCGGCAGAGTTGCTACGGCAGAGGAGAAGCATCATGCAAACCGAGGGTATTCATTCAGCGTGGGGCCAGCAGCAGGCCCAGGCACGCCAGGGCAGCGGCGGCCAGGACTTCGCGTCGAAGCTGGCCGCGAATGGGCTGACCGCCAGCCGCAGCGGCGAGGCGAGATCGGGCGGACAGCTGCTGTCGGACGATCTGTCGCGAGCGATGGCGGCCTACACGTCGGTCGGCGGGGACGCGGTTGGTACCAAATAGCGAAACTCCGCTCAAAATAGTTAATTCTGTTTGACTTAATCTCATAATTTAGTCATTTCTTACCAATTCCGTTAACGGGTTGGTAAGAAATGCGTCGTAGGGTGCTTCGCATGCTCAGCACGGGTTCATTATCCGCCTTTTCCAGTGCCAACCTGGTCGGTACCGGCATCGGCGGGACCGGCGGCGTAGGGGTGACGCCGGTGCGCGACGTCCGGCTCGCGCCGCCTGGTCCAGCCGCCAATACGTCAGCGCCGATTCAAACCGCACCGCAGGCGACCGCTCCGGGACAAGTTCTGCCGCGCGGATCCTTGCTCAATCTTTCGGTTTGAAGCGTTTCGCCCGCCGGGTCTGAAACATTCGGTTAAAAACATCACATTTCGCGTCATAAAATCTCCATACGGTCGATTTCACTTGAATGACCCGGGCGTAATCTTCAGCGTGACCCGCCATGGGGAAACCAGTTCAAGCGATTGAACGACCGTGGATGGGCGAACTGCTTCGCCGGGCGCTTCTGCTGGCGCCGCTGCTCCTGCTGCCGCTCGCCGCGGCGGCGAAGGGGTCCGGATCGATGCAGCGCTATGTGCCCGCCCCGGTGCCGCGACTAGACATGGAGGGTCCGCCCGAGGATACCACTCCCCACACCAAAGTGCTGCCGCATCTGTTTTCGGCGCTGGACACCGGCAGTTTCTGGGGCAATGGCTACACGCCGGGCTCGACCATTGCGGAAACCGCGGAGACCCGCTGGTTCCATGCCACGCCGGGGATCGTGATTTCGGTACCGCTGCAATAGGCGCGGCGGTGCGCCCGGCAATAACCGGGCTTTCCTGCGCCGCGAATTCATCATATAGAGGCCGCGCCGGACCCGTAGCTCAGCTGGATAGAGCGTTGCCCTCCGAAGGCAAAGGCCACGCGTTCGAATCGCGTCGGGTCCGCCAATGCTCGGATTACCGAAGCCTGGCCGGCGATTTCAGGATGTTAGACGAAGAAAAGAATCTTCTTTTTGTGAACAAAAAGAAGCAAAAAAACTTTATTATTTTAATCAATTGCGAAACCTCCCAGGACAGGTGGGAACCAATCGAATAAAAGTTTTTTGCTGCTTTTTTCAAAAAAGGCAGACTCTTCCACTTAACTCAGCTAATGCATTGATATTATTAAATAAGCATTCGCATGAGCGGCCATGGTGATGCCGGCGATTAGCCACGGCCCCTGCCCGGTGTCGGACAAAAATTGTAACGAAATGCTGCTTCCAACCCGCTAGGCTGGTCGACCGGCTTTGCAGCGCGCCGGCCCGGTGGTATTGCCTGGTTCAGTAATAATCCTGAGCCCGCAAACAGGATCTGATGAGGGAGGCGGCATGTCGCAGACAAGCAGGAATTTTGTACTCTCCGGCTTGAAGAGTTGCGGAGTCTTGGCGCTGGCTCTCGCCGCTGCAAGTGCTGCGGCCCAATCCGGGCCACCCCCGGGCGGTCCTCCCGCGGGCGGCCCTGGTCCGGGCCTGCCGACGATCACGGATGCGGTGAACCCGAAGAACGACACCGCGCCCGACCGGGTGAACGCGATATTCTTTTACGGCAACACCAAAGTGCCCACCGCGACGCTGCTCGCCGGCATCGGTGTCGCGCCCGGCGACGTGATGGCGCCCGCCAAAATGGGCAAGGCGCTGGATTTCATCGTGGCACAGTATCGAGCGCAGGGCCTGGATGTGCAGGTGCGGCCGCGGGTGAGCCATCCCAAGCAGAATTTCGTCAATCTCAACTTCCTGATCAACGAGCAAGGAAAAGGCGGCCATGATTAAGCCGCGTCACCTGGCGCTGCTGGCCCAGGTAGGAGTTGCCGCCCTGCTGCCCGCGAGCGCCCATCATTCCGGCGCCGCCTTCGATCGTTCCAAATCCGAGCTGGTCACAGGGACCGTGTTCCGATTCATGTGGGCCAATCCGCACACTTGGGTCACGCTCGACGTGCCCAACGGCAAAGGCGGCGCTGATCGGTGGCTGATCGAAGGCCCGCCGCCGACGATGCTGATCCGCAAAGGCTGGAACGGCAAAACTTTGTATCCGGGCGAGAAAGTTTCGCTGGTGGTGGCCCCGTACCGCGACGGCAGCCACCGCGGCGAATTCATCGTCGCCTATGATGCCACGGGAAAGACGCTGTAGCATGAAGCGGCCTTATATTGCACTGGGAGCGCTTGGTCTGCTGGCGGGCGGCTTTGCTGCGGCGCAGGTCACCCCTCTCACGCCGGCGCAGCGCGCGGCGATCGGCGGCAATTTCGGCGCGATCGTGAACGGCAAGATCACCGAACGTCAAAGCCTGCTGAACTCCGAAGCGGGCAAAGGCACCATCGCCGGCACTGTCCCGCAGACGGGCGCCGCGCAACCGCCGCAGAATCCCGGCCCGCCGCGCGGCAGACCTCCTGGCGGCGGCGGTCCTCCTCCCGGTCCAAGCGGCGGCATCACCTATCACACCAGCAACGATCCGCGCGATCTTTCCGGCCCTTGGGACACCATGATGATCACCGGCACCGGCCAATTGCTCGACGGCGTCAAATCCCGGCCCGGTCCGCAGGTGGTCTCCCCGTACGAAGCCACGCGCTTGTGCGCCGGCGAATCGGCCTTGCTGGAAGACGGCTTCAATATCCTGCAGCGCCCCGAGCAAATCACCATACTGCTGGCGGCTAATTTCGCCCATGCGCGGCGCATCGAGATGAACGTGCCGCATCCCGCGAATGTCACCCCCAGCTTCGCCGGCAATTCGGTGGGCCACTGGGAAGGCAACACGCTGGTGATCGACACCATCGGGATCAAAGGCGCGCTCGCCCGCTGGCGTGATCCGGTATCGCTCGCCTTCACCCATTTGCTGATGGCGACACCCACCCTGCACGTGGTCGAACGCGTGCGCAAACTTGGTCCGAACCAACTCGAAATCATTTCCAGCTATGATGACGCCGCCACCGGCATGAAACCCTACCGAATGCGCGCGACCTATAATTTCGGCGCGATGGATCCCGAAATCGAAAATATCTGCGAAGCGGTGGGCGATTTGTTCGGGCCCGGCTATGTCCAAGGCGTGCTGCAATGAATACCAACCGGCTTAGCATCGCCTTGCTTACCGCCGGCGCGCTGACTGCGCCGCTGAGCGCCGCCGCCCGCGCCGCCGATCTTTCCGGCGTGTGGAAGATCACCACACCCATCACCGAATTGCGCACCGTGGATGGCACGGCCCCGCCTTTACAGCCGGCGGCACTGGCCAGCTACAATGCGCATAAAGCCGCGAAAGTGCGCGGCGATCTTTCCTGGGACACCGCCCAAATCTGCAAACCGCCCGGCGAGCCGCGCATTATGTTCGAGAGCGCGTGGCCGTTCGAAATCGTGCAGACCAGCAACCGGGTGGAATTTCTCTATCAGTGGAATCGCCTCACTCGTTTCGTGCCGATCCAGGATCACCAGGATACCTTCACCGGCCCCTGGTATTTCGGCCAGTCGGTTGGACATTGGGAAGGCCAGAGCTTCGTGATCGACGATGTCGGCGTCAGCGCGGACACTTTCCTCGATTCCGACGGCTTGCCGCACAGCGACGATATCCACCTGATCGAACGCTTCACGCTGCAGGACCGCGGCAACGTCCTGCAAGCCCGCATCCGGATCGAAGATCCGACCATTTTCACCAGGCCATGGACCACGATCCTGCGCTTCACCCGGCAACCGCTCGGATCGATTGTGGAGGACGTGTGCGAGACGCGCCTGCATCAGGAATCGCGCTATCCGGTGCTGCCGGAGAAATTGTACCCGCAATAATCGGGATCTTGGCGGCAGGAGCTCGATTGGATCCAGCGAGAGCCGGCGGGCCGGCGCTAGGACTTGCCAACGCCGCCCCACCCGCGCCATCCTACCGGCGATATCGCCGCGGGCTCGGGTTCCAATCCAATGCAGGTCCAGCAAGTGCCCTCGATCGCCAAAGACCCGAACCTCGACCGGCTGGCCACGGCACTGCTCGCCCACGGCGCGATCGAACCGCGCGATCTCGAGCGCGCCCGCGATCTTGCCCACGACCGCGAGGGCCGCTTCGATCACGTGCTGATCAGCCTGGGACTGCTGCACGAGCGCGAGCTGGCGGAAGCCTACGCCGCCCTGCTCGGCCTGGAGCTGGTCGGTCCCGATCGCTTCCCCGACGAACCGATCCTGCCCGGAACGCTGGCGGCGCGATTTCTGCACGATGCGCGCGCGGTGCCGATCGAACTCGCCGGCGACTCGCTGCTGCTCGCGGTGGCCGATCCGCTCGACGGCTTCGCCGCACCCGCGGTTGCCGCCGCCACCGGCGTCGGTGTGCGGCTGTGCGTGGCGCTGCCGATCGTGCTCGAGGCCGCGCTCAACCGGCTCTACCCGGATCAGCCCGGACCGGAAGCCACCGCCGCGGTCGCCTCGGAAGACGACGCCGAGCGGCTGAAGGACATGGCGTCGGAAGCGCCGGTGATCCGGCTGGTGAACCAGATCATCGCCCGCGCGGTGGAGAACAAGGCCTCGGACATCCACATCGAACCGTTCGAGGACCGGCTGCGCATCCGCACCCGGCACGACGGGGTGCTGCACGAGGCCGAGAGCCCGCCGCGCCACCTCACCGCCGCGATCACGTCCCGCATCAAGATCATGGCCAAACTCGACATCGCCGAGCGCCGCCTGCCCCAGGACGGCCGCATCCGCCAGGCGGTGCGCGGCCAGGACATCGATTTCCGGGTCTCTACCATCCCCTCGCTGTGGGGCGAGACCGTGGTGCTGCGCGTGCTCGACCGCTCGGCGGTGTCATTCGATTTCGAAAAACTCGGCCTTGGGCCTGCGATAATCAAACGTTTCACCCGCGCGCTCGACCTGCCCAACGGCATCGTCCTGGTGACCGGGCCCACCGGCAGCGGCAAGACCACCACGCTCTACACCGGTCTGCTTGGATTGAACGCAATCAGCCGCAAGATCGTCACCATCGAAGACCCGATCGAATACCAGCTCCGCGGCATCAACCAGGTCCAGGTCAAGACCCAGATCGGCCTCACCTTCGCCTCGCTGCTGCGCGCCATTCTGCGCCAGGACCCCGACGTCATCATGGTGGGCGAAATCCGCGACCTGGAGACCGCCGAAATTGCGATCCAGGCCGCGCTTACCGGCCACCTCGTGCTGTCGACCCTGCACACCAACTCCGCTGCCGCCACGATCTCGCGCCTGCGCGACATGGGCGTGGAAGACTACCTGCTCACCTCGGTGCTGCGCGGCATCCTCGCCCAACGCCTGGTTCGCCGGCTTTGCCCCCACTGCAAGACCGCGACCACCCCGTCGCCCGATCTCGCCCGCCGCTTCAACCTGACCCTCCACTGGCACGCCCACGGCTGCCAACACTGCCGCAACACCGGCTACCACGGGCGGCTAGCGGTCGCCGAGTTCCTCGAACCCTCCGAGCAACTGAACCATTTGATCTTCTCTCGCGCCGAACCCTCGGCCCTCGAACGCAGCGCCCGCGACAACGGCATGGTCCCGCTCTGGGACGCCGGGCTGGAAGCCGCCCGGAACGGGGAGACGACATTGGAAGAGGTGGATCGGGTGTTGAGGGGCGAGCAGTGAGAAGGAAGGCAAGGCGAGGGGTCTGGACCTCCTCACATAGAACACCTCTGACGCGCTCCGTCAGTACGGGATATAGGCTGCCCGTCCGCGGTCTGTCGCGCGGGAAGACGCATTCCGTGGCAGGGCTTGGACAGGAACCCGAAACGGCGTAACAAAGGAGCAAGGGCCTGTCGCGGACAAGATCGTCCGAAGCACGCAGTTGCGTGGCGGGTCTGAGCAGATTTTAGCTTAGGACGGCGACCGAGCGGGCAAGATCATGAGCAGTGTTGTCGAGCTACCGAGGCCGCTTCCGGCGTTCGACATCGTGCAGGTTGCAGGTCGAATTGGCGCGGAAGTGTCGGGCTTTCGCATGTCAGGCACGCTGGCTGCCGCGCCCATGCTGGAACTTCGCCAACAATTGCTGCGGCACAAAGTATTGTTCTTCCGCGAACAGCACGATCTCGATGGCGACGGGCTCGTAGCTTTTGCTCGTCAGCTGGGCGAACTGGTCCCGGCACCTTGGCCGCACGGCACCGATTTCCTGAGTGAAGTACGAGGACGTACCAACAACTGGCACACGGATATGACTTTTTCCGATGCATACCCGGCCTTTGGCATTTTGCGTGCGGTCGTGATCCCGGCGTTCGGCGGCGACACCGTTTGGGCTAACACCGCAGCTGCCTATAAAGATCTGCCGGCGGCGTTGCGTGCCCTGGCGGATCGTGTCTGGGCGCTCCACACGAACGATTACCGGCGCATTTTTCGAGGTAGCGCGCCATCACGCGAGCAGGAGAAGTTTTTCACCAAGCTATTCGATGGAACGATCTACGAGACCGAACACCCGCTGGTTCGGGTACATCCGGAAACCGGTGAACGTTCCCTGCTGCTGGGAAATTTTGTTTACGCACTGAAGGATTTTCCGCAACCGGCTGCCGCACAAACCATTGATTTGTTACAGTCCTACGTGACCAGGCTGGAAAACACCGTGCGCTGGCGCTGGCGGGTAGGGGACGTTGCCATCTGGGACAATCGTGCAACGCAACATTATGCCATCGATGATTATGGCAGTAGTCCGAGGATGCTGCAGCGCGTGACGGTAGCGGGCGAAGCGCCCGTTGACATCAACGGCCGCACCAGTTGTATGCGACACTGAAACGCGGCAGCAGCGCCGCAATGAGCGCTATTCTGAGCCATTCGCGCACGCCTCCGGCGTTTTGGACCGGAACGATCGCCGTGGCGCTAGCTGTGGCGCTGCACATCCGCAACGACGACACTACCTGATCGGGTGACGCGAGCTACTTCTTCAACAGTTGCTCGCGGAGCTTGACTGCGCCATGCTGGTGTGCACGTCTTATCGGTATCATAACAACAAAAATGCACAGGATTAACACTGACCGGTGCCTGGGAGCGGGCACCGAAACAGAAGGAGTCGGCCCAGAATGACCTACAGCGTGGGAACCAGCGGCGAGGAGTTGCCGGCGGAAGTTAGATCACCTCAATACTGGTCCCCGTGGTTATTATTGATCTTGGTCATCTGGTTCATCGGCCTCTTCACCATCGCAGAAGACCCGGTACATTTATTTGCTCGAAACTGGGTCTATATCCCGATAGGTTTTTTGGGGGCCTTCCTGGGAAACATCTCTGCGGTTGGTGGCGGCATCGTGTTCATTCCCGCCGTAATGTTTATCTTCCACCTGCCTCCGGTCACTGCTCTTAAAGTGTCAATTGCAACGCAATCTTGGGGAATGACCAGCGGTGCCATAGGGTGGCTACAAAATAGGGTCATCCCGATGACGGCCCTAAAGATCGCGGTGCCAGGCTTGCTCCTCGGCAGCATTTTCAGCTCCCTAATTGTTCATCCTAACGCGCTGCTGGTGAAGCTGCTCTTCGGCCCGGTTTCGATCACGCTGGGGGTTCTGAGCATTTTTCTTATTAACCATCCGTCCGTCGCGCAGCGGAAAACAATGATTCCGCCCGACGCGACATGGCCACTGTTCGTTGCTTCGGTAGTCGGCGGAGTGATCACCGGCTGGGTAGCCGTCGGTGAGGGAGAAATCGTGACCGCACTCCTTATGCTGGCGTACGGGGTCGAGGCGACCACCTGCATTGCTCTTGGTGTAGTGCTGCTCTCGATAAATTCGATATTTTTGACATTTATTCACACCTGCTTTCTGGGCGGCATTCCCTGGCAGATCGCGGGATTTACCGGGCTTGGCAGTATTTTTGGTGCACGATTGGCCCCGTGGGTCGGCAAAGCCGTCGACCCGCGAGTCTTGAAGGCGGTCTTCGGAGTGATAGCCATTAGCGATGGGACACTCTTTATCGTGCAATATTTTATTCTCCATAAGTGAAGCCTTCGGTTGCTGCTCTTGTCGCGAATCCCGATCCGAGCATAGTGCTCGCAACGCTCGTACCCGGTGGGACGCCCGGCTCGATCGCGGCAACTCTTGTTGAGGATCGGATGGATCTTTCCTGGTCTGCGGAACAGCTGCAGCTGAAGGAGCAGACGGCCGCTTTCGCGCGTGAGCAACTGGGTTCGGATCTCGCGGCGCGGGACCGGGATGAAGTTTTCGACCGGGCTGGATGGGACCGCTGTGCGTCGTTCGGCCTGTCCGGTCTGATCATTCCATCCCGCCTCGGTGGCCGTGGGCTCGATCCGGTGACGGCGGCGCTCGTGCTCGAGACATTGGGCTATGGCTGCCCCGACAACGGCCTGCTGTTCGCTCTCGGGGCGCATCTCTGGGGTTGCGCCCAAAGCATCCTATTGGCGGGGAGCGCGGAACAGCAGGAGCGCTATTTGCCCCTGCTCGCCTCAGGCGGCAAGATCGGCGCCTTGGCCGTGACCGAGGCTGGCGCCGGCTCCGACATCGCCGGCATTCAAACCACGGCGCGACGCGCCGGCGCGGATTACGTTCTCTCCGGGCGCAAGAGCCTGATAACCAACGGGCCACTCGCCGACCTGGTCGTTGTGCTGGCCGGTACCGGGCCGGAGCGCTCGAGCTTCGGGTTGTCCTGCTTCATTCTCGAGCGTGGGTTGGAGGGCCTCACGTTCGGGCCAAACCAGCCAAAGATGGGCATGCGGACCGCGGCACTGGGCGAGATTGTGCTGCAGAACTGCGTTGTTCCCGCCGCCCAACGGCTCGGGCGGGAAGGGGCGGGAATGGCGCTGGTGGAGCGCGCGATGGAATGGGAACGCGGCATGATCCTGGCGCCGGCGGTCGGCGGCATGCAGCGCTTGCTCGAAAGATGCTGCGATCGCGCGCGGACGCGTCGCCAATTCGGCGTCCCGATCGGCCAATTCCAGCACGTCTCGGCGATGCTCGTCGATATGAAGCTCAAAACCGAAACCTCACGCGCGCTCTTGTACCAGGCCGCGTGGCTCAAACAGCGCGGGCGGCCCAGTGCGCACCAGTCCGCGCTGGCCAAGCTCCACATCAGCGAGGCCTGGATCCTGTGTTGCCAGCATGCGCTCCAGATCCATGGCGGTTTCGGCTACCTGACGGAATCCGAAGTCGAGCGCGAGCTTCGAGATGCCTTGGCCAGCCGGCTATATTCCGGAACTTCGGAGTTGCTAAAATCGTTGCTGGCCCGCCAGTTGCTGACACGATGACAACTGAGTTGTTGCATGACCTTCTCAGCGATCAAGCCAGCCGCGCGCCGGACCGCCTGGCGGTAGAGGACCGCGCTGAGCGAGCGACCTATGCCGAGCTCGACGCCGCGTCTGGGCACCTTGCCGCCCTGCTGTCGGTCCAAGGCGTGGGGTCAGGTCACAGGGTTGGAGTTCTCCTGGAGAAATCGGCCGCGGCGGTGGCCGCCATCTTCGGAGTTCTCAAGGCCGGCGCTGCCTATGTCCCGCTCGATTCGAACGCGCCCGGAAAGCGGGTCGCCGAGATGGCGGAGGATGGCCAGCTCGAAGGATTGATCACGACCCGGTCCGGATTCGAGAAACTGCAGCCGATGCTCCGCCCGCTTCCTCGATGCCTGGTTCTCTTGTCGGCTGATGCGCGGCTCTGCTCGTTCAGCAATGCGATCACCGTCGAGACCCACCCCCCAACCGCGTCGCCTGCAGCGCCCGAGCTCCGCGCCGGCCCCGGTTGCCACGATGCCGCTTACATCCTTTACACGTCTGGCTCGACCGGTGCTCCCAAGGGAGTGGTGGTAACTCACTTTGCCGCGATGAGTTTTGTGCGCTGGGCGACGGCGGCGTTCGCGCTCCGCCCTGCCGATCGCCTGTCGAGCCACGCGCCATTCCATTTCGATCTGTCCGTCTTCGATCTGTTCGCAACCGTCGCGACCGGCGCTGCCGTCGTGCTGGTACCCCCCGATGTCGCCCTGTTCCCGCGCAGCCTGGCGGATTGGATCGCAGGATCCGGCATTAGCGTCTGGTACTCCGTACCGTTCGCGTTGGTACAGCTGGTCGAGCGCGCCGGGCTCACGGGCAACCCGTTCCCCGGATTACGCCTGGTCTTGTTTGCCGGCGAGCCCTTCCCGCCACGGCAGTTGGGGGAGCTGATGCGGCTTGCGCCGGGCGCGCGCTTTTTCAACCTTTATGGTCCGACGGAGACCAACGTCTGCAGCAGCTACCAGGTAGCCGTGCCGCCCGCATCTGATGGACCCGCCATACCGATCGGCCGGCCCTGCTCGCACTGTACGATCCGGGTGATCGACGAGGCCGGGCGCATCGCCGCGCCCGGTCAGATCGGAGAACTGGTGGTGGGCGGGGCCTCGCTGATGCAGGGCTATTGGCGGCGCGCCGAGCTGACCGCGCGCTCCTTTGTCGCCGATCCGTTGAACGGCGCCGGCGGCTCGCCCCATTACCGAACGGGCGATTTCGGCTGGCTCGGCGAGGATGGCGAGCTCCGGCTTCTGGGCCGCCGTGACGCGCAGGTGAAGCTCCGCGGCCACCGAGTCGAGCTCGGCGAAATTGAGGCGGTGCTGCTGCGGCATCCGGCGATCCTCGAGGTGGCTGTGGTCGCGCAGCCAGTCGAAGGATTCGACGCGCGGCTGATCGCATTCGTGGTCCCGAAAGAAAATTGCACGTTGGACCATGAGACGCTAATGCTAGCCTGCCGGGAAAGTCTCCCGGTTTACATGCGGCCACGGGAATTGAGGTTCCTTCGCGGTTTGCCGCGGACCACTACTGGGAAACTCGACCGGGCCGCACTGGTCCAGCCACGCGCGACGAGGATTATCTAATTTGGCCGAACCCCATGAACCGAGCCCGTCGACCGAGGAGTTACGCACGCGCGTCAGGCGCTTTCTCGTCGACAACAGTTTGGTACCGATCGAAGCGCAGGCGCTCTCGGGCGATTTCAACCTGATCGAGGGGGGCGTGCTCGACTCGGTCCTGATTTTGGAACTCGTCGGCTTCATCGAGGAACTGCTTGGGGTACTGCTTAGTCCAGACGACATCGTCGCCGAGAACTTCAGCACACTCGAGGGCATTGTCGAATTGAGCGCCCGGCTGCGACGATGAAGCGGGAAGAGAAGGAAAGTCTTCTTTTTTGAAAAAAAGAAGCAAAAAACTTTTATTCGTTTGGTTCGGAGACTGGACCGAAAATTCTTGCGACGCGCCTAATCGATAAAAGTTTTTGCTTCTTTTTTTCAAAAAAGATGCTTCCTGCTGCTTCCACTTTCCCGAGGAGGCTTGCCC
>Ga0302310_10002742_pt1 | contig 13925 bp, 10 predicted proteins | sample III_Palsa_N1_2_FD_200451 | JGI IMG/M metagenome (GOLD analysis project Ga0302310, IMG submission 200451) | Peat permafrost microbial communities from Stordalen Mire near Abisko, Sweden - III_Palsa_N1_2 | ecosystem: Environmental > Terrestrial > Soil > Palsa > Peat permafrost | place: Sweden... | reverse complement strand
CGCTCGGGCGGTCAGTTCCGGCAGGGTGTACTTGCAAGGTTCCCCTGTCCACATCTTAAGGTCTGAATCTTTCTGAATTTGCCCCGCGAATCGGCAGAAAATCCCGCAACGGCGGCGGGATTTTGGGTTGGGAGACCCAATCCTGGTTGGGAAGCGGCGGCGCGCGCCGCAGCAGCCGCGCCGCTCCTGATACTTCGCCGCCATTCCCGCCGAGGTGGGTGGTTTGACCCGTCTCGGCAAGAGATCAGGGCCTCGGCCGGCTGTCCGTGATCGTACCACCCATGCTCGTGTTTGAGATCACTTTGCATACCGGGGGTGTGACACCAATGCCGGCGCCGTATAGGATTTGTGTGCTCCGGCAATCGGGTGAATGATGACTCGCGATTTTGAAGCGGACCTCGCCGAACTGCGCCGGATCGCCGCCATCCCGGCGATCCTCGACGTGGTCTGCCTTGCCACCGGGATGGGATTCGCCGCGGTCGCCCGGGTCACCGAGGACCGATGGATCGCCTGCGGCGTGCGCGACGACATCGAATTCGGCCTGGAACCGGGCGACGAACTGCACACCAGCACGACGATTTGCCACAAGGTGCGCGAGACCGGCCAATCCATCGTCATTAGCGATCTCGCCCAGGCGCAAAACTATTCCTGGCGGCCGGCGCCGGCGGCGCTGGATTACCGCAGCTACATTTCGGTGCCGATCATTCTCGGAGACGGGAGTTTCTTCGGCACGCTGTGCGCGATCGACCCGAAGCCGGCACAGCTCGATGCGCCCGAGACAATCGGGATGTTCAAACTGTTCACCGACTTGCTGGCGTTCCATATCGAGGCGACGCTGCACCCAATGGCGGCCAAGCCCGCCCAGGGAGACACCGGCCTGGGAGACGCCACCGGCCTGGGCAAGGAATTCATCAGGGTGCTCGGCCATGATCTGCGCAGTCCTCTCGCCACCATCAACATGAGCGCCTGGGCGCTGGGGCGGATGGAGCTGGGCGAAAAAGTGACCCACACGGTCGATGTGATCCACAACAGCGTGGTACGAATGTCCGGCCTGATCGACAACATGCTCGATTTCGCCGACGGACGCCTGGGTGGCGAGATGAAGCTGGAGCGGGACGCGGATGAGCCGCTCGAGCCGGTGCTGAGCGCGGTGGTGGCCGAGTGCCGCGCCAACTGGCCCGACCGGGCGCTTGAGGTCGAGTTCGCGCTCGCGATGCCGGTCGACTGCGACCGCGGCCGGATCGCCCATCTCTGTTCCAACCTGCTGCGCAACGCCTTCGCCTATGGCGCGGCGGATCAGCCGGTCCGGCTCCGCGCCGCGTCCGGAGGCGGCGAATTCGAGCTTACGGTCGCCAACGCCGGCGATCCGATTCCGCCGGAACTGCAGGCTCGGCTATTCGGGCCCTACATCCACGGCACCGACCAGCCGGGGCGGCACGGCGTGGGGCTCGGTCTGCACGTCGCGGCGGCGATCGCCCGGGCCCATGGCGGGCAGTTGTCGTTTTGTTCGTCGCCCGCGGAGACCTGCTTTACCTTCCGGATGAAACTCGCAAAAAGCTAAATTATCAAAGTTTTTTTGCTTTTTTTTGTTCACAAAAAGAAGATCGCTTCTTTGTTTTCCTATGCCTCTTCGGTAACGACCACAAATTGGTTGAGCCGGTGCGGCCCGAACGAAAACAGCATCGGGATATCCGTGGCATCCCGGCCGCGGGCCAGCAGGATGCGCCCGATCCGCGGAATATTATGGCGGGCATCGAAGGTGTACCACCGGCCGCCGCCACTGCCATCGCCCAAATAGGCCTCGAACCAGGCGTTGAAATCCATCGGCGCGGGATCGCGCGGCACGCCGAAATCGCCGAGGTAACCGTTGCAGTAGCGCGCGGGAATGTTGAGGCAGCGGCACAGGGTAATGGCGAGATGGGCGAAGTCGCGGCACACGCCCAGGCGTTCCTGATGCGCCTCGTTGGCGGTGCGGGTCGGTCGGGCCAAAGGGTAGCTGAAGGTGAGATGGCCATGCACGTAATTGCACACCGCCCGCACTTTTTCCCAACCGCCCTGAATATTGCCGAAATTGGCCCAGGCAAAATCGCTGAGCAGGTCGGTTTCGCAATAGCGGCTGGCAAGCAGAAACGGCAGCGCGTCAGAAGGAACCGCGCTGATCGGCAGATCCGGCACGTTAGGCGGCATCGGCTCGGTGAGGCCCGAGTCTGATATCAAGCCCTGGCTCCGCAACCTTACCGATCCGGCGGGCGCGAGAATACGGCGACATAAATTTCCGAACAAATCGTAGTAGATCTCGTTGGTATTGGGCTCGGTAACCCACAGCGGGGTTTCTTCGATAATATCGTTGCGGCGGTCGGGATGAACGTCGAACGCGGTGATGAGGCTGGTCTGGACCGGGACCTCGATTTCCAAGTCAAACCCGTAACGAATACGCATCAGGCACCACCTCGATAAGACCTACTGGTCGAGTTAAATGGGAGTTGAAGCAAATGATGGAAGAGGGATGATAGGCAGAAGAGAAGGAAGAATCTTCTTTTTTGAAAAAAAGAGGCAAAAAACTTTTGTCACTTGCGCCGAGGCAATAGTGAACAAAGTTTTTTGCTTCTTTTTGTTCACAAAAAGAAGATTCTTTCGCTTTACTGCGGGCTGGTCTGCTGAGTCGTGGTCGTGGTGGTCGACGACCCCGGCGGCGGCAGAATCGCGGGCGCCGGCGCCGTGGTGGTCTGCTCGGTCGTTGTAGTGGTGGTGGCGGGCGTATCGTCCGAACCACATCCCGCGAGCAAAGCCGGCGCGGCGATCAAGGCCGCCATCGGCAGCAGTCGCAGATAACCATACTTCTTAGTCATTTCTTTTCACCTTTTTCATTTTGAACATTTAGCGTTGCGGTCGCGCCAGGATTACTGGCCGTTGGTCGTGGTAGTCGCGGTGGTGGTCGTGGTGGTGGCACCATCCGGCGCAGTGGTCTGCTCTTCCTGCGACTTGGTGATCTGAGAGCCATCCGGCGCGGTCGTCACCTCCGCGGCCGAGGCCTTGGTCCCATAAGGTCCAGCGGTGTAGCTCGAGGCCTTGTCGGTCTCGGTGCCGTTGCCATTGATGGTCTTCTGTTCCTTGGTCACGCTATAGCTGCTCACCGGCGGCGGCGGCACCGGGGCCGTAGTGGTGGTCTGCGTCGTCACGGTAGTGTTGGCGTCCGGCGCCTGGGCGCTGGCGGCGCCGAGGGCGAGCACGAGCGCGAGCGCGCTACCTAGCAAATAGGCTTTCATTGGGGGATCTCCTGCGAAGAACTGGGGGGCTTGACGGTGGTCACCGGCCCGGTGGACTGGATGTGGGTATGGGCGCTGAGCGCGCCACCGCCGCTGCTGTAGCTTTGGGTTTTCTGAAAGTCCTGACTGGTGTCAACTTCCGCTCCGTTGCTATAGAGCGACCGGCTGGTCCTGGTCTGAACCGCGGTTCCGGCCGGCCCATTGGTGGAACCGTTGGGCCGTGTCAGGTTCGGTTGACCCGCGTCGGGAGCAGGCGCAATCGGCGTGCTGGGCGATGAGCTCTGGGCGTCTGCCGCAGCGATCGTACCCGCCAGCGCCAGTGAACCCGCGAGCGCTAGAACTGCGATCGTGGGGTGAAGCAAATAGCCGTCCATGCAGTCATCTCCGTTACAATGTCCAAGTGAGTCGTTAACGCCTAACGCGCGCGTGCCCAGATCGCCCGAATGTACCGAGCGAAGGTTGATTAGGCAGCGGCCAATCAATGCACCGCGAGAAGCTTGCGGCAGAACTTACGCCGGCAAAAGAATCGGAAACTACCTAGGGCCCGCTGACACTCGGCGGGCACGAACGTCGTCGGCGCGAGGGAAAGGGAAGGCAAGGGAGAAGAAAGTCTTCTTTTCTTGAAAGAAAAGAAGCAAAAGAACTTTATTCGTTTGGAGGCGGCGGGATCGCGGCGATGGCATTGCCGCGCCCCTGAGACATCCCAGCGAGGGCAGGCGATGAGACCTGCCAGGTCTCCCAAGCAAAGGTCTCGCCATCATCGCAATGTTCCGAACGGTTAAAGTTCTTTTTGCTTCTTTTTCTTTCAAGAAAAAGAAGACTTCTCCTTCCCTACCTTGCGCGTCGCGGCCGCGCGGCCGGAGCCGCTTTTCTTGCCGCCACCGGTCTCCTGGTTGACGGTCGCCCAGGCGCGCCGCTCGGCCTCAGCGTCGGCCACGCCGCGGTCTTCATAGCCCTCAGCGATATGATCAGCCTGGCGCACTTGTTTGTCGGTGTATTTTGATTTGTCACCACGAGGCATGGCAGTTCTCCAATCTGGTCATGGGGTGGCGGAAGATCGGGATGCAGCGGATTTCGCTCCGCCGGCGAAATCCTGCATTTCAGCGCGGCTGCCCGCATCGGGCGAACAGAGCAGCGCTACCGGCAACCGGGCGAACAGCTCCGCCACCGGAATCGCAGCACCGAACGAAAGCTCGCCGGGGTCAAGCACGTCGTGCCAGCTTCCCTCCGGTAGGGCGAGCGTGGTGCCCTCCCACCGATCCGGCGGTACCAGCGGCAGGTGCGCGCCAGCTAGAAGTTTCGCGGCAAGTCGGGTCGCCGCGGCCACGACCAATTGCCCGCGGTAGCGCCGCGCAAACGCCAGCACATGCGCCGACGCCGGACCAACCGCTTCCAGCTTCATGTAGTCGCCTTGGGCGAACAGCCGCGAATGCTCCGCGCGCAGCTCGAGCGCGCGGGCGATGATGGCCTGTTTGACACCGCCGCTGCGCCATCTCGGCATGAGATCGGCGGGCGCCTCGCGCTCCGCCAGCATGTGCCGCCGGATATCGAAATCGATCGGCCGGCGGTTGTCGGGGTCTACCAGACTCTGATCCCATAGCTCGGTGCCCTGGTAGAAATCGGGCACACCCGGCGCTGCCATGCGCATCAAGGTCTGGGCAAAGCCGTTGACGGCACCGGCAAGATCAAGGCCCGCGGCAAACGCCGCAATCTCGGCCAGAACCACGCGGGACGGATCGAGCGTGCCGGCGAGAAATTCGCGAAACGCCTGCTCGTAGGGCGCGTCGGGTGCTGCCCATTCGGAGCGCAATTTTGCCTCGCGCACCGATTTTTCGCACCACTGCCCCACCCGCTCGGCAAAAGCCTTGATTCCTGCTTCGTCGTCGGCGGCAAGCCCGACCGGCCACGCTGAAACCAAAGTCTGATAGAGCATGATCTCGTCCGCGGGCGAAGGCGCCGCGCCGATGACAAGATCGCGCCGCAGGGAAAGGTTAAGCCGCATCCAGCGCGTCAGCACGGCTTCCCATTGATCGGGAATCTCGCTGATCACCGCCAGCCGCGCGCGGGTATCCTCACCGCGCTTATGGTCATGGGTCGCGGTGGCGAGCATGGCCCGCGGCAAGCGCTTTTGCCGTTCGGTGCAGGCAGCATGAAAAGCCTGCGGGGCGAGCGCGAATTGACCAGGATTGGATCCTACCTCGTTTCGCGACAGCAGACGGCCGAAACGGTAGAACGCGGTGTCTTCGACCGATTTCGCAGCGACCGGCGCGGATAATTGCTGAAACCGCACCCTCGCGCGCCAGCGCTCGTTGCGGCGCGGCCCGGCCGGCAGGCTGCGCGGCGCTTCATCGGCGAGCCAGCGACGCAAAATCTCGAGCAACGGTCGATCGGCGGCGCGAAAGGTGCGGCGCGCCCCGGCGAGCGCGCGGTCCATCACCTGCGCGTCGATCTCGGTGCGGCCCGTGCGCCCGGCATAGATCCGGTAGACCGGAAAATAGACCAGAATTTCCGCCAGCGCGCGCCTGATCACGGTGAGGGTATAATCGCGCGTCAGCAGATCGCGACCGGCGATCCGATGCAGCGCCCCGGCAGTGGCGTTGAGTTCGCTGGCGAGATAATCGCGCAAAATACCTCGCCGCGCATCATGTTCTTCGGCGTCAAACTCACCTGACCGGCCGGTCAAACTCATCCATAGCAAGGTCAGCGCCGCCTCGCCCGCGGGGTCGTGGAGCACTGCGCTGGCCTGGTCCATGAAATCATAGCCGGTGGTGCCATCGGTCAGCCAATCCGCCGTCAGGCGTTCGCGTGGCGCGAGAATTTTTTCGACCACGATGTAGGGTGGCCCTTGCGGCACCTCGGCCGGCCGCGACAGCGCCGCGGTTTCGAGCGAGCGGCGCAACTTGCGACAGTAGGTCCGCGGGTCGGCGAGGCCATCGACATGGTCGACCCTGACGCCGTCGATCAAACCTTCCGCGTAGAGCTTGAGAATCAGGCTGTGCGTGGCATCGAAGACCCGCGGCAATTCCACCCGCACGCCGGCCAGCGTGTTGATGTCGAAGAAGCGCCGCCAATTGATCTCATCCGCCGCCGCGCGCCACCACGCCAGGCGATAATTCTGCCGTTCGAGCAACTCATTCAACCGGCGCTGACCTTCCGCGGTGTCGGCGGCAAAACGCGCCAGCGCCGCGTTCAGCGCAGCTTCGCCCGCCGCGGTGTGCGCCATCGCCGCCAGCGCCTGTTTCGCCTCGCCCGCGGCCTTGCGCGCCACCGTGCGGCTGCCCTGCCTGGCAGCTTCGGCGAAGGCGCGCGCGATCTCCTTGAGCGGCGCGGCGTGGTACAGAACCAACGCAGCGGTTCGCGCCGAAATCGGAAAATGATGCTCATGGTAGCCGACGAATAGATTCCCGGTGTCGCGGTCGCATTGCAGCACCAATTCGGCGCCCGTGAGCGCCTCGCCGTAGGCGCTGCCCAGGAACGGCGCAAGCAGCTTACCGCGCAACGAACCGTTGGGCGGATCCCAGTCGATGTCGAAAAAATCCGCGTACAGGCTGGCTCGTCCCCATTCCAGCACATCGAGCCACCACGCATTATCGGCGCCGCCGACGCCCATGTGGTTGGGCACGATGTCGACGATCAGGCCCATCTGGTAGCTTCGCAAAGCGGCGACCAGCCGGCGCAGCGCCGCCGCGCCGCCGAGTTCAGGATTGATCGTGCCGTGATCAACAATGTCGTAGCAATGGGTTGAACCCGAACGTGCCTTCAGCAGCGGCGACGCATAGAGATGACTCACGCCCAATGCGGCCAGATAGGGCACCACGCCGACGGCGTCGTCGAGCGTGAAGTCGCGATGAAACTGGAGTCGGTAAGTGGCGCGCGGCGTGGTGGTCATGGGCGGCGCAACCATGCGCAGGCGGCGAATGCAGGAATCCGGTCGCCGCCGATCACGCATGACACCGTCGTGAGCAGCAACTCGCCCTCGCCCGCGGCGCAGGGCACCGGATTCCCACCGAGATTCGCCGCGAGCGTGAGCAGCGCGCCATCACCCATCCGCCAGGTGGCACGCACACCGGCATTGGCCAAGGGCACCGCGTCTATCGCGGTAGTTCCAGGCAGCCGCGGCATGATTTGTTCGGCCCGCAGCCGCAGCGCGTGCTGGTAGAGCGCGAATATCTCTTTTTGCATCGGCGAGGGATCCGCGGGCCGAGCGGGCACCGAGGCCAAGAATGTCGAGTTCGCGTTGGGATCCGGGATCCTTTCCCGCTGCTTTTCGTCGCTGAAGGCAGCGAAATGCGCGAACTCTTTGCGCCTTCCCTGCCGCACTGCCTCGGCGAGTACGTCGCGGTGGTCGGTAAAGAACAGAAACGGACGCGTCTCCGCCCATTCTTCGCCCATGAAGACCAGCGGAATCTGAGGGGTCAGCAGCAGCAGCAGGGTGGCGGCGCGCAGCGCATCTGGCCGGGCCAGCACTGAAAGCCGTTCGCCCATCGCGCGATTTCCGATCTGGTCGTGGTTCTGCAGCGCGATCACGAACGCGGTGGTGGGTAAATCACGGCTCGGCGTGCCCCGCGGCTTGCCGTTTTGGTGCGCCGATGCCTCGCCCTGATAGGCAAAACCTTCCTTCATGCACCGCGCCAGCTGCGCCGCAGGATTTTGAAAATCCCGGTAATAGCCTTCGCTCTCGCCGGTGAGCAGCACATGCAAACAATGATGCCAGTCGTCGTTCCATTGCGCGTCGAATCTTCGGCGGTCGCGATCGAGTAGCGGCGCTTCGTTCCTTTCGTTCTCCAGCACCAGGTGAACCTGGCGGTCAGGCGCCACACCGGTTCTGACTTCGCGGGCGAGCTCGTCCAGGAACCCGGTATCGCCGATCGCGTGCACGGCGTCGAACCGCAAGCCATCGAAGCGGTAATCGTTCAACCAGTAGAGCGCATTTTCGATCAAGAAGCGCCTGACTTGCGATTGCCGGAAATCGATCCCGCCGCCCCACGGCGTGTCGACATCGTGGCGGAAGAAATCCGAAGCATAGGCGTTGAGGTAATTTCCATCGGGGCCGAAGTGATTGTACACCACATCGAGAAACACCATCAGCTGCAGCCCATGCGCGGTGTCGATCAGCGCTTTCAAATCATCTGGCGTGCCATAAGCGGCATCGGGCGCGTAAGGCAATACGCCGTCGTAGCCCCAATTGCGCCGGCCGGGAAAGTCCGCGATCGGCATCAGTTCGACCGCGGTAAAACCGAGCCGCGCCAGTCGCGGCAAATCCGCGGCGATGCCGGCGAAACCGCCGTAAGTTCCGGCGTGCAGCTCATAAATCACCGCCTCGTGCCACGGCCGCCCGCGCCAATCGACGTTGTGCCACTGGTAGTGGTTATGATCAACCACGATGCTGGCGTCATGCACGTCCCCCGCTTGGGCGCGGGATGCCGGGTCGGGCACCGCGAGATCAGGCGCAACCCGGTAGCGATAGCGCGCCCCCGCACCGCAGTTCGCCTCGACCTGAAAAATTCCTTGTGGGTCGCGGAGCATCGGACTTTCGCCGCGCCCTTCTATTGCAACGCTAACGTGCTCGCAATCGGGCGCCCACAGGCGAAATCGCGTCCGCCCAGGCGCAAGCAGCTTCGCGCCAAAATCCCCCTTTGCGACGCTGCTCATTGGTTGATCTTTGCCATCAGCAAGATGGCGCAATGCGCGCGAACCAGATAATGCTCCGCCACATCAACCGGTTCGACCTTGGCCTCGCAGCAATCGAGCGCGGTCTGCCAGAACAGCGGAGGTTCGGGCAGGGCGAATTCGTGGTCGTCGCTCGATGCGTTCAACAACAGCAGCGTCACATCCACCGCGTCCCGGTCGATCGCCGCCCGCCGCACCGCGAGCAGCTGCGCCGAACCATCCGCCCAGGCCGCGTCGTTCAGCCTTGTGCCCTTTTCGTCGAACCAATCAATGTCGCGGATACTCGGCAAGATCTGTTGGCTGCCGTGGAGAAAGAACTCACTGCGCAGGCTGGGATGCCTGCGCCGCAAATCGATGATCCGGGCGGTAAAATGGCAGAGCGCCTTCGCCGGGCTCTCGCCCGGTTCTTCCATCCCCGACCAGTCAATCCACGAGGTCGGATTATCCTGGCAATAGGCATTGTTGTTGCCACCCTGGGTCTGGCCCATCTCGTCGCCGGCCAGGATCATCGGCGTGCCGTGCGAGAACATCACCGTCGCCAGCAGGGAACGTTTGACCCGGTCCCTCGTCGCGATAATGGCGGCGTCATCGGTAGGTCCCTCGGCACCCCAATTGTTGGAGAGGTTCTCGCCGTGACCGTCGCGATTGTCTTCGCCATTGGCTTCGTTGTGGCGCTCGTTGTAGCTCACCAGATCCTGCAGCGTGTAGCCGTCGTGCGAGACGACGTAATTGATCGAAGCCCAGGTCTTGCGCCGGCGCCGCTCGAATATATCGCTCGAACCCAGCAAGCGCGCACCAAGGTCCGGACGAGCACCCAAATCGCCGCGCCAAAACCGGCGGATCGTGTCGCGGTAACGATCGTTCCATTCGGCAAATCCGGGCGGGTGATTGCCCAACTGATAGCCGCCCGGTCCGACGTCCCAAGGCTCCGAGATCAGTTTCATGGTGGAAAGTACGGGATCCTGACGCAGCGCATCGAAAAACCCCGAGCCATTGTCAAATCCGCCCGGTTCGCGCCCGAGCGTGCTGCCGAGGTCGAAGCGGAATCCGTCGACACGATAGGCCTGCGCCCAATAGCGCAGACTGTCGAGCACCATCTGCAGCACGCGCGGATGCGAAATATTGATGGTGTTGCCGGTGCCGGTGTCGTTCACCAGGTGCCGCGGGCGGCCATCGACCGATCGGTAATAGCAAGCGTTGTCGAATCCGCGCCACGACAGCGTGGGACCCATCTCGCTGCCTTCGCAAGTGTGGTTATAGACCACGTCGAGAATTACTTCGATCCCCGCCTCGTGCAGCCGGCGTACCGCGACCCTGATCTCGTTCAACGAGCCGGTACCGGCGGAGATGTAGCCCATCTCCGGCGCAAAAAACGACAGCGTGGAATAACCCCAATAGTTCCTGAGTTTTTTCCCGACCAGAAACCGATCCTGCAGGAAGCCCTGGATCGGCATCAGCTCGATTGCGGTGACGCCGACCTTCACCAGATGATCGATGACCTTGGGATTGGCGAGGCCATTGAAGTGTCCGCGGTCCTGCGCCGGGATGTCATGCCGCTGCATGGTGAGGCCACGCAAATGCGCTTCATATATCACCGTCTTCGACCACGCGTTGCACGGCGCCCGATCATCGCCCCAGTTGTAATTATCTTCCACCACCACCGCTTTCGGCATCGCCACCGCGCTATCGCGCCGATCGAACGACAAATCGCCTCGGCTGGAACCGACACGATAGCCGAATAGCGCGTCGGTCCATTGCAGCTTGCCTACCAGACGCTTAGCGTAAGGATCGAGCAGCAGCTTGTTCGGATTGAACCGATGGCCCGCCTCGGGTTGATAGGGACCATACGCGCGGTAGCCATAGACCAGCCCGGGCGCCGCATCCGGAAGATAGCCGTGAAATACTTCGTCGGTGCAATCGGGCAGATCGAGCCGCGTCATCTCGCGCCGGCCCGCAGCGTCGAAAATACAAAGCTCGATCCGCTCGGCGTGTGCGGAGAAAACCGCGAAATTGACACCAAATCCGTCCCAGCTCGCGCCCAAAGGGTAGCTCTTGCCTGGCAGCATCTTCGGGGCGATTGGGCGCATCAATATTTCTCCGGTTGCAGGATGATGGTGGCGAGCGGCGGCAGGGTGAGTTCGAGCGACGCGGGCTGGCCGTGCCGCGGCGCGGACGCCGCCCGCAGCTCACCGGGATTTCCGACATTGCTGCCGCCATACACCGCGGCGTCGGAGTTGAATCTCTCCCGCCAAACGCCGCCGCCCGGAACACCGAGGAGATAGTGATAGCGCGGCACCGGGGTGAAATTACACACCACCAGCACGGGCGCGGTTCCCGCGTCGCCGTAGCGCAGATAGGCGAAGACGCTCTGCTCGCGATCGTCGCCCACCACCCAGCGGAAACCGCTCGGATCGAAGTCACGCTGATGCAGCGCCGGCTCGCGCCAAAGCAGCCGGTTGAGATCGCGCACCACTGTCTGCACGCCTTGGTGAAGATACTGTTGCAGCAGCGGCCAAGCCAGCTCGGCATCGTGGTTCCACTCGCGCGGCTGGCCGAATTCGCATCCCATAAATAGCAGCTTCTTGCCCGGCTGCGTCCACATGAAGGCGAGGTAGGCGCGGAGATTGGCAAAGCGCTGCCATTCGTCCCCCGGCATCTTGGCGAGCAGCGAGCGTTTGCCATACACCACCTCGTCGTGCGAGATCGGCAGAATGAAGCGTTCGGAGAACGCATACACCAGACCGAACGACATTTCATCGTGATGGTAGCGACGATTTATCGGGTCTTCCTGCATGTAGTGCAGTGTGTCGTGCATCCAGCCCATATTCCACTTGTGGCTGAATCCGAGCCCGCCATCGCGCGCCGCGCGCGTAACGCCGGGCCATGCGGTCGATTCCTCGGCGATCAGCAGCGCATTCGGGCAATATTCTGCAACCACTTCGCTCAGCTCCTGAATGAAGCTGATCGCCTCGAGATTCTCACGACCGCCGTAGATGTTGGGTATCCACTCGCCCGCCTTGCGTGAGTAGTCGCGGTACAGCATGGCCGCGACCGCATCGACCCGCAGGCCCGCGGCGCCGAAGTGCGTGAGCCAGAACAATGCGCTCGCGATCAGAAACCCGCGTACCTCGTTGCGGCCGTGGTTGTAGATCAACGTGTTCCAGTCGCGGTGCATGCCCTCGCGCGGGTCCGCGTGCTCATAGAGCGGCGTGCCGTCGAATCGGGCGAGCCCATGCGGGTCGTTGGGGAAATGCGCCGGCACCCAATCAAGGATCACACCAATGCCCGCAGCGTCGCAGCGGGTAATGAACTTGGCGAAGTCCTCGGGCGAACCGAGAGCCGGCATCGGCGCGAACTGGCTGAGCGGTTGGTAACCCCACGAACCGCGGAACGGATGATTCATCACGGGCAGAAATTCGATGTGGGTGAAACCGAGATCGGTGACATACGGGATCAAACGCTCGGCAAGCTCGTCCCAGCTATAGGATCTGCCATCGTAATGATGCATCCATGAGGGCGCGTGCACTTCGTAGATGGCGAGCGGCCGCTTGTCGCCATGATCCGATGGTCCACTGCGCTTTGTCAGCGGCTCCGCGGAGATCGGACCGGCAACAATCGACGCGGTGGCGGGCGGTGCCTCCGCACGCCGCGCGACCGGATCGGCCTTTAAAGGCAACAGACCGTGCGGACCCAGAATTTCGAACTTGTAGAGCGCGCCTTCGCCGATCCGCGGGATGAACAATTCCCACACTCCGGCCTCGACGCGAAACCGCATCGGGTGGCGCCTGCCGTCCCACTGATTGAAGTCACCGACCACCGAAACGCGCCGTGCATTAGGCGCCCAAACCGCAAAGCGGACGCCCGGGATGCCATCGATGGTCATCACCTGGGCGCCCAGGCAGCTGGCCAGATTGCGATGCCTTCCTTCAGCCAACAGGTAGATGTCCAAATCTCCGAGCAGCAGCGGAAAGCCGTAGGGATCCTCGGTTTCGAAGCTGGTTCCGCCCCAGTCGATCCTGAACTTATATCGCGGGGCACTCACAAGCGTGCCCTCGAACATTACGCCGCCCTCGCGCGGCTGCAAGTTCGCAAGTTCCTCGCCGGCGTCGCGACTGATGACGGCAACCGAGCTCGCGCCCGGCGCGATTATCCGCACGATGTAACCTCCCGGCGCCTGATGGCATCCAAGGATCGAAAATGGGTCGCCGTGCTGGGCGTTCTCCAACGCCCAAATTGCTGCATTCTCGTCCCGATCATTCGGCATGTGTCGGCTCCGGCTTCAATTCGAGCAACCGGACGGCGATATCGGTCAATCCCCGCAGCGGAATCGCGAGCCAGGTCGGGCGGTTGGCCGCCTCGTAGCAGATCTCGTAAGCAGATTTCTCCAGCACGAATAGATCGAGCAGCGCTGCTTCGGCGTCGGGATCAGTCACCCAGCGATGTTGCACCTGGGCCTCGACCGTCCGATACGCGGCGAGGAACTGGCTCGACGCATCATCGACGAAGCGCTGAAATGCCGTGCTGCCCCTACTGCCCAGCGTGTCGGGGCCACCGGCGATCGCGCCCGCCGCGGTCGCCGCGGCATATTGGAACGAGCGCAGCAGTCCCGCGACGTCGCGCAGCGGGCTCGACTTCGCGCGTCTCGCTTGCACTGGCTTCGAAGGCTCGCCCTCGAAATCGATGATCACGGCGTCGCCGGATGCGACCAACACCTGGCCGAGGTGGAAGTCACCATGAATACGAGTTCGCAATGATTTCAACCCGGCGCGGGCCAACTTCGGCAATAATTTAAGCAATGCCGCTCTGTGCTTCTGCAGCAGCACCACCTGCGCGGCCATCTCCGGACTTTGCCATTCCTTCACTCCTGCTAAGGTATCGAACGCAGCCACCAGCTGCGCCTTGGCACCTTCGCTCCAATTCTCCACGTCTGCGGCGCCCGCGACTTCGGGATCGAACGCGGGATCATCAGCGGGCTTCGCCAGCACCGCA
>Ga0302310_10002737_pt1 | contig 13938 bp, 10 predicted proteins | sample III_Palsa_N1_2_FD_200451 | JGI IMG/M metagenome (GOLD analysis project Ga0302310, IMG submission 200451) | Peat permafrost microbial communities from Stordalen Mire near Abisko, Sweden - III_Palsa_N1_2 | ecosystem: Environmental > Terrestrial > Soil > Palsa > Peat permafrost | place: Sweden... | reverse complement strand
TCGCATCATCACTCAACTGTTGACCGCAGTGCCGGCAGGCGACGATGGCTTCGTCCCCGGTCGCCATGACGAGGTTGTCGTCGAGCGCATGACCATGCGAATGATGTCGCAAATCAGGGAGGTTGGCTGGTGCCCGCGCCGCCGCTCGCCGGTCGGTCCGAAGCTCTTCGCGCCGCGCACTTGTTGCGGCCTGGTCCGGAGCGCCGGTCCGGTCGAGTATCACGCCGTAGACGGTATGTGCCGCGTCGAGACTTACCAGCCCATCCGCCACGTCACCTGCTACCGCCTGCGGGACTCGCAGCAGCGGATCGCCATAGCCACCACCGCCCTGGCAGTTCAGATACAGCAGGTCGCCTGGCGCCAGAACGCTTTGGGCGAAGCATTGGGTGACCTCAGCAGATCCGGGAAGATCGTTCAGGCTGGTGGGGATGCGGCCTGATTTGAAGCTGTCGATGATACCTGCGCCATGCACGATGACGTCGTAGCCGAGATTTCCCGGATAGCCGCCGGCGAGACCAGGATTTTGGGCGGTTGCCTTGCCCGATGAGGCGAGCACGACATGGGCCGGCAGCGACGTGCCGTGGGGAGTTATGGCGATCGCGCAGCTGGCGCCGCCACGCTGACGGCCGGGGCCGCCGCTGTCACGCTCCTCGCGACGCCACAGCATCAGCATGGGGTAGAGCAGCTCGCTGATCTCGGCGTCCGGGACCCGCCCCATCGGGATGCAGAAATTACCGCCGGTGCTGATACCGTCGCGAGCGGGACGTGCGCCGTAGCCGCCGGCGACACTTTCCATGACGACGTTCAAGTATGGGGTCGGCGTGTGTTGCCGTTCATCCATGCCGGCGACGCAGGCAAAATTGTAGGTTCCGCAGCAGCTCGCCTGCACGTTCTTTCGTAACTCGATGCTCTGGTCGAGCATCTGCGACAGGCACTGTGCAACCAGGTTGCCGATGATCCAGCCGGTTCCGAGCGGGGCGCGGTTGATCGCCGCCGGGAAGGTCGCATTGTTGAGCGTGCCTTCCGGCGTCACGATATCGAAGCAACGCATCAGGCCGCCCGCCGACCACGGAATGTCGCCTGCCAATATCGGCAAGAACGCCAGCATGATACCGCCGCGGCAGCCGCCGTAAGTGCAGCTGATGACGCCGGCCTGCGGATCGGTGCCGGCGAAGTCGAACGTGAGGTGATCATCCTTCTTGGTCATCGTGAGCACGGTGCGGTGTAGGGCGCGGTCACCGGCGTAGGCCTGGTCCTGGAAGCCGGTGGCCGTCCACGTCCCGTCAGGGGAGGCGCGGAGCTTCGCGCGCAACCGATATTCGGCGTCGTTCATCATCCGCTTCATCACCGCCTTCACGACATCGGCGCCGTACTGCTCGATCACCGCCAGCATGCGCTTGCGGCCAATGTTGTTGGCGGCAACCTTGGCGCGAAGATCGAGGCCGACGATCATCGGCACGCGCGAACGGCGCGTCCACACGTCCAACACGTCGCGCTGGAGCTCGCCCTTGCGCACCACCTTGATCGGCGGCGTCGGCAGCGATTCCGAGAAGACGTCGACATTGCCGATCGGCGACGATCCGATCACCGACCCACCGAGATCAGGCTCGTGGCAGATCGCGGTGGTCCAGGCGAAGAGTTGGCCGTCATGGAAGATCGGCTGAAACACGAGCGCGTCATTCTGGTGCAGGCCACCACCGACCCAGGGATCGTTGCAGAGGAACATGTCGCCCTCCTCGATCCCCGGATTCTCAGACCGGTGCAGCAGCGTCCATGACAGCGCGAGGTCGATCGCGCCGACCAGCATGGTGTTGTAAAGGCCGACCTGTACCTGCTGGCCGACTTCGTCGTTGATGGTGAAATCGAAGTCGTTCGCATCGGTAACGATCGGCGAACCCGACATACGCTTAAGCGTCTCGCCCATCTCGTCGGTAACCGACCATAGCCGATGGCGCACGACCTCGTAGGTGAGCGGGTCAAGCGCATCGATCTGCTCCTGCGTAACGCTATGGACCTTGAGCTTAGCTGGCAGCGAGCGGCGCAGTACCTCGGGATCGACGGGGCGACTTGCGAAATTTTCTGAACCGGGGATCATTAGGCAACGCTCCTTTGCGCGGGAAGCTGGACGATATTGCTGCGGGTCTCGATGTGCAGGTTGCCGAAGCGATCGACCTCACCGCGCATCCCTTCGGGCACCACCACGGATGTGGTCGGGACCTCGATCACCGCCGGACCTTCGATCACGTGGCCGGCGCGTAGCAGGCGGTAATCGTAGATCGCGGTGGATACGAAGCCCTTGCGGCCATCGAGGCAGACCGGCCGGCGCGCGCTCATCGCGCTCGAGGCGTCCTTGCCGTGCGCCGCGGGCAGCTCCTCAAAATTGGGGTCGACCTTCAGGACTCCGACGCCGCGGACCCGGAAGGTGATGCCGTGAATGCCGGCTTCGCGAAAGCCCGACCCTTCGCCATAGAGGCGGGCGTAGCGGCGCTCGAACTCGTCGACGCTTTCGGCCATCAGTGCTGCGTCGAGAGTGCCCGCAGCCATCGGCGCGGTAACCTCGCCAAGCTGCAGGCCGTACCGCATGTCGATCTCGCGGTAGAGCTCGATCGTATCGAGCGGGATGCCCTGGCGGTTCATCGCCTCGTGCACCGCGGCTTCCAGATGCTCGAAATTCTGCTGGACACGCAGCGGATCGTAGGGCGCGGTCATCGGATCGCTGTGCTCGCGCACCAGCACGATGTCGGAGATGGCGAGACCGAAGGCGGAAAAGGCGGAGGCCACAGGTCCGAGCGGCACTACCACTTTGCCGACGCCGACCTCGGCGGCATAGGCGGCGCAATGAGCCGGCCCCGCGCCACCGAAGGCATAGACGACAAATTCGCGCGGATCGTAACCGCTTTCGACCACGATCTTGCGCAGCAGGTCGCCGGTCTGGGCATTCTGCACCGCGTGGATCGCTGCGGCCGCGTCTTCGACGCTAAGCCCTAACGGCTCGGCGATGCGGCGACGGATCGCGTCTTCCGCCAAATCCTTGCGGATCGGCTTGAGGCCGCCGAGCAGGCCGGTTTCAGGAAGAATGCCAAGTACAAGATTGGCATCGGTGTTGGTCGGTTCGGTGCCGCCGGCGCCATAGCAGGCTGGACCTGGGATAGCCTGCGCCGAGGCCGGGCCGACATGAAGGTTCCGGCCGGAATCGATCCATGCGATGGCACCGCCGCCAGCACCGATCGCCTCGACTTTCAGGGTCGGAACATTGATTGGAAACTGATTGACGATGGTTCCGGAGGCGCGAACCGGCTCGCCATCGACGATCAGTCCGGCGAGAAAGGTAGTGCCGCCGACATCGGTGGCGATCACGTTTTTGTGCCCGAGCTGCTGCGCGAGGTAGACGCATCCGACCACACCGCCGGTGAGAACCCCGCCGATCGTGGTGATCGCTGATGCCGCGGCCTCGCTCGCGGCGATGGCGCCTCCGGAACTCTGCATTACGAGCAGAGAGCCCTTAAGCCCACGTGCGCGAAGCTGGCCCTCGAGTTCCGAAAGATAGAGCGCCAGGCCGGGACCGATCTGAGTGCTCATGATCGTGGTCGAATGGCGGGCGAATTCCCGGATCCTCGGACTGACTTCGGAGGAGAGTGCGACGAACACGTTCGCGTCTTCTTGGTGAATGATCTCACGCAGACGTCGCTCGTGAGCCGGATTCCGGAACGACCAAAGCAGTGAGACCGCAATGGCGCGCACGCCTTGCGCGAGGATCTCGCGTACGACCCCACGGGCATGCGCTTCGTCGAGAGCCACGACGATGGCGCCGGCACGATCGATGCGTTCGACCACTTCTCGGGCGAGCCGGCGGGGAACGATCCCGCGCGGCTTGGACTGCCCCATGACGTCTTGCAGCTCGTGCTGCGGGCGCCCCAGGTAACGACCCTCGACGTTCATGATGAAAATGGAGTCGCGATGCCCCATCGTCGTGATGAAGCCGACATCCGGCACCTTTCCCATCACAAGGGCGTTCAGAGACGATGTCGTGCCATGCGCGATGTAGTCGGTGTCGGCGAGCAAGCCGTCAGTCGTGAGGCCAAGCTCTTTTGCCAGGATGTCGACCGCGGCGATAACGCCGCTTCCGTAATCAGGCGGGGTCGACGGGGTCTTGGAAGACACCATTCCACCGTCTCCGCCGATTGCCACGGCGTCGGTGAACGTGCCGCCAACGTCAACACCAATAACATAGCCCATCGAATTGCCGCTCCCGGATGTTATCTTTGTTTCAACTCTTATGTCGACATATTGACGGTATCGTCGTAGCACGTCAAACGAAAAGTCGCGTCAGTAGGTTGAGGTAGTAGAAGAAGTCTTCTTTTTTGAAAAAAAGAAGCAAAAAACTTTTGTCAATTTAGGATTTATGTGTACCGGTCTGTCGACGGTGGATTCCGATCGATTGGAACAAAAGTTTTTTGCTTCTTTTTTTCAAAAAAGATGCTTCCTTCCTTCGCTACAACTTATGCCGATGTTGTGCGAACACGATCCGCCCATAGCCACACTCACGCATTATTGGCGGCTCCAATCTGGCGCACGTCAATGACGCGCCGGAAGTCTTCCAATGACCTCTTGCCAACAGTCTTCCCGGCAAGGTCGATCGTCACGCCAGCATCTTTCCGTTGTTGTGTGCCACCGCCTCCCGCTGCAGGCGTTTCGCGATCATTTCGCGCATGAGGGGCTTGGAAACCTTGCCCGAGATCGTCATCGGGAGATCCTCTACGATCTCTACGCGCTCCGGCCATTTGAACTTGGCCAGCCCGCGCTGCTCGAGAAATGTCCGGATATCGCCCAGAGCAATCGGCGCCGCGCCCTCACGCAGGACAATGAAAGCGCACATGCGCTCGCCGTACATTGGATCCGGCATCGCGACACAGGCCGCGGCGCCGATCGATGGATGAAGAATCAGTGCGTTCTCGACCTCGGAACAGTTGATCTTCTCGCCGCCGCGGTCGACCACGTCTTTTACCCGGCCTTCGAAAACAACATAGCGATTACCTGAGATCTCGGCGAAGCGGATCAAATCTCCCGTGCGATAAAAGCCCTCGGCGGTGAAGGCGTCGAGGTTCCGTTCGGGCGCGTCATAGTAACCGCGGATCGTGCAGGGTCCTCGCACCAGCAGCTCGCCGATCACACCGGTCGGCACGTCCCGCTCGGTGCCAGCTTCGACGATCCGAAGCTCATCGTAGGGCGAAGTGGGCCTGCCTTGGGTGCCCGCAAAGGCCTCGGGAGGGTCGCTCGGACGGATCCAGCAAAGCAAGCCCTCGGTCATGCCGAAGATCGGCAGGCAACGCGCACCAACGATCTCGCTGAGAAAAGGAGCGCTGTCCGTCACGACAAAGCCGAGCACGTTATCGAACGATAGACGGTCGGTCGCACCTGTCTCCTTCAGCCGCAACATGTGGACCTTTGCTAGCGCGATCCAGTTGGGACGCCGTAGCGCTAACGTCTCCTCGATCTGCGCGAGCGAGGGACCAGCCGCGATCGCGACCTCGCCGCCGAGGATGAGCGCGGGACCCCAATACTGCGCCATCGGTGCGTTGTGCATGAGTGGGTTCGGCGTGAACGCAACAATGTCGCGGTCCAGACCCACCCAGTCTATCACGGTCTGGATGGTGTAGCGGTATTCATTGCTGAACCTCGGGATGATTTTCGGAACGCCGCTGGTACCGCCGGAAAGCTGGAACAGCACGACCTGAAATGGATCGTGCTCGATGCTGTCGACCAACTCGCGTGCGGACCGCGCATCCTCGGCGGCGACCAATGCATCGAAGCCGAGAATGTCGGAATGCTGCACCGGGCCGCGAACGGAGATAATATGCTGCACGCTAGGGATTTGGCCGCGCATCTGCACAGCAAAGCCGGCCATGTCGAAGCGGCTGTCGTCGGTGTGGATGAAATGGACCTTTGCACCACCATGATTGCCGAGATAACCGATCTCGGCCTGGCGGTGTGCGGCGAGCGTGCAAATCGGGATAACTCCCAGCTTCAAGCACGCGAAGAACGCATAGAGTAGCTCTTTGCAGTTGCGGATCTGGAACAGCGCGCGATCGCCCGGACGAAGACCCAGACGATGAAGTGCGGCAGCGCCCCGATCGCTGATGGTGTCGAGCTCCCGGTATGTGATCTTTACCTCGGGCTCGGATATCGCCACGCGGCCGGCGTTTGCGGCAAAGCTCTGTCGAAAGGCGGATATCAGCGATTGCTCGGTCAATACACCCAGTCGAACATAGCGTTCGATGTCGGCATCCGGCATGTAAATGACGCCGGGCATTGGACTCTTGACGGTCATTGGTAAGTCCCCCTAAGTGTCCGTACCGAAAGGTAGTAAGTAGAATCAGTCGGTTGCAGCAAAGGGAAGAAGCATCTTTTTTGAAAAAAAGAAGCAAAAAACTTTTGTTGGAAAGAACCGGAATGCACATTCAGCCGACCGGAACATGCAAATCCTAAATTGACAAAGTTTTTTTGCTTCTTTTTGTTCACAAAAAGAAGACTCTTCCTTTGCCTTAACCTATTGATTTTTTCAATTGATGTCATTCGGGACCGACTCTCGGTGGATGTAATGGTTCGCTTTGACGCGCCAAGGCGTCGCGCACTGCTGTCGGCACTGGGCAGGAGCCCCACACCCCTTCCGGCGTGCAAATGAGCGTCAAATTCAGTTGGAAGATGCCGTTTCCTGCGGATCGGCCCGCGACCGAGACCACGAAAGTAGTGTGGCCTACACTGACCGTTTCGATGGCGAGATCGATTGTATCGCCGGGACGCAACGGGGCCGTGTGCACGATCGAGGCAGCCTTCACGGGCATCGATATCGGCCCTCGAACCGGCTTGAGGAAATGATCGTGAAAAAGGTCGTAGGCCCAGAGCGAGTATTTGTAATAGTTGCCCGCGAAGACCACACCGGCAGGGTCACAGTCCGAGAATGCCACTCGGCGCCGGGCGACGAAGGGTGCCCACGAGACGACGCCATCTAGCGGTTCAATCACGAGGAAGTTTCCATCGCATGTTGCCTGCCGCGGTAGAGCGCGGCAAAGCTCGGGGCGTAACTCTCCAGTCTGGTGTCGGTAACCCTGCCCGTGCGGGTGAGGAAATCATGGGCGAAGTCGATGGCCGGTTGCGCCATGACCGCTTCAAGCTGCTCATACCATTCGAAGCTGCGTAGTGCCGCCTCAGCGAACTGGTCGCGCGCCGGCTTGCGCGAAGTGACGAAGCGCTCGAGGGCATCGCGGATCCGATCCGAGTGTGCGCAGGCTTCGAAGAGCGCTAGCGCATCCTCCATTGCCAGGCGGGTGCCTGATCCGATGGAAAAATGGGCGCTGCGTAGCGCGTCGCCGATGAGCACGATGTTGTCGTGGTACCAACGGTCGTTGGTTACCGCGGGGAATTGCCGCCAGAACGAACGATTCTCGATTAGCGGCGCGCGGTTAAGCTCGGGCGCGAATATTTGTTCCAGTGCGACGCGTCGCCCGGTATCGTTCATCCGATCGAAGCCGGCCGCTTGCCACGTCGCATCGTCACATTCGCCGACAAAAGTGCTCATGTCGTCGGTATAGGCGTAATAATGTGCGACGAAGCGCCCCCCGAGCGCGTTGCGGAATACGAGAGCGTTGGGCGACATCGCCCGGCCGACACCGAACCAGGCAAAGCGGTTGGTGAGAGTGCGCGTAGAGGTCCCGAATTCGAGGGCGTGCTCGCGCCTGAGAGTAGAGTTCACGCCATCCGCTGCCACGATCAAATCATAGCCGGCCAGTTCAGCGGAATGCTCGACACGCTGCTCGTAGGCAAGCTCGACACCGACTTGCAGGCAGCCATCTCGCAGGATCTGGAGCAGCTCGAGACGCGCTATGCTGCCGCCGGCCTTTGCGTAATCGATCCGGATGTCTTCGCCGTTCAGATGGATGTTTTGGACGGTATCGAACACCATCGCGCGCGCGAGCCGGGCGACCAGCTCGGGATCGGCGTCGGCCAACTTGCCGAGCGAGCTGCCACCGAGCGTTACGCCAAATCCGAAGGTGGCACCCGCGGGGTTTTGCTCGAATACCTTGACGATCGAATTTGGGCGGTGCCGTTTGAACAGCCTGGCGAAGAAAAGACCGCCCGGACCCCCGCCGACGATTGCGATCTTCACCGCGGGTCTGCCGCGTTGACCGCGACGATGCGTACCGTATCGCGGCCAAACTCGGCGATGCGGCCCTCTACACCGCCAGTGAAGGCGCCGTACCAGACCGCCGGCGTGAAGCCGAGCTCGCGCCGGTCGAATACAATGTCGTGGTCGCTTTCGATGAGAAGATAACCCATGCCGGCGACACTTACGCGACAATCGGGCCTGGTTCGGGCGATCTCCGCAAGAGCGCGAAATTCTGGGACGTCGAGCACAAAAATCGCGGGCATCAGGCAGCCTCCGCCAGCTTCTTGCGGACAAGCTGTGCCTTGCGTTGCCACACGGTCTCAATCTCGGTCACACGCTTACCTTGCTCCTGTTCGATGCCGATGGCCGCGGCGAGTGTCAATTCGGCGTCGAGCCCGTCGTACTGTGTCATCGCGCGCACTTGCCAGGTGAACTCGATCATGTAGCCGTTGGGATCTGTGACGTAGATCGATTCGATAATCTCGTGCCGCACCTGCAGAACCGGCAGCCCGCGCGCTTCCAGCCGCTCTTTCCACGCGAGCAGCTGCTCGCGGGTGTCTACCCGCCAGGCGGTGTGGACGGACTTGTTCAGCCACGACTCCGGGGGAAGTTCCTGCTCGGGCTCGGGCGTGCCGAGATAGTAGAAAAAAGCGATTGTGCTGTCGCGGCCCGACCCGAAGAAGACGTGGATGAAGTCGGGATGATCTACCGGTCCCCAGCCTATGGCCGAAATGGCATGCACGATCGGAAGCCCGAGGATATCGTGATAAAACTCCACCGTTTCCTTAAGCTTCCAGGTGGGCCGGGCGGTGTGGTGCACACCGCCCAATTCGGTCGGGACGTCAGGCATCGTCATCTCCTCAGGTTGCAATCGGTGCGGTGTCGAAATGGTCGCCCAGCCAGTCGCGCAGACAGGCGCCGACCTGCGCTTTGGGATCGGGCGCGCCCTCGGCGAGCGGACGGCCGTGATGGTCGCCGGCGAAGGCAGCGCGCTGCTTGTCGCGAGCGCCGATGATCGCAAACAGGTGGTCGACGTCAGCGGGGAAGGTGGAGGCGTCGCCGGTATATGCGATCAGCAAAGTCGGCTGTTCGATCGCCGGTGCGCATTTCTCCATCGACGCGTTCGAATGCAGCGCGGACCAGGTCGATAGCCAGCTTTCCGGCGTGCAGACACGCCCGAAGCCGACGCTGCCATAGTTCGAAGCGAAGGGATTGGCGCCCCATAGCGAGCCTGCGTGGCGGTCGGACGGGTCGAGGGTCAGATCCCAGCAGCGTAGATCGGCGTCGGTGCGCCAGACCGGAAAGATTGGCGTGTGCGCCGCCTGGGCCACGTCGCGCGAGGTGTGGGAGCCGGCCTTGATCCGCCGTCGTGCCTCGGCGCGCTGTCGCACCTGGTCTAGCGCGTGGGCGTCGATGCGCTCGATCCGCGCCCGCTGTGCCGCCCGGTAGCGGCTCACGAAATCCGGCGCGTAACGGGCCTTGCCGGCCTCCGCATAGCCGTTCGCGGGATCAAACGGATCGAGCGCGGGATCGACCGAGAAGGCGTCGCTCTCGTCGGTGACGGAGGGATCGATGCCATTCATGAGCAGCGCCCCTTGCCCGAGGTGCGCGGAGACGAAGATCAGGCCGTCCAGTGCAGGCAGGTCGGCGCTTTCCAATTTGGTCGGGCGGCCGCCGGGAGTGCGAGCGACGCGTTTTTCGCCAGGGAGCAACGCTTGTTGATTGTAGAACGCCCAGAGCGGGCCGCCGCCCGAATTGCCGACCGCCACGATCCGAGCGAAGCCGGCGCTGCGTAGAAAACGCATCGCCGCCGCAAGATCGTAGAGCGCGATCTCGTGCTCCAGACGAATGTCGTTGCCGGTCAGCCGCGGCGCTTGGAGAAACACGGCGACACCGGCCGCCACCAGCTCGGCGGCAAGGTAATGCGGCACCAGGTGCTCGCGCGGGTGGGCTATGACCGCAACCGTGCGCTCGCCGCCGGTGGCGAGCAGGAAGCCGGTTACCGTCTGCCCATCCTGGGTGGCGAGCGGATGGGCGGTCAACCGCGCCCCCTCTGGCAAGCGCGCAGGATCCCAGAAGGCGCCGCGCAGACCGGCTGTGGAAGTACGGGTCATCGCCGCGGCCTCACGATGCTGCCCGCGCCAGCGCGGGTCGGGCGTAGGCGCCGCTAAGCAGTGCGCCCGCGCCGGGTGCTACCGGGTCGAGCCCGAGCGCCTCAAGCATTCGGTAGGCAGTGCAAACGGCGGCCGAGATGACCGGCTTGCCCACCGCTTCCTCCACCGCCGAAATGGCAGCCAAAGATGGCATCTGCACGCAGGCTGAGAGCACCAAGGCGTCGGCGCCGGACAAGTCCATGCTCCTGGCGATGTCAAGCAGTGCCATCGGGTCGCGCCGGCCGACCGCGATATTATCTTCGATCTCCAGCGAAACGCGGTCGAGCACGGTGAAACCTTCGGCCTCGATATAGTCGACCACGATCTGTGTCAGGGGTTTCATATAAGGGGTGATTAAGGCGATCTTTCGCGCGCCGAGCACGCCCAAACCGTCGATCAGCGCGCCGGCGCTGGTCACCACCGGTGCTGCCGCACCGTTCTCGATCGTGCGCCGATGCAGCCGCTCCTGTGACTGCCGGTGATAGCCCGGCCCCATGCTCATGATCGCGACCAGACAGGCATAGCCGATCACGTCGACGCGTGCGTCAGATAGCTCCAGCGCGCAGCGATCGGAATCGCCATCCATCGCGGCCAGCTCTTCGCGCGTGACTTTCTTCATCCGCATGCGGCTGGAATGAAACGTGAAACGCTCAGTTGGGCGGATGGATTCACGCGCGCGCAGGATCGCTGGAATTTCTGTTTCCATGGTGGTGTTTGAACTGGGCACGATCTGCCCAATTCGGAAAGTAGAGCCACTCATCCTTCCGCCCCTCTTATTATCACGACACTAACGTCGATAATACAACGGCAGCGTAGAAAGTCAACGCGAGGTTCGACGCTATCGAAGATATATTGACCCACCCGTCGTGGGTTGATCTAATGCGGCAATTGAAACGAGAGGGCGAGATGGCCAGAACGAAGTCCGCAGCACGGGCACTGTCGAGGGATGGCATTGTACCGGAGAAGATTCGGGCTGATGGCAGCAACACGCGTCGGCAACTGGTTGATGCGGAGATTTACAATGTGGCTACCCGTCTGTTCGCCACCAAAGGTTATGGCAACACTTCTTTGCAGGACATCGCCGATGCTTTGGGCCTGAGCCGTCCGGCGCTGTATCACTATGTGAGCAGCAAAGAGGACATTCTCGAGAAACTGGTGGCGGAATTTACCGAGTTGAAGGCGCATGAGCACGCCTCGGTGATCTCGGATCCCCATCTCGGTGCCACGGCGAAGCTTCGCCACATGGTAACGTCGACCGTCCGCAGCATTGCCCAGCATCCGGAGCGATTTCGTATGCTGGACCGCTACGAAAACGAACTGCCCGAGGCAGTGATGACGAAGCAGCGGGCGGCCAAACGAGCTGTTCGAGATGCCTTTGTATCTGTCATCAAAGAAGGGGTTTCGAGCGGCCAATTCCGGGCCATAGACCCAAACATTACGGCCTTTGGCTTGATCGGGATGTGCACCTGGGTTGCATGGTGGTATTCCCCAACTGGCGCGAACGACGTCGAGAAGACCGTGTCCACCCTTGGGGAGTTGGCGCTCAGGGCTGTTCTACGAGACGATCCGGCGCTTCCGGCAACAGCTGACCCCGTTACACTTTTGAACACCATCCGCGAGCAATTCGACCGGCTTGAGACGATGATCACGACTTGATTTAGACGAAATCAGTTGGTTGTAGCGAAGGAGAGAAGCAGCTTTTTTGAAAAAAGAAGCAAAAAACCTTCCTGATTACGCACCATCCTCAGCGCTTCCGTCATCGTCGAGGTAACGCTCATGAAGTACCTTCCGTCCGGAAAGATGGTAAGTAAAATCAATCGGTTGAGCTGCAGGAAGAATCTTCTTTTGGTGAACAAAAAGAAGCAAAAAAACTTTGTCAATTAGGGGGTGCATTGTCTTGCGGGGGGTGCACTCCGATCTAATTCACCAAAAGTCTTTTGCTTCTTTTTTTCAAAAAAGATGCTTCTCCCCTTCGCTGCAACCTTAGGACCGCTGGTATCAGACCCGTTCCAGCACCGCCGCGATACCTTGGCCTCCGCCGATGCACATCGTCACCAATGCGCGTCGCGCGCCGGTTCGCTGTAGCTCGTATAGCGCCTTGACGGTAAGGATGGCTCCGGTCGCGCCAACGGGATGGCCTAAGGCTATGCCGCTGCCGTTTGGGTTCACCTTATCGGGGTCGAAGCCGAGCTCGTCCGAGACGGCGCAGACCTGCGCGGCGAAGGCTTCGTTCGATTCGATCAGGTCGAGATCTGCAACCTTCAGACCGGCGCGCTTCAAGGCGGATCGCGTGGCAGGGATCGGTCCCAAGCCCATCAGCGCCGGATCGACGCCGGCATGGCCGTAAGAAACAATCCGGGCTAGCGGCTTTAAGTCACGACGGCGCAATGCGTCCTCGCTCGCGAGAACGACAGCGGCGGCGCCGTCGTTGATGCCCGACGCGTTGCCTGCGGTGACACTGCCACCGTCGCGAAAGATCGCCCTGAGTGCTGCGAGCGAGTCGAGTGTCGTATCGGACCGCACATGCTCGTCGGTTGCGAACATTTCGGTCTTGCGGCCACGCCAGACCTCGATCGGCAGGATCTGATCAACGAACCGGCCATCGGCAATTGCCGCGGCGGCGCGCTGGTGGCTGAGCAGCGCCCATTTGTCCTGCTCCTCCCGGCTGATCCCGCATCGTTCGGCAACGTTCTCCGCCGTCACGCCCATGTGGACCCGCCCGAACGGATCCGTGAGCGCACCGGTCAGGCCATCGATGACCTGGTCGTCTCCCATCCGTTTACCGAAACGCATGTTGGTTAGGAGGAACGGGGCGCGGCTCATCACCTCCGCACCACCGGCGAGCGCCGTCTCGCAGTCACCCAATGCGATGGCTTGGGCCGCGGATAAAATCGCCTGCAGGCCCGATCCGCAGAGACGATTCACGCCCATGGCCGGCACCTCGACTGGAACGCCCGCGTCGATCGCGGCCGCCCGCGCCAGATAGGCGTCCTGGGGCCCGGTTGGGATGACCTGGCCGAAGATCGAGTGGCCGATGGCGCCTGGATCGACGCCGCTACGGCGGATCGCTTCGCGGGCGACCGCAGCGGCGAGCGATCTCGGTTCGATATCGCGCAGCGCGCCTCCGAAGCTGCCGATCGCCGTACGCACCGCGGATACTATGAAAACCTGGTTCATTACTCGCCCGTTCTCGCCCAAATCAGTAGGATAAGACATAAGAAAGTTCTTCTTTTTGTGAACAAAAAGAAGCAAAAAAACTTTGTCAATTTAGGATTCGTACCCCGATCTAAAGACGCTGCACTCCGAACCCTATGAACAAAAGTTTTTTGCTTCTTTTTTTCAAAAAAGATGCTTCCTTCTTCCGCTACAACCTATTTATTTTACTTCTCACTATTCAACACAGACCCTCAGAATTGATACCCTACTTCCAGACCGAAGGTTCGCGGCGCGGCGACTGAGCCGCGCGCAGGCGAGCCCAGTACTGGGGTGTTTACGTTTGCGGCCGTCCGGGTCGTTATATTCGTCAAATTTTTCACAAAGGCGGTGGCGTGCCAGTTGTTGACACTACTGTACGTCAGAAAGAGATTTTCTTTCGCATACGGGCTCTGGGACAACAGGTCG
>Ga0302310_10002736_pt1 | contig 13941 bp, 10 predicted proteins | sample III_Palsa_N1_2_FD_200451 | JGI IMG/M metagenome (GOLD analysis project Ga0302310, IMG submission 200451) | Peat permafrost microbial communities from Stordalen Mire near Abisko, Sweden - III_Palsa_N1_2 | ecosystem: Environmental > Terrestrial > Soil > Palsa > Peat permafrost | place: Sweden... | reverse complement strand
ACCCAACCCGCTCAAATCGACGAGGCGGGCTTGTCGCCGCGTCATGTTACGCAAATGGCGCTTGGGTGCCTCGAACCAGTTCAATATCAGGCCGCAACACCATGAATCGCATGCTGCTGACCGCCTTACTTCTGCTTCCACTCGGAGCGCAAGCCGCCACGGACGCCACCACAACGCTGGTGTCGACAGCGGATGCGACCACCGCGCCTGGCCCAACGGTGCCGATCGCGGCACTCGACGCCGGCCTTACAGCGACGATGAAGGCGTCCGGTACCCAGTCCTTCCCCGCCCGCTTCGCCGCTCTCGCCCCGGTCGTGGATCGTAGCTTCGACCTTGCCACCGTAATCCGAGTGGTGGTCGGGCTGCGCTGGACCGGCCTGCCCGCGGCGCAACAGACCGCGCTGCTCGCCGTCTTCCGCGCCTATACGATCGCTCAGTACGTCTCGAGCTTCAACAGCAACGACGGCACCAGCTTCTCCGTGCTGCCGGATCAACGCAGCGTAGGCGCCGATGTCGTGGTCGAAACGCAAGTCATGCCTGGCAATGGCGGCGATCCTACCCGGATCGACTACGTTGTGCGTCAGGAGTCGGGCGGCTGGCGCGCAATCGATGTGTTGCTGGAAGGCACCATCAGCCAGGCGGCGGTCCAGCGCTCCGATTTCCGTTCCTTCGTCGACGACGGTGACGCCTCGCGGCTGATCGCCAGCCTGAAGCAGAAAGTGAACGACCTCTCCGGAGGGACAGTCCAAGGATGATCGACCTGCCGCTCGCCCAGATCACCGAGGGATGCGCCCTTTTCGGCGGCATCGAACTCGTGCTGGGCGTGTCGGCGGTGTCGCGTTTCGCCCGCACCGGAACGCGGGCCAGGGCTTCTTCCAATCTACCGCCAATTACCGTGCTGAAACCGCTGGCGGGCCTGGAACCCCGGCTGGAAGAAGCGCTGACCAGTTTCTGCGCCCAAACCTACCCGGAATTTCAGATCGTCTTCGGCGTGCAGGACCCCACCGATCTCGCGATCGCCGTGGTCGAGCGCCTGCAACTGAGTTTCCCGGCCAGGGTGATCGATCTGGTGATCGACCGGCGCAATTACGGCCCCAACCGCAAGGTCGGCAACCTGCTGAATATGGTCAAACTGGCGCGCCATGACCTGCTGGTGATCTCCGACAGCGACATTCACGCACCCGCGGACTTGCTGCACGGACTGGCGGCGACGCTGGCAAAACCCGGCGTGGGGCTCGCCACCTGTCTGTATAGCGGCCTTCCCGCCTCCGCCAGCATCGCCGCCCGGCTCGGCGCCACCCAGATCAGCCATGTATTCCTGCCCGGCGCGATACTCGCCCGCAAGCTGGGCCGCCAGGACTGCCTGGGCGCGGTGATGGCGCTCTACCGCCGCGATTTGGAGGCGATCGGGGGGCTGCAAGCGCTGTTGCCGTTCCTCGCCGACGACGCGATGCTCGGCAAAAAAATCGTAAGCCTGGGCAAGCGCGTCGAACTCGCGCCGACCGTGGTCGCGACAACCGTGCCGGAATCCGACCTTGCTCATCTTTGGCGCCACGAATTGCGCTGGGCCCGCACTATTCGGGCGCTGGCGCCCACCGCGTTCGCCGCTTCGCTACTGCAATATCCGCTTTTCTTCGCTATACTCGCCGTGGTTATCTCCGGTGCGTCCGCCTGGTCGGTGGGACTGTTCCTGGCGCTGTGGCTGTTCCGTGCGGTCGCAGCGGCGGCGCTCGACTACCGGCTCGGCCTCAAGCCATTCGATAACTTCGCCTTATTGCCGCTCCGTGACCTACTTTCCGCCGCTCTCGTGCCAGCCGCCTTTCTTGGCGACAAGGTCCATTGGCGCGGCGAACTGCTCTCCGTCTCGTCCAACCGCATGTCTCACGAAGGATTAACCTGATGATGAAGACCCTTTTCTTGCATCCCCCTTCATTCGACGGGTTCGACGGCGGCGCCGGCGCACGCTACCAGGCCAAGCGCGAGATCAAATCCTTCTGGTATCCGACCTGGCTCGCCCAGCCGGCCGCCTTGGTGCCCGACAGCAAGCTCGTCGACGCCCCGCCGGCGGGCACCGGACTCACCGAAGTGCTGAACCAGGCGCGCGACTATGAGCTTTGCGTGATGCACACCTCCACGCCGTCGTTCGCGTCCGACGTGAAAGTCGCCGAGGCGCTGAAGGCCACTAATCCAAACCTGATCGTCGGGTTCGTCGGTGCCAAGGTCGCGGTCCAACCCGAGGAGAGCTTGAAACGCGCCCCGGTGCTCGACTTCGTCGCCCGCAACGAGTTCGACTTCACCATCAAGGAAATCGCCGAGGGCCGCGACTTCGCGCGCACCGACGGCATATCATACCGCAACGCCGAAGGCGTGATCGTGCACAACGCCGAGCGCGCCACACTCGAAGACATGGATCAACTGCCCTTCGTCACCGAGGTCTATAAGCGTGACCTCAAGATCGAAGATTATTTCATCGGCTACCTGAAACACCCCTACGTGTCGATGTACACCGGCCGCGGCTGCAAATCGCACTGCACCTTCTGCCTGTGGCCGCAAACCGTGGGCGGCCACCGTTACCGCGTGCGCAGCGCCGAAAATGTCGCCGAGGAAATCGCGCTGGCACAAAAATACTTTCCGCAAGTGAAGGAATTCTTCTTCGACGACGACACCTTTACCGACAATCTGCCGCGCGCCGAAGCGATCGCCAAATTGCTCGGCAAAATGGGCGTCACCTGGTCGTGCAATGCCAAAGCCAATGTGCCGCGCGAAACATTGAAGGTGCTGCACGATAACGGGCTGCGCTTGCTGCTGGTGGGGTACGAGACCGGCAACCAACAAATCCTTTACAATATCAAAAAGGGCATGCGTATCGACGTCGCGAAGAAATTCACCAGGGATTGCCACGATCTCGGCATCAAAATCCACGGCACCTTCATCCTCGGCCTGCCCGGCGAAACCACCGAAACCATCCGCGAAACCATCAAATTCGCGATCGAAACCAACCCACACACCCTGCAAGTCTCGCTCGCGGCGCCGTATCCGGGCACATACCTGTATAAACAAGCTACCGAAAACGGCTGGCTCGACGAAGCTCACGCCGAATTGGTCGACGAACATGGCGTGCAGATCGCCCCGCTGCACTACCCACACCTCTCACATACCGAAATCTTCGATAGCGTCGAAACTTTCTACAAGAAGTTCTACTTTAGAGCGCCGAAAATCGCATCGATCGTGGGGGAAATGATTACCAGCCCGGATATGATGAAACGTAGACTGCGTGAGGGCGTCGAGTTCTTTCAGTTTCTTAAGGAAAGACATAAGGCAGCGTAGAAGTCTTCTTTTTGGAAAAAAGAAGCAAAAACTTTTGCCCATAAGAAAAGTCCAAAAACATGCGGCGAGTGACGTTCTCGGCGGATGATTTTGGACTGAGTAAATCAGTCAATCAGGCTGTTGAACTCGGGTTCAGAGACGGAGTGCTTACCCATGCCAGCCTTATGGTCTCTGGGGCGGCCGCCGGCGACGCCGTCGAACGCGCTCATAATAACCCGGGCCTCAAAGTCGGACTGCACCTGGTCGTAGTCGAGGGCCCGGCCACACTGCCACACCACGAAATTCCCGGCCTTACCGATAGCCACGACCGGTTTCCCTCCGATCAGCTCCGCCTCGGCATTAACTACTTCTTTCGCTCGGCGGTTCGCCGCCAACTGCGCGCTGAAATCATTGCCCAATTCCGCGCTTTCGCTGCCACCGGACTTACCCTCGACCACGCCGACGCGCATAAGCATATGCATCTCCACCCGACCGTGGGGCGTCTGATGTTGGAGATCGGCCGCGAGTTCGGCTTGTCCCGCATTCGCGTGCCGGCCGAGCCGCCGGCGGTGCTGCGCGCGTTGGGGGAACACGTAAGCATTGGCGATCAAGTGTTATTTCACTGGTGTGCGTTGCTGCGCCGCCAGGCGCGCCGCTTTGGCGTCGCCACCAACGACCAAGTTTTCGGTTTACATTGGAGCGGTCACATGACCGAGGCGCGCGTCTTAAAATTGTTGGATTTATTACCCGAAGGCGACAGCGAGATTTATTTCCATCCCGCGCTGGCGCGCGACGAAGTTTTGCGTGGATTGATGCCCGCATATGAGCACGAAGCCGAGCTAGCCGCCCTCATGTCACCGCTGGTGGCAGAAAGAGTCGTCTCTCTAAACTGACAAAAGTTTTTTGCTTCTTTTTTTCAAAAAAGACGACCTTCCCTACCCTTGCGCCCTAAAGAGTCCTGGTTCCAACAACACGCCCACGAGTCGTTCCACTGGCATATGTGTAGGCACCACCACTCCACCCTGGCGTGCCTTGATACGTTCCGCCGGCGCGCCGATGTCGAGTGCGATCACTGGCAATCCGGCGCGCCAGATTTCGGTCAGCACGTAGGACCAGGTTTCCGGGCATTGTGCCGGCAGGAAGGCGAAATCGGCTTCTTGCGCGCGGATTACTGCTTCGGCTTCGGATTTCTCGTAAGGTCCGGTGATTTTCACTACGCCGGTGGCGAGCAGGCGGTCGTCATCGGCGGTGAAGCCGACCACGACGAATTCCAGCGGCAATTTCCTGGCCGCAACAAAGCGGGCTGTCTGCAATAGTAGGTCGTAGCCCTTTTGGGCGCTGATTGCGCCGACGACGGCGATCCGCCGGATCGCTCCGGGGGGTTTTAGTATTGGACGCAACTGCAGGCGCCCGGATTCATCTTGCCAGGCCTGGTTTCGCACTTTGATCCCGAAGCGCCGGATGTAGCGGCGCGCGGTGTCTTGGCTTGGGGCCACAATCTCTCGCGCCGCGCGCAGCAGCCGCAGGCTTCGCAGGTGCAAGTCCGCCGGCACGATATCTTCCTCAAGGTTGCTGCCGTAATCGGCGACGCACAGCGCGCATTGGCGCACGTCCGGCTCGCCGCAGTAGCGATCGTCGCGCGCGGTAAGCGTAATGCGCGGACAGTACCAGGCGTAGTCATGCAAAATTACGTCATAGACCGGATACGCGCAAGTCAGTGTTTCGATTAGGGCGGGGTTGTAGCCGAGGAAGTGATGGATTTCCGCCCACGCGATTTGGCTTCCGCGCAGAAATTCCATCAATTCGGTGGCTGGAGCCGCCGGAAATACCAGGTTGGGGTAGGCGGCCTCGTCGCCGGCGCTGACTGCGATACCTCGCGCCTCCGGGCGCAGCACCAGCGCCCGCATTCCTTCCCGATCGATTTGGGCCACGCGTTCGTTCACCCGCAGCAACACGCCGCCGCCGCGATCGTGGCTCACGATCAGGACCGCTTCGCGATTTGTCTGATCGCGGCGCCAACGCAGCAAATCCATCCGCCGGCGCGCGGCGAATAGCGGCTCCGCCTTGGACCATTTCTTGATCAGCTCGTCATATCCGGGGTGCAGCCGGTTCATGGTGACGAGGTTCCGCTTGGTCAGTTCCTTCTTCGCCGCGCCGAACGAGACCCCTTCCCGGTGGCCGACGAAGCTGCCCGCGGCCGCGACATGACGCCATCCCAAATGCCGCGCACGCAGGCTGAAGTCGTTCTCCTCGCCATAACCCTGACCGAACACATCCTCGCGGAACAGCCCGGTGTCGTTTAGGCACTCGGCCCGGATATACATGCAGAAACCATGCGCGGTCGGAACCTCCACTGCCGAGCCGGAGTTCGCCTCGCGTGCCAATTCCGCCATGGCGCAGGTCGCCGCGAGATCAGGGATCGGGTTCGACCACTCGGTTGCCGGATAGCTGAAAATCGTCGCCGCGTTGGAAAACGGCGTAGCGGTGCCGATATCTGCCGCCGAGTAGACCGCCGCGCGAAGATCCTGGATCCATCCCGGCGGTACCAGCGTGTCGCTGTTCAGCAGCACGACGTCCCGACCGGCGGCAGCGCGCAAACCGGCATTGCAGGCTGCCGGAAATCCCAGATTGGCTGGCCGCGGGTCGAGCTGGAACTCGCCGGAGGCCGCCAACTCCGCCAATTTTGTCACCAGCTCGCGATCCGGCGAGCCGTCCACCACCACCAGTACGTCCTCGACAGCGGTTTTCGCCGCCAGCACGCAGGCCACGCAGTCCAGCGTTTCTTCCAGCCCCAGGTAAACCGGGATTACCACCAGCACGCGCCGCTGCGCCAGATCCGGCGCCGGGTACGACGGCTTCGGCCCGATCAAGTCTGCCTGAATGCTGATAAAGGCGCCCGTCTCATCGAACGGCGCCACGGCCTCGCCCGCCACCGGAAAACGTCTGGCCAACGCCCTCGCCGCAGCCACGGCACTGGTCACTTCGCCTTGGGGCGCCAGCGGAGCGCCGTAAAGCCGCCGCCCGTGCGGACCGATCACGTCGACCGATGCGCCCAGCTCCGCTACCTGCGCGGCGGAGAGCGCAAACCCTCGCGGCTCCGCGAAAGGGTTGGCATCGCTGCGCTCGGCGACCGGCAAATCCGCCACGATTTCGCGGCCGTTCACCGAGATTCGCGGGGTCCGCCATGGCTCGCCCGGATACCAGCACCAGCCGGCGATGCCCCCTGCCGCTGCGTGAACGAATCCCTCCACGCGCGTCACCATCCGCACGTCGATCGGGCTGCCAAGCAGATCCTGCCCGGCCCGGCGCACCGCGAGCCGGCCTGCGTCGTGCCAGCCCGATGCCAGTTGAAATCCCCGGTTGCCCGATCGCCGGCCTGGCGCGGGCGTGCCGTCCAGGAGCACCTCGAACTTCGCTGCCCCGCCGGAAACCATAACGAATCCAGCATTGTCGAGACCGCACCAGCCCCGCGTGCCGGCGATTTCGGTTGCCTGTGCGGCAAACTCCGGGTCCGCGGGGGGGGCGTTGCGTGCCAGCACTCGATGCAGCGCACTCGCGGCGGCGGCGTGGGCGCCGGCACGCGCGAGGCAGATCGCGAGCCGCCGCCACGCCTCACCCCACGCGGTCTTTTCCGCCAAGAACGCGAACATATCCACCGCGCGCAGCTTACCCGTAAGCAGAGACATTTCGGCCAGCGCGAAGGTGAGCGTGCCGTCGCCCGGCGACCGGCGCTGGGCATATTCGACCAGCGTTGCCGCCTCGGTCCATGCCCCGCGGTCGAGCGCATTCACCGCATCCGCCGCAGCCCGAGCGGTCTCGGGATCCCGCTCCAGCCAAGGCGCAATCAACATCGGCTTCAGGAAATGCGACGGTCTGACTTCAAATTCCGGCAACTCAGATCTCCCGCCGCGACCGGCGCACCATCAGTTGAAATACAAGAAGAAGTCTTCTTTTTGTGAACAAAAAGAAGCAAAAAAACTTTGTCAATTGGAGCGCGCCGGCCCTGGTTGGTGAATTCGAAAGTGAACAAAAGTTTTTTGCTTCTTTTTTTCAAAAAAGATGCTTCCTTCCCTTGCCTCAACTTTCTTAAAGCCTTCCCATCCGCCCCACCAGCCCGTGCCACAGCCCGCGTAGCATCATAGCGATATGCTTCGCCCGCGGTCGAGCCAGCAGCGCGTAACAGCCCACGCGCAGCATCAGGCGCGAGCCTTCGACCAGCTTCCAGTTGCCCGGAACCCAGCCTTGGCGACACATCCAAACCCCGTTTCGCACCATGTAGTAGTGCCGTAAAGGACTGTGCAGCGGAAACTGGCGTCCCCGAAACCGCAACGGTTGATCGCCGAGGCTGTGTTCCATCGCCGCGTCGCAGACCCCATAGCATTGATATCCGGCCTTTTTGGCGCGCAGTCCCCATTCGATGTCGACGTAATCGATGAAGAGATTTTCCTGCATGCCGCCGACGCCGGCGAGCGTCGCCATCGGGATCACGCTGCCCGACGACATCAGGTAATCCACCGCCGCGACCGCGGGCAACCCGGGACCGCAGTCGCAACGGCGCAGATGCAGGCCCTCGATCCGGATGAAAGGCGGGCGAATTTCTCGCCGCGGGTCGTAATAGCGTGGCCCGACGGCGGCGATTTTTTCCCCTTCGGCGCGTTTGGTGCGCGCGATTTCCAGCAATTTTGCCACCATGTCAGGCGCGGGAATGCTGTCGTGATCGAGCAAGAGAACGTAATCGGCACGGTTTTGCCTGGCCCAGCCGATGCCCGCATTCTGCGCCGCGGCGACGCCTCGGTTTTCACCCAGCGGGAGCAAGGCGATCTTAGGATCGGGCGTAAGGGCCAGCCAATCCGCCAATAGCGCACCGTCGCCATTGTCCACCAGAACGATGGCGTCAGCCTGTCTCGCGCAGGCATCCAGCAATCTTCTGAGGATTTCAAGATCGGGGTTGAAGGTGACAATGACGGCAACAAGAGAAAGGGTTCCCGGCTTCTCGTCGGTAAGCTGCCCGGCGGCGGTTTCGCTCGATACATCGGGTGGCAATGGCACTGACTCGGCTCGCTATATGCGGGAATGTTGAGGATGGACCACGGCGTTCTTTCCACGCAAGGCCGCCCGACGCTTCCCTTGCCTAAGGCGATCCGATATTGCAGACCGGCCCTCGTTATAAGGCCGCACCAACGATGGATTTCGCCGCAATTCGTCCGCTTACCCAGGCCGCCCACCGCTGGCTCCGCGAGCAAGCCTGGCCGGTGTGGCTCGAGTATGGGATTGACCGCGCGCACGGTGGGTTCCACGAGCATCTGTCGCTCGACGGCCATGAGTGCAATGCCGCGTTCCGGCGCCTGCGCGTGGTCACCAGGCAGATCACCGTCTTTGCGGCGGCGGCTCAAGAGGATGTGCCGGGAGCGGCGGATGCGGTGCGGCTGGGTTGCGACTTTCTGACCAACCACGCCAAACAAGACGATGGGGGCTATGCCTGGCGTTTCGATCTCGCCGGCAATCCGACCGATGTTACCCGCGATCTCTATGATCACGCCTTCGTGCTATTGGCGTGGGCGGGTGCGGCTGCCTCGTTGCCGAAAGGTTTAGGCCTTTACTGGGCCCATGAGCTCGACCACTACCTCCAAACCCGCTTCCGCGATCCCGCGGGCGGCTATCTCGAAAGCCTTCCCGGCTCGCTGCCGCGCCGCCAAAACCCGCACATGCATCTGCTCGAAGCATATTTAACCGCGGCGGAAACTTGGAAATCGCTCAAATTTTTCAGCCGTGCCGAGGAACTGGTCGCCCTGTTTCTCGATCGCCTGTTCCAGCCCGAAGAAGGCGCTCTCCCCGAGTTTTTCGACGACGACCTCATCCCGCTCCGCGAGGCTGGGCGTTTCATGGTCGAACCCGGCCATCATGCGGAATGGATCTGGCTATTGCGCTGGTACCGCGAAATCGCGCTTTACTTCGGCGCCCCGGTGCCCAGCGCACTCTTCTCCACCATCGCCGCCTTGGCGCAATTCATCGATCAGGACGCAGCCCACACCAAAAATGGCGCCCTGGTCGACGAGATGTGGAGCGACGGCACTGTTCGCGCCGGCAGCGCCCGCCTGTGGCCCCAGACAGAACGCCTTAAGGCCGAACTCCTGGTCCCCACCCCGAACCTGGAGCGCATTCAAGGAGCCTTCCAGGTGCTGACCCAATTCATTACTGGCGCCCCGCGCGGCCTATGGCACGAACGATGGACCGCGGAGCAAGGGTTTCTCAGCATCCCGGCCCCTGCCAGCAGCCTCTATCACCTGACTGCGGGCATACTGGTGGCGAACCTCGCGGCCGGTGGCGAGACGATATGAGAGGGGCAGGAAGAATCTTCTTTTTGTGAACAAAAAGAAGCAAAAAAACTTTTTTGCTTCTTTTTTTCAAAAAAGATGCTTCCTGCTTCGCTTCAGCCTATCGCCTTCGCGACCAGCTTATGGAACGCCTTCAGGTGGTCCGCCATCGCCAGGTGTTTCACCGCGTATTCGCGTGCGCCCGCCCGCAGTCCATCGGCCAGCGGTTGATTTTCCAGCAATTCCAGCACGGTATCGGCGAGTTTCCCGGGGTCCAGGCAGGGTGTCACCAGGCCGTTCTTGCCGTGGGTGAGAAACTCGGTCACCGGCGCCGTATCGCTGCCGACCAGCGCGCAGCCGATCGCCATCGCCTCGCGCAGTGACCATGACGCCACGAACGGATAGGTCAGATAGACGTGCACGTCCGAGCGTTGCAGCAACCGCAAATAGTCCCGGTAATCGACCTTTCCCAGAAAATGCACGCGCGATAAATCGATCTCGTCGCGCACTTCCTTGAGAAATATATCCCGCCAACTGCCATAGGGGGGCGCCGAGCCGTAGCTTACCTTGTTGCCGCCCACCAACGCCACCTGCAGGTCGGGGCGCTCGCGCAACAGCCGGGGCAGCGCGCGCATCAGGATATGGTAGCCGCGGTAGGGCTCGAGGTCGCGCGAGACATAGGTGAGCAATTTCTGCCCCGGCGCCACGTGCAATTTGCTGAACTCGAATCTTTCGGTGAAAGCGGTCGGGTCGGGTTTGCAGACATCGAGATGAACGCCGTCGGGCACCAGGCGGATCTGCTTTTGCGCCCACGCCGGGTAGGTGGAACGCTGCCAGACGGTGGGGCATTGACCCAGGCCGCCGTTGGTGAGGGCCAACAGGTTGGTGAGGTTTTTCGCCCGCACGCGGGGCAGCATCGCCGGGTCCAGCGGAAATTCGGGATCGAACCCGACGTCCACGCCGTGCGTGTGATAATAGAATTCGTAGTATCCAACTATCGGCACGCCGGGAAATACGTCTCCGATATTCAGGAGCTCGCCCCAGCCTTGGTGGCCGACGATGACGTCAGGCTCGAAACCAAGCGCCTTCACGTTTGCCGCCACGCGCGCCACTTCGTCGGCGCGGAGCTGCATGATTTCGTGCTCCTCGACCGCACGGTGGACGTTGCGCGAGCGAGGCTGGGTGAGCCGGTAATTGACCCGCCGCACGCCGTTCATCTGATTGGTGTTCGGCTCCGAGATGAAGACGATCTCGTCGCCCTTCTTACGTGAAAGGATGTCCCGCAAGATATGGTGATATTGACCAGGAAAATTCTGGTGCACAAACAAATAGCGCAAGAAACAAGTAATCCTTAATCGAGGTCGGCACCGCGCGGACGCAGGCTGATGATAAATGCTTCGAGCGGAGCGAGTGATTCGCACTCGCAGGCCTCACCATTTTCGACCGGGCCGGCACTGCTGCCATCAATAAAACTTGCTTCATAGACGCAATCATAAAGCTCCGCGGCGTCGCCGCGCAGACGGACCTTGAAGCCCAGCACCGGCAGCGCCATGCCGCGGCTGCCCAGGAATTGCCCGCCCTCGGACCACGGCGAAAGCCAATCGCGGCCCAGCACCGCCTGATATTCGATGTCTTCGGCCGCGATATCCTCGGGCGGGGTAATGACGAAACCTTCGATCCAGCGCCTGCTGCCACGCAGGCCCATCCATTCGTCGAAATCGGCGCCGACATCGCCGCGTGCCTGAATATGCGCCACGATCTGCTTCTTCACCGGCGCCGCGACCGGCGTGGCCCCGCCACCGACGCGGGTGACTTGCAAGCGCGGTGGCTCGCCGCCGCGCGGCGAATGATAGACGGTAACCAGCACCGGCGCCGGCCCGCGGGTCACTCGCACCAACGCCGCCGCGTCGTTCAAGCCCACCCAGCCATCCTGGCGGAATGTGGTGATACTGACGTCGGCCGATTGAGCGCCGGGCGGCACGGACAGGCGTATGCCGGGCAGGCCGAATTCATCCATTGCGCCTTTGAATCCCGGCGTATGAAAGACGCAGAACACCCCCGCCTCAAGTTGCATCAAACTCGCCGTAACCTTGAGCTCGGTCACGACATTGCGGACGGGTTGAGCAGCTTCCGACATTGCGCCTCTTCTCCAACTTGCGTTTTCATCGTGCGGTCTAATCAACGGCGCTGCAAGCCACCAAACGCCAGGATTTAGATTATTCTCATCTCGTTCCGGAATTCGGGGTTAAGAGAAGTGTTCTTTTTTGCAAAAAATAACCAAAAAACTCTTGTTCGTTTGGTCTCGAGTGCACCCGGCGGCCGGTGTCTTTCACCCCCAATTGACAAAGTTTTTTTGCTTCTTTTTGTTCACAAAAAGAAGACTTCTTCCTTGCCCCTATACTGTGCTCGCGCCCACCTTGGTCAGCCGTTCCAGATCCCGGTCGGCCTCGGTCACGCCCTGCGCGCGTGCCCGTCGCAACCAGTTGATCGCAGCGGCGGTATCAGTGCGACCCGCGGCGCCGTAGGCGAGGTAGCGCCCAACCATAAGTTGCGCGTGGGGGTGCTTCTTGGTGGCGGCGCGCATGAACCATTCGAACGCTTCGTCGCGCTGTTCGGGCACGTCGTGTCCTCCGCCCAGCATTGCCCCCAGGCCGAAGGCTCCCCCGACATGCCCCGCCTCGGCGGCTCGGCGGAACATGGCGAGCGCGGCAGCGTGATCGCGCGGACCGCCGCGCCCGTTCACCATCATTTCGGCCACCGCTACCTGCGCATCGGCGAAGCCGGCCTCGGCCGCGCGCGACATCCAATTGCGTCCCTCGACCTCGTCCTTTTCGGTGCCGCGGCCTTCCGACAGCATGCGGCCCAGCCAGTATTGGCCGCTCGGCACAGTTTCGGCGGACCGCCGGAACCATTCTACCGCCTCGGCATCGTTGCGCTCGATCCCCGCGCCCTCGGCCAGGCAGACACCGTAGTTATAGGCCGACACCGGATCGCCGGCCCGGGCTGCCGCCTCGAACCATTCGCGGGTGCGGACCCGGTCCTCTTCGCCGGCCAGGCCTTTCAGCGAAAGGCCCGCGAGACGGGCTACCGCATCGCGGTCGCCGGCCATCGCGGCCTTGCGAAACCACGCCGCCGCTTCCTCGGGGTCGCGCCCCACGCCGATGCCGGTGAGATAGAATTGGCCGAGCGTGCGCGCCGCCGCTGCATTGCCGGCTTCTGCCGCAACACGGTACCAAATCGCGGCCTCGGAGAAATTGGGCGGCAACTCGCCTTCCTTGGCGTAAAGGTCGCCCACCACCGCAGCCGCCTCGGCATCGCCGGCGAGCCCCGCGCGCCGGAGCCAGGTCTCGCCAGTAACGACGTCCCGGGCGACCCCCCGCCCTTGCATAAGTGCCATCCCGTAGCGCGCCATGCCTGGGCGCGCGCCGCCGGCGGCGGCCTTGGCGTAACAACTGGCAGCAAGCTCGAGGTCAGGTTCGCCCCAGGCGCCGCGCTCGGCACCAACGCCGAGCAAATAATGGGCGAGCGGCAGATTGCCTTCCGCCGCCTTTTCCAGGTGCGGACGTGCCTCGTCCCACTGGTCCTTCTGGTCCACGCGCAGCATGCCCATGGCGACGCCGAGATGACCTTGCGGGTTCCCGGCGTCGGCCGACGCGCGATAGAGCTCAGCGGCGCGGGCCGGATCGCGCATTTCGGCCGGGCCCGACGTCAGAATATATCCGAGCAGCGCCTGAGCCCCAGGCGACTTGGCACTGGCCCGCTCAGCCCAATGCACTGCTTTGGCGAAATCCGGGCCGACCGTCACGTCCCCGGCTTGGGTGGTGGCGCCGAACAGGCCGGCGTTCGCCTCGAGGCCGCCCATTACCGCCATCGACGCCATTGTGTACTGGGCTTCCGTATGTCCCTGCTCTGCCGCCTGTTCCAGCCATTGCAGACCGTGGGCGCGGTTGGGGGGCACGCCGGCGCCGCGCAGATAGGCGCGAGCGACGTGAAATTGGGCCTCGGCCACCCCCTCGCGCGCCAAAGTCGCGAGCAGGGGGAAGGCTGCCGGGTATTGCTCAGCTTCGACCAGCGCCAGCGCCCGTTTCAGCCGAGCCTTGGCCGGAAGCAATCCGGCCAGCCTCGTTACTACGCGCGAAGTCAAGGCACCCCATGCCCCGCTTCGATAAAGGACGGCGCTACGCGTTCAGTTAACAACATCAGCACATTGCGGGTCCCGGTGATGTCGTCCACGACTACCGCCATGCCAGGTAGCGGCCGGAACCCCTTCGGGACCAAGCGCATGTGCATTTTGTCGATCGTCACCGTGCCTTGGTAGAAC
>Ga0302310_10002735_pt1 | contig 13942 bp, 9 predicted proteins | sample III_Palsa_N1_2_FD_200451 | JGI IMG/M metagenome (GOLD analysis project Ga0302310, IMG submission 200451) | Peat permafrost microbial communities from Stordalen Mire near Abisko, Sweden - III_Palsa_N1_2 | ecosystem: Environmental > Terrestrial > Soil > Palsa > Peat permafrost | place: Sweden... | reverse complement strand
TCCGCAGGATATTTGCTCGACTTCCTCGACATGCATCCCGAAGTAGTGCGTTTCTTTAAATATGTTTGGGGTGCAGACGAATTTATCTTCTCCACCGTCATCTACAATTCCCCATACACCGCTCATGTCCGGGAAAACCTATTGTACCTGGACTGGACCGAAGGTAAGGCCAACCCCAAGGTCCTGACCGTAGCCGATCTGGATGTCCTCATCCATTCCGAAAAATGGTTCGCCCGCAAATTCGACGCCGACATCGATTCCGCCGTCCTTGACCGCCTGGAAGCGCATATGTCAGAAGGTTTGAAGGCATAGGGCTTGTTTGGCCAGGAGTTTGCTTATATTTCCGGTTCCATTTATAATATTCTATTATGTCTATTAGGAAATTAGCACTCTCAGCCGCCATCTTACTTCTGAGCAGTATAAAACTGACGGCGCAGCAGGCCTTGGATACCCTGTCATACCTGCAAAACAACCCCAATGTCTATTCCATTATTGTCTCTAAAGACGACCGGATCGTCTATCAAAGGTTCTATAATAACTATAATGAAAGCAGCTTATTTAACGACCAGTCACTGACAAAAAACATTGGATCGCTCTTAATAGGCATCGCCATAGACAAAGGGTATTTGAGTTCGGTGGAAGAGCGGCTGGTGGATATTTTCCCCGATTTGAAGAATGATACGGATAAAAGGAAACAGGACATTACCATCCGCCAGGTAATGAACCAGGCTTCCGGACTTTACCATGAGGACCTGAGAAGAATACCCGATTACCTGAATTTACCGGATCCGTCCGGGTACGTGCTTGGCGCGCCGCTTGTGGCAGAACCCGGAAAGGGATGGCATTATAACAATGCCGCCTCCCATTTACTCTCCGTCATACTGACGAAAGCCACTCGGATGGATACGCGTTCCTTTGCCCAAAAATACCTGTTTGAGCCATTAGGCATTACTCATTTTGATTGGGCGAAAATGCGGGATGGTTACTATGATGGAAGTGGCTTGCTGAGCATCCGGATGCGATCTTTAGATATGCTGAAAATAGGATCATTGATACTTAACGGGGGTGTTTATCAGCATAAACAGGTCGTTCCTGCCGCCTGGATCAATTCAATTCTCCGTCCGGAGACTTCGTATCAGGCAGACTGGGGTTTTGAAAGTTCAATATATGCGCTCGATTTTTATCATGTGGTTTACCAGGGCACTGATATAACTTATGGTATGGGTTGGGGCGGCCAGTTCTTAATAATGATCCCTTCCTTTCATGCAGTCGTTGTAATCAATGAGAATACGGCCGATGCAAACGCCATTCCGCAATCCAACGCCTTTATTCACAAAGTGTTTCCCGTAATATATGCGCAGTTAAAACAATGGTAGGGGCCGCGCCCTCACGTCGCGACACCGCACTCTCACGCCACGCGCCCTCACGTCGCGCCACCGCACTCTCATGCCGCCCCCCGTCACGTCGCGCCACCGCCCCGCCTACTTTCCCAGCATCTGTCTGCCCTGGGCAAACACCATCCGATACGTCTCCCACATATACTTGAACATATAACTGATCCTCACCCCGATGATCTTTTTCATGAGAAAATACCAGGCGATGATGATCAATGAATAGGTGAACGTACTCCCGATGGCGAACCCATAGAACCCAAAGTGCAGGAAGCATTCGTAGCTGACCACGAGGTTGACGGCCAGGCCGATCGTATTCATCCACAGGCAGGTGGCCTGTTTCCCGATGGAGTTCAACAGGTTGGCCGCCTGGTTTTGCATTGGCCGCACCGAGCCTGTGATCATGTATAACTGGAGGATAGGGGCTGCCGTATAGTAGGCAGGTCCTGCAATAAAGAACAAGATCAATTTGGGTAAGAGGATGCTTATGATGGCGATGGGTACACTGAAGGAAAACAAGATACCCACCATGCGTTCAAACAGGTAGCGCACCTTTTCCGGGCCTTCCTCCACAGATGCCCTGCTGCTCTTGGGAAACAGCACATCGGCTGCGGCATAGGAAGGCACGTCCAGGACGGTATTGATCCGGTTGGCAGCACCGTAATCGGCCACAAAACCGCTATCCGCCAGCAGGGCCCCCGTCATCATCTGATCCAGGCTGGAATAGATATTGGATACGACCCCCGAGGCAAAGATGTACTTTCCATATTGGAGGATCTTCATGACCCAATCCCGGCTGGGGTTGAATATCATCGACAAGTAGCGACGGGTGTACAGGTACAGCACAAAGGTGCCCAGCAGAATACTGCCGTCATAGGCGAGGACCAGTTCATTCAGGGAGTAGGTGTGGTGCAAAACCTTGGCCAGGGCCAGGTACACGAAAAACGCTCCCTGGCGCACCAGGTACCCCGCAAAGACGCCTTTGAAATCCAGGTGCGACTGTTGTACTGCTTCCAGGTGGGCAAAATACATCATCAGCACGACACCCGGAATGAACCAGCAAAGCATTGAATACAACTCCCGCCCTGAGTGCAGTTGAACACTGCCCCATGGACCTGCCACGAGGATCAGGAGGATGAACAGCCCGCTGATGGCGCCATTGATCAGCAAAGAGGAAGAGGCGATCTCCACTTTAACTTCCATATCCATGCTCACATACTTGACGTGTGCATTTTTGAGCAATCCCGTTTTAGTCAATTCAAAAATGGTCGTTACCGCCAGGAAGAGGGTCCACGTACCCACTTGGGCCTTGGGCAGCATGTGGACCAGAAGAATATAGTTCAATAATCCGAACAGGGTGACGGAAAAGCGTTGCAGGATTGAATAAAAGGCGGACCGGATCCAATAGGAAGAAAATTGTTTTTTCACAGTGTGTTAGGTTGCAATTATAAATGACCTTTTTTCAATTCGCTTACGGCATAGTCGCAGGCCCTGGCCGTAAGCGCCATGTAAGTTAGTGAAGGGTTCTGACAGGCGGCGGACGTCATGGCGCTGCCATCGGTTACAAATACATTGTCACAGTCATGCATCTGGTTATAGGCATTCAGCACCGACGTTCGAGGGTCCCTACCCATACGGATCGTGCCCATTTCATGCACTGCCGACCCGCCGGGAGCCATGTGATTGTAGGAGCTGATGCCTTCAAAACCAGCGGCATGCAACATCTCTTCCGCGCAGTCCTGCGCGTCCCTGCGCATACGCTCTTCATTCTCGTGGTATTCAAAGTGCACCTTCACCAGCGGGAGACCCCACTGATCCTTTTGGTCCTTATCAAGAGCGATACGGTTTGTAAAGTAGGGGAGGGTTTCACCCCAGACGCCCATCCATAAATGCCAGGGTCCGGGTTGTAGCAATTGTCGCTTAAAGTCCGCTCCGAAGCCTTCAATGGACCCGGCCTGATCAGGCCAGTTCAACCTGTCCCCTTGGGCCTGGTATCCATAACCACGGACGAAACCGGCTGATCCCGAACCACCCGAACCCGACCCACCCGAACCCGACCCACCCGAACCGGAAGCTCCTGAACTGGACCCCCCCGAACCGGCCCCCCCTGTATTTCGGAACCGCGGAATATAAATCCCCACCGGCCTTCTGCCGGCCGAATAATATTGATCTTTAAACCCATCGAACAGGCCCTGGGCGCCCGTACCCGTAAAATGGTCCATCAGGTTATGCCCCACCTGCCCGCTGGAATTTCCCAGGCCATTGGGTTGGGAGGGGGAAACGGAATTCAGCAGGATCGCCGCAGAATTGATGGTGGAGGCATTCAGGAAGATGATCCGGGCAAAGAACTCCGTAACTTCTTTCGTATGGCTGTTCATGACCCTTACGCCGCTGGCCTTGCGGGTCTTTGCGTCGTAGAGGATTTCTATCACCACCGCATCCGGAACCAGCGTCATGTTGCCCGTTTGCATGGCTGAAGGCAGGGTGGCTGCGTTGCTGGAGAAATAGCCGCTGAAAGGACATCCCCTGGCGCATAAGTTACGGTATTGGCACGGCCCCCGACCATTCCATCCCTTGCTTAAGTTAGCCACGCGGCCAATAGTGACCACACGGCCGGGGAAGAGCGCCTGTATTTTTTGGGTAAAATCAGTTTCAATACAATTCATTTCCATGGGAGGCAAGAACTGACCGTCCGGCAAGTGAGCCAGGCCTTCCGCTTTTCCGCTGATGCCCACATATTGTTCTACATAATCGTACCAGGGAGCGATATCCTTATAACGGATGGGCCAGTCAACACCATATCCGTCTCTGGCATTGGCTTCAAAGTCCAGGTCGCTTAACCGGTAACACTGACGGCCCCAGGTCAGGGACCTTCCGCCCACCTGGTAACCCCGGATCCAGTTGAAGGGCTTTTCCTGAATATAAGGGTGTTGTTTGTCGCTTACAAAGAATTGTTTCGTGGCTTCGTCGTATGCCTGGCTCTGCACAGGATCATCCGCTATGTCTTTTTCTGAATTGTGCAGGTGGTGGGGGAATTCCCAGGGAGCCAGGTTGGCCGTTGTATAATCCTTGATATGTACGACGTCCCTGCCCCTCTCAAGTACCAAGGTTTTCAATCCTTTTTCACACAGCTCCTTGGCAGCCCATCCCCCGCTGATACCGGACCCGACGACGATAGCGTCATAGGTGTTGGCCTTCAGGCCTTTGGTATTCAGATTGAGCTGCGTCGGGTCACCCATAACCAGTGAAATTAGAACATTTTTTTGAAGCGATTAGTGTGCGGCCTGCCCACATGCCCACATGGCCATCCGCCCCGCGCCTCGCGTCCATCAGCGTGCGTCCCGCAGCCCCGCGTTCTTCAGTGCGTGGCCCACGCAGGCTGTCCCGGTTGCAGGGGAACGCATCCCCGGAAGCTTCCCGGAACTGGCACATAAGCCAGGCCCCTGGTGGCGCCCGCCTCTGATGAGCAATACCCCTCCGCCGTATATTGTTTCAGCGTAGTAAAGAAAGACCTTCCAAGGTATCTGTTCTGCGCTTTACCGACGATGCCCGTGAAAGGCCTGTCGGTGGATGCAATATAGGCCAGCACCGCCTGCTGCTCTATTGGCGTGCAGCTTTCAAAGTCCTTGTTATATCGGGACTGCGCCCGGTGTGCTACCGCCTTGAGACCTTCGATGAATTTATTGGTGGACCTCCTGTCGGTGCAGTCCCTGATCATGAGGATAATATAATCGGCCACGTGTGCCTCCGTAGCGCCGGGAGTAGTGGCGTCCGCCGGTATGATCGTCTCCGCCAAAGCAGTGATCATTCTCTTATTTCCCGTTAGATATTCTATATCAGGGGATTTGTTCCAGTCATACCATTTATAACCGGAAAATAAACCCATTCCTGCGACTGCAGATATCGTAATTGTACGAATAGCTTTTCTACGGTTCATGTATATAATTATAGCGTATAAATATCAGGAATGTGGATATGTTGATAAATATTTATATGCCATAAAACTAGCACAAATATTGCCTTCGTAGACTTAAGTCTACATAAAATCGATGCCAAAAAATTGTAACCCATTGAGTATCTATATATAATTTTGGCACTGTGGAAAATGTTAACCACTTGTTAGTGCTTTTGGTATGAATATTGTACACGTGTGAAGGATCGTCGAAGATCCAGTCCCTATGAAATCAGAAGTATATTTTATTGTGTAACATCAAAAAGAATATTTGTGAGTTTTCGATGATCCAAATCCAATTACTATGAGAGTAAATTTTTTATCCGCCGGACTTTTTGTGCTTTGTTTGACTTTAATTTGCTCCTCCGTTTTTTCTCAAAGTTATACTCCCAAGTATGTCGTCGGACCCGGGGAATATAACTGCTTCATCCTGAATTCTGCTACGCATCAGTTGTATGAAGCTGCAGGAGGAAATGCCCCCCATCTTGTTGCCGGAGCGCCGGCGAACGTCGCCTACTGCGCTTCTTCCCTTCACCACTTTGGCGTAATAGACAACAGTGGAAATTGTTATGTCTGGGGAGACAATCAATATGGGGAAATTGGCAATGGCGTTACCGGTGCTACACTGGGTACGCCCCAGTTGATTTCGACCGATATCAACGGAAATGCATTCAAGAACATTGTTCAGATAGTCCCGGGGGCCAGTACCTACGGATACAATACGGCCGCCCTGAAAGCGGACGGTACCGTTTGGGTCTGGGGAAATACCAGGGGTGGCCTCATTGGTAACGGAACCGGCGGTGGGAACACCACCCGGCCTTCCCAGGTTACCTTTCCTGCAGGGACCGTTATCAAGAAGATCATGTTCGACGTGATCGGTATCGCCTTGGACGCCAGCGGCAACGTATGGACCTGGGGTGGTGATATGGGCTACCAGAACGATATCCTGGGGCAGGGTACGACCACTCCCAGCACCAATACACCGAAGAAAATATCATTGCCGAGCGCCGCTAAAGAAATCAGCGGTGGCGGATTATGGAGCTATGCCCTGTTGGCGAACGGCGAATTGTACGGATGGAGCATTTATCCGTCTTACCTGGGGATCGGTACTTCCGGCTTTCTGGCCGAAATAGCGCCCTCCACAAGCCCTATATTATTGAATGCCGATTTAAATTTCCCTGCTCCCATCGCTCATATTTATACGAGTCCTGTTAGCTCCTACGTGTTACTGACGGACTCTACCATTTGGGCGTGGGGAGACAACGCCATGGGAACGATTGGAAACGGCGTAGAACTGAACTTTGCCAAATATGCCACTAATCCGGCTCCCTACGGCGCCACCGCCGCTCCCTACGCGTGGGATTGGGGATACGGAGAGCTCTTGCAACAAAAGCCGGTGCAGATCGCCCAGGGATTGCACAGCTTCACCAATATATTCACCGACAGGGGAGACGCCTTTTACGCGTATGCGGAAGACGTTCACGGTAACCTGTATTCATGGGGCCGGAACAAGGTCGGCGTATTGGGTAACGGTATCTATGAAGCCGATTATACCAACGGGAATATCGCTTCTCAATATCCCAATTCCTGGGATGTGGCAGGAGTAACAGCCGTGAATCCTTTTGCGATCACAAAAATGCACCTCACTTCTTCTCCTTATTGTGTAACCAACCCAAGCGGATATCCATGTAATGTCTATACTATTCCTTCAACGCCTGCACCCACTGTAAGCGCCGGCACCAATCAGAATATCACCACCACTTCTACCACCGTAACCGGCGTCGCTTCGGGCAACGGGGGAGCGGTGATTAATTATTATGCCTGGACGCAGGTGAGCGGCCCCAGCACTTCCCTGATCACCCTTCCTACTGGCGCTAATGCCACAGTGAGCAACCTGGTGACCGGAACCTACGTGTTACAATTGAAAGTAACCGATAATAACTGGAGGACCAGTACCTCCAAGGTGACCATTGTGGTGAATACCAGCGGCGCCAAGCCACCGGTTGCCAATGCAGGGTCCAACATCAGCATCGGATTGCCCCTGATCAGCGTCGCGACGTTAAACGGAAGCGCTTCCTCCGATCCGAATACGGGGGGGAGTATTACCGCTTATCAATGGTCTGTGATCAGCGGCCCTACTACTTATTTATTGACCAATGCGACCACCGCCACGCCGCTCTTCACCGCTCTTGGCGCTGGGACGTATGTGGTGCAGTTGAAGGTTACTGATAAAGCGGGGTTGACGGGCACCAGTACCGTGACCGTAACCGTCACCGGACTCCTCGCCGTGGCGCCCGTAGCCAACGCAGGTTCCGACGTGAGCATCCAATTGCCCACGAGCAGTACGTCGCTTAGCGCGAGCGCATCCACCGACCCCAACGTGGGCGGGAAGATTTCGACGTATCTGTGGACGATCGTGAGCGGCCCCGCAGGAAGTACCCTGACCAATGCGACGACTTCAACATTATCATTATCCGGCCTGGTAGCAGGCGTTTATACACTGAAACTAACCGTCACGGACAACCTGGGGCTGTCGTCCAGTTCTACCGTAACCGTAACGGTAAAAGCGGCTCCGCCCAAACCACTTACCGTCAGTTCAGGCAGTAGTGTCAGCATACAACTGCCGGTGAATAGCACTTCTCTGAATGGTTCCGGCACGGATCCGAACACGGGAGGCACGATCACCGGTTATCAATGGACCGTCATCAGTGGCCCGGCGAACTATACCTTAACCAATGCCACGACTTCGAAGGCAACGCTTTCCAACCTGGTAGTAGGGGTGTACGTGGTGAAGCTCACCGTCTCTGATAACCTGGGACTCAGTGCATCCGATACGTCAACGGTGACTGTTATTTCTGCACCCGGCAAAGCCGAAGTGCTGGTAGCCTATGCGGGAGGCGATATCACAATGACACTGCCGAAGAACGGCACAGTGCTGAATGGTACAGCTTCTTCGGGGCCTATTACCAAATACGTCTGGACCTTCCTCAGCGGTCCGGCAAAATATACCCTGGCAGATGTTACCATGGCAGCCGCCAGCCTGACCAACCTGGAAGTAGGTGTCTATAAAGTAGGCCTGACCGTTTATGACAGCGCTGGAAACCACGTGAGTGATACGGCAATCGTTACGGTAAACCCTGCTGCATCAACTCCGCCGGTCGTTTCAAAGACGTTGGTGGCCAATGCGGGCCCGGATATTTCGCTGAAACTGCCTGAAAACAGTACCATGCTCAATGGAACCGGTTCCTCTGGTGCGATCGCTAAATATCACTGGACATTTGTCAGCGGCCCCTCCAAATATAAATTATACGATACCACTAATGCCGCAGCCGGTCTGTCAAATTTGACAGTGGGCAGCTATACGGTCAAGCTGACTGTGACGGACAGCACTGGAAAAACAGCCAGTGACGAAGTAGTCGTTACAGTAACTGGTGCGTCCCTGATCGCCAATGCAGGAGGCAATGTGCTGGTGATCTTGCCGAAGAGTACCGCCTCCCTCAACGCCGATAGCTCTGTAGGCCAGATCAGTGAATACAGCTGGTCCCTGATCAGCGGCCCCAGCCAGGGCGCTATAGAAGATTCCAACAGCCAGGTGGCCACTTTAACCAACCTGGAAGTAGGCACCTATAAGGTTAAGCTGACCGTTACAGATAGCGTGGGAGACCAGTCAAGTGATACCGTTTCAGTGGCGGTGACCATTAGTATCGCTTCACCCACGGCCGTCATATCCAATACCGATACCTCCCTTACATTGTCCGATACAGTGTTCGTGTTAGATGGTAGCCAGTCCATCGCACCAGTGGGCGGCCAGATCACGGCATACAGCTGGAAAGAGGTCAGCGGGCCTTCCACAGCCCTCTTCCAAAGCCCGACAGGGTCCACGACAGGGGTGACCAACCTGCAGCCCGGGGCTTACCTGTTCCAATTGACCGTGACAGGTAACAACGGGGCTCAGAACACCGCAACGATCGCCATCATCGTCAAGGTGTTAAGCGCCACCAGCGTGAAGATTTTCCCGAACCCTGTGTATAATGACCTGAATGTGTCACTGCCTGCCGCCGTTTCCGGAAAAGTGACCATGGACATATATGATGAAATGGGACATCACCTTCTGTCGAACACGGTAGAAAAGGTGGGCCAGGTTCCTTCTGTCGAACACATGGATGTCAGCTCCCTCAGCCGGGGTGCTTACTTCCTGAAAGTGTCCACGCAGGGAGAAAGGGTAACCGTCAAGATGATTAAAATACAATAATATTCAAGATCCATATTCAAATGAACCATAGAAGGGAGCGCCACCATCGGCGCTCCTTCTTTTTTGCGAACCGCTCGGAGCGGCCCATACTAACTAGCCCGTCTTAAACAAAATCGGTTCACCGCGGTCGTGCGTTAATACGCGCGCTCCTTAAACGGCTTATAATAACTATCCGTCGCCAGCGACAGCATGGGTAGATCCCCTGCCGTATCTCCGTACGCATAGATCTTGGAATAATAGGAGAGGTTATATCGTTTCAGGATATGCTTTACTTTTTCCTCCCCCGAGCAATTCAGCCCCAGGATCTTACCCGTCAGCTTCCCGTTGCGGACCTTGAGCTTGGTGGCGATGCATTCCAGGTTGAATTGCTGGCACCACGGCAGGACCCAGTTTTCCGGGGAAGCAGTCACGATCACCACCTGTGTATTGTTTTGCAGGTGGCGCCTGATCTCCGATAAAGCCCCTTTGCGGAACAGGGAAGGCAGTTTGGTTTCAGAGAACTCCCGGCAAACGGCGTTGAACTCACTGATCGACACTCCTCTAAGGAAGTATTCCAGCATGATCTCTTTGGCCTTATGACTAGATAGGAGTCCTAATTTAAAAACGATCAGCATAGGTGATAGGACAAAGATCCCGACATAATACCGGAATTTTCCTTTGAAGAATTTCAACAGCTCCGCCAGGGTGTCTTTCGACGTGATGGTCCCGTCGAAATCAAAGAAAGCGATGGCAGAATGTGCGTAGGCCGTGGTCATGGGTTAGAGGTTCATTTTTTTGAAGATGTTTTCCGGTATGTTGCGTATGATGAGCATGAGCCACTTCCATAGCCCCTTTACGTAGATCGTATTCTTGCGGGCCTGGATGGCCCGGACCACGGCGGTCCCCACCTGCTCAGGGCTGGCCGTCAGCAGCGGAGGTAGGTTCAGGTGGGCCGTCATTTTCGTGGCGGTGAACCCTGGCTTTACCGTGATGACGGTGACCCCTGACCTGAACAGAAGGTTCCGGAGGCCCGAAAGGTAGGCGGTGAAGCCTGCCTTCGCGCTGCCATATAAAAAGTTACTTCCCCTTCCTCTGTCCCCGGCTACCGAACTAATGCCCACGATGGTTCCGCTTTTACGTTCCATGTAATCCGTGGCGACGATGTTCAGGATCGATACCGCCCCGGTGTAATTGGTATGGAGGATGCGGGCCGCATCTTCCCAGGAAGTCATCGCTAATTCCTGGTCCCCCATGTATCCGAATACACAGACGGTGATATCCGGGGCAGCGGGCAGCGAGGCATAAAAAGCCTTATGAGCGCCATAATCCAGGGCGTCAAAAGGAAGCGCCGTCACTGAAACCCCGCTGCGGATTTGCAGGTCGGCTCGTACGTCTGCCAGTAAAGCCATATCCCTTCCCGCTAGAACGAGGTCATATTTTTCTTTTGCCAGTGATCGGGCGATCGCCACCGCCATATCCGAACCTGCGCCTAAAATGAGAGCTGAAGCCATAAAATTTAAGTCATCTAATGAGTGATAGCCAATCTGGTTGATTGAACCGATCTGAATTTTTGTGTTGGGTTATATGTATCTAAAACTTTTGAAAAGGCCTTCGCAGCGTCTGCATAGCCGCTCCGGTAAGTTTGTGCAGTCATCCTTGCGTCTTTGGAAAGATAGAGCCTTCCTCCGAACTGCAGAACGATCTGGTCCAGTTCTTCCAGGAAAGGGAACAGCCCGTCCCGAACAGGGAAGTCCAACGCCAGCGTATAGCCTTCCCTGGGGAAAGCGATCCCATTATCCTGGTTCCCGAATACCTTCAGCACCGCCAGGAACGAGCCCCAGCCTTTGTCGCTGATGCGACGCAGGATATGGACGAGCCCTTCTTTGTTTTCCAGGGGCACGACGAACTGGTATTGAATAAACCCTTTTTTTCCATATCCCCGGTTCCAGTGAAGGATCGCATCCAGGGGATAAAAGTAGGGCTCGTACGGAATGACCGAATGCGCTTCCTTCGTGAAATTCTTGTGGTAATAGAGGAAGTTGAACGCCTTCACCGTGAAGTTATTTAAAACCCAACTGGGCAGGTTGATGGGGAAGTTGATCGACTTCTTGGGAGGGAGGGCCAGGGCGCCCTTCGCCAGCGTAGCGGCGCTCAGTTCATTCAATGTAGCATGCTCGCCCAACAGCAGGACGCTTCGCCCGAACCCCGAACCCTTTTTCAGGCAGTCGATCCAGGCCACCGAATACGTGACCGAATGGTATTTTTCAAACAGGTCCAGGAGCTCTGATAGGTTATCCACCTTAATGCGATGCTGGTTGATATAAGCCGTTTCAATGGCCTTCAGTTGAAAGCGCACACTCAGGATCACACCCGTGAGGCCCATACCCCCGCAGGTGGCCTCCAGCAATTCAGGTAAATACGTTTTGCTGCACGTGATAATGTCCCCTGTACCCGTTAATAGTTCTATTTCCAGGACGTGGCGGGAGAAGGCCCCGTCTATATGGTGATTCTTTCCATGCACATCCGAGGCCACCATGCCCCCGATGGTCACGAACTTAGTGCCGGGCGTCACAGGCAGGAACCAGCCCTTGGGGACGATGACTTCCAGGAGTTGGTCCAGGGTGATACCCGATTGGCAGGTGATGATGCCGGTAGCCGTATCGAAAGCCGTGATCTTATCGTACTTCAGGGTGGATACCGTCACTTCCGATAAGCTCGCATCCCCGTAGCAACGCCCATTCCCCCTGGCTATGACTGCCTTGTCCGTTTGAAGGAGGCTCCTTAATTCTCCCACCGTGCGGAACTGTCCCTCTTCACTTTCCATGACGGGATAGTTTCCCCAATTAGCCACTTTCTTACGCATATATCCGTTATTTTAAAAAGCCCCGTTATTTAAAAAGAGGAACATTAGGCATGTAAATGATCGTATAAAAACTCGCGATCCACAACAGTAATGTCACCTGTATGAAACGGTCCTTCAACAGCAGGCTGGTAGGCGAACCCGTGTTGTTCTCCACGAACGTGATCTGCAGATAGCGCAGGAGGCCCGCGATGACAAATACCGTCGTATAATATAACCGGTAAGTCTTCCAGCGATCCATCACTTCAGGGGAAATAGAATACATGAGGTACGCCACGATGATGATGGCAGAGATAAGGGCCATCGTCACGTTCAGGAACTCCAGGTTATACCCTTTGATGGATTTGCGCATGTCGTTACCTGAGCTCAGCTTGATGAGGATATCATCCCTGCGTTTAGCCACCGCCATAAAAATGGCCAGGAGGAATATCATGATGATCAGCCACTGTGAGATGGCGACGCCCGTGATGACTCCTCCGGCCTTTATACGTAAAACGAACCCCAGCGCGAGTATAAAAATATCCAGGATCGAAATGTTCTTCAGTCCGAGGGAATAGCCCAGGTTCATGAAGAAATAGATCATCAGCACAAAGAGGAATTTTCCTCCTATGAAAAGAGCGACCGACACCCCAGCCGCCAGGCAAAAGGCGAAAAGGATGAGGGCGGCCGGTTTGGCTACCGCCCCTGAAGCCAGGGGCCGTTTGCTCTTCACCGGGTGCAGCCTGTCCGCCTCGATGTCCATATAGTCATTTAAGATATAAATGCTGCTGGCTATCAGGCCGAAGGCCAGGAACCCCCAGCACGTATGCAGTATCTTCGGAAAATTGAAGACTTCCCCCACAAAGAACAGGGGCAGGAACAGGAAGGTATTCTTCACCCAGTGATGCAGGCGCATCAATTTCAGGTAGGGCAGGATTGCGCCTACCCCGGAAGATTTGACAGCGCCACCCTGAGCAGCTTCCTTCTTATGAGTTAATTGGCCTGAATGGAGCATTTTCATTTTTTATAGGGGCCAGGGGCTTTTCCCACTCGCCGGTTTCATGATTATATTGTTTAAGCACACGGGCGGGGTTGCCGCCCACCAGCGTATAATCGGGCACGTCTTTCGTCACTACACTTCCGCCGGCCACAATGCAATGTTTCCCGATGGTGACCCCAGCCGTGATCACTGCATTCGTCCCGATCCAGGAATCATCCTTGATCCATACCAGGGCTACATCACATTTTTGGTCCCGGATGGGAACGTGGATGTCCTTGTAACCGTGATTCAACCCGGAAATGCCCACATGCTGAGCGGTGATGACATTATTCCCGATGCGGACCGGACCGGTGATCACGCTTCCAATGCCGATCATGCAGTTGTCTCCGATCTCCACTTCCCCCATGCCGTTATTCACACAAACAAAATCTTCAATGATACTCCGGCTGCCGAGGCTGAAGGGGCGGAAGGGCATGATGTCCATCCGTGTACGGCGGCGGATAATAGCTCCTTTCCCCTTTTTATGGAG
>Ga0302310_10002730_pt1 | contig 13955 bp, 11 predicted proteins | sample III_Palsa_N1_2_FD_200451 | JGI IMG/M metagenome (GOLD analysis project Ga0302310, IMG submission 200451) | Peat permafrost microbial communities from Stordalen Mire near Abisko, Sweden - III_Palsa_N1_2 | ecosystem: Environmental > Terrestrial > Soil > Palsa > Peat permafrost | place: Sweden... | reverse complement strand
ACTTGCGCTCGAGACGCAGAACGTGCTTGACGCGCTCCCCAACCTCAGGGGCGTGCGGGGCCGCCTCGAATTGATCGCGCGCCTGCCGGAGCGTGGCGCAGTCTACGTCGACTACGCCCACACCCCCGACGCGCTGACCCGCATGATCCAATCGCTACGGCCACATTGCGCGGGGAAACTGATCCTGGTCTTTGGTGCCGGCGGCGACCGCGATGCCGGCAAGCGGCCGCTGATGGGGGCGGTAGCTCAGGCGCTCGCCGACGTCGCGATCATTACCGATGATAATCCGCGGAGCGAAAATCCGGCCGCTATCCGCGCGGCAATCAAGATCGCCTGCCCCAAGGGCATTCAGATCGGCGATCGCCGCCAGGCCATCGCGGCAGCTCTGCAGATGGTCTCCGACGATGATCTGGTGGTGGTCGCGGGAAAGGGTCACGAGCCCGGCCAGATCGTTGGCAACGTCACCTTGCCCTTCGACGACGCGACCGTAATCCGCGAATTACTGGGGTTGAGCTGATGCTGTGGAGCTCGTCTGATCTCGCCCTCGCCACCGGCACCCCCCTCCGGGTGCCGTTCGCCGCCAGCGGGATATCGATCGACAGTCGCAGCCTGCAGCCGGGAGACCTGTTCGTCGCCCTCACCGCCGCACGCGACGGCCACGAATTTGTCGCCGACGCGCTGGCCAAGGGAGCGGCGGGTGCATTGATCCGGCGCGGGGCTCTCGATTTGCCGAAAGACGCGCCGGTGATCGAGGTCGGCGATCCGCTGGCCGGCCTGTGCGATCTTGCGGCGTTCGCGCGGGCCCGCTTCCAGGGCCGGGTGGTCGCGGTCACCGGTAGCGTCGGCAAGACCTCGACCAAGGAAATGCTGCGGATCGCTCTCGGCTCGCAGGGTCGAGTCCACATCGCGGTGGCGTCGTTCAATAATCACATCGGCGTGCCGCTTACCCTTGCCCGGATGCCTCCGGAAGCCGACTACGCGGTGATCGAGATCGGGATGAACCACCCCGGCGAGATCGCACCCCTCGCGGCCCTCGCTCGCCCGCATGTGGCGCTGATCACCAACATCGCTACGGCGCACGTGGGCGAAATGGGGTCTGTCGCTGCAATTGCCCAGGAAAAATCGGCAATATTTGGTGGGTTGATGCCGGAAGGCGCGGCCGTGATCCCGGTCGGCACGGCGGAATACAAGATCCTTGAACAGGCCGCGCATCAAGCCGGCGCCCGCCTGATCCGCGTCGGCGAGGGCTTTGACGCCGAGTTGCTTTCGAAGGCCCTTGATCATGACGGCAGCGATCTGTTCGTCCGTGTGCTCGGCCAGCAAATCTTCCTGCGCCTCGGTGCCCCGGGGCGCCACATGGCGGAGAATGCCGTGATGGTGCTGGCCGCGATCGCCGCACTCGGCGTTGATCCGGCCCGAGCCGCACCCGCTCTCGCGTATTTCACCGCGGTGGCGGGGCGGGGCGTGCGGCGCCCGATCCTCGGCGGCAAGGCATTATTGCTTGATGAAAGCTACAATGCCTCGACGCTTTCGGTGCGGGCCACGCTTGGTTTGCTGGACCTCCACCACGCCCAGCGTCGTATCGCCGTGCTCGGCGACATGCGCGAGATGGGCGAGTTCGGTCCCTCGGAGCATGCGAGCCTGGCAGAGGATGTGGTTGCGCACGCCGATCTGCTGTTCACCTGTGGCCCGCTGATGGGCCACCTGCATGACGCTGTGCCCGCCTCGGTGGCTGCGATGCACGCCGAGGATGCCGAGCGCCTCGCCCCGCTGGTCGCGGGCGCGATCCGGCCGGGCGACGTGGTGCTGGTCAAGGGGAGCTATGGGAGCAACATGCGCCTGGTGGTGGATGCGCTAACCGCTCTGCCGGAGGCCGTGTAGATGCTGTACGACCTGTCGCGCCCTTACGCCGGCGAATACCACATCTTCAATCTGATCCACTACACCACCTTCCGTGCCGGCGCCGCCTGCCTGACCGCACTGCTGTTAAGTTTCTACCTCGGCCCGTGGGTTATCGCGCGGCTGAAATCGTTGCAGCGAGGCGGCCAACCGATCCGCACTGACGGCCCCGAGCGCCACATCATCGAGAAACGCGGCACCCCCACCATGGGCGGCGTGCTGATACTGCTTTCGCTCGGCATCTCCACTGTGCTTTGGGCCGACCTCACCAATGGTTTTGTTTGGAGCTGTCTGCTGCTCACCCTCGCCTATGGAGTGCTGGGCGGCATCGATGACTACCTCAAGCTCGCCAAGCGCAACCACAAGGGAGTGTCCGCGCGTGGGAAGCTGGTCGCACAAGTCCTGATCGGCCTCGCCGCCGCGGTCGCGATCAAGCACTTCACCCATGGACCGCTGGCAAGCGAACTTACCTTCCCGCTGTTCAAGGACGCGATCATCCCGCTGGGAATGTTCTTCCCATTGTTTGGCGTGTTCGTGCTGGTCGGATTCTCCAACGCGGTCAACCTCACCGACGGGCTCGACGGCCTCGCGATCGTTCCCACCATCATCGCCGCCGGCGTATTGGCGCTGATTGCCTACCTGGTCGGCAACCGCGTGTTCGCCGACTACTTGCAACTCCACCCAGTGCCCGGCGTCGGCGAACTCTGCATCTTCCTCGCCGCGCTGATGGGCGCGGGCCTCGGGTTTCTTTGGTTCAACGCACCACCTGCCGCGGTGTTCATGGGCGACACCGGCTCCCTCGCACTCGGTGGCGCCCTGGGCGCCGTCGCAATCGCCACCAAACACGAAATCGTCCTCGGCATCGTCGGCGGCCTGTTCGTGGTCGAAACCGTGAGCGTGGTAATCCAAGTGTTCTGGTACAAACGTACCAAACGCCGCGTGTTCCTGATGGCGCCCCTGCACCATCACTTCGAAAAGAAAGGCTGGGCTGAGCCTACGATCGTAATCAGATTCTGGATTATCTCGGTGATCCTGGCGCTGATCGGTCTCGCCACCTTGAAAATCCGATGACGGGGGAAAATCCGATGACGGGGCAGGAAGAAGAAGTGTTCTTTTTTGAAAAAAAGAACCAGAAAACTTTTGTCAATTTGTCGGGGGCATTTCCTGCGAACCTGTTCGCTGGGCGACGCTACCAGATCGTCGGATTGGGACGTAACGGCTTGCCGGTGGCCAGAGCCCTCAGCGCCATGGGCGCTGACGTCGCGGTCTGGGACGACCACGAAAACGCGCGCGCATCGGCACAAGCCGAAAATCTCACGCTCAAAGACCTAACCGAGGGCTTCGCCGGCGTCACCGCACTGATCCTCTCACCCGGCATTCCCCACCACCTGCCGCAGCCCCACCCCGCCGCACTGGCCGCCAAAGCCGCCGGCGTGCCGATCCTTTCCGACGCCGAACTCCTGTTCGAGGCGGTGCGCCTCGCCGGGTCGAACGCACGCTTCGTGGGCGTCACCGGCACCAACGGGAAGTCAACCACCACTAGCCTGATCGCACACCTATTGGCCCACGCTGGCATCCCTGCCGCCGCCGGCGGCAACCTCGGAACCGCGTCGCTCGCGCTGCCGCTGCTGCCCGACCACGGCGTCTACGTGTTGGAGATGTCGAGCTACATGTTGGAGCGAATCGCCACACTGCGCTTCGATGCGGCGATAATGCTGAACCTCACCCCGGATCACCTCGACCGTCATGGCGACATGGCAGGCTACGCCTTGGCAAAGCGGGCGATTTTTGCCCGTCAGACCGCGCTTGACCTCGCCGTGGTGGGGGTGGACGACGAATATTCCCGCAATATTGCCCGCAGCCACGGCCTGGCGAGGCTGATCCGGATTTCCGAATACAGCCGCGCGAAAGCTGTCGCCGATTGCCCTCCCGATCTTTGGCCCGAAGGCGATACGCTGTTCGACCACACAGGTGCGCGCTTCGACCTCGCCTCGGCGCCCGCGTTGCCCGGCGGCCATAACGCCGAAAATATCGCGGCGAGCCTGGCGGTAGCGGAATATCTCGGCGTTGGACGCGACATCGCGGCGGAGGCCGTGCGTACTTTCGAGGGCTTGCCCCACCGCCAAAGTCTGGTCGCGATCTCCAACGGCGTGGCCTGGATCGACGACTCGAAAGCCACCAACGCCGATGCCGCCGCCCGCGCCCTGGCCTGTTACCCCAGGCTGATCTGGATCGCCGGCGGATTGGCGAAATCGGGCGGGATCGAAAGCCTGGCGCGCTTCTTTCCGCAAATCATGTTCGCGCTTCTGATCGGCGCCGACGCACCTCTGCTCGCGGCCACGTTGAAGCAACACCAGGTGCCGCACCGGATCGTGGAAACCATGGACAAGGCCGTGGCTGGTGCCGCAGTCCTCGCGTTTTCCGAACGAGCCTCGGTGGTGCTGCTGTCGCCTGCCTGCGCGAGTTTCGATCAGTATCCCGGCTTCGAGGCGCGCGGCAATCACTTCGCCGAGTTGGTGCGGGCTCGGATCGCAGGCGGGGAGATCACCTGATGGCATTTCTGTCGCGCGCCGATACGTCGACGGTGGGGCGCTGGTGGTGGACGGTGGACCGCGCGACCCTCGCCGCGCTGTTCGTGCTGATCGGCTTCGGCTACGTGCTGGTGCTGGCGGCGAGCCCCGCGGTCGCGATCGCGATCAACGTGCCGCGCGACCAGTTCATCCTGAAACAGATTTTCTTTCTGCTGCTGGCGGGCGTGCTGATGCTCGGCCTGTCGTTGATGACCACCGAACAGGTGCTGAAGTTCGCACTGATCGCGGGCCTGGCGGCACTTCTGCTCACCGCCGCAACCCTGGTCGGTGGCGAGGCCACCAAGGGCGCCAAACGCTGGATTTCGCTCGGCGGATTTTCGCTGCAGCCCAGCGAGTTCCTGAAACCATGCTTCGCCATCGTGACCGGTTTCCTGATCGCCCGCGGCGCCGAGGACAAAACCTTCCCCGGCAAATTGCTGGCCTGCGCGATCTTTATGGTGATCGCGCTGCTGGTCGGAAACCAGCCTGACATCGGCATGATGGTGGTCCTCACGGTGGTCTTTCTGCTCCAATTGTACCTGGGCGGACTCAATCTATATCTTATGGGAGCCCTCGGCGGTACCGGCCTGTTCGCTCTGTTCGCCACCTATTTCGTGTCGGATCACGCGCGAAAACGCATCGACGGGTTCCTCAATCCCAACCTCGATCAGCAGGATCAGATCAAGAAGGCGCTGGAAGCCTTCGCCAACGGCGGCCTGCTCGGGCGCGGTCCGGGCGAGGGCCACATCAAGGACACCCTGCCCGACGCCCACACCGATTTCGTGTTCGCGGTGGCGGGCGAGGAGTTCGGGCTGCTGGTATGTCTGCTGATCCTCGCGATCTTCGCCTTCGTCGTGCTTCGCGGACTTACCCGGCTGATGCGCGAGGACGACCCCGCGATCGCGCTCGCCGGCGCCGGCTTGGTCGCGAGCTTCGGCATCCAGGCGCTGATCAATATGGCGAGCTCGCTGCGGATGATCCCGACCAAGGGGATGACGCTGCCGTTCATTTCCTACGGTGGTTCGTCGGCACTCGCGGTCGCGATGGGCATGGGGCTGCTGCTGGCGCTTACCCGCCGCCGCATCAGGACGGATGGGCGATGAACGCGGCACCAAATCTGATCGTGATCGCGGCCGGCGGCACCGGGGGCCACATGTTCCCGGCCCTCGCGCTGGCGCAGACGCTGCGCGAGCGCGGCCGGCTGGTGGCGCTGATCACCGACGTTCGGACCGCCGAGCGAGCGCGAGCGCTGTTTGCGCCAGGCGAAGTCTATGTGCTCCCGAGTGCAGGCTTGGCCGGGCGTGGGGTATTGCGCGGAATTCTGGCGCTCGGCACGCTCGCCCGTGGCACCTTGGCGGCGCGAAGAATATTCCGCGCGGCGCCGCCGCTGGCGGTGGTCGGCTTTGGCGGCTATCCAAGCGTTCCACCGGTGCTGGCGGCGCGTTTTCTCGATCACCGGCCGCCGCTGATCCTGCTGCATGAACAAAACGCAGTGCTCGGCCGGGCCAATCGGCTGCTTTCCCGCTTTGCCGATCTGTTGGCGCTGTCGTTCGCCAACACCAGCCGCATCCCTCCCTTTACCAAGACCGCGGTCACCGGAAACCCGGTGCGAGGCGAGATCGCAGCAAAGGCCGGAACGCCATATCTGCCGCCCGAATTCGGGCCGATCCGGCTGCTGGTGCTTGGCGGCTCGCTCGGCGCCAGGGTGTTCAATGACGTAGTGCCTGCCGCCCTCGGGAGATTGCCGGAGGATCTGCGCTCTCGCCTGGTTGTGATCCAGCAAGCCCGCGCGGAAGACGTCGGTAACGTGCGCGAGGCCTATCGAACGGCGCGGATCGAAGCTCAGGTTGAGCCGTTCTTCCACGACGTGGCCGGCCTGCTTACCGACGCGCATCTGGTGATTTCCCGCTCCGGTGCCTCGTCGGTCGCCGAGCTTGCCATCATCGGCCGGCCTTCGATCCTGGTGCCGTTGCCCGCCGCGATCGATGACCATCAGACCGCCAATTGCAAAGCACTGGTGGAACGGCAAGGCGCGATCTGGATGCCTCAACCTATGCTGAATGTAAGCCTGCTCACCACCCTTCTCGATGAGTTCCTCACCGCGCCGGCAAAACTCGCCTCGATGGCGGCCGCCGCTCGGGATTTCGCCCACCCCAATGCCGCGCGCGATCTCGCGGACCTGATCGACGCGCATCTCTCCCGGAGGATCGCCGCATGAGAGCGCTTCCTCTCAGCATCGGCACCATCCATTTCGTCGGCATCGGCGGCATCGGCATGTCGGGTATCGCCGAGGTGCTGCATAATCTCGGCTATTCGGTGCAGGGTTCGGATATCTCGGAAAGCACCAACGTAAAGCGGCTGCGCGGCGCCGGGATCACGGTCGAAATCGGCCACCATGAACAGAATTTGGGCGCTGCGGCGGTTGTCGTCACCTCGACTGCGGTAAAGCGTGACAACCCCGAGGTGCTGGCGGCGCGCGCGCGTCTGATCCCGGTGGTGCGCCGCGCCGAGATGCTGGCCGAGCTGATGCGGTTGAAATGGGCCATCGCGGTCGGCGGCACCCATGGCAAGACCACCACCACCAGCCTGATCGCGACCGTGCTGGAGGCTGCCAAACTCGATCCGACGGTGATCAACGGCGGCATCATCAACGCGTACAACACCAATACGCGCCTGGGTGATGGCGAGTGGATGGTGGTCGAGGCCGACGAGAGCGATGGGTCGTTCCTGCGGCTGCCGGCGGTGATCGCCGTGGTTACCAACATGGACCCCGAACATCTTGATCATTGGGGCACCGCCGAGGCGATGTACGCCGGCTACGACCAGTTCGTTTCCAACATTCCGTTCTATGGTTTCGCGGTACTGTGCGTCGATCATCCGTCGGTGCAGCTGATGATCCCGCGGCTGTCGGATCGCCGCATCATCACCTACGGTTTCTCGCCTCAGGCCGACGTGCGCGCCGAACGGGTGATCACTGACAAGCTTGGCGCCACGTTCGAGGTCGTGGTTACCGATCGCGCCCGCAATCACACCCGCAAGATGGGTCCGTTCCGGCTGCCCATGCTGGGCCACCACAACATCCAGAATGCGCTCGCCGCGGTCGCGGTGGCGATCGAGATGGAGGTCGACGACACTACCTTGCGCTCGGCGTTCGCCTCGTTCCGGGGCGTGAAGCGGCGTTTCACCAAAACCGGCGAATATAACGGGATTACCGTGATCGACGACTACGGCCATCATCCGGTTGAGATCGCCGCGGTCTTGAAAGCCGCGCGCCAGGCCGGTGCGCGCGACGTGATCGCGATCGTGCAGCCCCATCGGTACACCCGCTTGCAGACCCTGTTCGAGGAATTCTGCACCTGCATGAACGACGCCGGTACGGTGATAGTGGCTGACGTCTATGCCGCCGGCGAAGCACCGATTGACGGGATCGATCGGGATGCGCTGATCGACGGCTTGCGCGCGCACGGTCATCGTTCGGTGGTGCCGCTGCCGGGGCCCGAGCACCTCGCCGAGATGGTCCACGCCATCGCCAAGCCTGGCGATTTCGTGATCTGCCTTGGCGCCGGATCGATCACCAACTGGGCGCAGACGTTGCCGACTGAACTCGGCGTGCTGGGCGGACCTCGCAGGGGGTCGCCATGATGGCAACGCTCGATCCTGGTAATCTGGTGGGTAGCCTGCCCGAAGTGCGCGGGCGGTTGATACCGGACGCACCGCTGGCGCCGCAGAGCTGGTTTCGCGTCGGTGGGCCCGGCGAATTGCTGTTCCGGCCGGCCGACCCCGAGGATTTGGCCCTCCTCCTCGAAGCCTGGCCGACCGAGCTGCCGCTCACCGTGCTTGGTGCGGCGTCGAACGTGATCATTCGCGACGGCGGGATACCGGGGCTGGTGATCCGGCTCGCGCGCGGCTTCGCCGAAGTGGTGGTGGAGCCCGATGGCCTGATCGCGGGTGCGGCCATGCTCGATGTCATCCTGGCCGAGCACGCCGCCGCCGCAGGGCTCGCGGGGCTCGAATTCATGTCCGGCATCCCCGGCACCTTGGGCGGTGCGGTGGCGATGAACGCCGGTGCCTACGGCGGCGATGTGAGCCAAGTGCTGGATTGGATCGAAATCGTCACCGGCGACGGCGACCTGGTGCGGCTGCCAGCGAAGGATTTGCACCTGAGCTATCGTCACGCCCAGCTACCGGTGCGATCGGTGGTGGTGCGGGCACGGTTTCGTGCCTCCCCCGGCGATCCCGACACCATCGCCGGACGCATGGCCCGGATCAAAAGCGCGCGGGAGGCAACGCAACCGATCCGCAGCCGCACCGGTGGTTCGACCTTCAGGAATCCACCGGATATGAAGGCGTGGGAGCTGATCGAGGCCGCCGGCTGCCGGGGGATGATGCTCGGCGGCGCGCAAGTTTCGGAAAAGCACTGCAATTTCCTGCTGAACCTGGGCCAAGCCACCGCCGCCGATCTCGAAAATCTCGGCGAAGAGGTGCGCCGGCGGGTGCGCGAGGCCTCGGGGGTCACGCTCGAATGGGAAATCAAACGCATCGGCAAACCTGGAGTGACGTCATGAAACACGTCGCGGTGCTGATGGGCGGGATTTCCTCCGAGCGCGAAGTTTCGCTGTCCTCCGGCGCGCAGGTGGTGGCGGCACTGCGGCGCGCCGGCCTTGAGGTCACCCCGATCGATGTGACCGACGACCTCCCGGCACTGATCGCCGCCCTCACGCCGCGCCCCGACGTGGTGTTCAACGCGCTGCATGGCCGCTGGGGTGAAGACGGCGCGATCCAGGGCGTGTTGGAGTGGCTCAACGTTCCTTACACCCACTCGGGCGTGCGGGCTTCGGCGATGGCGATGGACAAATCCGTCGCCCGCGCCATCTTCGTCCAGGCCGGTTTGCCGGTGGCGATAGGAAAGCTCGTCAGCCCCGCGCAGCTTGCCGATGCTGACCCGTTACCGCTGCCTTACGTGGTGAAGCCGATTAACGAAGGCTCCTCGATCGGAGTCGAAATCCTGTTCGCCGGCGATAATCGCCGCCAGGAGATCGCCCGCAACTGGCACTACGGCCCGCTCGCCCTGGTGGAAGAATTCATCCCCGGCCGTGAACTTACCGTCGGCGTGCTGGGCGACCGGGCGCTCGCTGTCACCGAGATCACCGCGAGCCATGCCTTCTATGACTACGAATCCAAATACCAGGAAGGCGGTTCGCGCCACGTCCTGCCGGCGCCGATCCCGGTAGAAACGGCGGCGCTTGCCTGCGAATTGGCGCTGAAGGCCCACCAGGTGTTGGGCCTCAGTGGCGCGAGTCGCACCGACTTCCGCTACGACGATACCAAAGGCGAACCCGGCCGGCTGGTGATCCTGGAGACCAATGCCCAGCCCGGCCTTACACCCCTGTCGCTGCTGCCCGAGCAGGCCGCCCATTGCGGCATCGACTTCTCCGCTTTGTGCGTCTGGATGGTGGAGAACGCCTCATGCCGCGGATAGCAACCCAGCCGCCCTCGCTCAAACGCTCGTCGTCGGGCAGCTCCCCGTCGGGGAATCCGCCACGCAGCGCGCAGCGTAACCCGCGGATGATCGACAAGCGTCCGAGCAAAATCGAAATCCGGCGCCGTCAGCTGATCAAGCTCGCGGGCCCGATCTCGGCGGTGATTTCGGGCGCCTTGCTACTATTGCTGCTGTTGGCACTCGGCCAGAGCACCAACCCCAGCGGCATGATGGCCCGTGTGCGCGACGAACTCGGCGTCGCGACCGGCCTCAAAATCGAACATGTCGAAATCCTGCACCAGAAGCAGACCCCACAGGCCCTGATCGATGCTGCCCTCGCGCCTTCCCCAGGTGCTCCACTGATCGGGGTGCCGATTCTGAACTACCCGCTGGAGGCCGCTCGCGACCGCCTGATGCAGATCCCCTGGATCGCCCAGGCTACGGTTGAGCGCCGCCTGCCAAACACTCTGGAAGTCGACCTCACCGAGCACGACGCCTTCGCGATCTGGCAGCACGAGGACAGGTTCGTTCTGATCGACCGTTCCGGCCGGCCGCTGCCCGACGTTGCCGTGGCGAATTTCAAGCAATTGCCGCTGGTCGTCGGCGAAGGCGCGCCAGAAGCCGCCCCGGAGTTGCTCGACGCGCTGGGAACTGAGCCCGCCGTCCAAAAGCTGGTCACCGCGATGGTGCGGGTCGGCAACCGGCGTTGGGATCTGTTTCTCTCGAACGGAACCGAAGTGTTGCTGCCGCAGGATCACGCACCGGCAGCCCTCACGCGCCTCGCTGAGCTTGAAGCCCAGTACAAATTGTTCGAACGGCCGCTCGCCGCGATCGACCTGCGTCAGCCTGATAAACTCGTGATCCGGCTTCGCGATACGCCGGCCCCGACGATCACTCCCGCCACCAATCCCAGCGCCGCCGCCGCAACCAAACCGGCCAGCGCGTCCGCGCGTATTAAGCCGTCGAGCGCGTCCGCGCATGTCAAGCCGTCGAGCGCGCCCGCGCCCGCCAAGGGGGCCCAATGAACGAACTCTCCCACCGTCTATTAACGCCGCCATCCGAACGCGAGCCCGTCGCCCGGCCACGCATGACCCGCGGCGGGATCTATGGCGCGCTCGATGTCGGCACCACCAAGGTCGCCTGCCTGATCGGACGCGCCGAAAGCGATCAGACCCTGCGCGTGCTCGGCTTCGGCTGGCAGCGCGGTCAGGGCGTGCGCGGCGGCGGCATCACCGACATCGAGGCCGCGGAACGCGCGATCCGCGCCGCGGTGGCGCAGGCCGAGGACATGGCCGACCACCATTTGTCGCGCATCACCGTCAATCTGTCGTGTGGGCAGCCGCAAAGCCGGCTGTTTCATGTCCAATGGCCGATCGGCGGCCGGGCGGTTACCGCACACGATGTCCGCCAAATTGCGCGCGAGGGCCAGTCTCGCGCGCGCGCCGAAGGACGCGAGGTGATCCATTGCATGCCGATCGATTTCTCGGCTGATGAAACCGAAGGGGCGCGCGATCCCACCGGGCTGCATTGCGATCAGCTTACCGCGCGACTCCATCTGCTCGACGCGGCACAAGGACCACTGCGCAACCTCGAAGCCGCGATCGGACGCACCGAGCTCAGCATCGCCGATCATGTCTCCGCACCCTACGCCGCCGGACTCGCTACCCTGGTGGAAGACGAGCGGGAACTTGGCGCCACGGTGATCGACATGGGCGGCGGCACCACCAGCCTGGCAGTGTTTTCCGAAGGCCATCTGCTCCACACCGCGCAATTGCCGGTCGGCGGCGTGCGCGTTACCGCCGATCTGGCACAGGGGCTATCCACGTCGCTTGCCAACGCCGAGCGGCTGAAGACGCTCTACGGCAACCTGCAATCCTCGCCCGACGACGACCTTGAGATGCTTCCGGTGCCCCTGGTCGGCGAGGAAGACCATCAATATCAGCGGGTCCCGCGCTCCATGCTGGTCGGCATCATCAAACCGCGACTCGAGGAAATTTTCGAGCTGCTGCGCGACCGCCTGGAGCACGCCGGCCTCGGTCCAGCCGCGGACGGCCGCGTGGTGCTCACCGGAGGCGCCAGCCAATTGATCGGGGTCCGCGAACTCGCCGCTCGGATTCTGAACCGCCAGGTCCGGCTGGGCCGTCCGCTCGGCATTCGCGGACTGCCTGAAGCCGCCACCGGACCTTCTTTCGCTACCGCCACCGGATTGCTTGCTTACGCCGCCGGCGACGGCCGCAGTCTGGTCCATCTCGAAAATGACCCAAAATCTTCGCCCGGAGTACTGGACCGAATCCTGAGCTTTCTGCGATTGCACTCGTAACCGAGCAACTCGCAGCGCTGGCCTGACCGCATTCCCACCCACCCGCTTTAGCGACGTTCCCGAAGGGGAGACCGAAATGACCCTGAACCTTACCATCCAGCAGCAAATGCACACCGATTTCACCCCGCGCATCACCGTGATCGGGGTCGGCGGCGGTGGCACCAACGCTGTCGACAACATGATCATCGCCAACCTGCAGGGCGTCGAGTTTGTGGTGGCTAACACCGATGCGCAGCAGCTGACCCATAGCCGCGCGGATCGCCGTATCCAGCTTGGACCACACCTCACCCAAGGACTGGGCGCGGGTGCCAAGCCTGAAATCGGTCGCGCCGCCGCGGAGGAAGCTTCGGACGAGCTCGCGCGGCATCTTGACGGCGTGCATATGCTGTTCATCACCGCCGGCATGGGTGGTGGCACCGGCACCGGCGCCGCCCCGGTGATCGCCCGGATGGCCCGCGAGCGCGGTATTCTCACCATCGGCGTGGTCACCAAGCCCTTCACCTTCGAGGGCATTCGCCGCACCCGTTCGGCCGACGCCGGCCTCGCCGAGCTGCAGCAATACGTCGACACGCTGATCGTGATCCCGAACCAGAATCTGTTCCGGCTGGCCACCGAGCGCACCAGTTGGCAGGAAGCCTTCAAAATGGCCGACCAGGTGCTTTACATGGGCGTCCGTGGCATCACCGACCTGATGGTCACCCCGGGTCTGGTCAATCTCGACTTTGCTGACGTGCGCTCGGTAATGCACGAGATGGGCAAGGCCATGATGGGCACCGGCGAGGCCGACGGCGAAAACCGCGCGATCCTCGCCGCCGAAGCCGCGATCAGCAACCCGCTGCTGGAGGATACCTCGATGGCCGGCGCGCGCGGCCTGCTGATCAACATCACCGGCGGCCCGGACATGACGCTGTATGAGGTCGATGAAGCCGCCAACCGCATCCGCCAGGAAGTTGCCGAAGACGCCAACATCATCTTCGGTTCGGCGATCGACGAGCACCTTTGCGGCCGCATCCGCGTGTCGGTGGTCGCCACCGGCATCGACACCCAGCCGCAAACCGAAAGCGCGCGTCCGCGCCTGGTGGCGGTGGGCGGCGGAGTCGCAATCCCGACCGAGGCCATCGCCGTCAATGCGCCGGTCCAGTCGCTTCCCCAGGCCGCGCCACAGCCGCATATCGAACCGGTGGTAACGCAGCCGCTGCGCGCTCCCTCCGCCGGCGCCACCGTGTTGGCCGAGGTCTCTGTTCAGACACCCCCGCTCACGGCGCCTCAGCTTACACCGCACGTCGCACCTCGCGCAGTCGCCCCGGTGATGCCGCCGCCCGTGGTGCCCCGCTCCTCGGCGCTGTTCGCCACCCCGAGCCAACCTCTCCCGCCGCCGCGCGTGGGCCTGTTCGGCCTGGTAACCGGAGCCATGCGCCGCCCGGCGGCGCCCGCACCCGCGCCGGAACCGGCGCCGCCCGCCGCCCAACCCGCGCCCGCTCCGCGCTACACGCCGCCTGCCCCGGCGGCGGCTGACGAAGCCGGCCTCGATATCCCAGCGTTCCTGCGGCGGCAGTCGTCGTAGTAGCAACGGCGAGTGGGAGTGGCAGGTTAGGAAAAGAGGAAGGCCAAGGGCTCTGCCCCTGGACCCCGCTGGGGCCTGGATGCCCCAGACCCCCATCAGTTTTAGGGGAGGTTGAAAGAGCAT
>Ga0302310_10002724_pt1 | contig 13968 bp, 9 predicted proteins | sample III_Palsa_N1_2_FD_200451 | JGI IMG/M metagenome (GOLD analysis project Ga0302310, IMG submission 200451) | Peat permafrost microbial communities from Stordalen Mire near Abisko, Sweden - III_Palsa_N1_2 | ecosystem: Environmental > Terrestrial > Soil > Palsa > Peat permafrost | place: Sweden... | reverse complement strand
GATTGACGTCGATGTCCTCGCCGATCGCGTCATCGTCTTCGAGGTCCGAGGCGTCTTCCAGCACGTCGGCATCCTCGTCGGCGTCGGGCGTCTCGATTTCCACGTCGGCTTCCTCGACGCCGGGAATCGGCTTGGCGGGACGCTTCACTTCGGGCACGTTGCCGATCGCACGGCGGCCGCGCGGCTGCTCGACCGGCTGCTCGGTGTTGCACTTCGGGCAAACCGCGGGGCTTTTGGTCAGGTCGTAAAAACGCGTGCCGCAGGCAACGCAGACGCGCTTGGTGCCTAATTCTGGCTTCGCCATCTTTCTGGAGCCTTCGGTGGAAATTGAGTCGGAAACGATGAGTAGGGGGCGCCCCATGCCACCCAATGCGGCATCTGTCAAACGGGATATTGCTCGTGCTAAACGGCGCATGCATAGGACATCGTAATGAACGCCGTTCCCCGACCGCTCCGCTCCGCCCGCCCGCCCGCAGCCTTAACCGGAACCGTCCGCGTCCCGGGCGACAAATCGATCAGCCATCGAGCGCTGATGTTCGGTGCGCTGGCGGTGGGGGTCACCCGAATTTACGGACTGCTCGAGGGCGAGGACGTGCTCTGCACCGCCGCCGCGATGCGCGCCTTGGGCGCCGAGGTGACCCGCGGTGACGACGGCGTCTGGACCGTTGCCGGCCGCGGCATCGGCGGCCTGGTCGAACCCGCCGACGTGCTCGACATGGGCAATTCCGGCACCGCGGCGCGGTTGCTCGCGGGCATCCTCGCCAGCCACGATCTGTTCGCGGTGATGACCGGCGACGGCAGTTTGCGCCAGCGCCCGATGCGGCGGGTGACCGAGCCGCTGGCCATGTGCGGCGCGCAATTCTGGAGCCGCGAAGGCGGCCGGCTGCCGCTTGCCATTCGCGGCGCGCGCGACGCCATGCCGATCGAGTATGTGCTGCCGGTGGCCTCGGCGCAGGTGAAATCGGCGATCCTGCTCGCGGGTCTGAACGCACCGGGCGAGACCCTGGTGCGCGAACCCGCTCCTACCCGCGACCACAGTGAAAACATGCTGCGCCATTTCGGCGCCCAGGTTGCGGTCGAGCAGGACGGCGCCGCTCGGGTGATCCGGCTTACCGGCCAGCCCGAACTCCGCGCCGCCGACGTGACCGTGCCGGCGGATCCGTCATCCGCCGCCTTCCCGATCGTGGCCGCATTGCTGGTGCCCGGTTCGCGCATCGTGGTGGAAAACGTCGGCCTCAATCCACTCCGCACCGGCTTGCTCACCTCGCTACGTGAGATGGGAGCCGCGATCGAGGTCACCGCCACGCGCGAGCAAGGCGGCGAGCCGGTCGGCGATCTGTTGGTAACGTCCGGCAACCTGGTGGCCGCCGACATTCCCGCCAGCCGCGCCCCCTCGATGATCGACGAATACCCCATCCTGGCGGTCGCCGCTGCCTGCGCCCGGGGCACCAGCCGGTTCCGCGGCTTGCACGAACTCCGGGTAAAAGAGAGCGATCGGCTCTCCGCCACTCTGGCGTTGCTCGCCATCAATGGCGTACGGGCCGAGATCGAAGGCGACGATCTGATAGTACACGGTAACCAGGAATTGAACGGCAACCATAGCGGGCCGCCCGGCGGCGGCCTGGTCACGACCCAGATGGATCACCGCCTGGCGATGAGCGCCCTGGTGCTGGGCCTGGCCACCCGCGCGCCGGTCGCGGTCGACGACAGCAACTTCATCGACACCAGCTTCCCCGGCTTTGTCGCGCTGATGAACGGCCTGGGAGCCGCGATCCGGTGAGCGGTGCGCTGATCATCGCGATCGACGGTCCCGCCGCTTCCGGCAAGGGCACATTGGCGCGGCGTATCGCCGCGACGCTGGGCCTGCCGTATCTTGATACTGGCCTGCTCTATCGGGCGGTGGCGCGCAAATTGATGGACGCCCACGCCGACCCGCGCGATCCGCTCGCCGCGACCCGCGCCGCCGAGAGCCTGCAGGCATCCGACCTGAAACGCTCCGATCTGCGTGGCGAGGAATGTGGTGCGGTGGCGAGCGTGGTCGCGCTGATGCCGAGCGTGCGCGCGGTGTTGCTGGATTTTCAGCGCGGTTTCGCCGCCCAGGCCAGCGGCGCGCAGGCCGGCGCGGTGTTCGACGGCCGCGACATCGGCACGGTGATTTTCCCCGACGCGCCGGTGAAGCTGTTCGTCACCGCCTCGCTGCAAGTGCGGGCGGAACGGCGGTGCCGCGAGATCGGCGGCCAGCTTGCGGAGGTGATCGAAGAGCTGGCCGCCCGCGACGCGCGCGACCAGGGCCGCAGCGTCGCGCCGCTCAAACCCGCGCCGGACGCGCTGATATTGGACACCAGCACGATGGACCCCGAGGCCGCCTTCGCTGCCGCGATGCGGCTGATCCGGGGTAGACTTTCGTAAGTCAGAAGAAGGTAGATGCTTCTTTTTGTGAACAAAAAGAAGCAAAAAGACTTTGACAATTAGACTGCCGCGACCGCGCTGACGGCGTTCCCGCCCCGGAGTAGTGCGGACTCCCCCTGCCTCGATCGAACAAAAGTTTTTTGCTTCTTTTTTTCAAAAAAGAAGTGCTTTCTTCCCGTTATTATTTTCTCAAGTAATCTACCTGGCAACTGCCCTATTTTTGGCGATTTTCCGCCGATTTCATCGGTTTGTCATCAGCTTTCCCTTGACTCCCGGTCAATTCGGCCTATCTCTCCGCCACGCTATCAACCCGGCCGGCGCAGACGCGCCGGCAAGTCGTGCTCCGATCATCAAGGAAGCGCGCCAACCCGACCGCCCGTGCCAACCGCACGGTGCCTCACAGGATCATCCAACTCCATGGCCTCCAACGCCTTAGCCCAGTACGCCAACCATAATCCGGCTGGCGAGGATTTCGCTTCTCTACTCGACGAAACGCTTGGCCGTGACTCCGGTTTTGACGGCTCCGTCGTCACCGGCCGCGTCGTCCGCCTCACCGACGAATTCGCCATCGTCGATGTCGGCCTCAAGTCCGAGGGCCGGGTTGCCCTCAAGGAGTTCGCCACTCCCGGTCAGAAGACCGAAGTAAAGCCCGGCGACGTCATCGAACTATTTGTCGAGCGTTATGAAGACCGCGACGGTTCGATCGTGCTGTCGCGCGAGAAGGCCCGCCGCGAGGAAGCCTGGACTACGCTGGAAAAGGCGTTCGAGGCCAATCAGCGCGTGAACGGCACGATCTATGGCCGGGTCAAGGGCGGCTTCACCGTCGATCTCGGCGGCGCGGTGGCGTTCCTGCCCGGCAGCCAGGTCGATATCCGCCCGGTGCGCGACGTCGGCCCACTGATGGGCCAGAGCCAGCCGTTCCAGATCCTGAAAATGGACCGCGCGCGGGGCAACATCGTGGTTTCGCGCCGCGCGGTGCTGGAAGAAACCCGCGCCGAACAGCGCACCGAACTGATCCAGGGCCTGAAGGAGGACATGATCCTCGACGGCGTGGTGAAGAACATCACCGACTACGGCGCGTTCGTCGATCTCGGCGGCGTCGACGGATTGCTGCATGTGACCGACATCGCCTGGCGCCGCATCAACCATCCGTCCGAAGCCCTGCAAATCGGCCAGCCGGTGCGGGTGCAGGTGATCCGCTTCAACCCGGACACCCAGCGCATCTCGCTCGGCATGAAGCAGCTTGAGTCCGATCCGTGGGAGGGTGTGGCGGCGAAATATCCGCCGGGCGCCAAATTCTCTGGCCGCGTCACCAACATCACCGACTACGGCGCGTTTGTCGAACTCGAACCCGGCGTCGAAGGCCTGGTCCATGTTTCGGAGATGAGCTGGACCAAGAAAAACGTCCACCCCGGCAAGATCGTCGCGACCAGCCAGGAAGTCGATGTGGTGGTGCTGGATGTCGATAGCAGCAAGCGCCGCATCTCGCTCGGCATCAAGCAAGTGCAGCGCAACCCGTGGGAACAGTTCGCCGAGGAACATCCGGTGGGCTCGGTGGTCGAAGGCGAAATCCGCAACACCACCGAATTCGGCCTGTTCGTCGGTATCGCACCCGACGTCGACGGCATGGTCCATATGTCGGACCTGTCGTGGGAAGACAGCGGCGAACTCGCGATGGCCAAGTTCAACAAAGGTGACACCGTCAAGGCCAAAGTGCTGGACGTCGATGTCGAGAAGGAACGCATCTCGCTCGGCATCAAGCAACTGCATGAGGACCCCGCGGCGGACGTGCTCTCGCGCGTCCATAAGGGCGACGTGGTGACCTGTATCGTCACCTCGGTGCAGGCCAACGGCATCGAAGTGAAGGTCGACGAAGTCCTCACCGGCTTCATCCGCCGCGCCGAACTGGCCCGCGACAAGAGCGACCAACGGCCGGACCGCTTCGCGGTGGGCGAGAAAATCGACGCCAAAATCACCGCGGTCGACCGCGCTGCCCGCAAACTCGCACTCACCATCAAAGGGCGCGAAGTCGAGGAAGAGAAACAGGCGATGGCGGAGTTCGGTTCGTCCGATAGCGGCGCTTCGCTCGGTGATATCCTGGGTGCGGCGATCCGGCGGCGGAATCAGCTGGCGGATAACTAAGAAGAAAAGGCCTCCGGCGGCTGGGGCCATCGGCCCCAGACCCCATGACTTTTGGTTCCCGGGGTCACAAAGGACGACGTCCATTGTGGCCCCGAAACATTTCGGCGGCTCGCGCCTCTACCCTTTCGCTTGGGGAGTGGCGTCACCACTATTGAACCGCAATGGCAGAAGGAGAAAACCATGAGGCTTACCGGCAACACCATCTTCATCACCCGCGGTGGACCAGGCAAAGCCATTGCGGGACAACGCTGGACCAAATGAAGCGGCCTTCGTCGCGCAGTTCAACGACATGATGGCGCCGCATTAGAATCTGAAATCCCGGGCGGCAGCCGGGCTTATCCCTGCCGCAGTTCCCTCTTTTTTAGGAAAATTCACGATGTCCTTCACCATCTACCAGGCTTCCATTCCCGTGCTGCTGCGCAGCCTCAACCAGCTCTCATCGCTGCTGCATAAGGCGGTCGCCCACGCCGAAGCGCAGCAGACCGACCCCGCCGCTTTGCTCGACGCCCGGCTGGCGCCGGATATGTACCCGCTGCTGCGGCAGATCCAGATCGCCAGCGACGCGGCGAAGGGTACCGGCGCACGCCTCGCCGGCATCGCGATTCCGAGCTTTCCCGACACCGAGACCAACTTCGACCAGCTGCTGGAACGCATCGCCAAGACCGTCGCGTTCCTGGAGGGCCTCGATCCCAATGCCTTCGCAGGCGCCGAGGAACGCGATATCGTGCTGAAACTGCCGAACGGCGAGATGCACTTCACCGGCGCGAACTTTCTGTCGCACTTCGCCTTGCCCAACTTCTTTTTCCACGTCGTCACCGCCTACGACATCCTGCGCCACAACGGTGTTCCGCTCGGCAAGGCGGACTACCTCGGCGGCGTCTGAGGCCGCGACAGCCACAACGCGGGGCTGCGCCGCGAGCAGCTTACGTCTTGGTTAAGTGACTGATGCGCGCCTTGCTCCGGCACCATGGTCAACCCATTTTTGCTCCGAGCGATACCCGCTTCGCGGCGGGGAGTCTTGTGCGTCCGGCCGAATCGCCACCCGCTGGGATGCAGTGCGATTTCTGTCCAACCTGTTGCGCTTCCAGTTTGAGGAGGTGAACGCGCCGGAGATACTGGGGCAGCGCATCGAGAACCCGATTTTCATCACTGGCCTGCCGCGCAGCGGCACCACCTTCCTGCATCGATTGCTGATGTACGATCCCGCGAACCGCGCGCCGCTGGTGTGGGAAACGATCTACCCCTACCCGCCGCTGCACGGCGCCGACCGCCGGATCGATCAGGTGGCGCGTCAGCTCAAGGCGTTCGAACGCCTGTCGCCCGATTTCCACGGGCTGCATCCGCTGTCCGCGATCTCGCCGCAAGAATGCAGCGAGATCAACGCCCACGTGTTCCGCAGTCTGCGCTTCGACACCACCTATCATGTGCCGTCCTATCGCGCGTGGCTCGACCATGCCGGCCATCTGCCCGCCGATCGCTTCCACAAGCGCTTCCTGCAGCATTTGCAGCATCAGGACACCTTGTCAGGTCAGAGCGCCGGGGTCAGGTCAGAGCGCCGGGGTCAGGTCAGAGCGCCGGGGTCAGGTCAGAGCGCCGGGCGCTGGGTGCTGAAGTGCCCCGATCATGTGTTTGCGTTTGAGGCGATCCGCGCGGTCTATCCCAACGCCAAGCTGATCTTTGTCCATCGCGATCCGGTCAATGTGTTGCGCTCGGTGGCAAAGTTGACGGAGCTGATCCGCGCGCCGTTCGCACGCTGGATCGACCCCAGGGCGATCGGGCGGCAGGAGAGCGCACGCTGGCAGGAGGGCACCCGGCGGATGATCCGGACCGCGCGCGACAGCGGGTTCGGCTTGCCGATTGCTCATGTGCATTATCTCGATCTGGTGACCGACAATCTCGCTACGATCGACGGCGTCTATCGACAGTTTGGCCTGCGCCTCTCGCCCGAGGCCGAGAAATGGATGGTGCGCGCGATCTGGGGTCAGCCGCACGGCGGCTACGCACAGCATTCCTACCGGTTCGAGGACCATGGCTTCGATGTGGCAGCGGAGCGCGCGAAGTTTCGCGATTACATGGTGGAGTTCGGCATTCAGCCCGAGGGCCAGGCGCGCGGCGTAGCATCCGCCAGCATTTTTCAAAATTCGCGTGACGCGTCGCAGAATCCGCGGCATTTTAGTTAGGGGTAGGAAGGGAAGTCTTCTTTTTGTGAACAAAAAGAAGCAAAAAAACTTTATCATTTTAAGATTACGGCGTTTATCCGCGTGATCGTCGCCACTGGCAAATGGGCATGCTCGAGAAGCCACAACACGGTTAATAATAAGACCGCCGGAGCAACGGAAATCGTGCTGGCAGCGTTCCAAATGGCAGTCTGGGACACCGGTTTGCGGGTCCGTCGCGCCAGGATCAGGCCGCGCAATCGGATCCCGACTACCAACATCGCGCCGCCGGTAAATATTAACAGAAAACTCAAGTCGTAGGAGTGAAATAGCGGCCATTCAATCATGCGCTGCTCTGAACAAAAGTTTTTTGCTTCTTTTTTTCAAAAAAGAAGTCTTCCTTCTCTCTAAAAAGCGCCTCCCAAGACCGCCGCGATCCGCGCCAAGCTTTCCTCCCGCCCCAGCGCCGCCAGGGTCGCGTCGATGCCGGGGCTGGTGGTGGTGCCGGTGAGCGCCGCGCGCAGCGGCTGAGCGACCTGACCGAGTTTGCGCCCGCTCGACTCGGCGAAAGCGCGCAGCGTGGCATCGATGCCGGCGAGGGTGAAATCGGTGGTGGCCAGCCCGGGAGCGAGACCGCGCAGCATCGCCTTGGCCTCATCGGTCAGCACCGCGCGAGCCTTGTCATCGAGCGCGATCGGCGAGGGCAGCGCCAGGAACGCGGCCGAATTCGCCAATTCCACCACCGACTTGGCACGCTCTTTCAACCCCGGCATCAAGGTCTTGATGCGCGCCCTGACCTCGTCCGAGAGCAACAAGCCCGGCCGTTCGGCGAGACGGGTGAGGACCTCCTCGGTGAGTCGCGCATCGTCTGCGGCGCGGATGTAGACGCCGTTGAGATGGGTGAGCTTGGCGTAGTCCATCCGGCTGGCGGCGCGGCCGACGCCGTCGATGTCGAACAGACGGATTGCTTCTTCTCGATCGATGATTTCGGCATCGCCATGACCCCACCCCAGCCGCAGCAGGTAGTTGCACAAGGCTTCGGGCAGGATGCCCTGGTTTTGGAATTCCAACACCGATACCGCGCCGTGGCGCTTGGAAAGCTTCGCCCCGTCGGGACCGTGGATCAGCGGAAGATGGGCGAAGCGCGGCGGCGCCCAGTCCATCGCCTCGAAGATCTGGAGCTGGCGGAAGGTGTTGGTGAGGTGATCGTCGCCGCGGATAACGTGGGTGATGCCCATGTCGTGATCGTCCACCACCACCGCGTGCAGATAGGTCGGCGTGCGGTTGGCGCGCAGGATGATCATATCGTCGAGCTCGGCGTTGGCCACCCGCACCGTGCCCTGCACCAGATCCTCGACGATGGTGTCGCCGGTGCGCGGCGCTTTGAGGCGGGTGGTGGGGGCGACACCGGGCGGGGCTTCGGCGGGGTCGCGGTCGCGCCAGCGGCCGTCGTAGCGCGGCGGACGGCCTTCGCGGACCGCCTGCTCGCGCATTTCCCGTAGCTCCTCTTGCGAGCAATAGCAGTGATAGGCGTGGCCGCTGGCCAGCAGCGCGTCAGCGACTTCGACGTGGCGCGCCTCGCGGGTGGACTGATAGACCGGCGCCTGGTCGGGCGAGAGCCCCAGCCAGGCCAGCCCATCCAGAATCACGTTGGTCGCGTCCTCGCTGTTGCGCTCGCGGTCGGTGTCTTCGATCCGCAGCAGATACTCGCCGCCGTGATGGCGGGCGAACAGATAGTTGAACAAAGCGGTGCGGGCGCTGCCGACGTGAAGCAGGCCGGTGGGACTGGGAGCGAAGCGGGTACGAACGGTCATTTGGGGTCTTCGGATCGGGGATGGTGATGAGGGGTTTAGCGCAAACCGCAGCCGGCGTAAGGTGCAGGGGTGGGCGTTATTTTAGCCATGCGACGCATTCAGGGCTGGTTGGGGCAGGCGGCGGCAGCGCAGCAGGGCAGGCTGTTTCTGTGGGTGCCGGTTTGGCTGGCCGCGGGGATCGTGGTCTATTTCGCGCAAAAAATGGAACCGGCGCGGTGGATCGCGGGATCGCTGGTGGGAGTGGGGGTAGCCGGGCTCGCAGTGGGTCTGCGCTGGCCGATCGCTCGGCTGATATTGGTGCCGTTCGCCTGCGCCGCGTTCGGGTTCGCCGCCGGACAGATCGAGACCGCATCCAAGCCGCCACTGATCGACCTGCCACGTCGGGGAGTGACCCTCGAGGGCGACGTGCGAGCGGTCGATCTGCTACCGGATGGCGGCCGGCGGGTTAGCTTGGGCGCCGTCAGCATCGCCGGCGGCGCGCCACTGGCGCGGCTGGTACGGGTTACGATGGAACCGGCGGATCCGGTCACTCCCGACGTCGGCGATCATGTGCGCACCAAGGCGTTGCTGCAAAATCCTGCATGGCCTTCGTGGCCAGGCGGCCGCGATCCACAGTTCGAGGCGTATTTCGGCGATCTCGCCGGCAGCGGGCGGGCGTTGGCGCTGGTGGAGGATCTCGGCGGCGGTAAGGCCGGGCTGGTCGCCCAGTTGCGCGAGACCATCGCGGCACGGGCGGTGGCGGCGCTGCCCGGAAGCGAGGGCGCGATCGCGGCGACGCTGATGGCGGGAGCTACCGCGGCGATCCCGGAAGCCGACCGGCAAGCGTTTGCGGCGGCGGGGCTCGCGCATATTCTGGCGGTGGCGGGGCTGCATATGGCGACGGTGATGGGGGTGGTGTTCGGCACGGTCCGGCTTGGGTTGGTGCTGGTGCCGCGGTGGGGGTTGAGCCTGCCGTGCAAGCAGATCGCGGCGGGGGCCGGGCTGCTCGCGGGGCTGGTCTATCTGCTGCTCACGGGCGACCACGTGCCGACCGAGCGCAGCTTTGCGATGGCGGCGCTGGTGGTGCTGGCGGTGATCGTGGGACGGCGGGTGATTTCGCTGCGGTCGCTGGCGCTGGCGGCCACGGTGATCCTGGTGATCGCGCCGGACGCGCTGGTGGGGGTGAGTTTCCAGATGAGCTTTGCCGCGGTGCTGGCGCTGATCGTGGGCTACCGGGCGATGGAGGGTTGGCTCGCGCGGTTGCGAGGATGGGAGGGGGCGTGGGGGTGGACCGCGCGGCATCTGGTGATGCTGTCGGTGACGAGCTTCCTCGCCGGCACCGCAACCTTGCCGTTTGCAGCGGCCGGGTTCGGGCAAATTCAGATCTATTACGTGCTCGCCAACCTGGTCGCGGTGCCGATTACGGTGGTGGTGGTGATGCCGATGGTGGTGGCGGCGCTGCTGCTGATGCCGTTCGGTGCGAGCGCGCCGGCGTTCTGGGTGATGGGAAAGGGGATCGGCGTGATCCTGTGGATTGCGCGGGTGGTGGCGCGGTTGCCGGCCGCGGTGGTGCCTTGGCCGCCGTCTCCGGTGTGGGGGTTGCTCGCGGTGGGGTTTGGTATGGCGATGCTGGGGCTGATCGCGGGACGCGGGCGCTGGTTGGGATTGCTGCCGCTGGGGGCCGGTTTGGCGGCACCTTTTTGGGTGGCGGCGCCGGACTTTCTGGTGGCTCGGGACGGAAGGGTGGTGGCGTGGCGGGACGCGGGCGCGGTGCAGGTTTGGCAAAGGAGTGGCGCCAGCTACGAATTGGCGGATTGGCGGCTGGTATGGCCGCGCCGGACTTGGCAGCCGATGGCGGATTGCGGGCCAGGCATTTGCCGGCTGGAGGCGAGCCAGGTCGCGCTGGTGAGCCGGGCTGCCGCGGTGGATTGCAGCGTCAGGTTTATTTTATCGGTGGTGCCGCTGCGCGACGCGTGTCCGGGGGTTTTAGCGGTCGATCGTTTCGATCTGTGGCAGAACGGCGCCTACGAAGGCTGGTGGCGGCAGGGCAAGCCGGTGTTGATTTCCGATCGTTCCGCCCGCGGCGCACGGCCGTGGGTGCCGTCGGTGACGCAAACCGCGGTAGCAAGTGAGCCGACGGCCCAAAGTGAATAAAAGTTTTTTGCTTCTTTTCTTCAAAAAAGAAGAACTTCCTTAAGTGTTCTTTTTTGAAAAAAAGAACCAAAAAACTTTTATCACTTGGCGCAAGTGTCGTCTCGGCCGTCCGGTCCAAGAAGGCTGCAATTCAACTAAGTGACAAAAGTTTTTTGCTTCTTTTTTTCAAAAAAGAAGACTTCTTGTCCTTATTTTTATTGATTAAACGACCTAGCTCTGGCTGCGCCGAGCTTCCACGGAAGCCAGCAAAGGCCAGGCGCGCGTTTCGTCGCGCACCCAATATTTACCGACGCCGGCAACATCTAGCACGAGCAGGCGAATGCCGGGCGGGAGGGTCGCGTGGCCGTCGGTCCAGCGCCAGCAGCGGCCGGTGCCGGGGTCGCCCCATTCGGGATCATGCCAGCCGGCGCCGAAGACCGACGTTTGGTCGAGCGGGACGTCGGTGCCGTCGATCTGCAGGCGGCGGACGCAGACGCCCAGGGTGCGCACGTCGGCGCTGCCGCCTTCGGCGGCGGAGGGCATGAAGCTGCGGGATATCAGTCTCAGCTCGGCGGCGGCGGGGGGGAGGATGAAGGCGAAGCGGTCCGGTGCCAGGACGATCGGGTCGATCCGGGTTTCGCCCGAAGTGAGATGGAGGGCGGCGTCGGGGGTCTCGGTAAAGCCGAGGGCGGGGGCGCGCGCCATCAGGGCGGCGCGGGCGCGGTCGACGGTGGGGCCGGCGCTGAGGAAGGGAAGGCAGAAGCCCGCGGCCAAGTGGGGACGCAAATCCGGGTGCAGGTCGATGATCGCGCCATCGTTTTCGAACGCGGCGCGGTTGCCGCAGTCGAGGTAGGTCTCGGCGGGCAGGCCGTCGGCGACGATGATGTCGTGGCGATCGAGCTCGATGTGCCAGTATTGCACGGTCGGGAGCTGGTGCTGGGTGACGGTGACGCCGTTCAGCAGCGAACCGACCGGGATCAGCACCTGTTCCGCGACGATGGCGTGGGCGGGGCTGAGCCAGAGATCGCGCAGCGGCAGATGGTTGCCGAAGGCGCCCGCCGCCACCCGCACCGGCCAGGCGCGGGCGGGCTCGGGGTGGCGGTCGCAGGCGACGGTGCGGCAGCCCAGCCATCTGATCGGCCGGGTCGCGCGCGCGCTGGTGATGACCCGGTCGCCGACCGAGAGATCCTCGACCGCGATCTCGCCGCGGACGGTCAGGATGCGGGTGCCACGGCGGAAACAGGCGATGTCGTAGCCGAGCACGTTCATCTCGTCGAGGTCGGTGGCCGACACCAGGCTCGCCACGCCCAGATCACCGTAGCCGTAGGAGTCACCGTGGACGCGCGGCGCCCAGTCGCCGATGTCGGCACCTTCCGCATCGTCCTTCGGCGTGTCGTACTGCAGAGTGATGGTCTGGCCGTTGTAGGAGAAATAGGAATAGGCGTGGGCGCTGTAGCCCGCGACAAACGGCTCGTCGCGCGCTCCCGCCTCGGCGCCGGGGGCGTCGCCCGGCGATCCATTGGCGGCGGTGTAGCGGAACAGGTCGAGCGGATGGTAGATATCGTCGGCGCCGCCGGTGTCGCTGCGGCCGAGCACCTCGGAAATTTCGTGCTCGAAGGTGCCGATCGCGTCGTACTGGTCGCTGCCGATGTCGGTCCGGTCCCAATTGAAGTCGGAGGTGCTGCTGAGGCCGACCGCACCGACGTAGGCGTCGTCGGAACCGAGTAGGCCCAGCGCGGTGGCTTCGGCGATCGGAACGTTGAAGCTGGCGCCATCGGTCGGGTCGGTGGTGGGCAGCGAGGCGACCGCCGCGATTTGCACCGCCGAGGTGGTGTCGGTCGCCGCCAGCGCGTTATAGACTTCGCTGTAGGTGTCGCCCAACGTCGTGACGGCGTAGCTTTCACCTAAGTTTCCGGCGGTGATGGTCGAGCCCCCAACCTCGCCGTAGCCGAAATCGATCGTGACGGTCATCGGGTTGGTGAATGCGCTCTGGTAGAAATCGACCGCGGTTTGCGCTGCCTGGGTGTATTCGGCGTAGAGCGTGGGGTCGTAGGCGGCATTGCCCTCGGTATCGAGCGCGGTGACGCTGCTGTCGTAGACGATGTTGATGACGAACGGCGACGAAGAGGCGTCGGTCGCGGCGGAGACGGGCGTGGTAGAGCTCGGCGTCGTTGCAACCGGCAATTCCAAGTCGGTGCTGGCGCCCTGCGCGTCCGCCGGGGCCGCGGCATGGTCCGGGAACATGACCTTGGCCTGGGCGCGGGATGCCTTGCTCATGTTCCTATCCTGCGATCCGAATCCGCCAGCGTGAGTGCTGGTTGGTAACGAGTTTGGAACCGGGGGACAAGCGGAGCGGCCCGCGACGGCGAACCTAGGTGAGAGCCCAACCTATGGTCTTTGGCTTCGGGAAGTGTTCTTTTTTGAAAAAAGAACCAAAAAACTTTTGGCAATGGGTTGGAGCGCAAAGTCGACAGACCTGTGTATCCCGATACTAATTGACAAAGTTTTTTTGCTTCTTTTTGTTCACAAAAAGAAGACTCTTTAACCTGACTGTAACGGACTCCAATCGATCCGCTCGAACAAAACTCGCAACTTCGCCCCGCGCAACGGATTGATCTGTTCCACCCACGCGACTCGGCCCGCCAAGTGGTTCCGGAAATCCAACACCGCCGCGCGGTTCTGATCCGCCGGCCCGGTGCGTGCGCAATTGTGCAGGATCGCCTTCAGCGTGTCGAACTCGGCGCGTCCGACATTACAATGCTCGTTGACCACGATGCCGGTCACCCGCTGGCGCGCGTGACGCGGCATGATCCGCGTCTTGGCAAGATTGAGCGAAAACCCCTCTTCGCCGACAATGCTCTCGACCGCCTTTCCGAACCGGCCGAGCCCGCGCGCAAAGTCCGCATCGCCTGAAAACGCAAGGTCATCGGCATATCTGGTGTAATTCGCGGACGCCGCGCGGGCCAGCCCGTGCAGCCTTCGGTCGAGCGTCCACGCCAACAGATTCGCCAGCGCCGGCGAGGTCGGCGCCCCCTGCGGCAAATGCGGCACGGCGAACAGCGCCGCCATCCCCGGTTCGAAACCCACGGTTTCAGTTGGGTGCAGGAACACGGCGGCAGGTGTGGATGTCGTGCACAGTCCCGCGAGCCGGCGCGCCACGGCCCAAGGGTACCCCAGGCTGCGGAAAATCCCGTGAATGCGCGGCCGGCCGATGGACGGGAAAAACTGCGCCAGATCGAAGCTGGCGACCACGAACTCGCCGGCATGGATCTGCGCGCCGCTAAGGCAGGAACGGCCTGCGACAAAGCCGTGCGCGCAGCGATGTACCGGAACGG
>Ga0302310_10002721_pt1 | contig 13989 bp, 13 predicted proteins | sample III_Palsa_N1_2_FD_200451 | JGI IMG/M metagenome (GOLD analysis project Ga0302310, IMG submission 200451) | Peat permafrost microbial communities from Stordalen Mire near Abisko, Sweden - III_Palsa_N1_2 | ecosystem: Environmental > Terrestrial > Soil > Palsa > Peat permafrost | place: Sweden... | reverse complement strand
CAGCGTCCAAATAGCCCGATGTGGCGTCAGGTTCTTGCCGTGCAGCAGCCCGAAGTGTCCCCGCACCTCCTTGTCCTTCCCCATCGCGTAGGTCACGCGCGCGCCGGTGTTCATGCAGGAGAGCGTCGTCCCGATAAGCGCCAGGAAGACCGTGAACGCCTCGCACAACATGAAGATGCGTCCTTTGCCCGGCCCAAACAGCGCATCGCCCACCATCACCATCATGTCGCCGATAGGCGCCGCCGACCCGGCCGCGCTCTGCATCGTATACCCACTATTTAGAAAATAATTCGCAGCAAAATATTCAAAGAAATAAAACAGCACCCCCTGCACCAGCAGCGAAACCAGCACCGCGATAGGCACATCGCGCTTAGCGTTCTTGGCCTCGCCGCCCATCGCAGTCACCGACTCGAAACCGACCAGGATCAGGATCGCCACGGTGGCCTGGATGAACACCCAACTCCAGTGGTGCGGCGCAATCACCGACTTCGCGCTCTGATGCGTCAGGAAGTTGCCGCTCGCGTCCTTCTCCGGATAGCTGATGTGATACGGCACAGGCTTGCCCGTCGCATCGAGCTTCGGCAGCGGGACCCCATTCGCATCGCGGTCGACTGTGTCGGTCGAAACTCCGGCGACTACAGCAGTCGTTGTATGGAACTCGTAGGTGTATGCCTCGCCCGACGTCGCATCGAACTGCCATGCCACCGACCCCGGCGGATGGCTGCTGCGATAGCCCAGCGCCAGTACCGCAAACACCAGCAACGCCGTAATCTGAATCACATTGATGCCCAGGTTGATCGACGTCGAAGCATTGACGCCGCGGTAGGCGATATACGCCACCGCAAATGAGAACACCACCGCCACCGCCATCATGAAAAACATGCCCGGGTTCGACGCGCTCATGAAGTTCGGCCACAGCGTCCCCACCACATACCCACAGAACACGCCCATGACCCCGACCATCACGCCCGGGTAAATCCAGTAATAAAGATGCGACGCCCAGCCCACGATGAACTTCGAGATCCGCGCATACTTCCACGCGCGGTCCTGGTTCAGAAAAGCCTGCTCCGCAAAATAATACGAGCTGCCAGTCCCCGGATAAAGCTTTGCCATCTCCGCATAACAGACGGCGGTGGACAAACAAAGCAGCAAAGCGCCCACGATCCCCATCCACATCGCTGGTGCTGTCTCGCCCTCGGTCGCCTGGAGAAAAAACGTCAGCCACAAAAACGCTCCCGGTGCAATCAACGCCATGGCATTGCTGGTAAGCCCAGTAAGCCCCAGCGTAGGTTTCATTTCGCTTGCAGTTGGTTCTGGCATAAGCATCCGATCAAGTGAGATTTTGCTAAAGCGCCGGTCCGACGGTCATCGATCCGGTTTACTTCCCAGCCCCTGTTGACGTTGCAAAATTGCACACAGCCGAGGCGCAAGCCCTGCCGCTAGCGATATCGATAGACCACTTCCACGGCCACCGGTTGGTTGGAATCCCGGTAACCTGCTTTTGTTACTGAGCTACGAATCGAATAATGCGATTCAAACACAAGACAGGATAAAGATTCCATAAATATCGTGGATTCTTTCTTGGCGCGACTCTTCTACTTCAGCGGCCAACCACAACAATCGTAAAGCTGTCCGGCAAAGCCACCGGCCGCGGATGCGGGGTCTGTGCTGTTGGCTCTGGCGGAGGGGCAAACTTCGCCGTAGCCAGGTAAATCCTGTCGCTCCCCGAGTCATACGCCATCGTCCGCGCGCCCTTCTCCGTCGCAAGGTCCTCGATCTCCTTGAAATCATGCGCCGTATCGATCACCGTCAACGTACCCTCGCCATTGGAGCTGAACGCCAGTTGATACTTATCGCTGAACCCCGCCGCATCCGGCCCATCGCCAATCCCCGGCGACGCAATCTGCTTCCCGCTATCGGCATCCACAACGGCCATCTTCTTCCCGTCGCACACCGCAAACAACCGCCTGTGCTTCTTATCCATCGCTAACCCGCTGGGCGACTCGCAATCCGTCAGCTTCCATCTGCCTGTAATCTCCCGGGCCTTCGCATCGAACCGCACAATCTCATTCTCGCTCTCGATATTGTCGTACACCGATCCCTTACCGTCGGCCACTGGAAACTCCGGCTTGCCCGGCACGGCCACCGTCGCAACCACCGTGTTGCTCGCCGCATCGATCACCGTGACATTCTTGCTCCGCCCATTGAACGCCCACACTGTATTCGTCGCCGGATCGAACACAATCCCATCCGGATTCGTCCCCGCGGGAATCGTCGTCACCGTCTTAAAGTTGCTCCGGTCGAAGACCAGCACCTGGTTGCTCCCGCCGTCGCTGATATACCCATACTTCCCGATCGCATCCAGCGCAATCCCGTGCGTCCCCTTCATCCCGGTGATGGCGGCAACGGACTTGCCGGTATTGGTATCCAACACCTCCACCCGTGGCCCATGCGTCACATACAACAGGTGCGCCGCCGGATCGGCCAGCAGATAGTCCCACCCACCCGTTCCACCGATCTTCCAATGATCCACGATCTTGTAAGGCGTCTGCCCATGAACTGGAACAGCAACGCACACCAGCGCAAACATCGCCACCACGAAACCACAACAGGAACGGAATAGAGGCACAGACTTCTCCTTAAGGCCGAAAATCACAGCACGCCAGCCTTCCGCTTCATCTTACTGCCGGATAGGTGCGATTCCTCGCCTCTTCGCATACCATGAGGATGAAGATTTATTCATTCCGCTCACTGCCTGACCATGGACAAAGCTCTGCGCGCGCAAACTCCACCAAGACTATAAATATGCCTCCTCTAGAATTCACCGCGCCCGCCCGCGTCAATCTCATCGGCGAGCACACCGACTACACCGGCGGACTCGTCCTCCCCATGGCGATTCCCTTCTTCACCATCGCCTCCATCTCCCCCAACCCCGGCGCGCGTTACAGCTTCCACAGCGATCTCTTCCCCCAGGTCCGCGACATCTCCCTTGACGACCGCTCCGAAGCCACCGGCAACTGGTCCGACTACCCCGTCGGCGTTCTCCGCCAACTCCAGTTGCTCGGCATCGAACCCCCGCCCTTCACTCTTAATCTCCGCGGCAACGTTCCCTTCGGCGCCGGACTTAGCTCCTCAGCCTCGGTTGAAGTCGCAGCCGCAATGGCGCTCCTCGCGCACACCAACGCCACGCTCTCCATCGAAGAGATCGCCCTGCTCTGCCAACGTGCGGAAAATCAGTACGTCCACTCCCCCTGCGGCATCATGGACCAGTTCGTCATCACCGCCGCCCACGCAGGCCACGCCCTTCTGCTCGATACCCGCTCCTTCACCTACGAACATCTCCCCATGAACCACGGCGCGCTCGCCGAAACCTGTATCGTAGTCTGCAACTCCATGGTCAAACACTCCATCGTCGGCGGCGACTACGGTCTTCGCCGTCGCGAACTCGAAGCCGGCCAGGCCGTCCTCCTCCAGCGCTTCCCACCCCTCCGCGACCTCGGCGACGCTTCCCTCCTCGATCTGCAACAGTGCGAATCCCTTATGTCTCCCGAGTCCTTCCGCCGCTGCCGCCACATCATCTCCGAAAACGCCCGCGTCCGCACAGCCAAACGAGCCATGCTCTCCGGCAACGCCATCCTGCTAGGCGATCTCATGACCAAAGCCCACGCCAGTGAGCGCGACGACTTCGAATGCAGTTGCGCAGAGGTCGACTTCCTCGTAGCCAACGCCATCACCCTCCCCGGCTGCTTCGGCGCCAGACTCACCGGCGGAGGCTTCGGCGGATGCACCGTCAACCTCGTTGCCAGCAAGTACGCCGACCCCTTCGTCATCGCCCTCAAATCAGCCTACCGCCGCCACTTCAACATCTCCGCCGACGCCTACATCTGCGAACCCGTCGAAGGCGCCTACGCCCGCAACCAAATAACCACCCTATGATTGATCTTCTCTTCCTCGAATCCCCGCACCGCCGCTGGAACCCGCTCAAGCGCGAGTGGGTCCTCGTCTCACCTCACCGCACCCAGCGCCCCTGGCAAGGCCAGACTGAAGAAACATCCGCGCCCCCGTCGCTGGCCTACGATCCAGCCTGCTATCTCTGCCCCGGCAACACCCGCGCCGGCGGCCATCAAACGCCGGACTACACCGGCACCTACGTCTTCGAGAACGACTACGCCGCCCTCAAACCTGATGCTCCCGCAGCCACCATGGACCTCGGCCACGCCGGCCTTCTCCGCGCCGAAACCGAGCGAGGCCTCTGCCGCGTCCTCTGCTTCGACCCGCGCCATGACCTCACTCTCGCTACCATGCCACTCCCGGCGATCCGAAGGGTGGTAGACATGTGGGACGAGCAAGCCGCCGAGCTTGGCGCACGTCCCGAGATCGGCTACGTGCAGATCTTCGAAAACCGCGGCGCGATGATGGGCGCCAGCAACCCCCACCCCCACGGCCAAATCTGGGCCACGCAACACATCCCCAACGAACCCGCCCTCGAACTCGCCGCCCAACTCGCCTACTTCGAGCAGCATCGCGTCTCCCTGCTCTCCGCCTATCTCGAACTCGAACTCCAGCAAAAGCAACGCATCGTCGCCGAGAACGAAACCTGGGTTGTCCTCGTGCCTTTCTGGGCCGTCTGGCCCTTCGAAACCCTCGTCCTTCCCAAACGCACAGTCGCCTCCCTGAGCGACCTTACCCACCCCGAACGCGACGGCCTCGCGGCCATCCTCCAGCGACTCACCAGCGGCTACAACCGCGTCTTCAACACCCCATTCCCCTACTCCATGGGTCTCCACTCCGCTCCCTGCGACAACGAACCGCACCCCGAGTGGCATCTCCACGCGCACTTCTACCCGCCACTCCTCCGCTCTGCAACCATCCGCAAGTTCATGGTCGGCTTCGAGCTCCTCGGCTCCCCCCAACGAGACATCACCCCAGAATCCGCCGCCACAACGCTCCGTCAATCCATACTTACAACTTAGAACTTACAACTCTCCACCACCCTTCGGAGTCCCCATGAATCTCTTAGTCACCGGCGGCGCAGGCTACATCGGCGGCACCGTCGCCACCATCCTCATGCAGGCCGGCCATCGCGTCACCGTCCTCGACAACCTCTGCCACAGCCGGCGCGATGAACTCCCCGCAGGCGCAGACTTCGTCGAAGCCGACATCGCCGACCGCCCCCGCGTCGAAGCCCTTCTTCGCAAACTCAAGCCCGACGGCGTCCTCCACTTCGCCGCGCTCATCGAAGCCGGCGACTCCATGAAGTTCCCTGAGATATATTTTCGCAATAACACCGCCTCCACGCTCTCGCTGCTCGAAGCCATGCACGCCACCGGCACAAACAACCTCGTCTTCTCTTCGACCGCAGCCGTCTATGGCGAGCCCACATCCGTGCCCATCGAAGAGACCGCCGCGCTCGCGCCCACCAACGCCTACGGAGAGTCCAAGCTCCTCGTCGAGTACATACTCAACTGGTTCCATCGCATCCACGGACTGCGCTACGCCTCGCTGCGCTACTTCAACGTCGCCGGCTCGCTCCCACATCGCGGCGAAGCCCATGAGCCCGAGACCCACATCATCCCGCTCATCCTCGACGTCGCCCTCGGCCGTCGCGACAAAATCTTCATCTACGGTGACGACTACCCTACCCCCGATGGCACCTGCATCCGCGATTACATCCACGTCCACGACCTCGCCGACGCCCACATCCTCGCGCTACAGGCTCTAAGCACGCGCGACCGCATGATCCTCAACCTGGGCAACGGCTCCGGCTTCTCCGTCAAAGAGGTCATCGAATCCGCCCGCCGCGTCACCGGCCACACTATCCCGGTTGAGATCAAGCCCCGCCGCGCCGGGGACCCCGCGCGCCTCGTCGCCAGCTCCGCCAAAGCCCAGGCAGAGCTCGGCTGGCGCCCGCAAATTCAAGAGATCGATAGCATCCTCGCCAGCGCCTGGCTGTGGCACCAACAACGCTACGCCTAACCCCGCGGATACGTCGTATCGTGTGCCCCTGCACCGAAATCGTCCCAAGCCGGCTTACCAGGCAGTTCATGAGACCGTACATGGAAGCCTCCCGAAGACACTGCCTTCCGCTCCCCGCGATGCTTCAGCATCATCCGGCTCCGGCATCCAGTGCACTCCCACGGAAAGTACCCCAACCGCAGGTACACCTCGTCCTCAAGAAAACCCTCTCGCGTCAGTCTTCTGAGTTCGCTCGCCCCACACTTTGAACACTGCATTTCGACCCTCGTTTTAATCCCGGCTACTGTACGCGAAATTATCGCGGTTGGGAATCACCCGTCTGTGCAATTCGATACACTCGCCATAACCAAAGGATCTACCCGGGCACCTCCCCCAGCAACGTACTAGCGTCTAATATGGGTCAAAGTGTCGAAGGAGCTTCTGCTTGCAACGCTACCTGTTCATCGCCATCGGAGGCGCACTGGGCTCCATGCTGCGCTACTTCATGGGCGCCACGGCGGCCGGACGCTTCGGCCCCCGCTTCCCCATCGGCACCCTCATCGTCAACATCTGCGCCTGTTTTCTCATCGGCCTCTCCATCGAATACCTTAACCGTCACGCCGGCCTCAATCCCGCCTGGCGTTACCTCATCCCCGTCGGCTTCATCGGAGGCTTCTCCACGTTCTCCACCTTCGAGTGGGAGGTCTGGACCAGCGTCACCAACGGCGCCTTCTGGGTCGCACTCACCTACGTCGCCGTCAGTATCGTCGCCGGATTCATAGCCGTCGCCCTCGGCGCCGCAACCTCCAGGGCCATCTCCTAACCCGTATCGCAGAGGCTCCCATGTTGGCAACAGGCAAAGCACTTAAGGTCTCCATCTACGTAACTGACGGCGCAACCCACCACGGACAGCCCGTGCATACCGTCATCCTCGACCTCCTCTTCAAGAGCGGCGTCTCCGGCGCCACCGCTCTCAAGGGCTTCGCCGGCTTCGGCTCCGACCACCATCTCCACACCGCCGCGTCCATCTTTCTGGCCGACAGCCTTCCCCTCAAGATCGAGTTCATCGAAACCCCCGCAAAGGTAGACGAGCTGATGCCAAAGCTCATCGAACTCGCCGGCACGGGCATGATCGAGACCCAGGAAACGACCGTCGTCAAAGCCGCCGGTAGCAATTGATGTTGATGACCTCGCCGCGCATCGCCTCTCTCCAACCCTCCATCACCCTCACCCTCCACGCCCTCGGCCGCCTCGACTGCCTCTGCGCCCACACCCGCTACTGCCTCGAAGTCCTCCCCGAACTCGCCGCCCGAAACCTTCCCGTCATTCAAGACTCCTGGACCGCTGACACCACCCAGATCCGCGCCAGCGAGCCAACGCTCGTCATCGCCTCCGTCCCCTACCGCATGGAGCCCCTCGCCGCCATCCTCAAAACCTCCATCCCGGTCCTCGCCCTCGCCCCTCACGATCTAGCCAGCGTCCTCGCAGACATCAGCCTTTTGGCAACCCTCACCCACGCCTCCGCTGAGGGCGAAGTCCTCATCAATCGCTTCAACGCCACTCTCGACCACACCCGCTCCCAGTCCGCCAACCTGAAGCGCCCCAGCGTCTACTGCGAAGAGTGGGGCAAGCCGCTGATCCACTCACAAACCTGGGTCGCCGAGCTGGTTGCCGCTGCCGGCGGAGACTTCCTCGGCACTCCCGGCGCCCACACCACAGCCGAGACCATCGCAGCTGCTGCTCCCGACATCCTCATCTTCGCCTGGTGCGGCGCAGGTGATCGAGTCCCCTTGGCCAAAATCATCGCCCAGCGCGGCTGGCAAGACCTCCCCGCCGTCCGCAAACGCCGCGTCTTCTGCGTCCCCGACGAATACCTCAACACTCCCGCCCACACCCTCCTCGACGGCCTCGCCTGCCTCGCCGCCTGCATCCATCCGTCCCGCTTCCAAACCCCTCCGCGCCTCGTCCAATTAGCGTAGCCCAAATAAAAGTTAGCCGGCCCTTGCAAGACCGTGACACCTCGACGTTCCTCCTATAGCGCCCACAACTATTTGGGCCACATACGGGTTATGGACATAAAATCGAAAACAACCAGGGCCCGATCCATCCCTTTCCTGCCGTTCGTCATTCAGGAGTTCTCATGTTCTCGTCCCGCCTCGTCAAATCAAGTTTCTTCGCTGTCTTGGTTCTACTCTTCGCGGTCGGTCTATCCGCCCAGACTCCGGTCCATAAGACCACCCCAGCCCCCGTCCATAAAAAGACGGCGCCGCCGAAGAAGAAGGTGCAGCATCACGTGCAGCACCACAAGAAGGTGATGAAGAACGGAAACTCCGTCGAACGCCGCTCCAACGGCCATATCAGCGACGTCCACGACGAAGCCCGCCACATGGACGTCCACCATGGTCTCAACGGAGACCGCCGTGTCTCGGTCATGCGTGCCGACCACTCCCGCGTCGTCTCAGAGCGCGGTCGCGGCGGCTATATCGAACGCCCCTACGCCTTCCATGGCCATGACTTCTACCGCCGCAGCTACTACTATCACGGCCACCTCTACAACCGCTTCTACCGCGGCTTCTACTTCCACGGCATTGAACTCCATGTCTATGCGCCCTATCGCTACTACCCCATCGGCTTCTACGGATGGGTCTATCACCCCTGGCACGTCCACGTCTTCTATGCCTGGGGCTGGGGAGGCGCTCCATGGTACGACTACTATGGCCATTACTTCGCCCCCTACCCGGAGTACTCCAGTGCCTCCGCCTGGCTCGCCGACTACATGATCTCCACCAATCTCCAGGCCGACTATGCCGCGCGCCAGGAAGCAGGCATGCTGGAGGCCGGCCCTCCACCCGAGCTCGCATCCGATACTCCCCCCGCGCTCACTCCCGAGGTCAAAGATCTCATCGCCCAGGAGGTCCAGTACGACATCGAAGTAGAGAACGGCGAAGCCGCCCTCGATGCCGCAGATAAAGAAGTCGACGCCGGCTCCAGCGGCATCGCCAGGATCCTCGCCGACGGCCAATCCCACATCTTTGTTGTAGGCAGCCCACTGGACGTGGAAGACGAAGCCTCGCAAGAGGACTGCCCCCTCAGCGACGGCGACGTACTCCAAACCACAGACCCTCCCGGCCCCGAAGACAAGACCGCCTCGCTCATCGTGCTCGCCAGCAAAGGCAGCAAGGAATGCGCCAAGGCAGCCACGGTGACGGTCGATCTCGACGATCTTCAGGAGATGCAGAACCACATGCGCGAGACCATCGACCAGGGCATGGATGAGCTCCAGCAGAAGCAGGGCAAGGATGGAATTCCGGCTCTCCCGCCGGCCGCAGCCGCACCGCCAACGACGACCGCCTACGCAAAGCTAGCGCCTCCGCCCGACCCTGACGCCGCCACCGTGATCGACCAGCAGCAAAAAAATGCCGACCAGTCCGAAAAAGAGATCACAGCCCAGGAAGCGCAGGAAGATCCGGCAGTTCCCGCACCTCCGCCCGACGCCGGCCAGCAACCGCCGGCCCCCATCGTTCGCACCCCGCCGCAATAGCGACGGTCTTCCTCCACGCCCGCCAGATGCTATTGGTTTGCAGTGGGCTTCGGCGCCGTGTTCGGAGTAGCCGGCAGCGTATAGATCACCTCACCTGCGCGCGTGTAATGCAACTCTTCGCGCGCCTGGTGCTCAATTGCCCCGGGATCGTTCTGCAGCCGGCCCACATGGCCCTGCAAACGCTCGTTCTCACTCTCTAGCAACTGCATCTGCCGCTGCAGCGCCTTAGCCTCCTGGCGTTTATGCTCGAAGGCCGTCAGCCCGTTGTGTCCAAACACCACGCCATAGCCCATCGCCAGCGCCAGCGCACCCACGGCTCCCGTCGCGGCCTTGCGCCGCCAGCCATAGACCCGCTCCGTTACCTGATTGGCAATCGCCGGCAGCCTGGGAACCGCCGTCCCTGAAATTTTTACTGCTTTCTCTGCCGTAGCCATAAGGGACCCTTTTACCACCGCTCGCAACAGACTCTAGCAAACGGCTTTATCCCTTTCAGTATCGCCCACGATGTCGCCCGCCCGTCCCAACAAAACAGCAGGGGGAATCAAACTCGGTATAAAATTTTACGACCTTCACAATCCGCGCAATCGGGTCGCGAAGCTCATCCTGCCATCTTTCATCAGTTCGGCCTCTTCTTTACCTGTCTTGAAATACACAGCTCTTCGGGCCCGGCAAGCTTTGCTATTCTTACCAAGGCTCATGCGAATACTCTTGACCATCTCGATCTTCGCCCTGGCCGCACTCCTGTGGGCCGCGGTTTCGATCATCCAGCACATCCGCCACTCTCGCCGCCGCCGCCGCATCCTGCGCGTCAGGCAGGCCACGCCGGTCGCGAGCGTGCTTGGGCTCTCCGGACTTTCCCTGCCGCCCCTTGCCCGCCCACACTCGGCGACCAGTGCTGTTGATCCCGACTTTGCCGCCTTCTCCTTCGCCGCCCTTGCGCCCCGTCCAACTCCCGCGCCTCTCTATCGCTCCCCGGCTGCTCAAATCAACTTTGTGGACAGAGCCGCACCGCCACCGCCCAGCCCAGCCCCAGCCCGTTTGCAGCCGCCGGTTGAAATGCCATTGCCCGTTCTTCCTCCTCCCTCAAACCTTCATCCTTCGACCGTGAACATGACGGGATTAAATTCTTCGCCTCAGGTAGTTGCACAAACAGCACCGCAATCGCCCGTACAAAGACTCGTCGCCATCCTCGACGCAGCACACGCCATAGACGTTGCGCCAGCCTCCGCGCCCCAATTCCAGCACGTCCAACAAGTGCACGACGCTCCGCCATCCTCAGAAGTCTTCACAGAACTCGTGCCTGCCAGCCCGATGGAAGCCCCGGTAGCCGAGCCCGCAACACCCGTCGCATCCTTGCCCCTACAGCCTGCGCCGCCACTTCTCAACCCCGCCATACTTAACTCCCCGCTGCTCGCATCGGATCGCCGTCCACCCACCAGGGCCCTTCCCCTACACACCGATCCGCTAGACCAAATCACACAAGCCACAGCCTCTCTCGACCCCGCCAACCAGCCCGACACACAGCTCCGCCGGCCAGTCCGTTCCGTCCATCCTGCTCATCCGGCCGCTCCGTTCATCCCCACCCGGAGGCCGGACTGGGCTTACTTCAACAAGGACATGGGTGACCTCTCCGATCCCGTGCCTAGCCGAATCCGTGATCGCGCCCGCTCCCGCTGATACTACCTGCATCCTACGAAGGACCCGCCACACCATGCCCAACGCCCTCTCCCAACCCGTCTCGTCGCACTCCCTCTCCGGTTTCGCTGCCACGTTGCCCGGCAAGCTCGCGCTCGGTCTTGCCGCCACGGCCGTTATCGCCGCCGCGGCGCATATTGCGATTCCACTCTGGTTCACCCCAGTCCCCTTCATCATGACGCCCCTCGCCGTCCTCGGCGCCGGCTTGGCCCTCGGCCCTGCAGCCGGCTTCTTCACCCTGCTCGCCTACCTCGCCGAAGGTGCACTCGGCCTCCCTGTTTTCAGTCCCACCGGCCCCGGAGGTATCGCTCAGCTCCTCGGCCCTACCGGCGGCTTCCTCATGGCCTACCCCTTCGTCGCGACCATCGCCGGGGGGCTAACCCGGGCCTTCCCTGCGCGCACGCCACGCTTCCTCGCCGCAGCCATCGGCTGCACTGCGGCAGTTGCGCTGCTCTTCGTCTGCGGCGCCACTTGGCTAAGTCACATCGCCCATCTTTCTCTCCACCAAACCTGGATCGCCGCCATCGCGCCGTTCCTACCCGGCGAAGCCGTCAAGGTCCTCGCCGCATCCGGCATCTATAGCGCCCTCGTCCGCGCCAAACGCGCCTAGTTTTCTTACGCAGCATCAAGCTGCGTCCCACGCCCACCCTCAACAGAAGGACAGCATGACCTCCGCATCAACCGCAGTTCGCGACATCAGCATCGCCCACAGCCCCGACTCCGACGACGCCTTCATGTTCTACGGCCTCGCCACCAACAAGGTGCGCGTCCCAGGCTACCGCTTCAATCACACCCTCACCGACATCGAGACCCTCAATCACAAGGCCATCGACGAGCAGTTCTACGACGTCACCGCCATCAGCTTCCACGCCTACCCCTACCTCCAGGACAACTACACTCTGATGGCCTGCGGCGGCTCCGTCGGCGAAGACTACGGCCCCATGATCGTCGCCGCCAAAAACTACACCCTCGACGAAGTCAAGAAGCTCACCATCGCCGTTCCCGGCACCCTCACCACGGCCTATCTCACTCTCAAACTGTTCGCGCCCGAGATCCAAACCGTCACCCTCCCCTTCGACCAGATCATCCCCGCCGTCGTCGCCGGCAAGTTCGACGCCGGCCTCATCATCCACGAAGGCCAGCTCACCTACGGCCGCGACGGCCTCTCCAAAATCCTCGACCTCGGCGTTTGGTGGCGCGAACAAACCGGCCTTCCCTTGCCACTCGGCGGCAACGCCATCCGCCGAGCATTAGGCCCTGAAGTCCAGCGCATCACCACCCAGGCCCTCCGCGACAGCATCCAGTACTCACTCGACAACCGCGAAGCCGGCCTCGACTACGCCATGCAATTCGCCCGCGACCTAGACACCTCCCTCGCCAACCGCTTCGTCGGCATGTACGTCAACGAGCGCACCCTCAACTACGGCGAAGATGGCCGCGAAGCCATCTGCAAACTCCTCGCCATGGGCTACGACCGCGGCATCATCCCCCACAAAGCCAAAGTAGACTTCGTCGACTAAGTCTTCTACGGCTTCGGGTGCCCCCGATCTCTCACACTTGGAGATCGGGGCTTCCACCGCCCTCCAAGGCTCACTTAAGAGAGGAATCCGGTATGATCCCCAACCCCACTCCTCGCCGCATCTTCCTCAAGCAATCCGCTGCAGCCGCGCTCGCAACCCTCGCCACCTCTCATCTCACCGCCCAGACACCCAACTCCCGCCCCCTCTTCGACGGCCTCACCCTCAAAGGCTGGACTCCAAAACCCCGCGGCAACAAATCCACCAGCCTCGGCTCCTGGAAGGTCGTCGACGGCGTCCTCATAGGCGGCCAGTATCCCGTTGGCGCAGGCTGTTACCTCGTCTCCGACGAAGCCTTCACCAACTTCGAGCTCCAGCTCGACGCCCGCCCCGACTGGCCCGCCGACACCGGCATCTACCTCCGCGCCGCCGCCGACGGCCACGCCGGCATCCAGGTCAACCTCGACTACCGCCCCCACGGCTCCATCGGCGGCTACTTCGGCAACGGCCTCGGCTCTTTCCACGCCTACTCCTACGGCTTCACCGCCGATAAACATCCCGACGGCTCCATCGCCCGCCTCATCCCCGGCCCACCCTCACAGCCCAACGACACCGGCCACCTCGTCACCCCAGACTTCATGGCCCCCGCCGAAACTCTCCTCAAAGTCTGGAAGCTCAACGACTGGAACACACTCCGCATGCGTTCCATCGGCGACGTCCCCACCATCACCACTTGGATCAACAACGTCCGCATCTCCGAACTCAACACCGCCAAACTCGTAGCCGACGGCTGGTCCACCGACAACTTCCTCAAAACCTGCGGCCACGCCGGCCACATCGGCCTCGAAGTCCACAACAACGCCCCCGGCGACTGGCTGGGCAACGACCGCTGGGCACCCGGCGCCGTCTGCCGCTGGCGCAACATCACCATCAAAACCCTCTAGATACCCACAGCCTGTAACTCACCCTGCTGTGATAAACTAACCTTCGTGCGTTGCTCAATCACGCATATCCCTTGAGCGAACTTCAACCGTTCACTCCCACTCTCCCCGAGTGGCCCCAAGGCATGGACGCGTAGCTCAGCTGGTAGAGCATTCGACTCTTAATCGACTGGTCGTAGGTTCGATCCCTACCGCGTCCACCATTCTCTCTCCCGCACAAATCACCGCTTCCCAAACTTCGCCACCAGCTTACTCAAATCGTCACTTACCCTCGGCACCTCAAACGAGTGCATCCGGCCTTCGTTATACCAGTCCTGGAACGGCGGCGCCGTCGAACGCA
>Ga0302310_10002712_pt1 | contig 14008 bp, 13 predicted proteins | sample III_Palsa_N1_2_FD_200451 | JGI IMG/M metagenome (GOLD analysis project Ga0302310, IMG submission 200451) | Peat permafrost microbial communities from Stordalen Mire near Abisko, Sweden - III_Palsa_N1_2 | ecosystem: Environmental > Terrestrial > Soil > Palsa > Peat permafrost | place: Sweden... | reverse complement strand
CCCGGAACCCACGTCGAGATTCTCCGCCGGGCTCCCGCAGGCGATCCCCGCGTCTACCGCATTGATGGCGTTGAAGTTGGGCTCCGCAACGAAACCGCAAAACACATCTTCCTGAAGCTGACGAAAAAGGAAGCCGCATGAGCTGCCACGCGCCGACCCCAGATCTGACCGAAGAACTCGCCGCCGTGCCTCCCATCGTTCCGGGCGGAAAGGTCCGTTTCCGCACGGTCGCTCTCATCGGCCCGCCCAACTGCGGCAAGTCCACCCTCTTCAACCGCCTCACTGGCATGCGTCAGAAGGTCGCCAACTACCCCGGCGTCACCGTCGAGCACCACTCCGGCAAGATGAAGTCCATCGGCCGCAGCGACCTGACGCTCATCGACCTGCCCGGCATCTACTCCCTCGCCACCTACTCCGAAGACGCCCGCGTTGCCGTCGAAGTCCTCACCGGCAAGATGCCCGGCGTGCCCGTCCCCGACTGCGTCCTCCTCGTCCTTGACTCCACGCACATGAATCGCCAGCTCATGCTCGCCGCGCCGGTCTTCTCCATCGGCCTGCCCACGCTGGTGCTGCTCAACATGTCCGACCAGCTCGAAGCCCGCGGCGGCAAGATCGACACCCTCGCCCTCGCCAAAGAGCTCGGCCACCCCGTCGCCCTCATCAGCGCCGCGCAGGGCAAGGGCCTCGACGTCATCCCAGACTTCCTCCTCCGCGCCGGCAGCAAGCCCGACGACGGCACCCGCCCCGTCCAGCTACCCATCCTGCAAAGCGCCGCCTCCTGCCGCAGCTGGGCCACACAGGTCACCGGCCGCACCAAATACCAAGCCCCGCAAGCCGCCCTCTGGACGCGCCGCCTCGACTCCGTCCTTCTCCACCGCGTCATGGGCCCACTGATCTTCCTCGCCGTAGTCTTCGCCGTCTTCCAGGTCGTCTTCACCATCGGCCAGCCACTCTCCGACGGCATGGGCACGCTCCTCACCAACCTCGGCGCAAAGGCCGCGCTAGCACTCCCCGACAACTGGATCCGCGCGCTCCTCCGCGACGGCCTCTGGAACGGCGTGCAGTCCGTGCTCGTCTTCCTGCCGCAGATCCTGCTGCTCTTCCTCTTCATCGGCATCCTGGAAGACTCCGGCTACCTCGCCCGCGCCGCTCTCATCGCCGACCGCGTCATGCGCGCCATCGGCCTCAACGGCAAGGCCTTCATCCCACTGCTCTCGGCTTACGCCTGCGCGGTCCCGGCGATCATGGCCACCCGCACCATCGAAAACAAGCGCGAGCGCCTCGCCACCATCATGGTCGCCCCGTTCATGACCTGCTCGGCCCGCCTGCCCATCTACACGCTCATCATCGCGGCCTTCATCCCCAACCAGAAATTCCTCGGCGGCGTCATCGGCCTCCGCGCCATGGTCATGCTCAGCCTCTACGCGCTGGGCTTCCTGGCCGCGCTGGTCACCGCCAAGCTGCTGAACTCCTCGGTGATGAAGGCCTCCGCCGCCCCATTCATCCTGGAGCTACCCCAGTACCGCTGGCCCACCGTGCAATCCCTCACGCTCCGCCTCTATGACCGCGGCAAGCTCTTCCTCAAAAAGGCCGGCACCATCATCCTCGCCTGCACCTTCACCGTCTGGGTGCTCAGCGTGCTTCCGCTCCACAGCGCCAGCGGCATTAGAGCAACAGCACAGTTCTCCGACATCACCCACAGCATCATCGGCCACATCGGCCACTGGATCGAGCCCGTCATCCGTCCGCTCGGCTTCAACTGGAAGATCGGCATCGGACTCCTAAGCTCCATCGTCGCCCGCGAGGTCATCGTAGGCACGCTGGGCACGCTCTACGGCATGGACCCTGCCACCCACGCCGCCAGCCTCCAAGGGGCGCTACGCCACGACATGACCATCGGCGGCGCCATCGCCCTTGTAGTCTTCTTCGCCTTCGCGATGCAATGCACCTCAACGCTGGCCATCGTCCGCCGCGAAACCAATAGCTGGAAGTACCCAGCCATCCAGTTCACGTACATGACGATCGTCGCCTACGTCGCTGCACTGATCACCAACCAGGTCATCACCCACCTGTTTTAGCCTTTGACCGGCCCACTCTCAGAACTGCCAATCCTCACTCCCTTGAACGCCAGCCACGACGCAACTGCCAGCTCCACCACAAGGTCAGGCACAACTACGGGAGCTTCCAACCGGCGGGCGAACTGCGGAACAATCAACCACCCAAAGTCGAAGCCCAGCAGCAGAATCGCTACCACCAGATACGCTCCCGATAGAATGCGTGGTATATACCGTGATTGCAGCAGCAGATAACTGTGCACGCCCGCTCCTAGGCTGAAAAACAGCAATCCCATCCGCGATGCATTGCTGTGAACGTTCAGCAGGATGTTCATCAGCGCCGCCAACTGATCCGAAGAGAAGACGCTCAACCCGGAAGCTCCACTCACCGTATGCAGGGCCGTCAGGATCGCCGCAACTCCAGCCGCCAGCACAATCGCATTCGCCACACGCCAGAATGCCCCCAGCAGAGCGAGCGTCTCATTGACTGGCTTCAGCAGCGCATACAGAGCCAGAGCCAGAACGATATCGCAGTTGAACATCACAATCTCGCACACAATCCCAACCCGATACGCCCGCTCATGCGCCAGCAGATTGCGGGCCGTCGCCACTGCATCGCCGACAACCTCCAGGTTTCGCTGAAACACAAACATCCCGCAAAGTCCGCTGGCGATCAGCAGCAACAAAGTAAAGCCTGCGATTCTTCCCGCAAGTCGCTGGGATGCTTCAGGGCTGCGAATCGGCATCTTCGCTCCATTTGTTGAAGTCGATTTGTCCGCGAAGATACCCGCGAACGCGCTGCCACAGTGTACGCGCGACACTCCAACCAAGTTCCCTTAGAAGCCCGCGAGCAGCCGGTGATTACGGCTGGCCCATTCCGCCACCCGCGCCATAGATATTCCCCGTCGTATAACTGGCATCATTCGCCGCAAGCTGCACGAAGATCGACGCCAACTCCGCCGGCTGCCCTGCGCGCTTCAACGGATAATCCGCGCCAAAGTTTTTGAAGTGCTCCACCGTCGCCCCACCCGAAACCTGCAGCGGCGTATAGATCGGTCCCGGCGCCATGCCGTTCACACGAATCCCTTGCGGGCCCAGCATCTTCGCCAGCGACTTCACGAAGTTCATCGTCGCCGCCTTGGTCTGCGCATACGCAAATAGCTCAGGGAGTGGATCGTAAGCCTGCTCCGAAGTCGTCGCAATGATCGCCGACCCCGGCTGCATATGCGGCACCGCTGCGCGAATGATGTAAAAAGGCGCGTAGATATTCGTCTTGATGATCGAGTCGAATATCTCATTCGTAATGTCTGTGATCATCTGGCTCTGCGTTTGCCGCGCAGCGTTAGACACCAGGATGTCCAGCCCTCCAAGTCCTTCCACAGCCTTTGCCAACAGTTCAATGCAGAACTTCTCATTCCTCAGATCACCCGGAATCTTGATGCATTTGCGACCTTCCGCGTGAATCAGTTGTTCCACTTCCTTCGCATCCGGCTCCTCCGTTGGGTAGTACACAATCGCCACATCCGCGCCCTCGCGCGCATACGCAATCGCCGTCGCACGCCCCATGCCGGAATCGCCGCCCGTAATCAGCGCCTTGCGCCCCATCAGTCGCCCCGAGCCCTTATAGCTCGTCTCCCCATGGTCCGGCGGAGGCATCATCTTGCTCGCCAGCCCCGGCCATGGCTGCTGCGTCGTGTCATAAGGAGGCTTCGGATACTTTGTCGTAGGATCCACAAACGGCGCCGACGTATTCGCCTTTTCCCCATTAGCTGTCTGCGCCTTCGCACCCGCAGCCCCACCCACCGCAACTCCTGCAATCCCCGCACCCAGCTTCGCCATCGCATCACGGCGAGACACCTTCGCATCCATGCTCATCGAAATTCTCCATTCGCAAATCGCGTACAACAGGAGGACCTCGAGCGCCTGGCTGTCAGCTCATTGGGATTGCACTTGCGCCACACAGGTTGCTTATCCAGCAATATCCCATTCGCCTAAAGGCCACTGTGTTCAACCAACATCTACTGCTCACCCCAGCTCAGCTTCGACCGCAGCACACTAAACAGTCCATTCCGATGCAGCCGCAGCAAATTCACCCGCAGCTCCGATCTCCGGCAGTGGATGCTATCACCCAGCAACAACTCCACCGCCTCCTGCCCGTCCACCGTCAGATAAGTCTCATGCGGCACTACATCCACCGTCACCGAAATCTCGCTCGACCCCGGCACCACAATCGGACGAATCGTCAGCAAATGCGGACAGATCGCCGTCAGCACCATCGCATCGACGCTCGGCATCAGAATCGGCCCATTCGCCGCCAGCGTATACGCAGTCGACCCCGTCGGCGTCGCCACAATCACGCCATCCGCACGAAACTCCGCCACCAGTTGCCCATCCAGCTCGATCGTAAACGCGCCCATGCGCGCAATAGCGCCCTTCGCGATCACCACATCGTTCAGCGCATCCCACCGCCGAAACGACAGCCCATCGCGCACCAGCTCCGTCGCCATCATGCTCCGCGTATCGACGACCGCCGTCCCCGCCCGCCACGCATCCAGCGTCGCATACAGGTCCGTCAGCGGCACCTCGGTCAAAAATCCCAGCGACCCTAGATTCACACCCAGGATCGGCGTCCCCGTAGTCGCAAACGCCCTCGCCGCCGACAGCAGCGTCCCATCCCCGCCCAGCGAGATCACAATCACCGGCTCGCGCTCCGGCATCTCCGGCCGCTCCACCGCCTCATTGCTGCGGTTCACATACGCCGCGCTCTCCGGGTCCAGGATCGGCTCATACCCATGAGCCTCCAACCACGTCATAAGCTCCGGAATAATGGTCTCCAACTCCGGCTTCTGCGGCTTGGAGATGATCGCTGCTATAGGCATGCTCAGTAGTTTACGCGAGACACAAGCCCCTGGAGATTTCGCACCACCGCTTTCCTAATCCCTGTTCCCTAATCCCTAATCCCTAAAAACCGCATGCAGCAAAAACTCCCGATTCCCTTCCATCCCCAATATCGGCGAATCGATCAGCGCCAGCGCCTCCCCACCCAGTTCCCGCACCGCATCCTCCACCCGGTGCACTGCATACTGCTGCGCCTCTGGATCGCGCACAATCCCACCCTTACCCACATTCTCCCGTCCCGCCTCAAACTGCGGCTTCACCAGGATCACCGCCTCACCCACCCACCGCGCACCCTCCGCCGCCAGAGCACCCACAACCCCCGGCAGCACCAGCGTCGCCGAGATAAAGCTCACATCCATCGCAAAAAACTTCACCCCCACCCCAGCCAGTTGCCCCGCAGTCAGCAGCCGCGCATTCGTTCTCTCCATCAGCGACACTCTCGGATCAACGCGCAGCTTATGCGCAATCTGCCCATACCCCGTATCCACCGCCAGCACGCTAGCCGCTCCACGCTGCAACATGCAATCCGTAAACCCACCCGTAGACGCTCCAATATCCGCGCAACTCAAGCCCTCCATCGCAATCGACCACCGCTCCAGCGCATGCTCCAGCTTCAGTCCACCCCGCCCGACGAACTTCATATCGTCGCCCAGCATCCGCACCACAACCTCGTTATCCACACTCGTACCCGGCTTATCCACACGCTGCTCCGCCACCAGCACCCGCCCCGCCAGGATCAGCGCCTGCGCTCTCTCACGCGAAGGCACCAGCCCTCGCTCCACCATCAACTTGTCCAGCCTCAGTTTCATCGTCAGTCGCGCGCTTCCTTTCTGCACAAGTCACAGACTACTATTGCGTTACCCTCAAAGCTGTCGTGAACCCGTTTCCATGACGTACACTGAGCAGCAGACTCATGTCTCTTTTCAACAACATCGGCCCTCCGCGAGAATTTTCAGGGTCGTGAACGTCAAAACTGGCAGCAAAACGCGGATTCGGGCAACCTTTTCCCGGAAAATCGGCAACTAGCAATCTGTTCGGGCTTTGAGTGCGTTCTATGGATAGAGAAGATGAAGTGCTGACGACAGCGACACAGTCCACCGAAGAAGACGCGGTGCTGCTGGTGCGGGTACAGCGCGGCGACGAGCAGGCCATGGCCACGCTCTTCGATCGATATTCCCGGATCGTGTACTCGGTCGCCTTGCGCGTCCTGCGCGATGCAGCCTCTGCTGAGGATATTTTGCAGGAGATCTTCATGCAGATCTGGCGCAACCCGGCGGCTTTCATAGCAACTCGCGGCTCCCTCGGCGGCTGGCTGGCCGTCGTCACCAGAAACCGTTCCATTGACAACCTCCGCCGCAAGAAGCCCACCGAGCAGGTCGAAGAGATGCAGCTAGCCGCGCCGGGCAATATGGCCGACGAGGCCGAGCGCAATCTCATGATGGAAAAGACCCGCGTCGTCATCGCTCAGCTTCCCACCGAGCAGCGCAAGACCCTCGAAATGGCATTCTTCGATGGCCTCACACACTCCGAGATCGCCGAAATGACCGGCGACCCGCTAGGCACCGTAAAGACACGCATCCGCAGCGCGCTCCTCACGCTGAGAAAGGGCTTACAGGCATGAACACCGCAAATCACATCACACCCGAAGATCTTCCTCTGATCGCGCTCCAGTTCCTGCCTGAGCAGGAGATGGCCGACGCCCTCGTCCACCTCGAACACTGCGAAGCCTGTCGCGCCGAGATCGCCCGCTATCAGGGAGAACTCGCCACCTACGCCCTCACCTCGGAGATGCACTCTCCGCCCGCCCTCGCCCGTGAGCGCCTCATGCGCCGCGTCGCCAAGGAAAAGAAGATCGTTCCTATCGAACGCCCGCAGCCTGTGGCCACGCCTGCCCACCCCGACGAGCCCGTACTAGCTCCCCGCCGCGGCAGCGGCATGTTCGACGTCGAAACCTACGAAGAGCCTCGCCGCAGCCGCGGCGCCGGCTTCGCCACCTGGTCCGGCTGGGCCATCGCGGCGGGCCTTGCCGTAGTCGCCGGCCTGCTCTTCCACCAGCGCCAGAGCCTGCAGTCGAACGTCAAGGATCTCTCCGCCAAGGTAAGCCAAACCACCGGCGAAGACACCCGCGCCGAAGCCGTCTTCAAGACCCTCACCGCGGAAGGCGCCATGCAGGTCGCCATGCACGTTCCTCCACCGGACGGCGTCCCCGCCCCACGCCTGCCTGAAGGTCATACAACCTACCTCGCCGACAAGGGCCAGCTCGTCTTCGTCGCCGCCAATCTCCTGCCCGTCCCGCAGGGCAAGACCTACGAGCTCTGGGTGCTACCGCAGCAGCAGGACGGCGCCCCGAAGGTATCGCCTATCCCCGCCGGCACCTTCAAGCCCGACCAGTACGGCAGCGCCAGCGTAGTCATGCCGGACATTCCGAAGGGCGTATCCGCCCAGGGCTTCGGCGTCACCATAGAAGACGACGGCGGCTCCAAAAACCCCACCATGCCCATCGTCCTCGTCGGCCTCGGCATCTAGCCCTTCCGTGGTTGCCGTCCTCTACACTTCGCCTTCATCCTGAGCGCAGCGAAGGATCTCCGTATTGGCTGTTGCTGTTGCACTTGCACTTGCATTTCTTTCTGTCATCCCGCAGGGAATCTGCTTTTGCCTTTGCACTTGTTTAGCGCCAAAGGCGCGTCCCATACCAGCGAGGGACGAAGCCCTCGTACGAACGCCACCAATGCCAGAGGGCTGCAGGCCCGACCTATCCGCCAGCCCCGACTCTCATAGCCCACCAAAACCAAAAAGACGGCCACCCTCACCGAGGCGGCCGTCCTTATTCACTACTCACTGCCCCACCCTACTTCGACGTAACAATCACCCTCACCCCAAGCCCTTGCAGCGAGATATGCGTATCCACGGTATCGGTATCTGTCTCAATGATCGACAGGAACTTATTATCCGACGACGTCACGTAAACCTTCCCTGTCGGCGTTCCGGTCGTCGCCGAAATCGTATTCGGATGCCCATAGATCAGCGTCGGCGAGCTCGCCGCCGTCGCCGTCCCATTCGGAGTCGAGATCGCCGGAATCGTCTGCGTCACAATGCCGCTATTCAGGTTCACCACGCTCACCGAGCCTTCAACCCCAGCGCTGCTCCCGACGGGCAGAGTCCCCTGGTTCACCACATAAGCCCGGGTGCCATCCGCCAGCACCGACACCATCGTCGGGTTGATCCCAACCGGCACCGTCGCAATGATCGTCCCAAAGCCTGCCGCATCCACCGGGTTGGTGGCACTGCAGTTCGGGTTCGTCACCGGCGTATTGGCGTTGCAAAGCGGAATGCTGATGATGCTCAGCGAACCCGGATGAACGCCATCCCCCTGGTTCAGCACCACCATCTCGGAGTTCACCGTATTGAAGTCGGCCCACACAGGATTCGCCGCCGTAGTTCCCCCGCCCGGCAGAGCAATCGCTGGCAGCGTGATCGTCGGCGTCCCAGAGTCCAGCCCGTTGTTCTTCACATTGATGACAGAAACCGTGCCTGATCCCTCGTTCAGAATGAACGCTCGGTTGCCATCCGTCGTCATCACGCCATAAACCGGGTTAACCCCAACCTGGATCAGGTTTCCCGTATCAATAGAGACCGGCGTGTTCTCAATCGGATACACCGTCCCATTGCCCGCACCGTTGCTGCTGATCGCATACACGCGCAGCGCGCCGTCACTCCCGACGACATACACCGGGTTCGGCACCGCAAGATTCTGTAGCAACGAAGGCCCGGCGGCAATCTCCAACTCGGAGATGGATTGCGGCGCAGTCGGCTGAGGCACAAATATCGTGGTTCCCGTCGTTGGCAGCGAGAAAGTCTGAACGCCGTTCGGAGCCCCGCCCAACTGCGTCAACACAATATTCTGCGTCAGCAACGACGTCGGATTGCCCACGCCAAAGTCCGTAAATTGCCCCTGGCCATTCACCACAAACGCTTCACTGCCGCTGTTGTTGAGCACAAAGTTATTCGGATTCACAAAGACCGGTGCAGGTGCCACTGTCGCGGTACCTGGAGTCGTCGGCGCCGGGAACGTAAGCCCTGTCCCCGAAACAGCAGGCGTCTCCACCGACGCGCCACCCAGTGACGGCGTAGACAACACCGTATCGCCGGAAACATCCACAAACGTCACCAGGCCCGTCACCACGTTATTCGGATAGGTGCTCGGGTTCGAAAGCGCGACGGCATATTTGGTCGGCTGCCCCGCAGGTCCTACCGGGTTAATCGCGCTGACGACGGGGCGGTATTGATTTCCGCAGCCACCGGTCAACGTCACCAGCGTCACTGCCAGCCCCGCCATGAGGAAGCCACGCGACCCGCGCTGCTTCCAGTCCCCTGCCTGCTTCAACCCTGATGCGCGCAATACCGATCCTTGTAACACTGTTTCTTGCAAAACTGCTCCAGCGCGGCGCCACTTGTGCGGACTCCGTCAACATCTGATTGTAAACGACGCCGGGGTGCAAGAACCCGCAATACCGCCAGAAGACCAGCCAGAACCCCAAGGACCCCAATATGAACGAACCCCAAACCATCCTCGACATGCTAGGCCACCCCAACCCGGACGGCCCCACCTCGCCCCGAACCCTGGCCGTAATCGGCCTATCCGACGACCCCGCCAAGCCCAGCCACTCCGTTTCGGCCTACATGCAACACCACGGCTACCGCCTTTTACCCGTCAATCCCGCCATCTCCCAAGTCCTCGGAGAACCCAGCTACGCCTCACTCTCCGATCTCCCCTTCAAGCCAGACGTCGTCAACGTCTTCCGCCTCCCCAAATTCATCCCCGCCATCGTCGACGAGATGATCGCCCTCCGCCTCAAAAATCTCTGGGTCCAGTTAGGCATCGTCAACCTCGAAGCCGCCACACGCGCCGAGCAAGCCGGCATCCACGTAGTCATGGATCGCTGCATCCTCATCGAACACCGTCGTTACGCCAACCGCGTTTAGCGGTACTAAACCGCACGCTTTGGATTGCCAAACCTCTTCGCACTGCGAGCTTTAAGTCGCGCCGCCTCTTCCTCCCGATTCTTAGGGGGCGAATTCACCTCAAGCGAGCTCAACAGGTTCGCCGAAACACCGGCGATTGCCTTGATCGCGGAAAAGAACGCTTCTTCATTAACCTTGGACGGCTTATTAAACCCGCTGATCTTCCGCACGAACTGTAGCGACGCAGCCTGAATCTCATCCGGCGTCACCGGTGGATCGAAGTTGAACAGCATCTTAATGTTGCGACACATCTTGCCGTGACCTCCATACGAATCTCGATCAGACTAATGCCGATACCTACGCGACTCAAGGGCCCTGGCCGTCAGAACACTCCCTGCGCACTCGCCACGCGATAAGCACGCGCAAAGAGTCCCGCTACCCGATCGCCATCATGATCCGTCGATGGATTCACGGGGACGTAGACGAAGTTACCTTCCCGCCGGCACAAAACGTTGCTTGCAACCATCACCCGCATCATCCAAATGGCAGGTCGCACATTCAGGCAGTCAACACCTAACCAGCCGTGGTGCTCGCGCCCGTTCGCCTGAAGGCCGGTGTCAGAATGAATCTTCTTTGCGACCGCGTCGCGCAATCTTTCAAAGCCGGCAGTCCTCGTGCTTCGGGTTGAAAACGGCGCCTGTATCAGCGGCGATTCAACCTCCATAACCCTAAAAAGATCCCCGATAGCTCGGTGCTGAGCGACCGACGTGTGCCCCACCCAATAGTGGCAAGTCTTCGCAATCGACGTCACGACGTTCTTTATCTCCTTCTCCAGACGAAAGCCGGGCCCCGCTGGAAGATGCAGAACCATACCGTCGACATGAGCGGAGACATTCTCCATGTTGATGGCTCGAACCAGCCATCCCGCCATATTGGTGCTCGGACAGTCCACATGGATCCACCCAGAAATAAGCGAAGGCTCAGCAGCAAGTCCCGTAACCATCTCCACGCCGCGGCAAATTTCTTCCTCGACCTGCCTGTAACGCTCTCGGTGCAGATCGATCTCTGCTTTCGTAGCCGGTTCCAGCAACGTACCTCGATGAGGCGGTCCACCCGCCATCGCTAAATCGCAGAACGATCCCCAGATTTCATTCCACGCAACACGGCCATCTTGTCCATACTTCAAGCCTGCGGAGCCCATGGACACTGGCTGCACATCTTCATACGACTCCCGGTACTCCTCCGGAAGAAGAGTCTTCAGCCTGCCTTCCAGAAGCTCATAATCGGCGCCGCTGTCCGCCGTTCGAGCCATCTCATCCTCCTGCTATCAGCTTAGCGCGCATTTATTGCTTCCCACGCGGATGCAACACCATGTTCGCGTTCATGGCTATCACTGGCCTTTGAAGGCGGATCAGGATGAAAAGCACTTGATACAGTCAGCCACCGATTGATCCAAACTCCGTCATCTCAATCGAACCCTGAGCGCAGGCAAGGGATAGTGGAAAGACCCCCTTGCATTGCCCTACGCAACGCCACAACTCCCAGTACCCCCACCGCTCTTAGCGCCAACGGCGCGGCAATATCACAGCCCAGGGCGAAGCCCTGGGTTAGGACCGCCACCAACCCAGAGGGCCAAAGGCCCGACATAAAATCTCAACCCCACTTAACTCCATCATCCTGAGCGCAGCAGGTCGCGTATTTTGCGATCTGCGCAGTCGAAGGACCTGCCACACCGCCAACCCCAGCACACCGCCCGAACCTTTCAACCAACTGCCTCGCTTCGGCCGTTGCTTGTTCTTCACACACCACAAATCTGTCATCTCGACCGAAGCGCAGCGCAGTGGAGAGATCCCCGTATTGTCGTTGCTGTTGCCATTGCCTTTCTTTTTGTCATCCCCGTATGGGATCTGCTTCTGCCTTTGCACTCGCTTAGCGCCAACGGCGCGGCAATATCACAGCCCAGGGCGAAGCCCTGAGTTAGGACCGCCACCAACCCAGAGGGCCAAAGGCCCGACATAAAATCTCAACCCCACTTAACTCCGTCATCCTGAGCGCAGCAGGTCGCGTATTTTGCGATCTGCGCAGTCGAAGGACCTGCCATACCGCTAACCCCAGCACACCGCTTGAACCTTCCAACCAACAACCTCGCTTCGGCCGTTGCTTGTTCTTCACACACCACAAATCTGTCATCTCGACCGAACCCTGAACTTGCCGAAGGGGCAGTGGAGAGATCCCTGTATTGGCTGCTGTAACTAGGCAATGAACCAACTTGAATCCACGATTCCAAATCGCCGCCATTTCTGGACTAAATAGCGAGAAACGCGTTTTGCAATACTAATTTTCAGCTTGCCTTCTAACCATCTGTTGCCAATCCGCCATAGCAATCTCAACTACCTGAGTGAGTATCTTTCGCGAAGCGCCATCTCTCGATTGGAGGGCGAGGCCGTGAAGGACGGTCGAGAAGTACGCAGTCAAAGCTGTGAGGGATGTTGTTGTTGGGACGTCGCCCTCATATTGCCCCTTTTTCAGGCGATTCAGGATAGATTGCGATATCTGGCGACGTATAGATAAGAGATGATCCTGCACGGTCTTGCTCTCAACCGGGCAATTGGTGGCTCCCAGAATCAACAAGCAGCCTCCAGGCGCGTCGGGTGCAGAAAACGCATTCACAGCAGCCTGCAACATCGCATGGATTGCTTCACGAGCACTGTCCCCGGTTGCAAGGGCAGCAGTGGTACCGAATCCCGCCGTTTGGCGGTAAAGCTCGACTGCCTCTTGAAACAACCGTTCTTTACTTCCAAACGCCGCGTAGAGACTTGCCTGTGTGATGCCCAATTCTGCGCGTAAATCCGCCATCGAAACGGCGTCGTAACCGCGCAACCAGAAGAGGCGCATCGCTTTCTCTAGAGCCTGCGCTCGATCGAATTCACGGGGTCGACCTCGATCCCGTTTGGGACTTTCTGCACTATTTTTAGATCGATTGGTCTTTATATTTGCCTTCCTGCCGTTTGCCATGTATGTATTTATATACCAGTTGATCTGTAAATGGAGATGCCGGTCAATCAATTTCTCAAATCAGGAGCACATTATGAGCCTCAGCGATCACAGTACCAATTCGATATCTTTTCCTCCAATCTTCGAGATCCGCGAGATTGAAACAAACGGAGTAACAATCCACACCCGTGTGGGTGGTCAGGGACCGGCCGTAGTCATGCTGCACGGCTTTGGCACAACCGGCGATATGTGGATCCCAATGGCCGCCGAACTTGTAGACGACCATACCGTCATTGTGCCGGATTTACGCGGACTCGGACTATCCTCAAAACCGTCCGGAGGATACGACAAGAAGACGCAAAGCCACGATGTGGCAGGCGTGATGGATGCCCTGGGCATGTCTCGCGCCGATTTCGTGACCCACGACATCGGGAACATGGTTGGCTATGCTTTCGCCGCTACGGCCACAAGCCGCGTGAGCCGTTTCATTCCCATCGACGCACCTCTTCCTGGAGTTGGTCCGTGGGAGCAGATCGTACAGGATCCCCGCATGTGGCAGTTCGGTTTTGGCGGCCCTGATATGGAGCGCCTCGTCGCCGGTCGCGAACGCATCTATCTCGACCGTTTCTGGAATGAGTTTTCCCTCCACCCCGAGCGGTTCGATGAAGCGAAGCGCCAGCACTATGCGGAACTCTATGCAATGCCCGGTGCGATCCGCGCAGGGTTCGCACAGTTTGCAGCTTTCGGACAGGATGCGCTCGACAGCAAGACTTATCTCGCCAAGGGCAAGCTCCCTATGCCTATACTTGCCATCGGAGGCGAAGCAGCGTTCGGAACGATGATGGCGACGGTGATGCGTGTAGCTGGAAATGACGTGCAGGAAGCAATCGTCCCAGACTCCGGTCATTGGATTATGGAGGAGAATCCAGTCGCGACCACCAAACTCGTAACTGACTTCCTGAAATCGTGAGAGGTAAGTGTGGCTATTGTTTTGTGATCTCGTTTGCGACTTCTCGTTACTGCCCATGTTTCGATCGACGGATCAGTAACGGGAAGTCGGCTTCTTGTCACTCACCAAAAGTTCGAACACTAGTCTATCT
>Ga0302310_10002711_pt1 | contig 14014 bp, 9 predicted proteins | sample III_Palsa_N1_2_FD_200451 | JGI IMG/M metagenome (GOLD analysis project Ga0302310, IMG submission 200451) | Peat permafrost microbial communities from Stordalen Mire near Abisko, Sweden - III_Palsa_N1_2 | ecosystem: Environmental > Terrestrial > Soil > Palsa > Peat permafrost | place: Sweden... | reverse complement strand
AATTCCTGGAAAGTGGGTATCTCGGCCAGATCGATGAAATAACGGACGCGGATCCGATCGACTTCGAGCGTGATTCTGGAGTAGTGGTTCACGCTGAAGTTGCCCATGGGGTGTGCTGCTGCAAAGCGGCACAGGCCGAGCAACAAGACCAGCGACATAATGTTGCATAACCTTCTAGCGCGCCTGGGCATTTGAACCCTCCTTGGCTTCGGCTTGCGCGTCGATCGCAGCGAGCCTCTGTTTCGCTTCATTTGCATAGACCAGGTGGAAATGGGGGTTGATCTGGAGAGCCTGTTTCAGTTCCGTGCGTGCGTGCTCACGTTGTCCTTGACCCTCCGCAATCATTCCCGCGTGAAACAGGAGCAGCGGATCCCGCGTTCCGAAGCGCATGGCTTTCTGACTGGCTCTCGCGGCGTCTTCAAGCTTGCCGTTCTTGTAGAGTGCCCACGCCAGCGCATCCCATGTGTAGACGTCATGCCGGACTTCAAGCTCTTTCTGCGCCAGGTCGAGAGCCTCGGTGAGCTTCATATCATGGTCGGCGTAGAAGAGCGCGAGATCGCGGTTATGCAGTACCTGGTTGACGTGCCCGAGCAACCCAATGTACTCGACCAGCGCATACTGCTTCTGCGCGTTCGCCTGGTCTCCGGTCTTTGCATAGAGATCTCCGAGCTCCGCGATAAAGATCGGCATGGGCACAACGGCGATGGCTCTTTGATAGAGCTCAATCGCTTCCGCATACCTGCCGTTATTGGCTCTGAGCCGGGCGAGCGCGGCCAACGCGCGATAGTCGCCAGGATGGGTGTTGAGCGCGGCAAGGTAGGCCGCATCGGCTGCGGCAAAGTCGCCGGCCTGCGTTTCGTATTCTCCCAGCTCGTAGTAAAGCCATGCGAGATTCTCAATTGGAAGCTGGGCTTCCACTCCCTCGGTAACGGCCGTCTTCATCACGGCGATTGCCGCGGCGGTATCTCCTGCGATGAATTTGAGGTAGGAGAGACGGCTGTCCCGTGCATATGCCGCGCGCGGAGAGAGAGTCATATCGCGAGGCGTCAATCGGTCATAGGCTGCGGCAGCTTTGTCGTACTCGCCCATGTCCGCGTAGGCGTCGCCGACAATAGCGAACGGCGAAACGTCGCCAGTTCCAAGCGACAGCGCCTTCAGCGAATAACTGAGCGCGTCGGTAAAGCGATGCTCTCCCATGCACACCTCGGCCATGGTTCCCAGAGCGGCATCCGCCGAGAAATCTGCCGAAACAAGGTCAAGCGACTTGGAAAGAGATTCCTCTGCGAGCTGATAGTCGCTTACATCGCCGGTCTCCCTGGCGCGCTGGAAATACGCCGCACCCAGCCCAGCGTATGCCGCAGCGTCCTTGGGGTTGCGCGCCACAACGGCCTGTGCGGTATGGATGACGTGGGCGGTTTCCGTGGGTGCAGGTGTCAAGAGCGACGCCGGCACAGGAGAAAATGTATACGATGCGTTGGTCATTGATACGGCCGACAATTGCGCGGTGCGACCCGGACCGCTCTCTGCGGGCTCGGACGCATTGGGGCGAGCGGCCTGCGCGACATCACGTTCTTTGATGTTGTTCGTTGCGGTTTGATCACGGTCGTCTTTTGCCGCGACGAGATTCGCAGATCTAAGCGCATCCGCGGCAAACTCCGACGAGGGATTGGATTGAATGGAAAGCTTGAAGTATCTCGCGGCGTCCTGGGCGCGGTTGAGCTCTTGGGCAATGTGGCCGGCGTGGTCGAAGATCTGCGCGCTCTGGATACCAACCGCGATGGCCTTTTGCACCGCGGCATCCGCATCTTGAAATTTGCCATTGGCATTGAGCGCCCAGGCGTATGCATCCAAGGTCGATACATCCTGGCGCGACGCAACTTCCTGCTGCGCGAGCTTCAGAGCATTGGACGCCGTTGCAGGGCTCGCCGCATTCATAAAAATTAGATCGATTCTCGATTCGTTTGTCGCCGTCTCCGGCGCACTGGCCAGGGTTTGGAATTCTGCGTACGTGGCGCGCGCTTCGTTCGACTCGCCTGCGGCCTCCTGCGCTTTCGCCAGTTCGAAGAGCACGTGCGGATCTTTATCCATCGACGCAGCCTGCATCCAAAGTTGAACCGCATCGTTGGCCCGATTCTGCGACCTGCGAACGCGGGCCAGATTCTCCATCGTGTACGGATAGTGCGGGAATGTTTGCTCGGCTGCTTCCAGCGTCTGCGCTGCTGCGTCCTCCTGGCCCAGTTCAATTTGGATCGACGCGATCTGGTTATCAATCCACGCCAGTTCTTCCACTTCGGCAGGCGATGTTTGTGAATACGCCATTTTGAGAAAGTCGATTGCGCCGTGCGCATCGCCATACACCGTCCGCAACGTTGCCCCAACCAGGAGGGCCGGAGTGTTGCGTGGGCGCATGTTCATCATCCACTGCGCATTGGTCACGGCCTCTGAATAGTTGCCGAGCCCGATGTTCGCCTCGGCCAAATATCCATAGGTCATCACATCGTCGGGCACGTGATGATTAAGAGCTGTGGCTCGCTCAAGCGCCTGACGGAATTGATGCCGGCTCAACAGCAGAGCTACCCGCGTCTTCTGCAACTGAAAGTCCGTCGGGTCCAGCTTCAGGCCTTCGGCAAGGGCTCCGTCCGCATCTTTCAAATAGCCGGTATCGGTAGTTTCGCGAGATCGCCGGAGAAACGCTGTCGCCAGTTCGTTGTAGGCCTGCACCTTCTTCGCATCCGCGGCAATCTGCTGCCTGGCTGCCGCGATGCGCAATTGCGCGGGAGTCTGTTCCCGAACGGCCGCTTCGCCCATCGTGTTGCGCTGATCGGGCGCAGCCATGTTACTTTGCTGGGCAAGTGCCGAAGCGGCGAGGGAAACACCAAGAAGGAACAACGTTGCGCGCGGAGATTTCATAAGGTACCTCTTCTATTGAGTCGTGGCTCTCTGCGCGGAGACAGGCTCCGCGCAAAGAGCCGGGTTAGTGTCAGGCAGCCACACCGGCTGCTATTGAGGGCAGGCGGAAGATCCACCCTGGTTGAGGGGCGGGGCATCCGAGTTCTGGGCGCTGGTGGAGGTCGGCTGATCGCCGCATCCGGTTGGATCGCCAGGGCTGATATGGCGACTGTCGCGTCCACTGTACGCGTAGTGAACGTAAGGGAACGTTTCCTGTGGAGGAACGTCGCTTGCGTTGACGCCATCGCCGAGCAGATTGTTCGGCGCGACATTGAATTGAGGACCGGCCAGGATGCCGCCGATGGCGACGCGCTCGGTAATATCGACTACGTCATCGGTGAGTCTGCGGCCATTGGGATAACCGGCGCCGTCGCCGGCGATAAGGCCAAGACGCTTGCGCGAAGCCAGCGGCGTGGCCGGCACACCGGTGTTGAGACGCATGAGGTCGGCGATGGGGCCGGCTGGAGTACCCGCCGGGGCAATCGGCGCCGCATACGTTACCAGGGGCAGCAGGTCGACCCTGGGCGGTGCGGGGATGTTGAATCCGTAAACGGCATTGAACACTCTCGCAATCAGAGGATCGAGATCGAACGCGGCGAACTGAGCGTCGTTCACCGGCTGCGACATGCTCCAAAAGTCCTTGCTGCCCGTGCCGATGACCAGCTCGTTGATCAGCGGATTGCCGAAGCGCTGAATCTGGGCGAGGGCGGGGATGATCGGAAGCAGGCCAATGTTGCCCGGAGGCTGGGTCGCCCCTGGGGATTGGATAATGGTGATCGAAGGCCTGGAAGTTGTCGCCCAGGCGCCGATGGTTCCCTTCGGATCAGTGGCGGCGTGCAGTTCCCCGTCGCTGGTGAGCAGGGTAATCGGAACCTCGATGGCGATGGCGTTGACGTTGAACCCGGCAACGGAGTCCGCAGCCGAGTTGAGGTGGTCGTCGGCGTCTTGTTGCGTGGTGAGGGCTTCAACACCGCTGCCGGCGCGGTAATTCAGGCTGTCGAAGGTCGCGCCCAGGTCAATGAAGAAGGGATCGGCTGCCGTGCCGGCCCAGACTGTTACATTCGACACGCCGCTGCCTTTCAGGTTGTAGATTCCCTGCGCGGCCAGCGCATCGTAGTCCGGCATGGTGCGCGCGCCAATGTTGCTGGGCACGGCGATAAGCTCCCCGCCGGAGGAGTTTGTCAAAGGAGTGACCCTGCCGCCCTTGATCATGCTCACGGTGAAAGTCTGCTGCAGGCTCAGGCCCGCGGCGCCGGCGCCGGTGAGCGATGTGATCGCGGGAGGTACGATCGGCGTCCCCGGCGCGACCGGCGGCGGGGAGTTCGCCGGCGCGTCAATCCCGTTGCCCGCGCCCGCGAAGCCGACAGGAAGGCCGGCGTCGAGGATGTGGGTCTGGAATTGGAATTGGAATTGCACGGCCGGCAACGCGGTCTGGTTGTTGTCGATCAGGATCTTGTAAGTGACCGATGGATCGAAGGGAAAATAGTTCGGTCCGTTGCTCGGCTGCAAGAAAGGATCGACGCACAGGATGAAGGTGACGTACCCCGGTTTGTCATAGCTGGCAAAAGCGTAAAAATCGGTGATGTCAGCAGTGTGATCCAGGGCGGTGATGGGCGCCTCCCGGTGGCTCGACGCAAATGCGCCAGGCGGGACGGCGATCAGCAGACTCAAAGCGAGTCCAATTGCGCGCTTCAGATTTGACATAAAGCTCTCCATACTGTTTCTGGGACGTTGAGGAATGGAAAGACTGAACGACGCGTTAACCGATGAGTGGATTCAGGTTCTTGCCATTCGATTCTGTGTTTATGCAGATTGCCTAGTATTGGATTGCGCGTGCGGCGACCAATGAAACGCAACACCCAGCACTCCAGATACCGAGGGAACTGCCTGCCGACTGAGCCGGGTTGCTTTAAACTCGCCAAGCGCACGCGCCGGGTTATGCGCGGCGCTCAAACAAGGTCCAGCGTTCGCAATCCGGAATTTGAAAAACACCCTGTTCTTTCGACTTTGAATTGCTAGGCGTGCTGCAAGGGCTTGCGCCGCACCAGGACGGCCATCCCTAACAGACCACTGCCCAGGAGGAGAATCGGACCCGGCTCAGGCGTGGGAGTAACCGAGCCGCTCACCAGGAAATCCTGGAAGTCGACGTCCACGCCAATGTTGCCCGCGGTGTCAAGAACCAGGGATGGGGCATTGGTGTAGTCGTAGGTGAATGCGATGAAGTTGGAGTAATCGCCGAAGCCGTCGCCGAAGGGAATCCCGTCCATCAGCAAGTTGCCGAACTGGTCTCCGCTTAAACCGGAACAGTTACCGCAGAGTCCCCAGACCCAGTTGATCGAGTCGCTTCCAACTCCGGTGTAGCCGCTGATTCCATATTCGTAGCCCGTCAATATGCCATTGACTCTCGTGATGGAACTCGAGTCGTTGGCAAAATCCACGGTACCGGTGAAGGTAGCCCCGGATGCAAACGTTAGGTTGACATCGTCTGTGTTATCGGCTCTTGCCGCCGGAACTGCGGCGACAGTGCCTGCCGCAAGGGCGACAATTGCAAGTGCTTTCAGATATTTCAACACGTGGCTTCTCGCTTTCTCGGCGGCTATCGTCGTGAAGCCCGAGCTTGATCGACGAGTGTCGCCGGGGGACTTTCTATTTCTTTTCAGAGGGCGTACCCCCAGATACGCCTGGTTTGTGTGGCGGACTATTTGATTGCGGGCAACCTGGTTGAGCAGGTTGGCGCGAATCGACGGCTGAACGGGAGTACGAGCGCAGACCTCAATTTCGACTTGCGACTTTCCTGAGTCACTTCACTGGTTTGGGGAGAGACGACCTGAAAGAGGCGGGAGCAGATTGATGAAAGCCGTTGCACTCGCCGCTCATTGCAATGGGTACGGACCGGTTTGGGCTTTGGATTGCTATCCTCAAAAAAAAGAAAAGGGTCGAATCCGGCAAATCCGGATGTCCAGATCGATTCGCATCGATTGACACAGAGCCAAAGCGCGCACCGGGGCCGGGCTCGGTCGATCTGAAAGCGTGGGGCCGCATTTGCAGGCGTTGCTACGCGAGGAAGCTCTCGAATAGTCATCTTGCCGCCGCATCGATAACAGGTGATCTCGGGCCAGTGCCAGGGTCAGGACAGTAATGTCATCTTGCTGGCCGAAGCTTTGCGCTGTCTCGGCGCTCTCTTGAGCTGTTCTCAAGGTAAGGCTCAAAAGGCGATCGAATGGTGTTGAGCAATTTCAGATTGGCCGCAGAGGAGGATGCGCCTTCAGCGGTGTTGCCCAGCGCAAGGATGCCGACGGTAGGCTGATGGAGCCTGAATCAGTGAATTTGACGGCGTTGGAGATGAGGTTGATCGCGGCTTGAAGGAGGCGGTCAAGATCGCCGTTCACGGTGGGCAACTCGGCATCAATGTCGCGGACCTTACCATGCGGCAAATTCTGCGCGCACGAGCTGATCTTCCATCGGCTTGCACTCATCCGGACGGCTCAAACAACTCCAAGACATCGAACTCGGTGAGGCGAATTTCCAGTACCCTGCCGATGGCGGTCGGGCATGGAGCCCCGCCAAACTCCGGCCGGTTCCATCCGGCTGCGGCCGCTCTGCGAAAATAGACGTGTATGCTCTCGCTGCAAAATGCCGGCAAGCGGTTTGGCCCGCGCGTGCTCTTCCTTGAAGCCAACTGGCTGATTCGCGCGCGCGAGAAAACCGCACTGGTGGGCGCCAACGGCACCGGCAAATCCACGCTGATGAAGGTGCTTGCGGGGCTGGAATCGCTGGACTACGGCGACTTGCAGCGAACGCGCGGCATGAGCATCGGCTACCTTCCCCAGGAGGGTCTGCGCCTTGCCGGCCGCAACGTTTTTGAAGAATGCCTCACTGTCTTCGACGAATTGCGCGACATGGAACAGGAGATCGAGCGCCTGGCCGGGCAGCTTGCGGTGCTTGACCACGTGGGTGCGGAGTACGAGTCCGCGGCAGAGCGATTCTCGATGCTGCAAGAGCGCTTTCATGCCCTCGACGGCTACGCGCTGGATGCGCAGGTGGGCGCCGTGCTCACGGGACTTGGATTCAGCAAGGAGGATTGGGCGCGGCAGACGGATGAGTTCAGCGGCGGCTGGCAGATGCGCATTGCGCTGGCCAAGCTGCTGCTGGCCAAACCAAGCCTTCTGCTGCTCGACGAGCCGACCAACCATCTCGACCTTGAAACACGAAACTGGCTGGAAGACTATCTCAAGAATTATCCGTTCGGTTATATCCTCATTTCGCACGACCGCTATTTTCTCGATGTTACGATCGACCGCACGGTGGAGATATGGAACAAGCGGCTGAATATTTATCAGGGCAATTACACCAAATATCTAAGTCAAAAAGACGAGCGGCGCACGCAGCTTGAGGCTGCTTATAGAAACCAGCGCATCCAGATCGAACACCTTGAGGCGTTCATCAACCGCTTCCGCGCCCAGGCGACCAAGGCCAAACAGGTGCAAAGCCGAATTAAAGAGCTTGAAAAGATCGAGCGCATCGAAATACCGGAAGAAGAGCCGGTGATTCACTTCAAGTTTCCCCAGCCGACGCCTTCCGGGCGCACCGTGGTTGAAGCAGAGAACTTAGCGAAGAGTTACGGCGCCAAGCAGGTGCTCACCAATGTCAACTTCACCATTGAGCGCGGCGACCGGGTGGCCCTTGTCGGCGTGAATGGTGCGGGTAAATCCACGCTCATCCGGTTGCTCACGGGCGACGAAGCGCCGACATCGGGCAAGGTCAAGCTGGGCCACAACGTGGTGAGCGAATATTTTGCGCAGGACCAGTACAAGGTGCTCAACGGCGATGCGCGCATGCTGGACGATATCAGCCGCGCCGCGCTCAAGGTTCCAGAGCAGGCGCTGCGTTCGCTGCTGGGCTGCTTTCTTTTTTCCGGCGACGACGTTTTCAAGCCGCTGGGCGTGCTCTCGGGCGGGGAGCGCAATCGCTATGCGCTGGCGCGCATTCTCGTTTCGCCTTCGAACTTCCTCCTTCTCGACGAGCCCACCAACCACCTGGACATGCGCGCCAAAGACGTGCTGCTTGAAGCCATCGCCGCCTTCTCCGGCACGGTTGTCTTTGTTTCGCACGACCGCTATTTCATTGACCGGCTGGCCACACGCGTGCTTGAAGTGGAAGGCGGCACGGTGACCAGCCACGAGGGCAACTACGAGGACTATCTGCGCTGGAAAGAGGGGCAAGCCGCCGGCAACTCGGTCAACCTAAGCGACCCAGCGAAGAGCGCGGCGGAGTCGAAGGATCCGCGGCCGTCTTCGTTTCCACGCAACGGCGATGGAGCCGCTGTGCCTGCTGCTTCTCCGTCGAAAACGATTGTCATCGAAGGCGGCTTCGATCCCGGGCCGAAAGAAAAACCCAGGCGCCTGAACCCGATCAAGCAGAAGCAGATGGAAGACCGTTGCGCGTTTCTGGAAGAGGAAACGCCTCGGATTGAGGCGGCAATTGCTCACACCGAGGAGCAATTGAGCGCGTATGTTTCAGCCGCGGAAACCGCGCGGCTGACGGCGCTGGCCGAGGACCTGCGCGCGCAACTTGCGGCTCTGACGGCGGAGTGGGAAGAACTGATGATGCAACTGGAAGGCGCTGTCTCGTGAGAGTTGAAAACTTGTCGATTCAGCCAGCGCGTGAGGTGTTTTCCCGATGGAACCGCTGTGGCCCACAGGCGTTTGGGGCGTTTTTCGCACTGTGAAACTGCGGAAGCGGCGCGATTAAACTGCTGATTTGTTGATGGTTCGATTGGTCTTCACGGGATCACAGCCTAAAAAGGATGCCAAGTTTTTTATTTCGGGGTGCTGGTGGATGGGGGGTGGGGACGGAGGCTTTGTAAGTGGTTGGGAGTGGGCAAATCCCAGTTCTTGGACAGGTTCCAAGAGCGGTCTTTGGAGATCCGGCTTGAGTGACTGATGAATTGTAATTTTTCCATTTGCAAGAGGGGACCTTCCATCGTTCTCGTTCCTGAGACGGCCCTTATATTCCGTCGTGCATAATCGAAAGTACGATGGCACTTTTGTGGAACCCCGAGAGCTGGTCGCAGCGGCTGGCCGAGTTGGAAGCGCAATCCGGCGACCTGAAAGAAGCGCCGTTGCGGCGCGATGTGCGTTCGCTCGGCACCCTGCTTGGCGATGTGTTGCGCGAGCAAGCAGGCGAAGATTTGTTTGCCCACGTGGAAGCGCTGCGCCAGGGCACCATCCGGCGGCGCGATGCGGAAGCCCGCGGACTGGATGAAGAAGCCGCGCTGCACGCGGCCACTGCGCTGGAACTGGTGCATTCGCTTCCCATCGAGCGCGCGGTTCTGCTCACCCGGGCCTTTGCTTTCTATTTCGAGCTCATTAACCTGGCGGAAACCAATCATCGCAAGCGCCGCCGCATTGCGCTGCGTCTCAGCGGCCAGGCCGGCCGCCAGCGCGGTTCGCTCGCCGGTACGCTTTCAGAAATGCGGCGCGTCGGCATCGGTGCGGAGGAAGCGCTCGACTGGCTCAAGCGCGTGTTGATCGTGCCGGTCTTCACCGCTCACCCCACTGAGGTGGCGCGCCGCTCGGTGATGTTCAAGCGCCGCCGCATCGGTGAGTTCCTGGCGACGCTTGACCGCATCCCCGTCCCCGAGCAGGACCTGGCGCGGCTCGAACAGCTTGTGCTGGCCGAGATCACCAGCCTGTGGCAAACCGACGAAGTGCGCTCACGACGGCCCACGGTTTACGACGAAATCAAAATGGGGCTCGACTACTACGACGTCTCCATTTTTGAAACGCTGCCCAGCCTTTATCGCGAGATTTCCGAAGCTCTGCAAGCCTCCTACGGCCTCGAAATCGATACGCTCGCCTTGCCTAAGGTGCTCGAATTCGGTTCGTGGATCGGCGGCGATCGCGACGGCAACCCTTTCGTTACCCCGCAGGTCACGCGCGATTCCATTCAGCTCGCCCGGGGCCACCTGCTGCTCTATTACCAGCGCCAGTTGCAGGAGATCATTGACCTGCTCACCACCAGCGCCCAGCAGCGGCCGGTGAGCGATGCGCTGCTGGCGCGCCTTGAGGCCTACGTTGCCCAGGTGCACACGCCGGAGGCGCAGGTGTTTGGAGAGCAGTACGAGTTTGAGTATTACCGCCGCTTTGTGATTTGCCTCAAGGCGCGCGTGCAGCGGACCATGGAGCCGCCGGGCCGCATCGGTGTATCGCTGCCTGTTACCTCTTACACCCTTGCGCAGGGCCAGGACCAGCTCGCCCAGGTGCTGCCGGCCTATTGCTCCGTGGAGGAATTCCTCGACGATCTGGAATCCCTGCGTGCTTCGCTGGCTGAGAACAAGGGTCTCCGCATCGCCCGCACGCTCATCGATCCGCTTATCCTGCAGGTGCGCACCTTCGGCCTGCACCTGCACACGCTGGACATTCGCCAGCACGCCCACGTTCTCGCCGCCGCATTGCAGGAGGCCGTGGCCGACTCCATTGCTGAGTCGCTGCCCGGCAGACTCTCCGCGGAAACCGCAAGCGTGCTGGAGACTTTCCGTGTGATTGCGGAAGTCAAGACGGCCTGTTCGCCTGAGGCCATCCGCCAATACGTGATCAGCGGCGCTTCCGCAGTTGAGGATGTTCTGACCGTCATCCGTCTCGCCCGGCTGGGCGGCGTGCGCGTTGAAGGCGCCGGCCGCGACCCTGGCCTGATGCCGGTTCCGCTGTTTGAATCGATCGATGACCTGCGCCAGGCCCCGGCCATCTGCCGGGAGCTGTGGAGCCGGCCAGACTACCGCAAGCTCATGGCCACCTGGGACAACTGGCAGGAAGTGATGCTTGGCTACTCCGATTCGAATAAAGACGGCGGCATGTTGACCTCGACCTGGGAGATCTTCCGCGCCCATCGCGATCTGCACGTTGTGGCGCGCGAGGCAGGGTTGAAGCTGCGGCTGTTTCATGGCCGCGGCGGTACCGTTGGGCGCGGGGGCGGTCCCACGCATCGCGCCATCTTCGCCCAGCCCATGGACTCCTTCGACGGACAGTTGCGCATTACCGAACAGGGCGAGGTGCTGAACTTCAAATATGCAGACGAGGTGCTGGCCGAGCGCAACCTCGAACTGATGATTGCGGCTTCGCTCGACGCGCTGGCGCGGCCCAATGCGCGAGACCCCGAGGGCCACTTCACCGGCGTGCTCAAGCCGGAGTGGGAGGCTGCGCTCAACGAGCTTTCAGACCTGTCTTTCGGCTTCTACCGAAAGCACATTCTCGATGACCCGGATGTGCTGACTTACTTCGAACAGTCAACACCCGTCGGCGAGCTGGAGAACGCCAAGATCGGCTCGCGGCCTTCGCGGCGAAAGGCATCCCCGAAGCTCACCGACCTGCGCGCCATTCCCTGGGTCTTCGGCTGGACGCAATCGCGGCTGCTGGTGCCGGCGTGGTTCGGCGTGGGCTTTGCGCTGGAGGAATATCTTGCCCGGCCCGGCGCACTCACCGGCTCCAATTTGGGCCTGCTGCAAACCATGGCGCGCGAGTTTCCGCTCTTCATCGACCTCTTGCGTAACGTCGAAATGGCTCTTGGGAAAGTTGATCTGGCCACGGCCCGGCTTTACTCCTCACTGGTTGAGGATTCGAAACTCCGCGAGCGCATCTACGACCTGTTCGACGCCGAGTTCCACCGGACTGTGCGCGCGCTTCTCGCCGTCCTTCGACAGACTGAGCTGCTGGAAAGGAACCAGGTGCTGGCCCATTCCATCCGGCTGCGCAATCCCTATGTCGACCCCATGCATTTAATCCAAGTTGACATGCTGCGCCGCAAGCGCGCCGGCGAGGACACGCCGGAAGTGAATCGCGCGATCGCTGCGACGATCAGCGGTATTTCGGCGGGGCTGCGGAATACTGGATGAAGCAGTCTCGCCCCTTGACTCAAGCCTGGTCGATCGACCCTTGAGAGCGCGCAGAGAGTGAGCGGGAAGCCAACCCCATTGTGGGGATCCCGCGGATGTCTGCCACTGTGCGGGTCAGAAGCTTCCTGTCTGCCTCTGTTAGATTGGCCAGGTCGCCACCTTCAAAGTAGGTCAGCGCTTTGACGGCTTCGCTGGGCTGGAAACTTGTATAGTACATTGCTGTCGCTGAGGCAAGACCTTCCTCAAGCCGGATGCCGGTTCGCAGAATCGCTGCCACATCGAAGTAGTCTTTCGCTTCTATCCTCTGTTGCATCACCTTCAGCTTGGTGGCCAGCAGATCGAGCAGTGAGGCAACTTCAACCACTCCATCCGATGTGCACTCCGGAATGCCCGACCGACCGATGTCGATCCGGCCGAAAAAAGAGATCTTCACGCTGCCTTCCCGAATTGGGGCCAGCACGCTGAGTGTATCCGGCCGATCTTGAATCACTTCAGCATTGCGAAGAAACGCGAAGGATCTTCCCAGCTGCTCCTGATCAAGCGGCTTTTCCGTGAAGAAATCGAAGTCGATCGAATGCCGGTGACCAAGCCGAAGCGCAACGGCAGTCCCCATAAAGCACCAATCCCAGATCGACGCTTCCGGCAAGAAGCGGCCAGAACTCTCGCTGCGCCGCCGGAAGCACCTCCCAATGCGGCTCGAAGCGGCTCATGCTGTTTTCCTTATTGGCATGGGTGGAACCGGCCTGGTCCCGTATTCGGCCAAGCCAAGCCGATAGTGCCAATAGTGCCATGAGCGCGCATCCAACTGGCCGGCCTCGGCATGCGTCAGGACTCCGCGCAGATAATTCTCGCCGGTGGCCTCGATCATCGCCGTCAGGTCTTCGAACGTGCCCAGGTTCATCACTTGTGCGGCCACCCGATCTGGAAACTCCATTGCTTCGTCCGGCGTCTTCCACCAGACGTAGCGCGGCGCCAGAGCGCGCAGGCAGGCCAGCCCCTGATCCGTCAGTCGCGTCCGCGGCTTCAGCACTTCCATGCCGTTTGCTCCTGACTTTATTTTATCAATTCAACGAATGCATGAATCGGACCTTATGAGCCGGCTACCGGACGGCAAATCTCCCAATGGTGCCCGTAGGGATCGACGACGCGCCCGATGCGCCATCCGTGCTCCTCGCTCACCGCGTACACCTGAGCCGCACCCGCCTGCAATGCCCGCTCGAACAGGGCGTCCGGATCAGCGACGGTAAAGACGATGCGGACCGAAGAACCGCCCAGGGACTCCGGACTGAAGTTGAAATGCTCCGGCGATTCGTCGCCGACCCAGAATTCCGCGCCATTCACGGAAAGTCTGGCAACCACGCTGCCGCCCGGATCTTCAATGTGATAAACCTCGACCGCTCCGAAGGCCGCCTTGTAGAACTCGACCGCCTGGGTGCTGTTGCGCACCGACAGCCACGGAGCGATCGACGTTGGTAGGGAAATTCCTGCTTCGTTGGCCATTCGACTCTCCTAAGAACCTGTTTAGAGACTTTGAGGCAGTGTCGAACGTGGCACGGGAAGAATCTCTCAGGGGTTAAAGCCCAGGTTATTTTCGGCCCCTTACGGCACGGCACCCATAGGGTACCCGGCCGTGCCCTTTCAAAACAGTCCCAGCTACCCCAGTTTCTGGACAGGTCCTAAGCCGGCGCGACTACCAATGCAAGGTCAGATGCACGGCGACATGAAGCGCCATCACCAGCCCGGTGGCAAGGATACCGGCTGCCACCGGACCTCTCTTTCGCCACAGCACCACGGTTGCAACCACAAAAACCGCTTCCGGAATGGCCAGCACCGCCAGCCAGTAGGCCCAGGGCGAATGTTCAAGCCCCGGAAACATGGTTCCGGCGATGCGCAGCACCGCAAATGCGCACCCCACCAGCGCCAACGCAGACAGCATTCCCAATCCAACTCCGAGCGCCTTTTTTCCACCGTTGTTCATACCCGCCTCCTTGTTTGATTTACCTCTCAACCACCCTCGCCAGCCGCTTATTGCATGGCGCAAAAGCGCTGTTGTACTTCCGATCGCCCAGAAGAGCGCTGCCCACTCACCCTCAATGAAGTCCAGTTCCCGCAGCATGGCGAGGGCCCAATCGCGGCTCCCCGCAGGCGCCAGGCGAAGCACAGCCCTGAGCAGCG
>Ga0302310_10002706_pt1 | contig 14035 bp, 14 predicted proteins | sample III_Palsa_N1_2_FD_200451 | JGI IMG/M metagenome (GOLD analysis project Ga0302310, IMG submission 200451) | Peat permafrost microbial communities from Stordalen Mire near Abisko, Sweden - III_Palsa_N1_2 | ecosystem: Environmental > Terrestrial > Soil > Palsa > Peat permafrost | place: Sweden... | reverse complement strand
CATGGTGTAGGGCGCGCCGTCGACGCGGCGGCAGGTGTGGGGGGTGTAGTAGGCGTCGTGCCAGATGGCGGAGACGCCGTCGGTGGTGACGTAGGTGTCGGTCTCGAGGACGGAGACGCCGGAGTCGATGCCGTTCTCGAAGGAGGGAATGGTGTTCTCGGGGCGATCGGCGCGGCCGCCGCGGTGGGCGGAGGACTCGAAGATGTCGAGGGCGTGGAGTTTTGCGGGGTCGCCTTTGGCTTCGGTGCGTAGCTGCGCGAGTAGGCTCATCAGCATTTCGGGGTCGTCGGTGATGATGCCGTCGACGTGGAACTTTTCGATGAGGGTGCGCATGGTGTCGGCGCTGTCGGGTGTCCAGACGACGACACGGATATTGTGCGCGTGGAGTTCGTCCATGTTCACATCGCCGTTGAGCACGGTGGAGTAGTAGGGCGAAAGGACAGGCCGGCCGGTGTTGTGGTGGGCGTCGGCGTGGGCCGTCGCTTTGACCATGAGCGTGGTGAAGGGATTGGGCATGGGTGCCTGCTGCGCGAGGAGTGTGGATGAGGCGAGGGCAAGAGCGCAAAGTACAGAGCGTATAGCGTTCATGATCAGCTATTGAAGCAGGGAGATGTTACAGGAGGCAAAATCGTCCTGTTTCGGGGAGATTATTGCGGGAGCGATCTGGGGTGCAGGGGTGCCGGATTGACTTAGCTGGCTGGTTCGCGGAGAATAAGAGAGTCCCTCCTATGAGTGGGCCTGTGGCGCAGCTGGGAGCGCGCTTCCATGGCATGGAAGAGGTCATCGGTTCGATCCCGATCAGGTCCACCAAACAACCCCTAACAAATCAATAGATTAGCGACCAGACGCAAACTGCTCTCCGGAGCGTTTGGTAGCATTTGGTAGCAAATTACAAAAACCTGTTTCAGGACCGGATGATGCAGCGCGTCTGTTCTCCCCTTTCTTCCGCTCTCCAGCGGATATATTTTTCGCTGCGATTCTTGCTTTCGACTTCAGCGACGCTTGAGCGCGACGCTCCGCCGTCCACACTTGTCCATTGCGCGATGAGGCCTTCGTACTCAGTTCGCTATGGATGGAGTTGACCGTCGCCTGCACGCTCTCGGGAATCTCCTGCATGTAGACATCGGTGGTGGTTGCCGTTCGGGAGTGCCGGAGAACACCCTGCACGTCCTTTACGGTGCCCTTCTTCTGAGCCAGCGTTGCAATCGTTCTGCGAATCACCTGAAACGTCAGCTTCGGCAGTCCCAGGTCCTTTGCCAGTTTGTGCAGTACCCGCTTGCGGTAGTTGTCCGTATCCAGAAATCCCCCGGTTTGACTCGGGAAGATGAAGGCTTCCGGAGACGGATCGGGAGACTGCTCTTTCCAGGCCGCGAGTTGCTTTGCCAAGTCCTTCGGCAGATGCACCGTGGAGAGGCTTCTCTGAGTCTTTCCCCAAGGGCGAATCTTGCCCTTGTAGACAGTCTCGGAGACGGTCATCGAGGAAGCCGCTTCGTTGAAGCACTTCCACCTCAGACCAAACAGCTCACTTGGACGGAGTGCGTTCGTCATGTCCAGTTCGAGCAGAAGCCGATCTCGAACATTCAACTCCGACAGCGCCCTCCTCAACTGATCCCACGTCAAGGTTGTCTTGTCAGTCTCACGCAGTTGCGTTGGAACTTTCACCTTACGCGCGGGGTCTTTGGGGAGGAAGTCCTGATCGGCTGCCTCAGCGAAGATGTCCCGCAGGTACGCCCGCATCTGAAGCACTCTGTCCTTGGACTTGGTTTTAGCCAGCTTGTTGAGGTGGATCTGCAACGTGAATTTGTCGAAGTTCTCCAACGGGACATCTTCGAAATCGTCGATGAGGTCTTGTTGAATGAGCAACGTCTTCACCTTTGCAGTTTCTTCTTTCCAGCTCGCCTCCTTCAACGGAAGGAAGCGGTTGCGAACAAACCAACCAAAGGTGACAGAGCTGTTGTTTACGGCCCTACCGCCCGGAGTGTGTCCGTTCTGTTTCGTGATCTCCCGTTCCAGCGATTCGCGGGCCTCAAACTTTGTGAGTTGCGTCTTGAGGCCGAGAACAACCGGGACGACAGTGCTCTTCGGTTCGCTGCTTATCGGGTCGATTACGTCACGGCGAAAGTAGCCGTACCATTTCTTGCCCCGCGCAACGACCCATCCCTTCTGGTGCGATTTGCCCATTGCATTGCCTCAATTTCTGTGGGGGGAAACGAGCGGGCTACCTCTATTTTACTGCGTTTTCGGCGTTTTTAGCGCCGTTTCCGACGTAAAGAGGACAGGCGTTCCCGCTCGTTGACGAACTCTTCGACCTCGCTCAAGCGATAACGAAGGACGCCATCGCTCATGCGGATTACGGGCAGGTAGGGAGCCTTGCGTGAAGAGTGATCCCAGACCCAATCTTTCGTGACGTTGAGCCGTTGCGCGACCTCTTCAACGGTAAGCAGCGGTTCCCTGAGCGGCATTTGTTGGACCATTGCGGTGAGAGCCATTGGTATCTCCAGAGCTGCGGCGGTGCCTTCGCGCCAATGGCGCAAGGGTGCTTTCAGCCTCTGGCCGATTCACGATTCCGTCCAATCTTTCCTATTTATCGGGTGATAATTCACAGTTATCACCCCACCGAATCGCGCACACGAAACGCAGCAGTGATCTTGACAAATCGTTCAAAGATTGGTGGTTCCTAAAATGCCGCTGTTGCTCAATTTGATTCATCTCGGATAAGATTTCCACAGGCAAGGTTGAGCATCATTTGCTGTGCTTTTCCTTGGTGATCGACGTAACGCGAAGACCCTGTTGTCAAGGAGAGGCGTATGTACGATTGGGCCGAGTATCGTCATTTCAGGTATCTGCTTGAAATCCTCAACCTCCGAGGATTCCGCGCTGCCGCTGAGCAGCTCCACACCACGCAACCGAATCTGAGCGCACAGGCGAAGCAGTTCCGGGAGAACTCTGGACTTCATCTGTACCGGAAGGCAAAGGGCGGACGCATCAGCCTCACCGCGACCGGCAACGCGTTCAAGCTGATCGCGAAAGGTTTACTCAATCACCGTGACGAGGCTATGAATGCGCTGATCTCCATTGAGCGTGGCGAGATTCGCACCGTTCGTCTCGGCTGCTCTTCGCAAGCCGATCCGGCTCTCTTTCACGACTTCTGTGCTATTCACAAGGAGCTGCTGCCCGATTGCCCCATCAAGCCCGCGCACGGTGATACGGCCCAGCTCGTAGAAGAGATTGCCAATGGTGAAATCGACGCTGCAATCGTGACCCTACCTGTGACCGACCCAACTCTGAGCGTGGATGAGATTCGCCGCGACCGCTTGGTCGTCTGCCTGCGGGCCGACGATCCACTTGCGGCGAAGGCGTCGATTCAAGCCAGCGACTTGAAGCAACACAACATGATCCTGTATCACCCCCAAAGAAATCCCCATGCCCATGCGCGGTTGCTTGAGTTGCTTGCAGAAGTGGGAGTGAAAATCGAGGACTATTCGCGCGCGTCGCATCCCTGGGAGATGCAATCGCTGGTCAAGAAGGGATATGGCTTTGCGCTCATACGAGAGGGTACTTTACTGGATTCCGAACTGACCACGCGGCCTGTCGCCGGCGTTGATTGGACTGTGGACACCGCCTTCGTTTACAGGAAGGAGCGTCCCTTGAAGACAATTCCAGTGCTCATCCGCCATTTGAAGAGTCGGTTGGCAGGTTCGGCGGCCAGTGAGAAGAAATCCCCGCGGTCGGTCGAGAAGAAGCCAGAACAACTGTCTTTGTTGGGCTAGGGTTGAGCCTTTCTACGCGAAAGCTGCCCACATTCCTCGCGCCCCCTGCGACTTGGAAATCCATTCATTGATTACATGTTGAGTTCATCTGCCGAGGGCCTTCTACGTCTCGCGGATAGAAGGTGATAACTCGCAGCTATCGCCCGATAGATAGGAAGTATTGGACGGCCTGAGGACTCGCGCCTAGTCTCCGGCATATCGCGACTTCGTTCTGAGTCGTTGGAGGTGCCGAATGTCCCGCAGCATACGAATCATCATCCCCCAGAAGACGGTCCAGGCATTGCGGAGGTGGACGCGACTGTCCTTCCCGCTCGCCGCCGTATGTCTCTTCCTTCCTATCGCGGCTTACGCACAAAGCGGAAGTTCGCCCTTTGATACAGGTCTCACATCCATTCAGACGCTCTTCACCGGAACGATCGCCAAGGTGAGCAGCCTGATTGCGATTGTGTTGGGCGGGTATGCGTTCGCCCACGGAGAACCCGGCGCGAAGAAGACTCTCGCCGGAGTTGCGGCTGGCACCGGAATAGCGGTGATGGCTACCAACATCCTGACTTGGCTTTGGGGTTCGTAGCCCCTTGGTCTCGTCATTCCGCTCACGCTTCACTCACCCGCGAGGGGCTCTATGACAGAACTCACACCAAGACGCCGAAATCGGGTCTACAAGGCTCTGCATAAGCCCCTCACGTATCTCGGCGTCGAGCGCACCGTCTTCTACTTCGTTTGCGTTGGAGCAGTGGGCGCGTTCAACCTCTTCAACTCGCTCCTCACCGGGGCCGCAGTCTTCATCGGCGGCTACATCTTCGGTCGCTGGATCACGACTACCGACCCGGCATTCCTCAAGATCATGGGCAAGTCCGAACGCTTCAAGTTGCGCTACGACGCCGCCAAGCAACAAGTCCCGAACGTGGAGATACGCTGATGCTGCGACTCGCCAAAATCATCAAGCCGTGGACTGATGCCGGTTCGCTCAACGCGAACATCAACCTCTACGGCTTCTGGGATGAAACCACCTTCCTCACCAAGAGCGGCGACCTTGGGATGATCCTCAAGGTCTGCGGAGTGGACTTCGAGAGCCTTGACCAGGCCGGACAGGAGTTCGCGGTCAAACGGCTGGAGGCGGCCCTCAAGTCTTTCGGGCCGGGATTCCACGTCTATCAGTACCTCTTCAAGACCAATCGGCCAGAGATGCCATTCGCCCGTTACGGCGACCCGCTGATCGACGCGGCCATCGACCAGCGCCGTGAGTTCTTCGAGTCGAAGCTCGACCACCTCTACGAGATCGAGATTTACTACGCGGTGGTGCTGGAAGGAGCAAGGTCGAAGACCGGCATCATGGCAGCGTTGGGACGCCTCCCACGCGACCCAGAAGGGGCCATCCGGGAACTCAAAGCGCAGTTCACCAGCAACGTCATGAAGGTGTTGCTCCGCTCCCAGATACAGCGCGATCTTCTTCGGCTCAAGCAGCGTGTAGAGGCCTTCGAGCAGCAGCTCCACGACCAGGTCGAAATCGAAACACTATCCTCCGACGACCAGTTCCACTTCCTTCGCCGTCTGCTCAACCTCGATGCGTGGCGTGTCGCCGGCAGACCCCAGACTTCGCAATACCTCGACTTCCAGGTAGTGAACTCCGATATTGAGGCGGAGCGCGACCACCTTCGCATCGGCGATCACTTTGTTCGCCTGCTGACGATGCGCGAGTCCATCACGGAGACGCGCCCGCTGGTGCTCGACAAGCTGCTCAAGATCGAAGCGAACTTCTATGCCGTTACCGAATGGACTCCACTTGCGACCGATGCGGCCAAGAAGGAAGTTGTGAAACGGCGGCGTCACGCCAATATGTCCAAGGCCGGGCTCATCTCTTCCATGAAGGATGAGAGCAAGGTCAATCAGCGTGACGTGTTGATCGACGAAGGCAAACAGGCGGACATTGAGGTTCTTGGCGACTGCCTGCGTGCGCTCAGTGACGGACAGACCCTTGGCGACCTGTCGCTGACCATCGTTCTCTATGGCAAGGAAAAGGCCGTCATCGACCGCGAGATTGCCGACTTCGCTACCGTCTTTACGAACGCGGACGGCTCGCTCTTCCCGGAGACCTACAACCAGCTCAATGCGCTCTTCGCCGTGGTCCCCGGCAACTACGCGCAGAACCTCCGCAAGATGTACATGCTGCTGAGCAACTACGCCGACCTCTCGTTTTTCTTCACCATCCTGCAAGGCGAGAAACACAACCCGCATCTGGGGACTGAGTACCTGGCCGTCATGGAGACGGACAATGCCACGCCCTACTATCTCAACCTGCATAACGGCGAGGTGGCACACACGCTCATCCTCGGCATGACCGGCTCAGGCAAAAGTTTCCTATGCAGTTTCCTGCTCACCAATGCTCAGAAATACAAGCCGCTCACCTACATCTTCGACATCGGCGGCTCGTTCCAATCGCTCACCGAAATCTTCGGTGGGAGCTACCTGAACGTCGGCCAGGAGTCGCGCGACTTCCGCATCAATCCCTTCTCTCTTGAACCGACCAAGGAGAACCTGCAATTTCTGTTTTCGTTCTTCCGCGTCCTGATCGAAGGCACCGGCCAGCGGTACCACCTCGACTTCAAAGAGGAGCGGAAGCTGTGGGCAGCCATCGAGAATATGTACGTCATCGAGCCCGCGCAGCGGACGCTCTCGACTTTCGCCGAGATCATCGGCGAGTTGAAGGAACGGCTCCACCGGTGGACGGCTGACGGACAGTACGGTTTCCTCTTCGACAACGCGGAAGACACGCTGACATTCTCCAGTTTCCAGACCTTCAACTTCGGCGGTTGGGGCGATGCGCCGGACGTGCTGGAGCCGCTGCTCTTCTACGTCCTGCATCGGGCTTCGCTTGAAATCGGCAATCCAAAACGCCTCTCTACCTTCAAGCTCTTCCTGCTAGACGAGGCTTGGCTCTTCATCAAGAACGAAACGATACGGAACTATGTCGTTACCGCACAGAAGACCTGGCGCAAGCACAACGCCGCCATGATCCTCGCGACCCAATCCATCAAGGAACTTGAGGAGTCTGGGATGCTCCAGATCGTATCCGAGAGTTGCCCGACCAAGATCTTCCTTGCCAACCCGGAGATGAACCGGGAGGTTTACCGCGAGGCGTTCCACCTCAACGATACCGAGCTTGAAATCATCTCCGACCTTACACGCGGACAGATGCTCATCCGCAAGGCCCAGACTTCCAAAAAAGTCCGGCTCAACGTCGATTCGGTTTCCTACTGGATTGCGACGAACAACGCCAAGGACAACCAGCTCAAGCGCGATTACTTCGCCCGGTACGGCGTCGCCGATGGCGTGCGCCGTCTAGCTGAAGACCACCCCTTTCCGCCCAAGCAACACGCCACGGAGAAGAAGCCCGCAGCGTCAACCGCAACCCCCAACCGCAAAGGAGCTGTCGCATGAAGATCACCCTTCTCGCACTCGCCCTTGCATCGGCCCTGTCTTCGACTATGGCCTTTGCCCAGGCCGTTCCCGCTGCACCCGCCGAACAAGCCCGGACGGTGCAGTATCACTCGCAGGACATCGTGCCCATCCGCGCCAAGGTCAAGTACACGACCCTGATCGTAGTGCCAGCCACCGAGAAGATCATGGAAGCCGCGACGGGCGACAAGGATTTCTGGATCGTCGATGTGGTGGGGAGCTTCTGCTTCGTCCACCCGGCCAAGCCGGGGATCAGCACGAATCTCAATCTGATTACGGACAAGGGCAACATCTACAGCTTCACGTTGCAGGACATCTCCACCCAGGGTGGCGATCCCGACCTTAAGGTCATCGTCCAGCCTGCCGACCAGTCTTCGATCACCGCCTCGGCAGGACCGGCGCAGTACGTTCCCGCTGCACAGCTTGACCAGGCCAAACAGCAGCTCGCTACTTTACAGAGCCATGTCACACAGGCGGTAGACGAGTACAAGAGTGCGTATCCGCTGCAGCTCAAGTTCGACTACACGTTCAAGAACGAAGACCCCTTCGCCGTCCAGTCGATCTACCACGACGACAAGTTCACCTACATCAAGACGACGGCCAGCGAGAAGTTCAGCGTGTACGAGATGAAGGACGGCAAGCCCGACCTCATCAACTACGACCTGCGCGACGGAACCTACATCATCCCGAAGATCGTGGACAAGGGATACATCGAGATCGGCAAGAAGCACATGGACTTCTCACGGAAGGGGTAATGTCATGACGGATCAGACACCGCAGCTCTCGCAGAATGCCTCCGAGCCGAAGGGCGTGATACGCAAGAACATCAAGATGTTCGTCTATCTGGGTGCCATCCTTCTGCTCATCACGGCGAGCCTCTTCAGCTCCAAGAAGAAAACGCCGAACGGCACCCCGGCCAAGGGAACTCCTCCGCAGCCGTTCGTGCAGGACAACACCGCCAACAACATCGCCGACCTCCAGAACCAGCTTGCGGCTGAAAAGCAGAAGCAACAGCAGGACGCACAGCTTGCGGCAGCGATGGCGGCGTCGCAGACTCCGGCACAGCAACAGGCGGCAGCGATGTATGGCCCGAACGGCCAACCCAACGTGCCGCCTCCGCAGGGTCAGCAGCAGAACGGACAACCGCAGCTCACGCCCGAGCAGCAGCAGCAACAACAGCTCGCCAACAAGGAGCGGGAGCTGAGCTTCGATTCTCGCTTCGCCTCGAATCTTGCCTACAGCCACAGCAAGGAGCTGGAGCAGCGTCAGAGCCAACCGCAGAACTCGGCCCAGATGATGCCTGTCTCCGCTGCGAACCCTTATGCCGCCGCGCTCGCGGGCGGCGAAAGCTCCAGCTTCATTCCAAGCCGTGCGGCTGGAGAGCAACCGGCTCCAGAGGCTCCCAAGAAAGCTCCCGAAGTGAACCTGAATTCAGCCGTTGGACAGCCTTACGTCATCTTTGAGGGCGCGGTGCTGGACACCGTGCTAATGAACCGGCTTGACGGTGATGCCGTCGGCCCGGTCAAGGTACTCGTCTCGAATCCCTTCTACTCGCACGACCACCAGCACGTCCTCATCCCTGACGGGACGGTCGTGCTGGGCGAGGCCAAGAAGATCGGCTCAGCGGGCTTCGGCCAGCAACGCCGAATGGCCGTCGTGTTCCACCGGCTCATCATGCCAGACGGCTACTCCGTGGACCTCGACCAGTTTCACGGTCTCGACCAGATCGGAGAGGAGGGGCTGAAGGATAAGGTAAACAACCACTACCTGCAAATCTTCGGCACTTCGATTGCACTTGGGGTCATCGCCGGGGCCGGAGAGATCGAATCCGGTGGCGGCACAATCACCACCTCCGGTTCCCAGGCCTTCACCAATGGCGCGGCGGCCAGCGTCTCGCAATCCTCCACCACCATCCTTGATCGGTTCATGCAGATACCGCCGACCATCACCATCCGCGAGGGGCATCGGGTAAAGATCTACTTCACCCAGGACATGCTCCTCCCGGCCTATACCAACCACAACATACCCCAGACGTTCTAGGAGAATCCATGCGAACAGTTCGCTATGCCTCACTCGCGTTCGCTCTGCTCACGCTCGCAGGCTGCGCCGACAAGAAGTGTCTTCCCGGCGACTCCGCGACGACCTGCAAGGCTCTGACCGAGTGCTTTGACCGCGGGAATGCAGCCAAGGCTTGCCGCCAGATCGAGAAGGATCAGGCGGAGTACGAGAAGAACTTCCAGAAGAACATTGCTCCCGCATACACCGGGGCCGGTTCGGCCCTGAGCTACGACCCCAACAAGGCGACTCAGAAGCCACCGGCCAAACCACAACCGAAACAGTAACCACCCCAGAGATAAGGAGACCGGCCATGAAACGACTTGTCTTGCTTGCAGCATTCCTATCCGCGACCATCGCCTCCACTGCGCACGCGCAGTTTGGCGGCGTGGTCTTTGACCCAACACAGTCAGGCCATGCGATCCAGCAGCTCGTACAGGAAACGGGTATTAGCGCGAATACCTTGCAGGAGATGCAGACCGCGATCAAGGCCTACAACTTCACCCGTCAGATGATGACGGCACCGCAGACGCTCTACCAGCCGTTCATCTCGCCGTACACATGGGAGGCGGCGATCAACACCTCCGCCAACACCTACAACAACACATCATCATGGACGAACGCCGCCAACACCGGCAGCGGCGCGTCGTTGGCGACGCAAGCCTATGTCCCCCGCACCGGGTCGCAACTCCCCGGATACGGGAGTCTGACCTCCCAATCGCAGCAGCAGATCGCCGCCCAGGGCGCAACAAGCGACCTGAACGACTCTGTGAATGCAACTACTCTGCAAACCCTCGGCACCATCCGGTCGAACGCACAACAGCGGGCGACCGATATCGCCAACCTGGAGGCGGCAAGTCACTCCATCGACCCAACCCAGCAAACCGAGCTGGCGACTCTCCAACGGATCAACCAGGCACTCCTGCTCATGCTTCGCACCCAGCAGGAGACGAACTCCATCGGCACCACGCAATCACTGCAACAGATGATGGCGGCCAAGCAGCAGCAGGACAGCCTTAAAGCCAGCTTCCAGAACGCCACCAGCTACCAGAACAACTTCCAGACATCCGTCGCACCGGCTTACTCCGGCGCATCGTCCGCAATGCGTTACTAACCGCCTCATCCACTACGCGGGGGTTGCAGTATGGGACTACTGAACTTCATCACTCAAGGGTGCGACTCTCTCTCGGCGACAGCCGCACCCTCCGTTACCGCAATGGGCTTGCGTATGTGCATCGCCCTCGCCACGATCATGCTCGTCTGGTTCGGAGTGCAGGAGGCGCTTGCATCCTCGCAGGGCGGACCCGGGTTCAGCATGTCGCGCTTCCTCAGCTTTTTCATGCTCATCACCTTCGCCTACGTCATGGTGAAGTATTACGACTCGTCAATTCCAGGACTGGGATCTTCGATCAAAGGCTACATCAACGGCGGCGCTCAAAACCTCGTTCAACTCATTGGGACGGATAGTACAGACCAGATGATGAACACTCTATCGCAGGCGCAACAGAACGCCGGCCCCGGCATGGTGGCGAGCTTCGAGCAGCCGTATCTTGTGCTGATCTTCGCCATCACGCAGGTCTTGCTCGGACTGCTGTCGGCACTCATTGCCGCCATCGTCGGCTATGGGGCTATCGCCAGCACGGTTGTTGGACTCCTCGGCCCAGTGTTCATCCCGTTCCTTGTCTTCGACAAACTCGACTTCCTCTTCTGGGGCTGGCTCAAGGCTTTCATCAGTTTCAGCTTCTATAAGGTCGTCGCTGCGGCCTGCCTCAGCGTTCTCAGTCACATCCTTACCGCCTACTACACCAACTTCATCAACGCTACCGACCCGGCGACGATGGTCAAGAACTTCCCACTGCTCTTGCTTCTCATCCTCGTCAATGTCTTCGTCCTGCTCAAGATTCCGGCTCTCACCGCTTCCATCTTCTCCGGTTCGAGCAGCGGACACGACGGCGGCATGGGCATGATTACCACCGCGATTATGGCACTTGGATAAGGAGACTCGTCATGCAGGAATCTATGAAGTCTGAAGTCACTCCCGACATCAGCCGCGCGGCGGAGCGGTACTTGGAACAATATGGCGATCCACTGGTCACGAATACCTACCTCAAGATCGCCCTGCTCTGCCTCGCTGGACTCTGCGTGATGCTGGGATTGCTCGTATTCAAGAGCCAGAAGGCACTCGCATCGGCAAAGCCCTTCATCATCCGCATCAGCGATGTTGGACACGCCGAAGCGATCGACTACCGGAACTTCGACTACCGGCCCCAGGAGGCCGAGAACAAGTATTACCTCACCCGCTGGGCGAACCTGTACTTTGGACGCAATCGCTACACCATCGAGCGTGACCAAACGCAGGCGCTCTACTTCCTCAATGCCGACGTGCAGCGGGCCGTCATCGAGCAGGAGCAGAAGAACAACACCATCGCCAACTACGTCAAAGACTCGACTCTGCCGTATGTGGACATCGAGGTGAAGAACGTCATTCTCGACGACTTGCGCCAGTCGCCGTACTCGGCCAGGATCGAATTCGACAAGGTGTTCACCAACTCCGGCGATCAGAGCGTCTTGAAGCGGGAGAAGTGGACAGCCACCGTCACCTACGTCTTCAACCCGCAAGTATCAAACGAGAAGACCACGGTTGATCCTCTCGGCTTGACTATCATCCGTTTCCGCGTTGACCAGGCGTTCAGCTAGAGACAGACTCACCCATCCCACGAGGCGTTGCGATGTCCAAGCTTGCTGCCAATCCGGCTGCTTCACCCCACCTGTGCCTGTGCAGGGTGTTCGCGGCGAACCGAGACCAGAAGCCACGCAACGAAGGTGGCGAAAGGTCATCCCTCATGGGAGTTCGTGATCGCTCGAATGACGCTGCAGTTGGGACAAACTTCCGCAGCCCAGATACAGATGAGAACTCAGTTCCGGCATGTGTCTGCCGTTTTGTATCCCGCCTTTTGCACGGTCACTGCTTCGGGGCCTATCCGGCGCCCTGCGGCAGCTCGCTCTTCTGCTTCGGCTGCGCCGCCCTGCGAGTTACGGTTTCCGTTCCGGACCCTCCGTAAATGCAGAGCTTCGGCACTTGGGAGCCGGGCCCACTTCGCTTCATAGTGACCCGAGCAAGTTCGGGAAATTCAACAAACGGAGACACGACCATGTACCAGAACAAAGTAACCCTCATCGGCTTTCTCGGCAACGACGCAGAAGTTCGCACCAACAACGACCGCAGCTTCACAACTCTCTCGCTGGCAACCAAGTCCTCCTACAAGAAGGATGGCAAGTACATCTCGCACACCGAATGGCACCGTTGCATCGTCTTCGGCAAGCTCTCGGAGTTCGCCGGCACCCTCACCAAGGGCGCACATATCCAGGTGGAAGGCGAGTTGCGGAGCCGAGAGTACGACAGCAAGAAGACGGACACCAAGCAGCGCATCTGGGAGATCAAGGTGAAGTCCATCCTCAAGCTCGACCGGGCCGAGCAGGCCGCCGCCGAGGAAGCGGAGTACGAAGAGCACGAGGAGATCGCAACCGAGGACGCGGCCGCATAGGCCGCCTTCTCCTACCCAAGCGGGCAGCCCGGAATCTATGGGCTGCCTACTTCTCTGAGGACACTATGAGCTTCGAGTTGATACTTCCGTTCCTTCGCCCCATTGAGTCCCTTCTCTTGGACGACACCGTGAGCGAGATCATGGGCAATCCCGATGGTGTGTGGTGGTACGAGCGTCGTGGAAAGCTCTACCCCGCACCCGAGGTCACATTCGAGACGCGGCAGCTCTTGACCGGGCTTGATGTCATCGCCAACAAACTTGGTCGCAAGCTCGGAGCGGACAAGCCGCTCCTCAATGCTCAACTCCCGGACGGGAGCCGTCTTGCCGCCGTCATTCCTCCGGTCGTCCGTCCTCATCCGTCTGTCACGATTCGGAAGTTCGCCAGAACCCGCTACACGCTTCCGTTGCTCATCCAGGAAGGTGCATTGGATGAGTCGCTGGGGGAGTTTCTGAGCGGTCTGATTGCCTCTGGCAAGACCGTTCTCATCAGCGGTGGAACTGGTAGTGGGAAGACCACATTGCTGAACGCCCTCACCGATTTCATCCCGGAGTCGGAGCGAATCGTTGTCATAGAGGACACTTCCGAGCTTCGCATCGCCAAGCCGAACCTGCTGCCAGCAGAGTGCCAGACGGACGGACACACCGGCCAGGTGAGTTTCAACGATCTCTTGAAGGCGGCCCTACGCTGGCGTCCCGACCGCATCATCCTCGGCGAGGTCCGGGGAGATGAAGCCCGGACTCTACTCGACTCCTTCAACACCGGCCACGCCGGTTCGATGGCGACCATTCACGCCAGCTCGGCAGTGAAAGCACTGCGTCGCTTTGGCGAGCTTGCGATGCGTTCGCATCAGCAAGCCAACCGCGACGACATCGCCGCAGAGATCGCGGATTCTGTGCAGTACGTCGTTCAAGTTCAGCGGTATGCCAATGGCCGCAAGATCAGCGAGGTCGTCGAAGTTCTTGGCTATGACCGCACAGCCAAAGTCTTCGAGTTTGACACCAAGTTCAATCGCGCTGACACCGCCGGCTCAGCCCAGCTTGCACAACCTGTTGAGTGGGCGCAGTTCGACAGGCCCGCAGGTTCCGTTGCACCCATTCATCACTAAAGGAGAAACAGCATGGCATTACTCGAAGTCCAAACCGTCAACAAAGTTACCGCCACCATCGCTCTTGACGAGTCGATTGCTCAGCGGACCGACCAGTACGCAC
>Ga0302310_10002703_pt1 | contig 14038 bp, 11 predicted proteins | sample III_Palsa_N1_2_FD_200451 | JGI IMG/M metagenome (GOLD analysis project Ga0302310, IMG submission 200451) | Peat permafrost microbial communities from Stordalen Mire near Abisko, Sweden - III_Palsa_N1_2 | ecosystem: Environmental > Terrestrial > Soil > Palsa > Peat permafrost | place: Sweden... | reverse complement strand
CCATGAGTGTGTGAACTCGTGCGAGAGCAGATCGGAGTCGCCAACCTGGCTCTGCTGCGAAGCGAAAGCCTTCTCATTGACGCCGTTGTCGGAGGACTGACCGTGCTCAAGGCCTTCGCCGCCGGCGAGGTCTGAAAGCGTTAGGAGGAAGTGGTAGACGTTGTAATGGTGCGAGTCATAGGCGGCGGAAGCTTCGCGCACCAGGTTGCTGATTTCTGCCAGGAGTTCGGGGCGAAGATTGGAGTCGTCGGGCTGGTCAGAGACGACGTCGATGTAATGCTTGGGCGAGATTTCTGGGGCGAGAGGGAATTCGTGAAAGTAGATTCCAGCGATCACGGGTGAGTCTTCAAGCTGCTCGACGGTTGTCGCCGCAAACTCTGTAGATCCGCCTACTTTGGCGTTGGGATCGTAAGAGCCGACCGGGGTGAGGGCCGTGCCGATGCCCCAGCCTTTGGGGACGATGACGGTGGGCTGGATGGGGATTTTGGCTACTGGAATGTGGGCCGGATACATCATCAGGCGTTCCCATTCGAGGCAGGCCATTTGATCGGTTGCGCGACCGGAAACGGCAGAGGCGAGATGCACGTGGAGGCTGGTTACTCCAGCGGGTACGTCGAGGTGAAACTCGAACATATCGATATCGTCGCGGCGGAATGAGATGGTTTTTCCGTTCGCGGTGATGACCAGCGAGATGAGGTCGGCGATGGGCCCGTTAGGGGCGTGGTTACCGGGAATCCATTTCGGCATCGTGACGGCAAGCGGGCCGGCCTTTACCGGAATGTCGATTTCGGCGGAGTAGATTTTGCGAGCGACGTCAGAGAGGTCAGCGGTGATGCGGATCGGAGTCTGCGCGGCGGCGGGAAGAGCGATGGCGAGAACTAAAAGTAAGGACTTGCGCAACATGAGCGGGTGATTCCTCTCTAAACGAGTGTTGGGTACTTGATATACCTATGCGCCTGATGTCAGGCGGCGAGGGCTTTTTCAATAGCGGCAATTAGCTTCGGGTCGTCGGGCGGGGTGTCGGGAGCGAAGCGGGCGATGGGGGTTCCATCGCGGGCGACGAGGAATTTTTCAAAGTTCCAAAGAAGTTCCGGGAGGGGATTAGGCGGAGGGAAGCCATTCTTGGCAGCGTAGCCTTCAAGGCCTTCGCGCCAGGGGCCGTGGACGATGTGCTGGGGCAGGGCTTCGATGAGTTCAGCGTAGAGCGGCGCTTTATCCGGGCCGGTGACGGGAACCTTGGCAAAGAGCGGGAAGGTTACGGGGTACTCGGTGGAGCAGAATTTGGCGATCTCTTCGTTGCTGCCGGGCTCCTGTCCGGCGAAGTCGTTGGCGGGGAAGCCGAGGACCTCAAAGCCGTAGGGCCGGAATCTCTGGTAGAGGCACTCGAGCGCTGTGTACTGCGGGGTGAGGCCGCACTTGCTGGCTACGTTGACGATGAGAAGGACTTTGCCGGAGTAGGCAGCGAGGGTGGTTTCCTGGCCGGTGATGGTGCTGACGGGAAGGGTGGTGAGGTTGGACATGCTGCTAGTTTAGCTTGTCTCTTTCATTTGGGCCGTGGGTATTCGTCCATGATCATGCTGTCAGAGATGAGCCAGTTGCCGTCGATTTTGGTGAGAACTTCGAGGTAGTGGGAGTAGCGGGGAGCCATGGGTTTGTGGGTGTTGTCGTCGATCTGACCTTCGGATTTCTCTTCGGACCAGACTGCGGCGGTGGTAGCCGAGAGGATGTGAATGTCCGTGATTTTTGGAGGGACGGTGTCTTTTGCGGAGCGGTAGCCTGGGCGGTTGAACAGGTTCGTGAGGAATTTTTCGAGCTGGTCGCGGCTGGTGATGCGAACGCCGAAGGGGTTTTGCCAGGTGACGTTGGGAGTGTGGCAAGCGGCGATAGCGTGGGCGTCGAAGGCGTTCCATGCGGCCAACTCGCGGGTGACTACGGCGCGAACGGCAGCTTCGTCGGTGGACGCCGTTTGGGCCTTGATGGCCGGGGCAAAGGCGACGGTAAGAGCGAGAACAATGGTTTGCAGGTTGCGGCGCATGGGGCTCCTTCAATGGCGGAAGGTTAGCACTGCGGGGCGGGATTGCAAAAGCGCACGTGAGGCCGTTGATTCGGACTCCTGCTCCGAGGGGCCGCTTTACTTCTTTGCCATGGAGCGGACGTAAAGCACCATGTTCCAGCAGCCCTGATCGTTGAGCCGCTCGCCTTCGGCGGGCATCTGGTTTTTGCCTGCCTTGATCATGTAGAAGAGTTCACCATCGCTGTAATTTTGCAGCGTTGCCGGGTTGTTGAGGTCTTTCATTGGGAGCTTTTGCAGCACGGCGATCTCGCCGCGACCGTCTCCGTTGGCTCCGTGGCAGCTGGCGCAATCGTAGCCGTACATGCGCTTGGCATGGGCTAGCCCTTCGGCGGATAGCTGCTTCACTGGGTTGGCGCGGGAAGCTGCTTCGGGAGGAATAACGTACGGCGCTTGAGCTGCAACCGGCTCTTGTCCGGAAACCAAAACCGGGTCCGTTGAAAGCGGAGGAGCGAGGGAAATCAGGAAGAGTGACGGGGCTGCCAGTAGCAGAGCAGCGGAAAGAAGGATGGGCTTGAACATGGCGTTCTCCTGCGGTGAAGCTTCGCGCTGGTCTCAGGCTCTGTGAAGGCGCTGGTTGGCGCGGTGCGGGAGTCGAGGCCGGTGCGGCAGGCCTGGCGTAAGCTTCTGCGTCGTAGGTCTGGCAGTGAGGAGTATGTCACAGATGCAACCGGCGCGGCTGTGATCGAAGTCACAAAGGACACAGCTTATAGTGTTGAAGGTCGAGGGAGTTGCGGAATGCGGCGTTGGTTCTTGGTGGCGGGATTGCTGGTGGGGTGTCGTGGGGCGTTCGCGCAGGGAACTGCCGGGCCCGCAGCGGGAGCTGTCGCGAACGGAACGGTTGCCGCTCCTCAGCCCATGGAAAACAAGGGCCTCTTCGCACGGTTAGCCGAGTTCTATCGCGAAGATTGGGCCGGGACGACGGCGGCTGGACCCGCTGCTCCGCGGCGTGGGTTGGAGAGCCCGCTAAGCTCGCCACCGTTTCCCAGCGCGGATTGGTCCTATGGAGGATCGCCGACGATTGGTGAGTCGGATGGGAATGTTTATCCGCTATCGACGGCCATCAATGGCGCGAAGAGCCGGACGAAGGTTTATGGCTGGATTGAGCCCACCGTGAATGGGAGCACGTCCAGCAGCCGGAATGCTCCCGAAACCAATGATATTTACTCCAACCGCCTGGAGCTGGGGCAGGCGGTGGTTTATGTCGAGCGGCTTCCGGACAGCGTGCAGCGCAACCATGTGGATTGGGGCTATCACCTGACTGCGTTCTACGGCACGGATTACCGGTCGACGACGAACAAGGGTTACTTCAGCTCTCAGTTGCTGGTGCACAACCGGCAGTATGGATTCGACCCGGTGCTGGAATACGTGGATGTTTATTTTCCGCATGTGGCGCTGGGAATGAACCTGCGTGTTGGCCGGTTCATTTCGATACCCGGGATTGAAGCGCAATTGACGCCGAATAATTACATGTTCAGTCACTCGCTGCTTTACTCGGTCGACCCATTCACGGATACGGGCGCGCTGGCTACGATCCAGGTGACGCCGCAGTTGGTGGTGCAGGCGGGGGTGTCGGCTAGCCACGATACAGCGCCGTGGGTGTCGGACGCCAAGGCAGCTTTTATGGGCTGCGTGAGCTATACGACCAGGAGCGTGAACGACAATTTCTACCTTTGTGTGAACGGCATCAACGACGGCATCTATGCGTTCAACAACATCCAGATGTACGACGCCACCTGGTATCACAAATTCGATAAAAACTGGCACATAGCCACCGAAGTCTGGGAGATGTATCAGCGCGATGTTCCCAGCGCGAACGGGCCGATTGCGCCCGAGACGGGCACGAATGGCGCTAACTGCGAGCCGGGCCTGCTGCGTTGTTTTGCTCCGGAGTGGGCAATGGAGAACTACATCAACCGGCAGCTTTCGCCGCATGATTACTTGTCACTGCGCAGCGATTTTCTGAACGACAAAAAGGGCCAGCGGACGGGATATGCGGGAAGATATACCGAAGGAACCTTCTCATGGAACCACTGGATTGGGTCAACGGTGCAGTTGCGGCCGGAGGTGCGGTTCGACCATGCTTTTGACCGTCCCGCGTATGACAAAGGGACGCGCTGGAATCAGTTCACGGCGGCATCCGATCTGGTCTTTCACTTCTAGAAATTCGGGCGTGAGTGAGAGTGCATTGTCTCACTATTGGCGTAAAAAAGTTGTAAGGGAGCCGAAAGCGGTTTGTAGAAATTTATATCGAGCGGATTGACAGGTTCACGTAGGATATCTATCGGTGCGCTTTGCGGGCGAGGGTTATCGCTCACAGGGCGAGCGAAGGATTTTTGCGAGGCTTATGAGCTTTTTTGACATGTTGTTTGGCAAGCCGCTGGCTTCGAATGAAGCTCATGCGGAGCACATCGGCGTTCCGGCGGGGATCCCGATTTTTGGCCTGGACGGCTTGACCAGCGCGGCGTATGGACCCGAAGCAGCGATGACCCTGCTCATCCCGCTGGGACTTTATGGCGTGGACCACTACCTGCTCCGGATCTTTGCCTGCATCCTGGCGCTGCTGACGATTTTGTACTTCAGCTATCGACAGACGATTGTGGCGTATCCGAACGGCGGTGGGTCGTTTACGGTAGCGAGCGAAAACCTCGGCGACAAGGCCGGCCTGCTGGCTGCGGCGGCGCTGATGATCGACTACATTTTGACCGCGGCGGTGGGAATTTCCGCCGGCGTTACGGCGCTGGTCAGCGCGTTTTCCGATTGGCCGAGGTTTGGACCGGCCCTGCACCAATACCAGTTGGCGATGTGCCTGGTGATCCTTGTGGCGATTGCGATTGTGAACATGCGCGGCGTCAAGGAGACCGGCGCGGTCTTCATGCTGCCGACGTTCCTGTTTGTGGGCACGCTGCTGATGACGATCGGTGTGGGAGTGTACCGGGCTCTGCAGGCGCACGGGCATCCGATCGCGCTGGCACCGCCGCCTCCTCCTGATCTGAGCAAGCTGGAAACGCTGACACCGTGGTTGCTGGTGTTTCTGCTTTTGAAGGCGTTTTCGAATGGATGCGCGGCGATGACGGGCGTGGAGGCGGTATCGAATGGCGTGACCGCGTTCAAGGAGCCGCGCTCGCAGAATGCGAACCGGACGCTGACGGTGATCATCGCGATCCTGATTGTTTTGCTGTTTGGGCTGAGCTATGTGGCCAAGGCTTATGGCGTGACAGCGATGGATCCCGACGCGCACAACTACCAGAGCGTGCTGAGTATTGAAGTCGCTGCGGTGTTTGGGCGTGGCTGGTTTTACTTCGTCACGATGGGCGGCGTGCTGGCTGCCTTGAGCTTCAGCGCGAACACGGCCTTCGCGGACTTTCCGCGCATGGCTCGCGCAATTGCCATGCAGGACTATCTGCCGCATGTGTTTCTCCTGAAGGGGCGCCGGCTGCTGTTCTCGCACGGCATCTATGCGTTGACGGGCTTTACGGCGCTGATTTTGATCATCTTCAACGGCGTGACGGATGCGCTGATTCCGCTTTACGCGATCGGCGCGTTCCTGGCGTTCACGCTGAGCCAGGCGGGCATGGTGAAGCACTGGCACAAAACGCTGGACGCTCCCCACCGCCACGCGAAAATGTTTGTGAATGGGCTGGGCGCGGTGGCTACCGGCATCAGCCTGGTCATCATCCTGGTGACAAAGTTCATTCATGGAGCCTGGGTCACGGCGATTCTTGTGCCGTTCCTGATTCTGATCATGCTCATGGTGAAGCGGCATTACGTGCGCGTGAAGCGGGAGACTGCCGATCCCACTCCGCTGCGGCTCACGGGGCTCGAAGCGCCGATCGTGGTCATCCCCATGGCACGCTGGGACAAGATTACCGAGAAGGCCATGCGATTCGGCATGTTGATGAGCCCGATCGTGAAGGTAGTCCACGTGGACTCCGACGACGCGGACGCGCTGGGCATCGTCTGGAACGACATGGTGTTGAAGCCCGTGCGCGAGCACGGAATGGCCGAGCCCGAACTCATCACGGTAACCAGCACCTACCGCACGATTCTGTCGCCACTGATGGACTATGTGCTGAAGCTGGAAGACGAAAACCCCGGGCGGAAGATCGCCGTGCTCCTGCCGGAACTGGTCGTAAGGCACTGGTGGGAGAACCTGCTGCACAACCAGCGCGTACAACTGCTCAAGCTGTTGCTTCTTCTCAAAGGCAACCAGAGGATTGTGGTGGTGAATATTCCCTGGTACCTGTAAGGGCGAGTTTGGCCCGCGGCTCTACGCGAAGACTGACAACAGCGAAAGCGCGACGGCGATTGCGGTGAGGAGTCGGTTGACCATGAGGGTTTTTCCCTTCTACTGCACCGTTGGATGCAGTGTTGCGGCCCATGGATTGGGTTTTTCTTTGACACGAGATCGGAGTCGCGGTTAGCTGGCTTTCGAAATCAGGCGAGCGACCGCAGACGGGATACTGCGGCCGGGATGATCTCGAGCGCACGGTCGATCTCTGCGGGAGTCGTCAGGCGGGTGAGCGAAAGCCGCAGGCTGGCACGGGCTTGTGCCGGGGTAAGGCCCATGGCAAGAAGCACATGCGAGGGCTCGGTAGCCCCGGACTGGCAGGCTGCGCCAAAGCTGGCCGAGAGGCCTTGCATGTCCAGCGCGATCAGCAGAGATTCGGCGTCGATGCCGTCGAAGCGCAGATTGGTGGTGTTCGGAACGCGATGATCGGCGGAGCCGTTCAGGTGGGCGTCGGGAATGGTTTTCAGTAGGGTTCGTTCTAACCGGTCGCGAAGCTGAGCGAGGGCCGCAGCGGGGGATCGGGTTTCGAGCTCTGAGCTTTGAGCTTCGCCCTGCGAGCCCAGCCACTCGTTTGCGAGATCGGCTGCCTTGCCGAGGGCAACTATGCCAGCGACGTTTTCCGTGCCGGCGCGCCGCTGGCGCTCCTGAGGACCCCCGTGTAAGAGCGGGGCAATGTGAACGCCGCTGCGAACGAAGAGCGCCCCTGTGCCTTGAGGGGCATACATTTTGTGGCCGGAAATCGAGAGTAAATCGACGTTCTTGAACTCACCGCTGAGGTCCAACGGCAGTTTGCCCGCGGCCTGGACAGCGTCGGTGTGCACGAGGATCGCCGGATTGTAAGCCTTGGCGATGCGGGCGAGTTTGCCCACGGGCTGGATGACTCCGGTCTCATTGTTGGCGAGCATGATAGAAACCAGCGCAGTGGACGGCTTAAGCGCCGCTTCGAAAGCTGCAGGATCGATTCGGCCGTCCGGCGTTGGTGTGAGGTAGGTGACATCAGCTCCGCGGCTGTGCAGGGCCTGGGCGGCATACAGCACGGCGTGGTGCTCAATCTCTGTAGTTACCAGGTGGGCGGGCTGGCCATCGTCTAAAAACTGCTGGAGCACGCCGGTTAGTGCCAGATTATCGGCCTCCGTGCCGCCCGAGGTGAACACGATCTCCTTGGACGAACAATGCAGCAGGCGCGCCACCGAAGCGCGCGCCTTCTCCACGGCGGATCGGGTGCGCTGTCCCGAGAAGTGCGCGGAGCTGGGATTGCCAAAGCTGGCAGTGAAGAACGGCAGCATGGCCTCGACGACCTCTGGCAGCACCGGGGTAGTCGCGTTGGCGTCGAGATAAATCCGCTCCATGGGTTGATTCTATCGGTTGCCTTCAGGTTGCGGCTCGCAGACCCGGCTGCGCAGTCGTGGGAGCTGTGGTCACCGGCGATCAATGGGCGACAATGTCGTGACACAGTCTTGGAGTTACTCTAAAGACTTGCTGAGGAGCTGGGTTCAGGCATCCAAACGCAATAGGTCCGGGGGTTCAATGGAGCGTAGCGCGGCTCACAGGAGAGCGAAGGGAATCGGGGCTTGGCTGCCGGCAGTACTCGCGCTGCTCATGATGGCTGTCAGCGGTGTTGCTCAGCAATCATCCGCCATGCCGCAGGATCCGGTCGCAACAGGTTCAGTGAACGGCGTCATTACAGACACCGACCACGCCGCGATTCCCGGAGCGACGATTACGTTGGAGAACCTGAGTACCAAAGCTTCCCAGCGCGTCGAGACGGACACCACAGGCGTTTACGAGTTCACTCAAGTCACTCCGGGCAAGTACCTGGTGAAGATCGCGGCGCATGGCTTCTCCTCCTGGAAAGTGGAGGATGTGGATGTCCCGGCGGGACAGCCAATAACCCTGACCACGGTCGAGCTCGGCGTCGAGGCCCTGAGCGCGTCAGTGGACGCAATTACGGTGGAGGATTTAGCCGAACAGCAGATTACGACCGAAGAGCACCAGCGAATATTGGGGATTCTCCCCAACTTTTTTGTGAGTTACGAGCCCAACGCCATGCCTCTGACGAAGCGGCAGAAGTTCAAGCTGGCACTCGTCGTCAGCCGTGATCCGCTTACGTTCTTCACCACCGGTGTTACTTCCGGAATCGAACAATGGCAAAACGACTTCTCCGGCTACGGCTCCAATTCGGTGGGCTATCTGAAGCGCTATGGAGCGACTTACGCCGACCGTGTGGATGCGACATTCCTCGGCGCAGCACTTTTGCCGTCCCTGCTCCATCAGGACCCGCGCTACTTCTATAACGGCAAGGGTACGGTGGTACATCGCGCGCTGTATGCCATCATGACGACGGTCGTCTGCAAGGGCGACAACGGCAAATGGCAGCCGAACTATTCCAACGTGTTTGGAAACCTCGGCGCGGCTGGGATTTCGTCGCTCTATTACCCCGACAGCGACCGTCACAGCGTGCAGGTTACGGTAGACAACACGCTGATCGGCGTCGCTTACGGCGCATTCGGGACGCTGTTTCAGGAGTTCCTCCTCAAGCACGTGACGCACGGCGTGCCCAGGTCCGGCGGCGGAATGTGACCATGGCAAGTCTGACCTCTGTTACGCTTGATTCGCGTTAAAGACTTTTTTCGAGGTGAGATATGCGGTTGCGTGTAATGGCGGTTGGACTGATGCTGGGCTTGTGTTCGATGGCAGGGTCGGCGCAAATGGGAATGTCAGCATCTACAAGCAAGTCCGGCGAAGCGTCGTCTCCGGCGAAGTCGCTGGACGAGCTCCTGAAGCTTTACGAGAACGAAGTCATGCCGGTCGTCAAGGCCATGCCGGCTGACAAATACGACTTCGCTCCCAGCACAGGGACCTTTGCCACCGGTTCGCCCGAGCGGTTCGACACGGTGCGAACGTTTGGCCAGCAGGTGCTGCATGTTGCGGAGGCGAATTACTACTTCTACAGCTCCGTGAGCGGCATGAAACCTGACGTTGATATGACAGCACTGCAAAAGAAGTCTGAGTCCAAGTCCATCAACAAGGACGAAGCGGTGAAGGCCCTCGCCGATTCACTCGCCTTCGCCCACAAGGCCATCGCCACCATCACCCCCGAGAACGCCTTCGTCACCATCAAGGCAATCGATGGTATGGACACCCGCGCCTCGCTAGCCGCATTCGGCGTGGCCCACGGCTATGACCATTACGGACAAATGGTGCTGTATTTGCGCATGAATGGTATCGTGCCGCCTGGCAGCAAGCCCTAGCTCCATCGAGCAGCAAAAAAAGGGCCGGTGCAAATTTGCGCCGGCCTTTTCTTCTCTATGGCTCAACTTCCTTGCCATGGCGCGTGGGCTGCAGCATCAGCGTGAACGCGAATCCGGCAGTATCATCGTGATCGCGCAGCGACCGGTTGTAGAAGCCCGACAAAATAATGTGCGAAGTCAGCGGAATGTCGAGGATGTTGATGAAGCCGTTGTCCTCGCCGACGCTCTTGTTCGTCGAGGTCGTGATCAGCTTGAGCTGCTTGCCCTTCTTGCCGTTGGTCGTGACGGAGGTGACCGTCTGCGTCGTAAGCGGCAGCTCCTCATAGGCGCTCGAGTCGAACGCAATGTGCCACGGCAGAAAGGCCCCCAGCCCCAACTGGAAATGAGCATTGGTGCCAACATCGGTATAGCTCTTGCGGATGCGTGAGTTGTCGAGGTTCGAACTGTTGCCAATGCCAAGTTCGAGCTCGGGTACGAGCCACATGTTCACGGGATGCTCAAAGTGATTGTTGAACGCATACGTCACCTGCCCCGCTCCAAGACCATCGGGAGCATCTCCGGTCGGCGTGCCGAGAATCGCCGTCACGTTGTAATCAAAGAGCTTCGGATGAGCCTCGAACTCCGCGGCGATGGTCGTGTCGCCAAGCAGCGTGTGTTGGGTTCGAAGGCCGTACGTGGCCGAAATCACCTGGCCCAGCACCACATCTTCGCTGGTGATGTACGCCGCGTTGAGGTAGGCGTAAATAGGCAGCCCGGCATTGAGGCTGAAGTGCCGGTTGAAGCGCCACGCAACATTCGGGGAAACAATGCTCGACCAGCCTTCCGCGGCGTCATGCTGAGACGCCAGGCCAAGCGACGCATTGAAGCCGCTGAGGAACGGAACCATGCCTGCCGGGCCTTCGCTGTTGGTGCTGGCCGCGGCAGAGGCGCTTCCAGCCTCGTCAGCCGCCATGTTGAGCTGGCGAAGGATATCCTCTCCGCCCGCGGGCGCCGGCGTCGAAGTCTTTTGCGCATCAGCTCCCGAGCCCGTCAGCGTGAGGAGCAGCGTGATCAGCACGGCCAGAAAAACAGGCCGCCTGCAGAAGGTGTGGCGCGTGCGCAAGCCGAACTCCTGAAGTAAAACAGCGTTACCTGTTCAGAGTAGTGGATATCAGCAGGGGACGGCGCGCAGGTGCACCATGAGGTTCCAGAACAATCGTCGCAAGGCGATGCAATATCGCTTCGCTTCATCTTGAGCATCGATCAAAGATTACGCACTGGGCTTGGTGACCGGCGGAGGCGGATAGACCTTGGTCTGCGACGTCCGCTGCGCCATGGGCACATACCGAGCGGGCCACGCCGGACCGGTATAGTCAGCGCGTGGCCGGATGAGCCGGTTGTCGTCGTGCTGCTCGATGATGTGCGCGCACCACCCTGCAATGCGACTCAGCGCAAAGATAGGCGTGAACAGATCGATGTCGATGCCCAGCGTCGTGTACGTGCTCGCGGAGTAGAAATCCACGTTCGCATTGAGCTTCTTCTCGTCCTTTACATACAGCTCAATCGCGCGCGACATCTCATACCACTTCGGATTCGCATCCTTGCCCAGGTCCTCGGACATCTTGCGCAGGTGCGTGGCGCGCGGGTCTTCGGTGGTGTACACGCGATGCCCGAAACCCGAGATCTTCTCCTTGGCCTCCAGCATCTTGCGCACATGCTCGACCGGGTCTTCGCCTGCCTTATCAATCGCGTACAGCAGGTGCATCACAGCCTCATTCGCGCCGCCGTGCAGCGGCCCCTTGAGCGCGCCGATGGCCCCCGTTACAGCCGAGTGCATGTCCGAAAGAGTAGCCGCGATCACACGCGCTGCAAAGGTGCTCGCGTTGAGTTCGTGGTCAGCATGAAGAATCAAGGCCACATCCAGGGCCTTCGTCGCTGTCTCCGACGGCTTCTCGCCATTGAGCATCCACAAAAAGTTCGCCGCATGAGAAAGCGATGTATCCGGCTTCACGAGAGCCTTGCCTTTGCGAATGCGATCGAAGTAAGCAATGATCATCGCAATCTGCGCGGTCAGGCGAAAGCTCTTGCGCACGTTGGCCGTGTGCAGCACGGACTTCTCGTCCGCGTCATAAATCGACAGCAGAGAAACAGTCGTGCGCAGCACCTCCATGGGCGCGGCCGTCTTCGGCACGGAGTTCAGGAACGTGATGATGTCGTCCGGCAAATGTCGCGCGGCAGCAAGCAGATGCGTAAAATCATGTATCTCTGCCGAGGTCGGCAGCGCACCGTTCCACAACAGATAAGTGACCTCTTCAAACGTCGAGCGGTCGGCCAACTCGTGGATGTCGATGCCACGGTAAGAGAGAATGCCTTTGCCGCCGTCGATGAAGCAGATGGAGGACTCGTTGGCGACGACGTCTTGCAGACCTTTAGGTGCGGCGGTGGACATTTTCTTGGCTCTCCGAACGAATTTCCAGGACGGAATTGATTATCGGAGAAGGCTTAAGCGATTGTCATCCGCGACCGGGCGAATATCGGTGGAACTGAATCGCGATACCTGCAGCGAAGACTACAGGAAGCGTCCTGGCGAGAACGCCGCCAGGTCGATGGCCGGAGCCTTGCTCTCCATCAGATCAGCCAGCACCACCGCTGTCGCCGGAGCCAGCAGGATGCCGTTGCGATAGTGTCCCGTCGCAACAAACTCGCACGCCGAAAGCTCTCCGAGCAGCGGCAGCCTATCCGGGGTCGCCGGTCGCAACCCCGCCCACGCCTCTACTGCCGGAGCCTCAACCGCGGAAGCCAGCACAGGGAACAACCCAGCCGCAAGCGAGCGCAGACGGTCGAGATCGAGCTTGTTGGTGCGGAGATCGTAGCCGGCATCTTCGTCGGTTGCCCCGATCACGGCTGTGCCGGCGTGAGGACCCAGCGTGCGCGGGACCACGTAAATTCCGGTGCGGCGATGCACCTCCGTCAGCGGCAGTTCGTTCGGAAGTCGCACGCGAAGCATCTGGCCTTTGCGCGGCGTGATCACCTGCCGGCCCTGAAACCATGCACCCATGGCATGGACGAGTTGCCTTGGATGAAGCTCCACCCCAGTCGAAGTGCGGACGTGCAGACTCTGCCCGCTCGCGTCGAAGTCCCATCGCCCGACATTCTCATACAGCGAAATCGAAGCCGACCGCACGGCCGCGACTAGAGCCTCGCCAAGCTGGCGCGGATCGATGGAATGTTCATGCAGCCGTTCTGTAGTTCCATCGTCAAGATGATGTACCACGGTGTCCGTCTGGAAAGGAATCGCAGAGCCGGAGAGTGCCTCGATTCGTTCAAGATATTGAGGATAAATATCCACACTGAAATGAGAAATCGGCTTCAACTCGTCGGGGTTATGCGGATCATCAGCCGCCAGCATACCCGCCGCTGCCCAAGATGCCTGACGGAACGCAAGCTCCGGTTCAATGACAGCCACATGTGCGCCACGAGAGTGGAATTCAAGCGCCAGCGACAGCCCAATAATCCCCGCGCCAGCGATCACAACGTCTGGAGAACGCTCCCAGCCTGTATTGTCGGACGATGTCCCTCTTCCTGAATTCTTCGAGCCCACGCATCCTATTCTAGGCCGACTTCGTCCATACTTCTTAGGGGTGCTGCTCCATTGCGCTCCAGGCCCGTTTGCAGCGCTGTAAATCCGAGGAGAATCGAACGATGAGTGATTTGGACAATGAGTACGTAGTCGAGCAGAAACCGCCGATGTGGCTCGTAGGAGTCGCCGTTGGGGGACTGGTCCTGGCTCTGGGCTCCCTGGTCTGGGCTTACGGTCTCCAGAACCACATCACGGTCGCAGAAAACAATCTCACCGAAGCCAACAGGCAAAACGCTGCGCTCGCGACCCAGCTGGAAGACACCAACGAGCGCATGAAGGCCCAGGGCCAGGCGCTCGGCCAGGAAGTCGGCCTCACCCAGAAGCAGCTCGAAGAGCGTTCCGGCCAGTTGGTCGCCACGCAGAAGGCAGCTTCGGCGGCAACCGCGAAGCTGGCCAAGGAACAGGCCGACACCGCGCAGCAGGTGGGCGCTGTCAAGAGTGATGTCTCCACCGTGAAGACCGATGTCGGCGGTGTAAAGACCGATGTGGCCTCCACCCAGGCGGACCTCGCGGCCACCAAATCGCAGCTCACCCGCGTGATGGGCGACGCCGGCGTGATGAGTGGATTGATTGCCACCAATCACGACGAGCTCGAAGAGTTGAAGCATAAAGGCGACCGTAACTACTACGAATTCACGCTCAACAAAGGCGGCCAGCCGCAGAATGTAGGCACCATTAAGTTGCAGCTCAAAAAGGTCGATATGAAGAAGTCCAAATACACGCTCGGCGTGAACGCGGACGATAAAACTATCGAAAAGAAAGACAAGAACCTCGACGAGCCCGTGCAATTCTACTCAGGCAAATCA
>Ga0302310_10002696_pt1 | contig 14055 bp, 10 predicted proteins | sample III_Palsa_N1_2_FD_200451 | JGI IMG/M metagenome (GOLD analysis project Ga0302310, IMG submission 200451) | Peat permafrost microbial communities from Stordalen Mire near Abisko, Sweden - III_Palsa_N1_2 | ecosystem: Environmental > Terrestrial > Soil > Palsa > Peat permafrost | place: Sweden... | reverse complement strand
ACAAACCACCGGCCCCATGTCGAAACAGCATCAACCCTCGCAGTAGCGCATACGTCTTCGCTGTGAAGGGAAACCAATGTATCTCCATGCGCTGTGGTCGCGTCACAGTCATCACGCTCTTCACGCGTGAGAAAGCCTCCAGTCCCGCGCGTCCATGATAGCGTCCATAGCCACTCGCCTTGTTGCCGCCAAACGCCACATACGGATTGCCCACGCTGCGAATCGTATCGTTGATCGTGCAGCTTCCCGCGCTCAAAGCCCGCGCCATACGCTGGGCCTGCGCATCATCTCCGCCGAACACGCTGGACCCCAGCGCGAACGCAGAATCATTCGCCAGCGCAATCGCCTCGGCCTCATCGTCAAACGCACCCACGCAAACCACCGGGCCAAAGGTCTCGTCGTTCAACAGCCGGGCTGCACGCGGCACTCCCGTCAGAATCAACGGAGGTACAACATCCCCTCGACGATCCCACTCCGCATGCAGCGTCGCACCTCGCGCCACTGCATCATCCACCTGCTCTGCCAGCAGCGACCTTACAAACTCCATCCGCACTGGACCCATATCGCAATCCACGCCCGGACCCACGCGAACCTCTCGCGCCCGCGCCACCAGTCCCGCTACAAACTCCGCAAAGATTGCGCGTTCCACAAATACACGCTTCGCTCCCACGCAAACCTGCCCTGCATTCGAAAACGCCGCATACGTTACAGCATTGATCGTCCGCGTCACATCGCAGGAAGCAAATACCAAACAGGCATCCTTGCCGCCCAGTTCCATGATCGTAGGAATTTGCAACGTCGCACACCGCTCCGCTACCGCGCGTCCGTTGGCACTCGACCCCGTGAAGAACACCACATCCGGACGTGCTTCAATCAACGCCCGCGCTTCGTCCGGAGCGTCGCAGCAGACCTGTACCAACCCCTCCGGCAATCTCGCTTCCAAACAAAGCTCCTCAATCAACGCTGCCACCTTCGGCGTTCTTTCCGAGCACTTCAGCACGACCGCATTGCCCGCCACCAACGCGGTCGTCATCGGCACCATCGCCAACTGCAACGGATAGTTCCACGGCGCAAACACCACCGCCACGCCATGCGGCTCCATCACCTCATCGAACCGCGCCCCGCGAAACAATATCGCTGGCTGCCCCGCGCGCCGTGTACGCAGCACCTTCGCCGCCTCGCGCTCACAGTACCGCAGATGCTCCAGCACCACCAGCACATCGCCACTCAATGCATCGAGCGGAGGTTTGCCCACCTCTTCGCAGATCGTCTCCACCACGCGATCCATCCGCGCCGCCAGCGCCTGTCGAATCTTCTTCAGCGCAGTCAAGCGCTCGCGCACGCTCAGCTTCGCCCACTCTGGCTGAACCTCGCGCGCGACCTCGATGCGACTTGCCATGCAGCCCTCAGCTCAACTGGAGATCGGCAAACGCCTTCGGCCTGGGCCGCGCCACGCCATACTTGTCGCAGATCAAGTTCGAAGAAATCCGCGCCGACTCAAAGATCGTCGGCAGACCGCTCCCCGGATGCGTCCCTCCACCCACCAGGTACGTATTGCCGAACATCTCAAACTTGTTATGTGGCCGGAGGTACAGCATCTGCTTCCATCCATGTCCCATGTTGAACGTCGCGCCGAGGAACACCGACATCTTCTTCTCCCAGTCAGCCGGCGTGATAACAGCCTTCTGCTGGATATGCGGCCGCAGATCGCCATATCCCGTGCGCTGCGCGATGATGTCGAGAATCCTCTCGCTATACGCTTCCTTCTGTGCCTCCCAATCGATGCCGCTCGTATTGTTCGGAGCCGGAGCCAGAATATACAGCGCCGAGTGTCCCTCCGGCGCACACGAAGGATCGAGCGTCACCGCGTTGCGAACATACACCGACAAATCCTCACTCACCACCTTGCGTCCCGTAACGTCCTCCAGGCACTTGCGGTAGTCCTCCGCAAACACAATCAGGTGATGCTCCATCTCCGGATACGTGCGATCCAAGCCGAGATACATCATGAACGTCGAGCACGAGAAGTCCCGCTTCGCCAGCGTCTCCGCCTTGTACTTGCCTAGCTCTTCCTGCGGAAATAGCGTGGCCATCGCATGACCAAAGTCCGCATTGATCACCACATCGTCGTAAACCAGTTTCTCACCGCTGCTCAACTCCACACCGGTCGCTTTGCCGTTGGTCACCAACACCCGCTTCACCCCGCACGACGTATGAATCTTCGCGCCCTCTTCTTCTGCCACCTTCGCAAACGCACCGGGGATCCGACTTAACCCACCCATCACGTGGTACACCCCATGCGCATGCTCCGTGTAGGGAATCATCGCGAACAACCCCGGGCAGTCCCACGGAGACATCCCCAGATACTTCGACTGAAATGTAAACGCCAGCCGCAACTCCTCCGACCGGAAGTACGTTCCTAGCACGTCATACAGCGATCGCCCAATGGCGATATAAGGAGCCGCTGCCATCAGCGTCGTGCTCAGAAACGACATGAGACTTCCATAGTCTTTTTGCAGGCACGGATACAGCTTCCGAAACCGCACCTCCTCGGTCTTCAAAAACCGATACAGACCCTCACCCTCACCCGGAAAGCACGCCTCGATCTCACGAAACATCTCGTCCGGATCGGACCGCACCAGCATCGACTTCTCCGCGAACTGTAGCCGGTACATTGGGTCCAGAGCGCGGCAATCCAGATAGTCGGCCGTCGAGCGCCCGGCGTCTTCAAACAACTCGTCCAGCACGAACTTCATCATCAGAAACGTCGGTCCTAGGTCGAAACGGTACTCCCCCAGCACCACCTCTGCGTTCCGTCCGCCAATGCGGTCCGCCTTCTCGAAGACATCGACCGCGAAGCCCTTATGTGCGAGCAGCATAGCAGCGGCCAGTCCACCAGGTCCTGCTCCAATCACCGCGATCCGCTTTTTTGGCATGTTCCTCCATTATGGACGCGAACGGAGCGTTATCCCATCACCGCCTGTCCTTCTTTGCGGCCGTTCGTTAATTCTGCTGCCATATCGATCCAAAACGCGGCGCTCAAGATCGAAAGTCTCGTGGCCATTCCGACCGACGACAGTTGTCGCGAAGGAAATGGGCAGATACCATGCGAGCATTGTGGAGCCCACCAAAAATTTCAAGGCCGACAGATTCGTAGCAACGAAGAATGGTCCGCATGACAACATGCGTTGCATATCGGGTCAGGTGGCACTTGACCCAGCGTGGAGGATCGGCACCATGTGTTCAATTGCCCCGTGTCGGGACGGAATTGGCCCAAGGTGGGCTCGGAACATCCAAAGGATAGGGAGGAGGGACCGCGCACTACCGGTATGGAGGGGTGTGCCACATAAAGAATTCTCAGACCAGATGGGTTCAACAAACCGGAGTGCCGTTCGTGCCGCGTTTCGCGAATCACGTCTCCGATCCGTCATGGGTCCATCTGCGGGTACATTCCGGGTCCAATAAGCGTTGCCTCAGGCAAGCAAGCGCATTCTCAGATAGTCTCGAACAGCTCTAAGTTGCTGAGATTGCGTCATCTCGAGGATTGGGGTGGGTGAGGTCGCTAGTTCGAATCTAGTCGTCCCGACCATTTCCTTCCAATCACTTAGCAAAGAGTATGGGGCCTATTAAGCCAGCGTGGGGCCAATAGCTTTTCAGCGTCGTGCTGCATCTTCCCTGTCAGATTTGATCAGGAAGAATGCGTCACGGCGTTCCGAGCATTGCGCTTGTCCACCGTTACCACCTTCGGGTAGGCACCGATTGTTATTGCGATTTCGCGTCCCGCATCAGATCAATAGCAGCATCTTTTGCTCTTCCTAGGGTTACCACAGTAACCTATTAGTTTAACTATTAGTATATATCCACCTTCCACATTTCGCCGCTTTCGCTTAGAAGTGCATTATGGCGTCACTACTGCAAGTGATAAGTAAAAAGTTCGTTAGCCAATCTTGGTGATAACGATGGGAAGATTTTCGCAATCCCATTGACCCAGGAACGGTTGTTGTAAGCCTGCCATTGCAAAATACATTGGCAAATTTCTCCTCAGGGCCATGCATGCGAGATTTTGAATTATCCCCTCATCGAAATTTTATCGGTCCACATTGGGCCATGAAGGCCACGCCTTATCTTATGCCGGGCGTGCCCTCGGGCTATTGCATACCTGAGTCACCATGTCCTAACAAAAGCTCAGTCGATGACTTTGCTGTGATCCATCTTCAAACAGAACTTCTGCGAGCGAGGGCTTAGGAAGCGTGAAGATGCTTTCACCATCTCAACGAACCTGTCTCTATGTTGCCATCGCTCTTATGGAAACAATGACTGGTCGAGCGCAGAATACAGCGACCAGCAGCCTCATAGTTTCCATGGACGTCGTCTCGAGCATCAGTCTCGAATTTGTCAATGTGTCAGGCGCGGGGACGCAAGGTACATGTTCAATCAGCGGAGCCAACACAAACGCGGCCTCTGTCAATTTTGGAATTGCTTCTCTGTCTGGAGATAACCAATCCTGTGTCTCTTTTGCCGCGAATGGCAGCACCAGTTATACGCTCTCGAATAATATCTATCTTTTTGTCACACAATCGAACATCGCCAGCGGCAGTTACACACTCACAGCATCTCTACCTAGTTCGCCTCCAACTGGAGTTACTTGGGTAATTAACAGCGCAACATTGAGTACGGCTTCCACAACTATCAGTAACGGAGGGAATTATGGCAATAATTTTGGCATGTATATGCAGGTAACCGTCCAACACACGGTTGCCTCCGGCAATCTCTCTCAAACAATCAATCTTCAAGCGACGGCAAACTAATGAACAAACGTCTTGTACATCTCTGTTGGTTGTTTGCGCTTCTCGTAATCATGTTTGTGAGAAGTGAAGGGGCTTTTGCACAAAAACCCAGTGCGAGTGGCACTCTTTCCGTGCAGCTTCAAAACGGGTCAGGACTACAGATGACTTTTCAATCGAATACGTCCGGAGTTTCTTTGGGAAACGCAGGCACTTCCGCTGCATCGCTTGCTTTCGGCATAGTTTCTGCATACGGCACACCGGGCACGGGAATTACGTTAGTCAATGGAACATCCACCTTTACCGTCTCCACGCTCTTTAATATCGACGTTCAACAGAGTGGGCTTTCCAGTACAAGCTATACGCTTTCTGCCTCTCTATCAGCGGCGGCTCCTACTGGAATTACATATCAGATTGATTCGGCAACTCTTACGACCTCGAGCCAGTCGATTCAGGCCAATGGCGTGTATGGCAACAATATTGTCCATACATTCAGCGCTATTGTTTCCACCGCTGCATCCGGGTCGGGCGGTCCTACTACTGGGACGCAGCTAACCTCAACCATTAACTTCACAGCCACGGCTAATTGAGCGGGGCTATCTAAGCAACACAGGAGAGCAAAAACATGCAAATTCGCTTTAGAAAGTTTAACCGGTACATAATTCCCGCAGTCGCTGTGCTAATGCTGCCGATGATTTGCACACGCGCCTTCGCAGCGAGCCCAACCGCGTCCGGATCGCTCACGGTTACGGCAACGGTCAACAGTTCTCTCACACTCAGCTTCGCAACAGCAAGCGGCGGTGTCACGTTAACCGGCGCTGGAACAAATACCGCGACGCTTGCATTTGGCGCGATCTCTGCCTATGGCACAGAGCCTGCCAATGTCACCGTTACGAACAGTGGATCCCTATGCTCCAGCTGCTTTATCGCACAGACCCCTGTATCCATCGCAGTTGTCCAAGCCGATGGCTCCAGCAGCACCTTCACTCTTACGGCGCAGCTAGGCACGAGCGATGCATACTCCTGGGGCGTAGGCAGTTCGGCTGCGCTCAACAACACTACGCCAACAACAATTAGCGCGGCAGGAACCTATGGGGCCGGAGGAAATACCTTTCCCATATTGCTGGGTGTCCCGACGAGCACTGCTAATAGCACAAACATTTCCAACACAATTAACTTCGTAGCTACCGCGAATTAGGAAGTCCATGCCATGCGTTCTCTTCGGCCCCTGTTTTTTGGTTGCATGGTTCTCTTGTGGCCGCTCGTGGCCCAGTGTGCTCCCCAGGCGGGACACACTGGGTCCGCACGTCATCTCTCTACGCATCCTCTAAAGATGGAGGCTCACTCCGAAGGAAATCTTTCCGTCGACTTTTTCCCTCTACCTGACGGGGCCCAGATTCTGGGCACGCAATCCGGCGCAACCTTGAACCTTGGAAAGGTCTCTTACGCGGGACAACCGGAGCATACAGGCATCACGTTGAAACATTCTTCCCAGTCCTTTTCCGTGCAAACAGCCATCGGAATAAGGATAGGAACGGGGAACTTCGCTGGAGAAACGGTGCAACTTAAAGCATGGCTCGAAGTGCCCGCTGAACCGTATCACATCTATTTTGACAATGTTCCAATGACGCTTCAGCCCCAGTTAGTTAATTCCCATACCCAACTGGGGATAATCACCCGGCATGAGCTTAATATTACGGTTCCTCAAAATACTTCTGAAAGCCAATCAGCCTTTCGGACAATGATTTCCCTCCAGGTAATTAGAAATTGATTCGGAATAAAAGAAGCGGATTTGAGGTTGATATGAAGTTCCATTTTCCCCATGTGCTCTCGCACTTCTGGAAATTTACGACGTTGCATGCCATATCGGCAGCCTTATTCTTTCTCTGCCCCTTGCCTCATTTAATGGCGCAACAGGCCCCTTCACTCTCGCTTTCTCCAGCGGTCATCATGGCAAAAGGAGCCTACGGTCAGAGTTTAACTCAAAGACTGACGATCAATAACCAGACCTCAAATGCCTTTAGCTTTGAGATGGTAGCTCAGGATGTTATCGTTCGCGATGGCAAACGCGTCTTCCTGCCTGCCGGAGAGATCGATAACAGCATTGCGGCCACAGCTATATTTTCTCCGAAGGAAATTGTGGCCGCCCCTTTTAGCAGCGCATCGGTCGACGTCACCATTACGCTTCCGCAAGATACCTCTCTACGCGCAATAGCCGCGGTCTTTCGCACTAAAAGTGTTGTGAACCCAACATCCGGCAGTGTGGGCCTGACAGCTTCCATGGGGACACTCATCACGTTTAATTTAAGTGATAAAGTCGCCCTCGCGGCAGACCCCATAACGGTAAACCTGCCGACCGATAGTACGAACTTAAGTGTCGATCAGGCACTAACAAATACTGGCTCTGAACCGATTATCCCAAAGGGAGTAGCTGCCATTCTCAATGGCAAAGGCCAGCTTGTAGGTAAATCCTCGTTCGCTGTCCAGCGTCTCCTACCAGGAGAAAAATTAGTCTTCCACACGGAATATCCGGATCAACTTGCCGCCGGTAGTTATCACGTTCTTTGCACCTTCCAGTTCGAAGGAAAAACTGAAAGTCAACAAACAGACTTTATCGTGAAATGAAGAAGCTTTGCCTCCTGCTATTTTTCGCGGCTTCCACAGCATGTGTTCTCCGGGCTCAGATACAAACCCCAACGACGGTCATCGTCGAGTCTGGACACACCAGCTTCTTTACTGCATTGGCAGTAACGGCCGCTTATGCCGTGGACTCGACCATCGTACAAGCTGATGCCGTTCCTGGAGGCGTTCGTCTGGCCGGAAAGGCTCCCGGTGAGACCACAGTGATTCTTGCAACGACTGTAGGAACGCGCACCATAACGGTCACAGTACCTCAGCCAATACAACCGCGAGGGGCCGGTTCATTGGGCTCAGGGAGCTCCGGGCAGACGGTTGAGTTTGGCCAATATGAATTTCGTTACAATAACAATCCAAATCAAATTGGAAATACAGAAAATGTCACACAGATCCTGGGAGATCGGCAGATCCATGTTCAGATAATGAACACGAATCTTTATCCCAGTCCGGGTGAATCACCTGTAGGATTCCCCATCATCTCCTATTCAATCTCACGGCCGGGACAACGTATTACTTTCCTGGACGACATGATGAACAATACCGACTTAACTATGTCCGGCACTTTGCTCCGTGGATTTCATATTCAGGCGGGGCCATGGGAATTCCATGTTGGTATCACTTCTGTAACTGAATTTCAGGACTTTTTGCTTCCTGCTAATAGATATGAAGTCGGTGGAATATCGCGACACTTTGTCCTAAATCCGCGTTCGTCTTTCGAAGGAAACTTCTATTACTTTAAAACGGATACCAATGTTAATACCGATGCCACGCCCGGAGGAATCGCAACCCTCTACTACCGCTATATGCGCGGAGAACATCTCAAGACTTCAGCCGAAATCGGAGTAGGGGACGGAATTGCTACTTCAGATAAAGTAGATGCGGACTCAGGCAATCATCAATTCCACGCGGATTTTCATTATCAATCTCCTCGGATCGCATCTCTGGGCGTGAATGAGCTTCACGGCCGCACAGCGGATGTGAATTGGAATGAAATGTTCGCGAAGCGCTTGCAAATGCAGCTATATGGAAGCGACACCAGCATCAATCTGTCGATGGAGCAGCAGGAAATCGATACTCTCACCTTCAATCAAACTTTCTGGATCAACCCACACTTTGGCTTTGTCACAGGTCTCACGGCATCGCATTTCGTGTCCAGGGTGCCTTATGCGCCCTCCATCAGCAGTGCGGGATATCTTGCAGGTCCGCAGCTTCTGTGGAAACATTTCGGCAGCTCTTTCGAGTTTCAGCAGCTTCGCAATAGTGGAACTACCCCGGACAGCATAAATTATCAGGTAAATGCGCAAGGTTCCACGACGCATATGAGCTTATCTGCATTTTTCAATTCGCAGAGCCAAAGCCCTGTCTTTACTCCCGTTCAGAGTAGCCACCTTAGTCTTCGTGAAACACTCCGTCGCGAAAGCGAGATTTCACTTGGCCCAGCGCAGATGGCCCAGTTTCTTCGGGACACCTCTCCATTGAACACTCAGGGTGATATGCAGCCTGTAGCAATCAGTATTGCAAGCCAAAGAACCCAATATGGAGGCACACTTGACTGGTCTAGTGACAAAGCCGGTCATTTCTCTCTGAACGGTATTGTCGATACAAGTTCTGGCGGAAGTGTCCCAAATCTGAAGTTAGAGACAGGCGGAGTTATCTGGACCCGTAAACTTGGGAATAGCAATTTACTGAACGCTGGATTTTCTATGTATCACACCGTCACCGGGGGACAGAGCTCGACTGAACCTGTCATTCAGTTCTCCCTGCAGCACCAGCTTTATTCGGCGCCTCGTTGGCTCATCCCGGGGCGTCGAGGAACAATTCAGGGACATGTCTTCATCGATAAAGCGCTTATACAGAACTATTCCCCAGACAATCCACCACTGGCTGATGTCGCCATTTTTCTCGACGGCCACCGCATAACTCAAACTGCAAAGGATGGCTACTTTATTCTTCACGGTGTTCCGTTCGGAACCCATCGTGTTGAAGCAGCCTACCATGACTCACGCGCCTTTTACTTCACGAGCAGCTCACCCAAGACAGTTACAACAGGCAGTACTGCCGATTTCGGAGTTAGCTTCGCCAGTGGACATATCTTCGGTAAATTAGCGGATGATACCGGAGCAGGATTGCCCGCAACATTCATGCTGGAGGGCAATGGCGTTCGACGTGAAGTAAGTACCGATGGCGAGGGAAACCTTGAAGTTGAAGGGCTTCCAGATGGAGTCTACCGGCTAAGTCCAATGATCTCCTCGCTCCCGCCCGGCTACAATCTGTCGCAGCTGGAAGATCAATCGATAGCCGTTACTGCCCAGCAGTCTGGGCATTTCCATCTGATGGTTCAGGCGCAACGTAGCATAGCCGGAAGAGTTCAACTCTATGATTCATCCACTGGCCAGAATTCACCCGTCGCCGGCATTGAGGTGTTGATCGATCCATCCCAACGTACTGCTCGTACTGATAGCCAGGGAAGATATGTTTTCCGTCAAATGCCGGCCGGCGCCTTCACCGTTACAGTTCGGTACGGGGACAGATCTTACAGTCGAACTATCCAACTCTCCTCAATCCCGGACACGGAACGGGACGTAGACCTGATTATTCCAATCGTTTCTGCCAAGCTTATCCCAAAAAACGCTGCGATCGCTGATAGCCGATAGTCGTACGGAATTTTGAATTATTTAGTATGTGGAATCGGGCTGACGGTCGTAATTTCCGCCAAACTTATTACTATGCTCTGGGGAGGTTTTCCCGGCAGGTACGCTCACATCGCCTAGATCAACGGGGCGAAATGACACATGTACGTGCCGCTGGAGGCTATCCAGCGTCGGTTGTGGCACACCCTCTACCCAGAGATTCAGCTTGTAATCTCCCGGTGGCACATCGCGGAGCACGAAGGCCTCGCCGACAGTTTCGACGGCGTAGAGCGGCGTAGAGAGCGTGAGAACCACAGCGCTCATCTCAGGGTGAATGTTGCAGAAGATGTAGGAGACACCCTCGCGCGAAAAGGTGACCGACCGGCTCGATCCGGCTTCGTAGAGCCCCAGATCGAAGCGACGGCCATCAAAGAGCGAGAAGACATTGTGGAAGAAGGGATCGGCGTTTGGAAATTGAACGACGCTGCCGACGGGGATAACCTGCAGATGAGGCGTAAACATGCGGTTCTTCTGCAATAGTGTGTAGCGTCCGTGCGCCGGAAACGCGAGCAACGGCGTACCCGCTTGCGGCTCAAGCCAGACAACCGCGGGTACGGCGCGGTGTTTGCCGGTTTGCGCCGGAACGAGTCGCAGATGCACTTCGCCGGAGTTGGATTCGGGGGAGTTGGAGTCGGGCCGAGGAGCTTGCGCGGACGCGACCGAAGCTGCCAACACAGCAAGACAGAGCATCCACCGGCTGAGCAGTCGCGTCATCATCAAAATTTGTATCCCACGGCGAGGCCCGTTATGTTCGCTCCGGCGGATGGCCCGGAGAGTTGCCAGCTATTCAAACGCCGGTACTCAATCGAGAACAGCAGATAGGCGCTGGGGCTATAGATGACGTTGCCGGTGAAGGTGCGGTTGCGGGCAAGGTCCAGGTAGAGCGGCGCGCCAGTATAGGTGTAGCGTCGAAGATCGCCGGCGAAGACATTGTCGATACCGAGAGCGGCGTTCGCCTCAAACCGTTGACCGAAGCGGCGTTTTAGCTCGGCCCATCCGCCGACGTCGTTTAGCGCGCGGAAGTAGTAGCTGCCATCGCTCTTTTCGCTGTAGACGTAGTCCTTATAGGCATCGCCACCGAGGCCGCCGAGGCCAAGGCCGCGGTAAAAGCTGCCGGTCATCTCCAGCTTGATTGGAAGGTGGACCCGCGCATCGAGGGTGCCCGCCCACGAGTCGAAGCTACGCCCAATTGAGGAGAGATGCGGCGAAAAATAGCTGCCGAATCCGATGTGATTGCTGTCGTCGTCGGTCCTCGATCCGACCAGAGCGACCCGCGCCTCAAGACCTGGGTACCGGCTGCTTTCCGTCGCGGTGGGTTGGATTGACGACGTGTTGCCACCGGAGGCGGCCGCGGCTGAGGCGGGCGCGTCCCCGGGATCAATGAGCGCGGCCTGCAGGCGTAACGCATGGCCGCCGGGGAGATCCACGTCCCGCGTGACGCCAAGCTGCGGGTTCCAGGAGTACAGGTTTCCAGACCACGCCAGAGCGGGCTCAGCCACTGCCGTCAAGGAAGAGGGCGAGTCCGGATTAATGATGGGACGGTCCAGGCTGAAGTACGCCTCGGTGTGGTTCCACTGCAGGCGTACGTGGGCCGTTCGCAGCCGCAATAGTGTGGCATTGCTGTTGTCATAGGTCGACGAGGTTATGGTTGAAGACGGCGATCCATCAAAATCGATGCGAAGATCAGCGGAGCTCTGCGCGCCAAAGACATGCGGTCCGCGTGCGTCGAAGCCAAGTATCGTCTGCCGGACCGAGGCGCCGGTCGTGCCACCGCCCGGAAGCGTCGCCGTCGGGGTCGCGGGCATATCGACCGCGCCACTATTCGCAAAGCCATTCAGTAACAGCAGGCCGGTAATCTTCACGGGATACTTCGATACGCTCTCGACTTTCGTCTGCTCATGCGTCGCAATCTGTGCCTCCTGCATTGCCTGACGCTCGCGTATCTCGTCGATAGCGCTTGATGACGAACTAGTGGCGTTGGTTGAAGGCGCCGGCGTAGTTGTCGCCGTCGCGGCAGGAGTTCCCTGCTGCATCTGAAGCCGGAGCGCATCGAGTTGACGGCGCATCTCGTCCAGTTGACGTTGCGATTCTTCAAGCTGCGATTGCGTGCGCGCGATCGCATCCGTAAGCTGCTGCACTTTTTGAGCCAGCGCCTGCTGATCTGCATCCTGCGCGTGAAGCGTCAGCGCAGGCCAAAGCAGTATCAACAATAGCAACGGCGATGCACTTTCCAATCTGAGAGATCGTCGCGCCACGTTATGTCCACGCCTTCTCATGTGCAATGACCTCATCGTGGTGCAATCCTTCGGCCACATCCATAGATGGTTGCACGGGCAGTGCACGCGCCACCTTCATCTGAAAGATCGTCTCCCCAGGGCGACTGGATAGAAGTATCACCTCGCCACCGTGTTCGACAGCGATGCGTTGAGCCAGCGTGAGGCCGAGCCCCGTTCCCTTCTGCTTTCCTTCGCTGACAAACGGCTCGAACAGACTCTTGCGAATGTTTTCCGGAACACCGGCGCCGTTGTCGATCACGCTCACAACCATGTATTGCCCCTTCGACTCAAGCGTGATCTTCACCTGGCCGGAGGGACCCGCAGACCGCACCGACTGGCAGGCGTTTAGAAGCAGATTGTAGATGGCCCGCTCGATCTGCATACCGTCAACCACAGCGACGGAGTCGGCAGGATCACCATAGCAGGTTGCCAGCTTTATGCCCTCGGCGTCCGGATGTGCCCGGATGAGCCCCACTGCACGTTCCAGCAGCGCATTCATCGGCTCCGGCACTCGCCTGACGCTGGTGCCGGTGCGGCTGAAGATCAGCAGCGACTCGATCATATCGGTGGTGCCATGCACGGCAGCGCGGATGTCCGCAAAGATCTCGGCGCGTTCTTCCGGACGAAGCCGGTCAGATGCGAGAAACTCAGCATTGGCATAGACCGCCGCGAGGTAATGCCGCAGATCGTGCGAGACCGAGTTTGCCATACGGCCGATCGTTGCAAGCCGTTCCGATTCAACCAGTGCGCGATTGGCTTGCTGAATCTCATCACGCATGCCCGCGAAAGCCGTACTCAGCTGTCGCACCTCCTGCGTACCGTAGCGGGGTATGCGATATGCGCCATCCCCCATGCCAAAGGCTCGAACACTTCTCGACAGCTCTTCGAGCGGGCGGGTGAGCAGACGTGAAAGCGTGATCATCAGCACAGTGCCTGCCAGCAGCGCAAGCAGGCCTGTGCTCCATACTGTGCTGTCAATGCGATCGATCCTGCGCTCCGCCGGCTCGAACGACTTGAGCAACACAAGCTGAAGAGGTGAGGTGGCCGTGCCGGAGAGGTCTTCCGTCGCGGTGAGGAACTGCGTGCCGCCAAAGCGAACCGTCGACGGCCTGCCTGTTTTAACCATCAACAATGCCGGCTGAGTGGCCAGGCTCGTCTGCACGGCGGCGCCAAGCGTACTCGCCACGATACGCCCTTCGCTCAGGAACGTCGCCTCCACGCCGGTGGGCTGACTAATCTGGCGGACAGTACGCTCGATAGAGACGCCACTGATAACGTAGCCCAGCAGCGTGCCATCTTCGTCATTGCCAAAGTAGATGGGACGAAGCGAGCAGGCATAGAGCGAACTGCCATTGATCAGATAATGCTTGCCGGGAGATTCCACGAGCATTTTCAGTTCGCCCCGCAGTGCCGCATCCGGCGGAGCTGCTTTGGCATACGCAGCAACCACACGGCCGTCCGGGTCAGCCAGCGCAAACAGATCGTTGCCGCTGAGCTGCCAGAATTCAACAGCGCCGTCCTGGATGGTGAGGTCGTCGCCGCTCGTCATCAAAGCCTTGATGGTGGGCAGCTCTGCAAGCAGCGAGTTCTCGCGGTCCAAAGCGATTAACCGCTCGGCCTGTAGATTCTCAAAGGTTATAACGGAGTGCTTAAGATCTTGCGAAAGGT
>Ga0302310_10002694_pt1 | contig 14058 bp, 14 predicted proteins | sample III_Palsa_N1_2_FD_200451 | JGI IMG/M metagenome (GOLD analysis project Ga0302310, IMG submission 200451) | Peat permafrost microbial communities from Stordalen Mire near Abisko, Sweden - III_Palsa_N1_2 | ecosystem: Environmental > Terrestrial > Soil > Palsa > Peat permafrost | place: Sweden... | reverse complement strand
CGAAGCGTTGGTCAGACCCTGGTCCATCGAGCCGATATCACGATGGTTGGAGCGACTGAAATCCCTGCCTCCGACGACACTCGCTCAGATGCAGGTGCCCGTATGAATTTCGTGGGGATACCTCAGGCTCTGACCCGGATAGTTCGAGTGCCGCGGCCGAATCGTCGACGCCAGCGGCTTCAACGAGCATGGGTCCGCGCCGAGCACTGTCGAAATCCGACCCGGTTAGCTCTTCTCGTTCTTGTTCATAGCCTCTGCTCTTCGACCTGATTGAAGACTTCCCGTACCGCAAGAGCTGCGTTGAAGATGGCCTCTCCCAGCGTCGACACGCTCTGGGGATGCAAGGCCTCCGCACTGCAGATCGTGACCATGTCTCCATTGGCAGTGATCGTCCGGAGCAAACTGTTGAGCTGGTCGATCTGGTCGATGGTGACTCCGAAAACAAGACGATCGTGCGTCATGGCTTCCCTCCTTTCACCCGCTCACCTATCCGGCAACGTTTCGCAGCAATTTGCACAGTAGATCGCGCAGCCTTCATCACAATCTCTCCGGCAGCATCAAGGAAACTGCCGGTTCTCCTTGTGAATGAACTGACCCTTATACAAAGCAAGAAGCTATGTATTATCATCTATATGTCACTTATAGTTTTCATTTATACCCATATAATTTGTAGCCGTCAACTCCTCCTGCATGGATGCTTGCCCCATGAGCAAAGCATCCGTCCATGCCTCGCCGCGCCTCGTGTTCGCGCGCAACCTTCGTCAGGCCAGACGTCTTAAAGATTTATCGCAGGAAGCGCTTGCGCTGCAGGCGGCCCTCAGCCGCACCTATGTTTCCGAAGTCGAACGTGGAATGCGGAACATTTCCATCGACAACATGGGGCTGCTCGCCGACGCCCTCGGGGTCACCCTGGGTGACCTGTTGGATACCAACATGCTGAAGCGCCTTGCGACGAGCTAGAGCCTTTCAACGCTGGGCCTCTGGACTCTAAACAGGGCCGCTACTGAAAACGAGGGTCGTCGTTTCGACAGCAAAGGCCAACATCGAGGTGAACATGAGTAGCAAGAAGCGCATCGCTCTCTTCCTGGATGGCACCTGGAATACCGTTCAGAACAATACGAATGTCTGGCGCACAAGATCGCTTTGCGTCGCCAACGACGAACAAATCAGTTATTACAGCCAAGGCGTTGGAACGCTCTTCGGACAAAGACTCATGGGAGGCGCCTTCGGCTACGGGCTCGACGCCGAGGTCATCAATGCCTACGAATGGCTCATCGAAAATTACAACCCCGACGACCAGATCTACATATTCGGATTCAGCCGGGGAGCCTATACGGCGCGGGCCCTATCGGGCCTGATTTCAGAGTGTGGCCTCCTCATGGCCGGCTCACCGCTATCGGTAGAGCAGCTTTATGCCCGCTACCGAAAGAGAGAAATCCGTTCCATCCGGCAACTGGCGCACGAGCCGGATTCTTCGCTCACCACCGAAGAACGGTGGTTGAAGAAGTATTCAAAGCCCGTCGCCATCTGGTTTATCGGCGTCTGGGATACCGTCGGTGCGCTCGGCATTCCATTCGGACGGATTCCACTTATCAGCCGCTCCGAATACAACTTCCTTCAAACCGATCTATGGATCGACAACGATACCGCCTATCACGCACTGGCCATCGATGAGCACCGCGCCGCATTCGTACCAACACTATGGACTTGGCCGTATTCCAAAGACGATCCATCGGCTACGGGCGCGTATGCCTTTCCGACGATTGGCAACGTGGAGCAAAGGTGGTTTGTAGGTGCGCACGCCAACGTAGGCGGTGGCTATGTTGACGACGTTCTTGCAGAGCGACCACTGATTTGGTTGATGCAGAAGGCCGCTGCTCGCGGACTGGTTTTCAAGGACACTGCATCCATCGACCCTGACGAGCAAGCAGGCAAGGTCAATAACTCATTCCTGGAGATGGCGTTCGGCATTTACGCACTCCTCCATTTGTTCATACCCTATCAGCGAAAAATTGGACGGAATACGATCGTTGGATCGGCTGGCACCAAATACCTTGTCAACGAGACTATCGACAAATCCGTGTTCGCACGATGGGCGACCGACGAGTCGTACCGGCCAAGGAATTTGATGGACTGGGCAAGCCGCTTCAATGTCGAGCCTGAAACCGTCAAGTCATCCGTGCGTGCGGACGATCCATCCATACAGGTTATGTAACCTCGATGGCGGTCGCCGTGGACAGTTAAACGGCGCAACCCTGCTCATGGGCGGCACCATCGGATGAAGGAAGGCATTTAATTGCCTCCGTCCCCTTAAATTCCGGATTCCATGCCAGGCGATCCACAAGGGTCTTAAATAAGCGAGAAGTCCTACTGAGGAGATTGACGTGGTTCTTGCTCATCAAGTCGACGACTTCATGTCCTGGGTTTCTAACTGGGCGAGCGCCGAGCACCCACCTGTCTTCAGCTATCTAGCTATCGAACATGAGGGAGCGCTCATCCTGATCAAGGGCATGCTTTACCTCAACATGGTGAAACCGAACTTTGCAGTCCCTACTTGTCTGAAGGTCGACAAGATCCGAGTGGGCTACATGCTTCTCGATGGAGAGCCAAGTGGTCTGTTGGATTTTTGCGCACAGGTTCTAACCGGGGCGTTCGTCATAGGCACTGAACACGTCAGCATGGTGAGTGCCACCGACATGAGATTGAGTGCCGTGGTCGTCAATGCCGTCGATGACACCCTGATCTCCAACGCCACTCGACCGGCAGTATCCCGCCTTGTAGGAGCGTCACATAATCAGAATCTTGGTTCGCCCTTTGCTTGGTCGTTACGAAGCGGGGAGTTGCCGTTCGACTCGCTCGATGACCTCGTCGGCGCCTACTCGCTTGGCAAGATCAGCGAACTTTCAACAGTTGAAGTCGTGGCATTACAGGCTGTGCAGATGGATGGCCAATCGACAATCAACGGAGACAAAGCAACATTCGTGGTGAAGGTCTGGGCCGGGTTTGACCATACACGAGTGCGAATTGGCTATCGTATCTTCCCCGCAGGAGGGGTCCCGACGCGCGGCAGTTTTCCTGCTACTAGCATCGAGTGGACTCCCGACGCAGAGGGACATTTGGGGCGCGTGACCATTTCTGTCGAGCGAGGTAGCGTTGCGCATAGCTACGCTATCTATGACTCCCGCGCCCAACATCAATGGTGGTTTTGGGATCCCGTTCGATCGCAGAATCCGCGTCGATCTATCTTCCAGGCATACGACGACGACCTTGAGAAGCTCAAAACATGGCTCTCCGCAGCCGGTAAAAATAAGGGCAGAGACTTTGAAGTGGGCATGACAACATTGGGATGGCTCCTGGGCTTTAATTCCCTGCACTTAGACGGGAACAGCGGTATCAGCGACGCGCCAGATGTAGTGTTGTCCTGCGATCGCGGCGTCATTCTTGTTGAATGCACGACGGGCGCCTTCGGGACAGATAAGGTCGGAAAGCTACTCGATCGCCGTCGCATTGTCAGACGGCAATTGACGGAAAGCGGTCAGAGTCACCTGGCAGTGGAATGCCTCGTTGCAAGCTCAGTGTTGGAGCAGGATGCAGCAATTGAGCGCAAGACTACTGCGGAACACGGAGTGGGATTCGTTGGCCGTGAGACCATCAATGCGCTCCTGACAAGAACGCTGCGGATACCGGATCCCAACCAACTTTTTGAAGAACTAGTCCGCATAGCGACCGCTTGAATCCACAACTCAGCACGGACGCTAACGTTACAACTGACACTTTAACTAATAAACAATCCGTCATGGTTATAACCAGTAAATGGCATTGATAGCACCACGCTTGGAGTTCAAGCTCACTGGTCCCGATGGCGAAGACAAGGGGCCCGAGATCGCTCACTTCATTGAATTACTTGGTCTCGATCGCATTGCGCCAGGGCGCTACAGCACCCTGCTTGTCATCCAACTGTTCGGTGGGTTCAAGTCCCGAACTCAGAACTACAACAAGGTAATTCGCGAGATAGAAGCCCTTGAAGGAATTCGCGCCGCCAGTCGCTTGAAGCCGCCGATTCAGAACAAGCATCCTCCGCTCAGAGGTCTTTGGCACAAACACTACATGCAAGACGGCATCGCCTCGATGGCGCGCAACATCCAGCATGGATTGAGACGCCACGGTATCCCTCTTTTCACACAGCGTGCAGAGGAAGCTGCTGCTGATGGAAAACTCCGTTACGTCTCCCAAGAAGATATTGGTGCCCTGGCGCACGATGTTGTCACAGGAAATTGGCAGCGCTTATCTGCCGCACAAGCACTAACGGGCGAATGGCTGCTCTTCGCCAAGCACGCAGGACAAAATTACTATCTCGATTTGGGTACACACGACAAGTCCACGCATGAGAACGTGCGCAGCCAGATTGACGCGATTTACTGCAAAGAGTTTCCATTCCTGACATTAATTCTCGATGGTGGCGATACCTCTCTAGCACCGCAGGAAGCAACCGAATAAGCAGCAAACTCTATTCCAACAAGGTCTGTGTTTACTGCCGCGGTGTCTCAACGACTAGCGACCATGTAGTAGCTCGCACGTTCTTCCCAGACTCAATGCATGAAGGCATACCGAAGGTGCCTTCATGCGCAACCTGCAACAACGAAAAGTCGAAACTTGAACACTATCTGGCAACAGTCCTGCCGATGACAGGCCAGCACCCCGTTGCTAAGGGTGTTGAAGCTGCAACCGTTGACCGGCGACTTGATAAAAATCGAGCACTCAAAAGAGAGTTGGATAAGGGCTATCAGGAATTTCGTGAGCATGCCCCACCAGCCACATTTATCAGCACATTCCGGCACGATGACTTAGTTCGCTATACCGCCCTCTTGGCCCAGGGACTTCTCTTTCATCACTTCAACGTAGTCCTTGGCGCCGAACACATTTCAGCCGCAAAAGTACTTCATAGACACGACGGCACGACCCTTGATGCCCTTTACCAAGACGTTGCCAATGACGTCATAGCAGTCAATGGAACCATCGCCTGCGGCGCGTTTACTTATCGCGGCTTTGCTGTCAAAGGGGATCTCACAACCTCTATCTGGCACATCCGAATGTATGACGGCCTTTCACTGGGAAGCAACAACAACGGCATTCCTTCAGGTCCCGCACTTTTGGATCTCACGGCCAAGACATGCTTGAAGGAGATACAGCTGGTCTAGATCGATGCACCTACCCTATCTCCAACATAGCCTTGTTTTGGTATAGACAAGGATGCTGGGGGCTACTCAGAACGAGCTATCGGGAACAAGGAGGAAGTGTGACGCCTTTAGAAGCATTCCAAGACACACTGGACCGTGCCAAATATTTCCTTCGCCTGCGAAACGGAATTATCAATGTCAGAAAGCGACAAATAAGAAGTGACTGGAAGGCGAGATTTTGCACCCTGATGCATTGGAACCAAGGGGACGACATCTCTAGGGTTGATAGCGCAGATGCTGTTGTCATCTTGCGCGATCATGCAAGCCTTACAACGGAGGACTTCTCGGCGACAGCGACGGATGACTTGTTGAGGTCAGCGCTGGTTTACGGAGTGAGTGCTATCGATCGATATATGCATGAACGAGTCGTTCGAAACATAGTGCCCGCCTTAAAAGCAACCCCACTGAATCGAGAGCAGCGCGAGTTCTCCATACCAGCGAGTCAAGTAATGGCAATGGCAAAGCGTGCCGCGAAGGCCAGTCATGCCGGTGAGTCGATCCGACCCGCAAATGACGTCCGCAATGCCGTGCAGGATCTGCTGCATAAGAGGCCCATTCAGTCATGGCGGGAGATAGATTGGGCTTTCAAACTATTTGGCGAAACAAAATTCGAAACCAAGCTGAGAACAGCTTTGCATGTCGCAAAGATAGACTCGACCAAAGCAACAATTGCTGGCATCACTTTTAGACGTAACTCAATTGTTCATGAAGGTGATCTATACCGCTTTCAGCGCGCTGGAAAAGCACAGCTCAAGGTCAAGGAGATATCACCTAGCTATGTAGCCGACAGCTTGGATTTCATCGAAAAATTTGTGCTTGCCATAGATACGATCTAGTTGCCCGTGTACAAAGCCTTACAGCGCTCGTGATCATCTCATCGCAAGCCATGACGGGTTAGCAAGCCTAGAAGGGAATTTCGGTGTCAATGTCGTCCAAGAACTTCACAGGAGGCAGCGCCCTTTTTGGCAGCGGCAAGTTCGTGACGATGAAGAGGTTAAGAATGTCCTCACGATCCATGAACATGATCTGAGATCGTTTAGTCGCGTCTAGCTTGTTGCCAAGCCAATTTCTCGCCTGCTTCGTTATCTCGCCACCAGCGACGATAAAAGCGTGATCAACCAGCACGCGCCGATTCATCTCGGGGTCGAATATTTCGTGCCCCAGCATCATAGTCACTTGATTCAAAATCTCTGCAATATTGCTGGATCCGTCCTTGCTCATGCCTGCGGAGTCCAGCTTGCCCTTCTTTACCTGTATGCCGAAGTAGAGAACGTGGAGTGTCGGCAGCGTGTACTTCATCCACACGTCCTTGCCGTACTCCAGCGCCTTGTCCTTATGCCCGGCTGCCGTGACACGGTGAAAGCCAAGCTGACGGAACAGAGGCAACAACACCTCTTCAATCAGCTCGTCTTCAGAACATTTGTTGAGGTATGCGGTGAGCCGCTCCCGTCGCTCGACTTCCGCAGGTGTCAGCGGTCGATGGGGATTCGCCGGTTGCGCAATGGTATTTGTGGCGATGTGGCGAAGCTGGCCGACGCCGTGCTCGTCGTAGAACGCTTCCCATCCTTCGCGTGTCAGGACAACGTTCAGTGCGTTCAACGCTTTGCTTCTATCGGGGTCGTCTTCTTGCGCTTCGCTCTTGTCGAGCAGAGCACGAATAATTCGGACAAAGCCATCAGGTGGAACGGAAGCGCTTGATTGGGGGTGGGCCAGGACTTCTTGAAGCTTGTCCGCGCACCATGACCAACGAGTTGAACCATCGTGGGCGAAATCCAGGTCGCAATCCTGGAAAAACTCCGTGATGTAGCTACTTGACCGATATCGGAAATGAGACACGTCGCCGCAGACGATGTGCCCTAGCTCACGCAGGCTTCGTGCCTTCCATTGCATGGTTGAGACTCGATGGTGAACTCTTGATATTGGCGGAAGCGGTGGGATTCGAACCCACGAACGGTTGCCCGTTGACGGTTTTCAAGACCGTTGCCATCGACCACTCGGCCACACTTCCGTATACGTTCTCAAGACCGTAGCAACCGACCGCGCTGCCACTTCCCCGAATAAATTCAGTTCATTAAGATTAGAATCAATTCTAAATCTCTCATATTTAACGATTTTTAAGGACAAATTAGTTTTCAAGACTGCTGCCTTAAACCACTCGGCCATCTCTCCAAACTTGTTCGCGATCCATCGCGAGGGTCGCAATCCTATCAGGAACCTCGTTGCGGGTCGCTATTCGGGCCTTTCTTCGACAGCGCAACCAGACAACCAACCAGGATCGCGATCGGGATCAGTGCCCCGATCAGCGGGAACAGCAGCACAGGTTGGCGGATCACCATCGGCACGATCTGGGTGGCCGTGGCGAAGGCGATGGTCCACAGGCGCCAGCGGCGGCTGTGGCGTCCGAACCAGAAGCTGGCGAGGACCAGCAGCATGGCGATGACCGAGAGGACGAAGTCGATGGTCGGCAGTTGCCACACGGTGGCGAAGGCCAGCCGGGTGCCGATGAAGGAGATCAGCACCAGCAGCAGGAAGTAGCTGGTGTAGAACTCGACCTTGTCCCACTTCCCGCGAACGGGTGCCGGCGAATTCATGCGATACGGTCCAGCCCGGCCATGTACGGGCGCAGTGCCTCGGGCACGCTGATCGAGCCGTCGGCGTTCTGGTAGTTCTCCATTACCGCGATCAGGGTGCGGCCGATGGCGAGGCCGGAGCCGTTCAAGGTGTGCACGAGTTCGGGCTTGCCGGTATCGGCGTTACGCACGCGGGCCTGCAGGCGGCGCGCCTGGAAATCCTCGCAGTTGGAGCAGCTGGAGATTTCGCGATAGGTCTGCTGGCTGGGCAGCCACACTTCGAGGTCGTAGGTCTTGGTCGACTGGAAGCCCATGTCGCCGGTGCACAGCAGCAGCTTGCGGTACGGCAGGTTGAGTTTCTGCAGCACTTTCTCGGCGTGGCCGACCATTTCCTCGAGTTGCGCGTAGGAGTCGCTGGCGCGGGCGACCTGCACCATCTCGACTTTCTCGAACTGGTGCTGGCGGATCATGCCGCGGGTGTCGCGGCCGTAGCTGCCGGCCTCGGCGCGGAAGCACAGCGAGTGCGCGGTGAAGCGCAGCGGTAGCGCGTCGGCTTCCTGGATGGTGTCGCGCACCAGGTTGGTCAGCGAGACTTCGGCGGTGGGAATCAGATAGCGCTTGGAGTCGCCGACCTGGGTGGAGAACAGGTCTTCCTCGAACTTCGGCAGCTGGGTGGTGCCGAGCATGCTGTCGGCATTGACCAGCACCGGCACGTTGCATTCGAGGTAGCCGTGCTCGCCGGTGTGCAGGTCGAGCATGAACTGGCCGATTGCGCGATGCAGGTGCGCGATCTGGCCGCGCAGCACGGTAAAGCGCGCACCGGAGAGCTTGGCGCCGGCATCGCCGTCGAGCCAGCCATGACGCTCGCCCAGCACAACGTGATCCTTCACCTCGAACTCGAACGCGTGCGGCGTGCCCCAGCGGCTGACTTCGAGGTTGTCGCTCTCGTCCTTGCCGACCGGCACCGACTCGTGCGGGATGTTCGGGATCAGCAGCGTGATGTCGGAAAGTTTCGCCTGCGCCTCGGCCAGTGCCTGCTCGTTGGCCTTGAGCTTGTCGCCGATGCCGGCGACTTCGGCCATCAGCGCGGCGACGTCCTCGCCCTTCGCCTTGGCCTGCCCGATCGCCTTGGAACGCGTGTTGCGCAGGTTCTGCAGCTCCTGCGTCTCCATCGCCAGCTGCTTGCGCGAGCTTTCCAGCGCCTCCATCGCGGAGACGTCCAGCGTGAAGCCGCGGGTTTCCTTGAGGCGTGCGGCGGTTTCGGCGAGGCGCGAACGCAGCAGTGCGGGATCCAGCATGATCGGGTCCAGATGAAGGCTTGAACCGTGAATTATCGCTGGCTAGTGGCAAGCACCGCAATTGAAGACACCGCTGGTGGCAATCGCCGCAATGAATACCGGGCAGCGTGGCCACGCTGCCCGGCTTGCGATCCCGGTCAGCTGGCCAGCTTGCGTTCGCTGCGGCCCAGCCACCATGCCATGGCGGCGCCGGCGATCAGCCAGCCGATCAGCTGCTCGATCAGCGCAGCCCAGGTGAAGTCGAGCGGAAAGCGGTACCAGTTCCAGTACGGCACCATCGTGCTCAGCCAGGCGAATGCCACGGCCACGGCCGCGAGCGCGAGGCGACGCCGGAAGCCGAGTCCGGCCAGTCCCATCACAAAGGCCAGCGCCAGCGCGCTCAAGGTATCCGACGCCCACTGGCGCCCGATCTGCGGGCCCATCCGGGTCATGTCATCGCCTTGCGGCATATAGACCACCCAGGCGTATGGCGACCTTATGGCCTGTTGCTGGTAGGCAATGACCTCCGCCGCATCGCCCATTTTCTTGGGATCCAGCGACGGCAGGATGTAGACGCCGGCTTTGTCGCCCAGCCCCTCATGCAGGGTACTGAGTACCACGCTTTCGCTGGCCGGCTGTTTGAGGCCTACGTTGCCCAGCCCCAGCGCCATGTGCGCCACCACACCCCAGAGAAACATCAGGATGCCGCCGATCAGACCTGCCACGAGTACGCGCATGATTCACCCTCCCCGTCATGGTGTGGCGAATCTATGCCCGATGCCTCGACAGCGGCAAGGGTGCACGCAGCAGTACAGGACCCGCATGATCGAGTTCGCGTACGCGGGCTCCATGAGCCTCGCCGAAAGCAGGCGTTATATCGACGGACTCTTCAGTCCCTGCCGCACTGGCGATGCCATCCTCATATGCATGAATGGCATCGCCGCTCTGCTGACTACTCGGGCGTCTTGAGCCCCAAGCGTTGCAGGAGCTTCGTCCGCAGCTTCGCCGGCAACGGAACGTTCCGGGTTGAATCAGCGGTTGCTGCTGCATGCTGTCGACTCTGGTTGTAGCCCGGAGTCGCCACGAAACTCAGGACATCGCCGGCCGCGTCAGCTGCCTCGCCGGTGATCACGCCCTCGTCGTTGATGTCGCTGGCCTGGATAAGCTGATCGTCGTAGCCCGGCGCCACCAGCGCATTGAGGTTGGTCATTACGCCGTTCTGCCACAGGAAGGCCGCGCAACTGGCGAACCCCGCCGTGCAGGACAAACCGACCACCTGACCCTGATCGTTGATGCCCAGCGCCTGGCTCTGCGCATCCGCGCCCTGGCCCGGCAGCGTGCCAAGATCATGCATGCCGCCGCTCCTGCTCCAGATGAACGCGTGGGCCAGAAGCCCGCTGCCGGCCTGCACATTGGCAAACCCGACCACGACACCGTTCTGATTGATGGCCATTGGGGTATTCCAGGCTGCGCCGCCAATATTGCCCATGTCGCTCGGCTTGCCGTTTTGCCAGATCACGGCGTGAATGGCGCTCAACCCGCCGACCGCGTTGGAGCAGATGCCCGAAATGCCGACGACCTGGCCGTGATCGTTGATCGCCGTGGCCGCTGAAACCGTATCAGGAGCAGCACCAGGGAGTGGCGGGAGTGGTGGCAGTTCCTCGATCTGATTTTTGCCCGGGCCCCAGATGACTGCGCGGAACTGCAGCACCTGCGGCAGATTGCAGGTCGAGTCGTGTACGGTGTTTTCCGCCCAGCCGACCGTCTGGCCAAAATCATTCGTTCCGGTGGCGAAACCGTTATAGCCACCCAGCGTGGGCAACGCGCGCAACTTGCCCCAATCCGAGACGAATCCGAGGCAGTCATGCAGGGTGGCATTCCCCGGGAAAAAGGCCGAGCAACTCCAGGCCTCGCCCAGCTTGTTCACGGTGGCGGTTTCGGCAATGCCCGAGATCACGCCCACATTGTTCTTTACTGGCCACTGCACGTCGCTATTGGCGCCGCCCAGGGTACCCAGGTCGAATCTCGACCCGAACAGCCAGACGGTAGCGTGTGTGGTCTGGTCCCCCGGCTGGTTGGAATCCCCGCTGATGATGCCCAGGTTGTTGATGCTGTTGCCGGAGCTGACTGTTCCGCCCGCCGAGGGAAGGTTGTAGACGGAATAATCTGGCCCGCCTGATGCCGCCAGAGATGTCTGCGTTACGACAGCACTGCCGGCCCATAGCGCGATCAGGATCGCATACGGAATCTTGTGCATGGTGTTCTCCCTCTTGATGCGGGATACCGAGACTGATCTCGCGTGATGCGCACCGGAAGCTCCACTTTTGCGATGAAAGCTGGTCCGGTCGCCGCGATGGTCGGCATATAATCCGGATATGCGCCGATGGGAGCTGACGATCACGTTGGACCCTACGCGGGAACTGCCGCTGTTCCTGCAACTTGCTCGTGCCATCGCCGACGACATCCGACGTGGCAGGCTCAAACCCGGGGATGCGTTGCCGGGTTCACGCGAGCTGGCCAAATGCCTCGGCGTCAACCGCAACACCGTAGTCGCCAGCTATGGCGAATTGGCGGCCGAAGGATTGCTACGCACGCGTACCGGCGGGGGTACGTTTGTCGACGGGTCGGCGCCGGTCCCATTCGCTGCGCACAAACCGGCTGCGGAAGCTCCAACCTACACGCTGACGCCGCTGGCATACGCCTCGCCACAGGTCAGGGCACCAGCGCCGGGCACATTGCTGGTCTCCAGCAGCATTCCTGACGTGCGCCTGTTTCCCACCGCGGTACTTGCGCGCGCATTCCGCCGCGCCATCGGCCAGCGTGGCCGTTCCATGCTGACCTATGCCGGTCCCTGCGGTCATCCGCGTTTGCGCACTGAGCTGGCCGCGATGCTTGCCCGCACACGTGGCCTGCCGGTGTCGGCGGACAACCTGATGGTTACCCATAGCGTCGAGCAGGGCATCGACCTCGTTGCACGCATGCTGCTGCAACCGGGTGATGTCGTGGTCGTCGAAGCGTTCGGTTATCCGCCAGCCTGGAGCGTGCTGAAGCTGGCTGGCGCGCGACTGATACCGCTGCCGCTGGACGAGGATGGACTCGACATCGACGCACTGGAGGCATTGCTGACACACCAGCGAGTGCGTGCGGTATTCCTGACGCCGCACCACCAATTTCCGACCACCGTCGTCATGTCGCAGGCAAGACGTATGCGACTGGCAAGACTGGCGTTGAAGCACGGCTTTGCCATCATCGAAGACGATTACGACCACGAATTCCATTACGCCGGCAAGCCGATCCTGCCGATCGCCTCCGGTGCCGGCGGCGCCAATGTCATCTATGTCGGCTCATTGTCCAACCTGCTGGCACCGGGAATAAGCACCGGTTTTGTGATTGCACCAGCACCGGTGTTCGAACGTCTGGCGAGCCTGCGCGCGGCATGCGATGCACGCGGCGACGCGGCCATGGAATGCGCCATCGCCGAACTTTTCGAGGACGGCGAACTGCTGCGCCATATGCGCCGGATGCGACGCGTCTATGCCGCACGGCGGGACGCACTGGCGACATCGCTCACGCGACACCTCGGCAGCGCCGTGGCGTTCCGCATTCCCGACGGCGGCATGGCGCTATGGGCACGCGTCGACGACAACATCGATATGACTGCCTGGTCCCGCGCCGGTGAGCATGAAGGCGTGCAGTTCTTCGGGGCCGGTTGTTACGACTTCTACCACCGTGAGCAGCCATTCCTTCGACTCAGCTTCAGCTATCACGATGAAACCGAACTGGACGAGGCAGCGCAACGCATGGCTCGTGCGCTCACTCAGTCACGGAACCGCCGCGTCGGCATGACGCGTAACGCAACCATCCGGAACACGCATGCGGTGTCATCCGGGTAACGCGGCAATGCCGTGACTTACTTGCCGCGCGCCTGTTGACGCGCCGCACGCAGCGCCAGCAGCTTCTCGCGCAACTGCAGTTCCAGTCCCCGTTCGACCGGCTCGTAGAACACGCTGCCAACGAGTTCGTCGGGCAGGCATTGCTGGTCGAGCGCGATGCCGCCTTCGGCGTCATGGTCGTACTGGTAGCCCTTGCCGTAGCCGAGGCCCTTCATCAATTTGGTTGGCGCGTTGCGCAGGTGCATCGGCACTTCCAGCGTGCCGCCCTCGCGGATCGCTGCGCGGGCCTTGTTGTAGGCCATGTAGGCCGCGTTGCTCTTGGGCGAGATCGCCAGCCAGATCGCCAGCTGGGCCAGCCCCAGTTCGCCTTCGGGACTGCCGAGGCGCTCGTAGGTATCCCATGCATCCAGCGCCATGCGCCAGGCGCGCGGTTCAGCCAGGCCGACGTCTTCCACCGCCATGCGCGTCATCCGTCGCGCCAGATACAACGGATCGACGCCGCCATCGAGCATGCGGCACAGCCAGTACACCGCGGCATCGGGATCGGACGAACGCACGGATTTGTGCAGCGCCGAGATCTGGTCGTAAAACTGCTCGCCCATCTTGTCGAAACGGCGGGTACGGTCGGCCAGCACCTGGGTCAGCGTGATCTCGTCGATACGCTTGTCTTCGGCCAGCTCGGCGGCGATTTCCAGCAGGGTCAGCGCGCGGCGTACGTCGCCATCGGCAGCCTGGGCGATCGACTCCAGCGATTCGTCACCTACCTGCAACTGCAACTCGCCAAGACCACGTTCGCTGTCGGCCAGCGCACGCTTGAGCGCAGCCACGATGTCATCGGTGGAGATCGGTTCCAGCACATGCACGCGACAACGCGACAGCAATGCGGAGTTCAGCTCGAACGAGGGATTCTCGGTGGTGGCACCGATGAAGATGATCACGCCTTTTTCGATATGCGGCAGGAAGGCATCCTGCTGGGTCTTGTTGAAGCGATGCACCTCGTCGACGAACAACACGGTGCGACGGCCCTGCGCGAAATTCACTTCGGCCTCGGCCAGCGCCTTGCGCACATCCGGCAGGCCGG
>Ga0302310_10002692_pt1 | contig 14071 bp, 18 predicted proteins | sample III_Palsa_N1_2_FD_200451 | JGI IMG/M metagenome (GOLD analysis project Ga0302310, IMG submission 200451) | Peat permafrost microbial communities from Stordalen Mire near Abisko, Sweden - III_Palsa_N1_2 | ecosystem: Environmental > Terrestrial > Soil > Palsa > Peat permafrost | place: Sweden... | reverse complement strand
TGGCCGCGCGCACGGTGAGAACCAAGAGAAGAATGCTGATCGCGGTCCCAGTCGCGAAGCCGATGAGGCTGGCGGCGAGATAAAGGTTAATCGTGATCGCGCTCGGAAACATTGAGACAGAGAACATGGATCGCGCGGCCCCCGAACTCGAGAAAAGCGGCCCCGTAAAAACCGTGACCGTGGCGAGACGAGACGCTCGCGTGCATCAAGAATACTGCCAATGGTCGGTTTTTAACCGCAAAACCAGGCAGACGCGGAGATCCGCCGCTGGGCGAGGATTTCTGCGCTGCAATTGCGGTTTAAGGCAAAACAGCCAGCCAAACGGGTCCGCGAAGGTCCGTCGAAGGCGAGGAACGAGTTTCGTCACCGCGGCACTCACTCGATCCCAGCGCTTCGCGTTCAATGCAGCTACTGCGCGCCGGTGCGATTCCGATTGCTCTTCTTCGGCGATGAGCAGGACACTCAGTCTCGGAATCGCTCCGTCGAAAAGGAGAATGCATGAGACACCGACTCGCACTCGTCGCTCAGACATTGTGGGCGACCCCTTCCATGGCCTCGCATGCCTGCAAATCACGCATGGCTGTCAAGCCTGGTTCAGCTGGGCGCCGCTCGGCCGGCGCTCGGAGATTAGGCTGGACCGCATTCTGCGCGGACTGGCGAATCCGGAAACTCGCTGGCGCGAAGCAAAGCCCAAGGAACAGGAGAAAACCATGCCACCACTTGCTCGCCGTAACCTGTTTCACGACAAAATTCGCCTAGCGGTAACGCTTACCGGCATCACCTTCGCAGTGTTGCTGGTGGTTGTGGAACTGGGCCTGTTTCTCGGATTCTCGACAACGACCTCCAGTCTCATTGACCGATCACGGGCGGACTTTTGGATCGCCTCTCGAAATGTGCCGTACATCGAGCAAGGCGCACCATTTTCCGAACGCAAGCTTTACCAGGTTCGCGCAACTCCCGGCGTCGCCTCCGCGGAGAAGTACATCGTGCGATTTGCAGGCTGGAAGCATCACGATGGAGGCCAAGAAACCGTACAGGTGGTCGGCTTCAATGTCGGCGAATCATCCCAGCAGGTCAGCGGCGGCCGTGCGGAGGAATCAGGGCAGCTGATGGGCGGCCCGTGGAACATTACCTCAGGCTCGGTGGCTGACTTGAATGCGCCCAACGCCGTTATGGTGGACGACCTGTACTGGAAGAAGCTAGGTATCACCCGGGTCGGCGAAGTCTTCGAAATCAACGGCTACCGGGCGCGTGTTGTGGGCACGACGCACGGCATCCGGTCTTTCACCACTTCGCCGTACGTTTTTACCACGTTCAAGAATGCTCAGAACTTCGGGTTGTTACGCGAGGACCAGACGGTTTTCATTCTGGTGCGCGCCGCGACGGGCACGGACCCTAAAGAGCTTCAGCGAGATATCGAGAGCCATGTAAGCGATGTCGATGTTTTGACCACGAGTCAGTTTAGCCATATGACGCGATCTTACTGGATGTTTACGACGGGAGCCGGCATGGCTGTGCTGCTGGCGGCGCTGCTGGGGCTCATTGTAGGCATTGTTGTGGTGACGCAAACGATTTACGCCACCACCATGGATCACCTTCGCGAGTACGGCACACTAAAGGCGATCGGTGCGCCTAACAGTTATATATATCGCGTGATTTTGCAGCAAGCTGCAATGAGCGCCGTGATGGGGTATGCGCTGGGCATCGGCGTCAGCCTCTTCTTAGTGCGTAGCTCCGCGCAGGGCGGCATAGCGATCTTGCTCCCTTGGTCGATGGCCGCACTGATCTTTGCACTCACGCTGCTGATGTGCGGCATTGCGGCCGCGGTGTCAATCAACAAGGTCACCACCCTCGATCCGGCGATGGTTTTCCGCAATTAGCTTCATTCACCTGCAGAAAGGGAACGGACATGGAGACTGCAATTGGCGTTCGCAGTGTCACCAAAACCTATGCGGAAGGCGGGATCCGAGTCGCTGCGCTTGACGGAGTCGATCTCGATGTCTACAGGGGCGAAGTGCTGCTCCTGATGGGCCCGTCAGGAAGCGGCAAGACGACGCTGCTCTCCATTATGGGATGCATTCTGCGCAGTAGTTCGGGCAGTGTCCAGATCGCGGGTTCCGAGATTACGCACCTAAAAGAGCGCGATCTGCCCCGTGTGCGACTGCGCCACGTCGGTTTCGTCTTCCAGGCCTTCAATCTCTTTCCCACCCTAACAGCGCAGGAAAATGTAGAAGTAGCTCTGGAATTGAAAGGCGTTCGCGGTGCGCAGGCGCACAAGGAAGCTCGGGAACTGCTCGCGCGAGTCCATCTAGCGGATAAGTGTTCCGCATATCCGGCCGATTTAAGTGGAGGCCAGAAGCAGCGCGTGGCGCTGGCTCGCGCGCTCGCCGGCAGTCCAGAGATTTTGTTGGCTGACGAGCCGACTGCCGCCCTTGATTCGCACACCGGCCGCGCCGTACTGGAGCTGCTGTGCGAACTGGCCCATGAGCAGAATCGTGCCGTCGTGATTGTCACTCATGACAGCCGTGTCGCCGATTTGGGTGACCGCCTTGTCCATCTTGAAGACGGCAGAATCTCCTCTGTAGAGCGCTTGGGCAACCGCCTTGCCACCACGCCTCAGGGAGGACCAAACTCCCAATCCACCTTTGCGAGGTTGTAATGATCAAAAAACATTGGTTCGCAATTCTCATCATCATCGTCGTAGCTGTGGTGGGGTTCACCCTGACTGCCGGCAAGCCAAAACAACGTGCAACGGCTCCTGCCGCCGTGGCTACGGTTCTGGAGAAAGGCGGATACGTAGCCGGGCCCGGCCTTGTCGAGCCTGTTTCAGAAGACAACAAGGTGGGATCCGAATTGAGCGGCAAACTCCGAGAGGTATTGGTGGAAGAGGGCGATCACGTGCATGCGGGGCAACTGGTCGCTGTGTTAGAGAACGCGGATTTGAAGGCGCAGATCCAAACCGCCGCCGCGCAGGTGAAGCAGAACGAGGCTCAAGTGCGCAAGACCGTGAACGGCGCGCGAACTCAGGAACGGCGCGAGGCATTCTCGACCGTTGAAGAGAATGAGGCGGTTCTCGAGAACGCACGCGCGGAAATGGAGCGCCACAACCAGCTTTTTGCAGCCGGCATCATCTCGCGTGAAGACGATGAGCGGTATGCCCGTGAGTTTCGGGTAGCTAAGGCGAAGGTCGAGGAGGCCCAGCAACATCACGCGCTGATCAACGACAGCCCCCGCGAAGAAGACATCGCGGCAGCCCAAGCCGCCCTGGAGGTGGCCAAAGCGCAACTTGCTGAAGCTCAGGCTCGCTACGAAAAGACGTTGATCCGCTCGCCCATTGAGGGCATCGTTCTCAGAAAGCACCATCGCTCAGGGGAAAGCGTAAGTAACTCGTCTACCGCGCCTGATCCCATCGTGACCATCGGCGACAATTCAGTGCTTAGAGTTCGCGTGGATGTGGACGAAACAGAAGTAGCACAGGTGAGAGTCGGACAGACGGCATATGTCACGGCGGACGCTTATCGCGCTCAGAAATTCACAGGGCGTGTAATCCGCGTCGGCAACGAAATGGGACACAAGAATATTCGCACCGATGAGCCTGCAGAGAGGGTAGACACCAAGATCCTCGAGACACTGATACAACTCGATCCAGGCACTCAACTACCGGATGGGCTGCGCGTGGATGCATACATTAAGACGACTCCAGATGTGGCATTCAAGTAGCGTTCGAAGCGAGGTCGGGAATCTAACCATCAATAACGAGGAACCAGGCTGTCGTGAACGGCAGTGAGCCTCCTCTAACAGGTAAATCGTGACCGGCAGTCACAACATCTATTCACTTTGAGGTCCCGCAATGAAGAGGAAACCTAAGATCCTGTTCGGCTCGGCAATTGTCTTTGTAGCCTTCCTCGTCGCACTATTCCTGGCGAGAAGACAGTTTGTCGGTGGTCCCGGCAGCCCCACCGTAGAAGGCTCCCGTGCGGTAACAGATGGTGGCATCAAGATTCCCGGTTGGGAGGGAAGAGTCGATGCCGCCGAAGAGAGGGCGGGCATGACCCTCGATGCGGCTCGGTTTGTTGGAGAGGGCCAGGCCCTCCATGTCACGACCGGCCCTGCCACCAGTTACTGGAAGACCGATGCCATGGCGTCAGGCGACTTCACCGTCAAAGCGACATTCACCGAGCCAAAATACATGAATCTCAACTCTCACCCGCATCCCTACGGAGTGTTTATCGGAGGGAACGACATGGGTACTCCTAACCAGACCGAACTCTACTGCGCGGCATCTGGAAACGGAACGTTTATCGTGCGCGGATTTGGACCTGAGCCGTTCAGAATGAATGGACTGCTGAGTGGACGCAATGCTGCGATTCATAAAGCAGCCGGGCGCGGCCAACCGGTGACCCAGGACATCTCGCTCTCGGTAAACGGAGATAGGGTGGTTTGCTCCATTAATGGATCGATTGTTGCAAGCTACAACAAAGGTACCCTGCTAGGCTCTGGCAAGCTGAAATCGACGAATGGCTATTATGGCCTCCGCTTCGCGCACAACACGGACGTGTTCGTCAGCGGACTGGTCATGTCAACGAATTAAGAGCCGCAGGGAAGTCAGGGAGGTGCAATGCAACCGCTAAACCCACAAAATACAGAGAGCATCTTGGCCGCAAGAATTCTCATGGTTCTTTGTGCGAGCATTGTCCTTATGCTTGGAGTCCTCCACCTTGTCTCTACGTTCTGGGGCCCAAGCCTGACGCCCCGTGACCCCGCACTCCAAATCAGTATGAGCCAGAGTTCACTTATTATGACGAACGAAACAACCATGTGGCGGTGTTGGGTGGGCTTCAATGCCAGCCACAGCATGGGACTTATTTTGTTCGGCTTGATTTTCGGTTACCTTGCATTAGCTCACGGTCAACTCCTCTTTCGGTCACCGTTCCTGCTCGTTGTCGGGTTGGCAATGCTCGGTGGTCTTATCGTGCTCTGCAAGGTTTATTTTTTTAGTTGGCCTCTCACGGGCATCAACATTTCCTTGGCCTGCTATGTGGTCAGCATTGCGCTATCGCGTATGTGAGCCAGTGCGGAAATAGATCAGGTTGCAACGTGACGTGGCAGAGTAAAAGTAGACTACCGCAGACTCTGGTTTCACGGATAATGGCGCTGCAAGGGGCGACGATGGAGATCCTGTGCCGTTGAGGTGCCGTCTATGTCGTGGGATACCGGAGTCATGTACACGGTGCGTTTTTTACGCCGGTACTTTGGGCGGTGCTGGGTGAGGGTTAAGAGCCAGCGGTCGGTGGCAAAATTTGAACTGACGCGGAGGACGATGCGGAAGATGCTGTGATCGGCCCCACAATTTTGTAGCAGCCGAAGACTAACGCTAGGCTTGGCGTAAGAAAACTGTCCGATCAAGTCCGATCAACGCTGTGCTAAACTGACTACCAAACTGGTACAAAAGATCGGGCGGCCCAGCAGCGCTACTCCGCCTAACCTGCATCTCGACAGCGGTCGTGTGCCCTCTGCGCCCATCCCAAAGTCGTCATCTCGACCGGAGCATCACGCCGTTGCCTTTTGTGATGCGCAGCGGAGAGACCCCTGTATTGGTTCTTGTCCTTCTGGCTCTCATCCCGCAGGGATCTGCTTCTTCATTCCCTTCGCCACAAGCTAAGCCCGTTACGGCTGCGCAATCCGAATCACCTCACCCGCGCCGCGCAACGAATACTCCACCCCCACAGCCGGCAACACCAGCACTCTCCACGGATCAAGTTTCACCGCGCTCATCCGACCCTCCACCGACATGCTCTCGCCTAGCGCAAACAACATCTGCATCTTCCCGCTCAACCCCAGCGCCACGCCTGCATCCTCAGCTGCAAACCGATCCACCAAAAAATAATCCGACGCCACCAGCCGGGTAAATCCATCCATCGCCACCGGCGCAACCAGTCCCGCACTGCTCGAAGTCCGTGTCACCGCCAGCCCCGCATCCACATGCAGCTCGCGCGGCCTCCCAAAGTCATACAGTCGATACGTAATGTCGCTGTACTCCTGCGTCTCCAAAATCACCATCCCCGGCCCAATCGAGTGCACCGTCCCCGCATCCACAAACACCATGTCCCCAGTCTTCACCTGCAGATAGTTCAACTTCTCTTCCAGCGTCCCATTCGCAATCGCCGCCCTAACCTCCGCGTTCGAAATCTCCCCGCGGAACCCAAGCGCCAGCTCCGCTCCAGGCTCAGCCGACAGCACATACCAGCACTCCGTCTTTCCGCGCCCCAACCCCAGCGCCCCCGCCTGCGCATCATTCGGATGCACCTGCACCGAAAGCTTCTCGCGTGGAAACAACGTCTTCACCAGCAACGGAAACTCCGCCGCGTCCCCACCCGCGAACGCCTCCGGAAACCGCCGTGTCATCTCCGCCAGCGAAACGCCCTGATATTCCCCCGCGTCCACCACGCACGTCTCCGCCGTCAACCAGGCCTCACCCACCGGCTTCCCCGCCTCCGGCTGCGCATACCACCGCGGCAGCCTCTCGACTCCCCACACCCGCTCCGAGAAAATTGGGCGCAACGAAACCGGCCCAATCCGTTTCCCTTCCGAACCCAACGCCATGCGCGAACGCCTCCACAAGTCTTCCGGCGCCGCACAACTGCACCGTCACCCGTAGCCTACTACCCCCAGCCCCTCGAGCCCTACTCGCAGCCACCCACCCACACCGCATCGCCCGTTGCCTTTAGACGCAACGCGTCTCCCTCTACGTCCGCCGTCGAGTCCCCGGAATGTATCTCCCCCGCACCCACCCTGCACCCCTCCATCTAAGTCATCCTCAGCTTCACATCCAGCGTCGCGGACGCAACCCCGCCATCTTTCCTACGCCGATGATTACCGACCCTAAGATAAACACGCCAGCCCGAAACGATCCCACAAGCCACCTCCAGGATTGACGATCCAGTTCATAAGCCGACTCTAGGAACGCGGTGCCATCCCGTGCCAAGCGGACTGCAACAATGCGTTGAGAGTCTGGCTGGGTGTTGTGCCGGGGAGGCAATCGGCGAGGTGGAACGCGAGCACCGCATGGAAAATTGCGTACAGGTGCAGTGCTCCGAGGGAAGGATCGACGCTCTTCTCGATCTCTTCCCTCGCTTGCGCGCCGGCGATGGCCTCGGCCATAGCACCCATAATCTCGGCGGATTGCCTATCGAGCTCAGCTCGGGTGCCACCTTTATGAAATAAAACCTCCCGGCAGTAGACCTTGGCGAGTTCCCGATCTTTTTCGTAAGGAGCATGCAAATCCTCAAGGAAGCGGCGGACGCCGGGCAGAAACTTCCGACTTGCCTTCATCCGCTTTATCGCCGGTTGCAATTCCTGGGCTGTGGCGTTGTAGAAAATTCTCAGTAGCAACTCGCTCTTGTCAGAGACGTAGAGAAAGAGCGTTCCAACCGCCACATCCGCCTCGTCTGCAATCTGCTGCACGGTTGTGCCGTCAAATCCCTGTTTCGAGAATAGTTTCTCTCCCGCTGCGACAATGCGGCGCATCTTGTCGGCTTTGCTTCGTTCACGCCGCGAAACGGCCGGTGCCTTCTTGGAATTCATTGAGCACACTCATTCACGAGTATATTCAACCTCGCGTTGCTCTTCCCAGGCCGCTGTTGCAGGTCCCATCACTGGAGACCAGGCTGGGCGTCCGGTCTGGTTATCGCGTACGCAGCGACAAAGAGCAATCCAAGAATGAGGTCCGAAGTAGCAGGCAATACCGTCGAAAGCCCAATGCGGTGCTGAGCCAGGAGTACAGCCAGAGTCGATACATACGAACCTTTTTCCAGAATCGAGAGCAGCATGACGGCTCTGTATCGGCAGGGGGCGGTGCCGATCAGCAGGAACACCACCTGCCACGCGAGCGCAACACCAACGAAACCAAAGTAAAACTCCGGATGGTTGACGACTGGGGGTGCGCGTTGCCCAACAAAATCAAATAGGAAATACAGGGGCAACAACTGAACGATGCCCACGATCCCAGCGGTGGTAAATACAATCTTGGCAAATTTCACAGACATTCCTCATTTCCCCAAAGTGAATGATAATGACGATGCTCAATTATGAGTATACTCATAATAACGCTCTGAGGCCCGTCTCGGTTCAGTGTCTAGATGAAGGGCGGTGTGTCTATGTCCCATTTCGTGGTCATCGGCGGAGGCATCGCGGGCCTTACCGCAGCGAACGCACTGGCGACCGCAGGTTCTGTGACCTTGCTGGAACGATCGCATGCGCTCGGCGGCCGGGCTAGAACCATCAACGACGATGGATACCTGATGAATCTTGGCCCTCATGCTTTGACTGCGAATGGAATCGCCGCACAAACCTTCCATGAATGGGGTCTTCAAATCAAGGGGGGCAATCCCGCGGAGCGAGTTAAGGGCAAACGCGCCGTCATCATGCGCGACGGTGTCCTCTATCCTCCGGTTGATAACTTCGCTTCGCTCGTGACGAGCCGGCTTTTCTCTCTGCGAGAAAAGCTCGAACTGGCAAAGCTGTTGAGCTTTACGAAGCATGAGGATGTGGGCAAATCGGAAAGCGTGAATGAGTGGCTTTCTCGCAGTGTCCGTTCCGATCGTGTGCGGCAGTATGTCCGGATGGGGCTACGAACAGCAACCTACAGCTTGGAGTTCGATCATTTGACTGCGAAGGCCGCTCTTCGGCAGCTCGCCTTGACGATGAAACCGGGAGTGCTCTACATCGATGGTGGTTGGCAAGTTCTTGTGGATGGTTTAACCCGCCGTGCTGGGTCAATGGGCGTGGAGTTCCGCACCGGAGTGAAAGTCGAGCGCTTGTCGGCAGTGCACGCAGATGGCATCGTCATCGCAACCGATCGGCATAGCGCGCAGCGTTTGAGTGGCACTGAATTTCCCCAGGCGATTCCCGCCTACGTTGCGTGCCTTGACCTCTGCCTGAGAGAACTTCCTCAGGGCGCACCGACAGTCGCCTTTGCAGTGGACCGGCCTCTGTATTACTCCGTTCATTCGGCGGCGGCCCAACTCGCCCCTAAGGGTCATGCACTGGTGCACGTCATGAAATACCTCAGTGACATCCCAGATGATTCCCGGTCCGTCCGGCGAGAGCTTGAGGAATACCTCGACATTTTGATGCCGGGCTGGCGTGACTTGTTAGTGAAAGACCGCTTTTTGCCTCACATCATGGTGTCTGCAGCCGTCCCAACAACATCGGCGAATCCAGCTAGGTCATCGGCTATTGATCGAGTTGCATTTGCCGGCGAGTGGGTAATGTCGCGAGGATTGCTCGCCGATGCGGCAGTATCAAGCGCTTTGGAGGCGGCGCGATCCGTAATCCAGTCTGCGTCAGTTGACACCCGCCCAGGAGCAGACACTTGGGAACCCCGATAAACCGGCTCGTATGGATAGGCTGGTTTGCTCCATTAATGGGTCGATTATTGCAAGCTACAACAAAGGTGGAGGTGTAATCCGCAAGAATCTGCTGCTCATTGCTGGCGCCGACAACGAGAGTGCGGCTATGTCAGGCGCTGCCGAAACCCTTCATCGTAGACCTCGACGCTCAGATTGCCAACTTGAACAGGCCAAAGCCATGCTCCCTCAGTCTTGACCCAGCGCTTGTAAAACAAAGCCACGGTGAAACGCTCTCGACTTTCCGCAGAGACTCGCGCAAACGTCGCAGCCGCACAGAAGAAGAGATGGGCCGCTGTGAAGAAGGCAAAAGGCAGCCAACTTCAAAGTCGTATGCACGCCAGCATTTGAGCCGTTGATATTGTTGGGTTGTCAGCTGCAGATATCCATGCTGACAGGCTAGATGACTTTAAGCAGGAGCAGAATCAGCACAATGGTGAGGATGAGACTGAGGCCGCCGCCGCCGTAGTAGCCGATACCCGGCCCCATTCGATATCCCCCAAACCCGAACACTAAAATCAAAATGACAAGAACGATGAGCATCTTCTATCTCCAAGGCAAATAGTTTGTACTTGCAGGTGTGATGCAAAGAACGCGCATTCAAGAGTGTCTTTCAGTAATATGTTTGTCGCTTATGACTTTAATCTCCTCGCCAAGCCGCTGCATCCAGTCGACCTGCTCCGTTCGTAGCCGCCAGCAACATCCTCCTGGGGGCAGATTGATCCTCTCCTTCAGATTGCCTTGTCCCTTGAGACTGGCGTGATCCCAAGACTCAGTGTCTGACGGATGCTTCAAATCCCAGACGTGCGACCTCTATCTGCACGTCCTTCCATCCACCTTCCTGCGCCATCGTTTTGATATCGCACAACGGATACGCCCGCTTGATCAACATGTGTTTGAACGCTAAAGATGTGCAGCGAATAACGCCTAAGGCATATCGCGATGACAACCCTCCCCGTTTCCGAGACCACGCTGGCGGCATCCCTGATTAAACCGCAGTTACGCAGTTTCTCGAGCAGTGGCCGGAAGCTGCAGGGCGTTATCGTCGAACGCGACCTGGAAGACGCGACCGTCTCGATCGAAGCGAAGGCCAGCGCAGGGACAAAGCATGTTCTGGTGCTGCCGGTGCGAACCGCGGGCCGGTTGGCTTGGACCTCTTCCGGCCGCCGCCGGGAGGCTCTGTACACGCCGCGCGATCTGATTCTGAACCCTGCCGGAAATTCCCCTTCTCCCCAGTGGAAGGCTCCGATGGAGCTGCTTCTCTTCGCTATCGAACCGAAGCATCTGCTGCATGCCGCTGAAAGCGCGGGTGCGCGACCAACACTCGACCTGCCAGAGAGGTTTTGCTTCAAGGATGGCTTGTTGGAGCAATTGGTGCGAACACTGGCGCGGCAGTTTGAGAGCGATTTGCCGCCAGATTTGCTATATACCGAATCACTAACGCAGACACTTCTCCTCCATCTGATTCGCAGATATTCTGGTCGACCCATCGCTTCGCAACGCCGGCGCCACGCTACCGCTGAGCCTCGCGTGGAGCGGGTGGTTGAGTTCATCCAAGCAAATCTACCTCATGCCCTGTCGTTGGCTCAGATAGCGTCCGAAGCCGATCTGAACACGTCGCAGTTCTGCAATATCTTCAAAAATATCGTGGGCCTCTCTCCACACCAATACGTTGTAGGGCAGCGGGTCGAAAAGGCGCTAACTCTCCTAGGAAACAACCCTGTCCGTCTCCGAGATCGCGTTACAGACAGGATTTGCCGACCAGAGCCATTTGACCCGCATGCTGCGGCAGCACCGAGGAGTGACGCCTCGTCAGGTGCGACGTTGACACGTCCAGTCATGCCAAGGATTATGCCGGCGAGAGCGCAATTGGGTTGCGCCGCTGCTACTTCGTGCGAATCCACTCAGTATACGATTCCAGTGTCGAGCAAGTGAGATCGTCAGCGACCTTTTTTGACCCGATAATCCCCGAATAGATACTCGGAAATTCCCTCAGTCCAGCAACCGCTCCTGGCTCGTGGTGGATCTCGATGAGCAAATAATCGCCAATGCGCTCAGCGATCAAAGTTCAAGACTCGAAACGCGCATCGGTCTGTTCTCAATAATTGAGGATCGAAGTCGCCGAGGATGCGCGGACGAAGCAGTTTCGCCGAACTCCGCCTCATTCAACCCAAGCGTTTTACCCATTGGTCTATTGGCATGCAGACAGTTTAGGAAGTATCCGTGGTCCAGGTTGAGCGAACACAAAAACCTCATTCGGTTGCGAAGCGGGCCCATACTTCCTAGGCTCTTATCCTGCACATGAAATAGCGGCGAACTCGAGGTAAACAGCGTGCGCTCCGTTACTGTTCCCGCGACGGGAAGTTGTTCTGCATGCGAAACGTGTTTGGCGACGAAGACGGATCATTCACGCTGGATTCAATACTGACGAGAACAATTACCTCGTGCCTTCTATACTAAATCTTGACGGTAAAGTATCTCGTCTGTCAAGATAGACTGCAGGGAGTACGGATATGAATTCTTCACTGGATGGCCTGCTCATCGCAGCGGTTATAGCGCTCTCGGCGGTTCTAGGTGGCGGAATGTATGAACACCTCGTGATCGATGCCTCCTGGCCGGAGCGTCCCGACTTGATTCAGCCCAATCGTGGCGGCGTGCGGAGAGGTAGGTTCTGGCTACCAGCACACCTGCTCTTCGAGGTTCTTCTGCTGTCCTCGTTGGCAGTGTCCTGGAAGTTGCCAACCGTCAGACTTTGGTTGCTGGCAACCATGGGCATCCATATCGCAACTCGGCTCTGGTCCGCGTTCGACTTTATTCCCAAAGCCCTTGTATTTGAAAAGGCCGACGTGGTCGATGAGACGCTTGCAAAAAGATGGACATTCAAAAGCAGGTTCCGGCTTCCTCTGGAGCTGCTGACGTTAGCTCTTTTGATGAATGCCTTGCACGTAGCCTTCGAAAGATAACGAAACGCGAACCCAAATTAAACACATGGCGTTCAAGATGTGGGCTGACGGAGAGCGCGAAGTGAAACAAAAGGAAAAATTGCCCAAGGATGTCGTCGGTTGCTTATACGTCGCAATTCGTGGAGTTGGGGATCAGGGAGAACTAACCCGCGAAGTCATCGCCGAAGTCCTCGGCTTGAATAAGACGGATCTCGCAGGGGTCGATTTCCTCTACTCGCAAGGCGGAACTTGCACGGCAGGAGAGCTGTCAAGAGCCACGAGGTTGACGTCAGGATCAACGACTGCACTGATTGATCGACTGGAGAAGGCGGGCTATGCGGTAAGAGAAGACGACCCGACCGACCGCAGGCGGCAGTTCGTTCGCCTGAGTGATAAAGCTCACGCCCATTGCGAAGCAGTGTACGAACCTATCAGGAAGGACATGTTCAAACTCTGGTCGAACTACACCGCGTCTGAGTTGGAAGTCATCGAGCGGTTCCTCACCCAAGGCATAAAGCTTCACGGCGCCAGCCTTGAGCGTCTGCGCGCCACGCGGTTCGATTCTCGCGCAGAAAAAATGCCGTCATCACCTAAGGCAAGAAAATGCCCGTAAATGCATATGCTCTGCCTGTCGCCCCGAATAGGTCACCGCTTCTGAACAGGAATTCGATCCTATGACCACCAAATCGCTCAATCTCACCTACTGGATCACAACCTCGACTTTTTGTTTGATGATGGCGACGTCCGGTGTGCTCTACCTGACCAGCATCGGCTTCAAAGAAAGATTCGCGCATCTCGGCTTTCCTTCTTATTTCCGAGTTGAGCTTGCCTTCTTTAAACTCATCGGCGTCGTCGTGTTACTCCTTCCGTTTCCTCGATTCGTCAAGGAATGGGCGTTTGCGGGATTCTTCAGCGTTTTGTTGTCAGCATTCATTGCCCACCTGGCGAGGGGCGATGGGCTCAAGAAAGCAATCGCCCCCGTGTCCGTAGCGGTTCTCTTGGCCGTTTCGTACATAGTCTTCTACATCATTGGTCGTACGTAGTGTTTGTGTGGCCCTGCTCATCCTAGCGACTGGATGCACGGTCGACCAGACTTCGAGCTATATCACACGCGTCTGTTTGCAAGTCCGTTCAACGCGTCCACGCTGAAAGTCCTGGATGTCGCAGTTCGTTTCATCGGACCGGACCTCGCCGTGCTTCATTGGACCTGGAGCATCCAGGGCGACGGAAAAGGAGATCCGAAGACGCATGCACCGCGTCGTGGCATATTTACGATGCTCGTTCCGAAGCGAGCGGGGCAGTGGTTGATTGCGGTGGCACAAAACACCAACGAGATGCCGGGTCCCGATCCGGAACTAGAGGGCATCAAGCCGCCAATTGCCTTTCCGCCGACGAAATAGGTGGGGATCCTCTAGAGAAAGGTCTGCAATGAGTGGAAATGCGCATCTATCCCGCCGAAAAAAATGTTTTCTGCGAGACGCAAACCGAAGTTGCCGACAACTCGGGCGGTCTCAACGGGTCGATGCAACACTATCTGATTTGGAGGTGGTGTTGATGAGACAAGGGAGACGGTACGGTCTGTCTGCGGAGCAGAAGGCCGACATATGGCAGCGTTGGAAGGCGGGCAAGTCGTTTCATGAGATTGGACGCGCCTTCGGCAAGGATCATGGCTCGATCCAGTTCCTGTTAGCGCAACACGGCGGGATCGCTCCGGTCGCCTGT
>Ga0302310_10002689_pt1 | contig 14081 bp, 11 predicted proteins | sample III_Palsa_N1_2_FD_200451 | JGI IMG/M metagenome (GOLD analysis project Ga0302310, IMG submission 200451) | Peat permafrost microbial communities from Stordalen Mire near Abisko, Sweden - III_Palsa_N1_2 | ecosystem: Environmental > Terrestrial > Soil > Palsa > Peat permafrost | place: Sweden... | reverse complement strand
AAATAGCCCCGTTAACCGAATCAGTGCCGCCTAAGCTGTATGGCGGCACGGAGCGGGTTGTTTCGTATATCACCGAGGCGCTGGTTGAACTTGGCCACGACGTGACCCTGTTCGCTTCAGGTGACTCGCAAACCAAAGCGAAGCTGGAAGCCGTGTGGCCGCGCGCGTTGCGCCTGGACCCGGCTATTCGCGACCGGATCGCCCCGCATATGTTGCTGATGGAGATGGTGCGGCGCCGCGCCGACGAGTTCGACGTGCTGCATTTCCACATGGATTACTACTCGTTCTCGCTGTTCAAACGCCAGGACACACCGTTCGTTACCACGCTGCACGGCCGGCTTGATTTGCCGGAGCAACAGCCGGTCTTCAACACGTTCAATACTGCACCGGTCATCTCCATTTCGGACGCGCAACGTCATCCGTTGCCGCAGGCCAAATGGCTGACCACGGTGTATCACGGACTGCCGGAAGACCGCTATATGCCGCAGCCGGTTGAGCAGACGTACCTGGCATTCCTTGGGCGCATATCGCCGGAAAAACGCGTCGATACCGCCATCCGGATTGCCGGCCGTTGCGGGATGAAAATCAAGATCGCGGCGAAGGTGGACTCAGTGGACCGTGAGTACTACGAACGCGAAATCGCGCCGCTGATGGAGCTGCCGTGTAATCGCCGATGACCAGAAGGCCAGCTTCCTCTCTGGCGCCCACGCGCTGCTGTTTCCGATCGATTGGCCGGAGCCGTTCGGGCTGGTCATGATCGAGTCGATGGCGTGCGGCACGCCGGTGATCGCATTCAATCGCGGCTCGGTGCCGGAAGTGCTGGACGAGGGCGTGACGGGGTTTATCGTCGAGGACGAGATTGGCGCTGTAGCGGCCGTGAACCGGCTGCATACCGTGTCGCGCGAGGGTGTGCGCAAGCGCTTCGAAGAACGCTTCACGTCACATCGGATGGCGCAGCAATACGTTGATGCTTATCAGGCAGTCATGCGCGCGCAAAAGCGTTCACGCTTCAAACTGATTGACAGCGCGACGAGCTAAAAGGCGCGTTTAAAAGGCGCTTCGCAGCGTCAACGCCAAAAAGAAAACCGCCGCGCAGCACGACCAGAAGGTCGGGCTGCGCGGCGGTTTTAACTTCTGCGCGCTTGATTCAGAATCAGGCCGGCTCTTGCCGGCCGACGACCCTGATCAGATCTTCAGACGCGATACCTTAGTGCCTTCCAGCGAAAGGTTAGCCATCAGGCCAGCGTTCGTCAGCACGAACACTTCGACCGGCGCCGTTGCGGTGGTTGAATCGATATTGCCGTTAGCGCCCATCTTGACCAGCGCGACCGATGCATCGCCGCCGACCGACCAACCGTCGGTATTGCGGAATTTGTCGAGTGCGTCCTGCGTCATGAACAGGAAGACGATCGATTTCGATTGCGCGCCGGCTTGCAGGCCGATCGACCCAGATGTCGTGCTGTAGTAGCCGACCGAGCTGCCGCCAACCCGCAACGCGCCCTTGCCGTACTGCGCCCCGACGATGAAACCTGCCGCCAGCACCGACGGGAACACGAGCACGCCGCGCGCCTTGCCAACCAGCTCGCGCGAGCCGCGAGCGGTGACGTAGAGGCGTTGCATGGTTGCGTCGATATCCGCGTCGATCGAACGGCGTGCGTCCGCGTCGCCGGCGGTCTGTTGTGCGCCCTGATTCGACGTCGTCGTGCAACCGGCCAGCGCGAGGCCACCCATTGCAAGTGCGGCGGTCGATTTGATCATGAAGTTTCGTCTTTGCATCGTTTTCTCCATCGTGGTTTTTTGGGAAACCCCATCTACGGGTGTTGCAGCATGGCGTTTTATAACACAGCACGACCGTGAGCAACATGTCATGAAATGTCGCGGAGCCTTACCCCGCTTGGCTTGCGCCGGGTCAGGCAAATGCAATGAGGTAATTTTGACCTGCCTGGCCGAGATGCTGCCCGCATGAGAAAACGCTTGTTTGCGCGAAACATTCGTCTCTCACAACAGACAAAATCAGAGGACGCAAACCGCGGGCCAGCCCGTCCGGATTAGTTGAATTCCGGTCAAAGTTACCCGTCAAAATAAAATGAAAAACTGCGTGAGATAGTGCAAAAAAGCCTGCAGAGGTGTTGTCTCGGCGCTGCAATGCCAAGTTTCTATGGCTTGGCAATCCGTGTGGATTCATTGGCTTGCTTCGCTTTGTCGTTTTTCGTGGCGGGGCGGCGGAGGGAACGTCGAATCACGCCGATTACTGCGCCCAACAAAAACAGCGTGATTGCCGGCACAACCCAGTAGCCGATAAACGCGTGCCATAGATAACCGAATAGCACGCTGCGGCGAGTCGAATACTCCTCTTGGGCATCCTGGTTCTTGGCGGCATTGGCTGCGACAACATCCGCCGGACAGCCAGCTGTGCGCGCTTCGTCGAGGGAACCATGGCAGCGCGAAACGGCGGGGGAGGCACGTTGCGCGTCTGTGAATGTCCAGGTGGACAGGGAGTGAGCAAGATCCTGGGCATCGTACGCGAGCTGCTCACGAAGCTCGTTTGCCGCAACGATCATGACCGGAACCGCCCAAAAAACGATCACGACCAGCCACCGCCTGAACCAGCGGTTTTTATATCGCCATACCATCCTCGGGCCTCCGTCCGTTGCAGTGCTGCAAGCCGACTAGACTGTGGCGGACCGATGGCGCATTAGTTGTTCTGGTGGGCCGCCTCCGCGTCATCTTATGAGATAAAACGCGCGCCGCGTAGCACGACCGTAGCTGCACTGCAATAAGACGGGGCGGGGTTTTCCCGGGTTCGGGACTTCACCTATGCCCGATTTATTCGTGGATTTTGCCCGGATTCCTGGTCGATCCAAGCCCCGGGAAAACCACGAAAAAAGCCGCGTGCGGAAAGCCACGCGGCCTGGACTAACCATCGCCAACAATCGAACGTCACCTCGCTCCGGTTCAGCTCTTGTTGCTGAGACAGTCCTTCATGAAGGCCTTGCGATCGTCCCCTTTCTTGCCCGTCGCCGACTTGTTGCACGCCGTCATTTTTTGCTGCTGGGTCATCGGCGTTGCAGCCGCGGGCGTCGACGAGAGGCAGTCCTTCATGAAGGCCTTGCGGTCATCGCCTTTCTTGCCCGTCGCCTGCGCATTGCAGGTCGTCATCTTCGATTGCTGGCTGTTATCGGCAAACGCCGGTGTTGCAGCGAAGGTCACGCTTAAAGCGACGCCCAGTGCGAGCGCTGCCATGGTTGCCCGGATCTTCATGCGATTCTCCCTTTAAATGGATGACTTGAAACGAGGTGAAGTGCTGCAAGGTCAGGCACGTATCAATACCGCTGCGGCATTTGCCGTTGCTTTTGCCGTCATTGCCATCGTCAGGCGGCTTAATCAGGCAAACCCAAGGCAAGCCATTATGGCAAAAAGCCATACAAATGCCGTACGGTTTCGAACCTAGGGAGATTGAAAATCACATAACGCCCGCGTCAATCAAATGACGCCCGCATTAACCGAATCGAATCGAATCAAACCGATTAAAACCAATTCGACCTTTTGCGGGTCCATTCGTACGCGCTTTGTAAGCTTTCTTTCACCGATGGCAACGGTTTTGCGCAGGAGGCTTACAATTTCTATTTCGTCCACGCGCTTTAACAGCCAATGACGCTCGATGATTTCGCGCCCGCCAACGACTGGCACCAACAGGCATCCACAGGGGTAAGCCTCCGTTGTAGCGTCGCAACATTCGCGCGAACGGTGTCATCACGCCGACAAAGCGCCTTTGCACAGTCTCTCTCACACTCTTGATGCGCTGCGTTGCAAAGCCGTGCGATGCTGTCGTTCTACTGCTTAAAGGAGTCGCGTATGTCTCGCCCCTTATCCGATCACTACAAAGGTTTTGAAATCACCGTCCAGGCGTTGCGCCGCGCGAAAGAGCGCGACGAGCCGGACGACGGCCCGCGTCATTTCGACATCATCGTCAACATTTCGCGCAGTGCCAGTGGCGAGAGCGGGAAATCGGAGATGTTCGGGGTGCCGGAACAGGAACCGTTTGACAGTCCCATCGACGCGACACGAGCGGGGATTGAGTATGCGCGGGCGATCATCGACAAGAAGGTGGAAGGGGAGTCCGTCGATGAGCTGTGAACGCTTGCCGGCATTGTTGCATCACGCGTTACGCAAAAATCAGGGCCGACAGCAATTGCGGTAGGCAGCGGAAACGTCCACGCTCATACGGCCATGTGAAGCGCGTTTTCACGCGGTTTCACTTGAACGAAAGATATGCAGGCCTGCACAGGGATCTCGCGCGATGTTGAATCCCGTCTATCTGACGGAGTCGTGTCTTGATGTCCGGCACTACTTCCGAATCCCGACCGGAGGCGGCCTGGAGACAATCGATCTGCCCCCGAAGACAAGCTGCCGGAAGCGGCAACCTCGACACTCCTACACCCATCCTGTTTCATTCAATAACTGAACATCCAACAACTCAAAACGAAACCAGGAGATTGCCGCATGAACTCACATCGCAAACCTGTCAAACCCGCGCTGCGCCGCCGTTTCATGTCTGTCGCGCTGTCACTGGGCGCGTGCGCCGCGTTGCCGTTGTCGCTGTACTCCACGGGTGTCGCCGCGCAAGCCGCGCACAAGCCGAAGGTCGCGCTCGTGATGAAATCGCTGGCGAACGAGTTTTTCCTGACCATGGAAACCGGCGCGAAGGATTATCAGAAACATAACTCGAGTCAGTTTGACCTGATCACCAACGGCATCAAGGACGAAACCGATACCGCGAGCCAGATTCGCATTGTCGAGCAGATGATTGTTTCGAAGGTTGATGCACTCGTGATCGCCCCCGCTGATTCGAAAGCACTCGTCCCGGTCATCAAGAAAGCCGTGGATGCAGGGATCATTGTGGTGAATATCGACAATCGGCTTGATCCGGACGTGCTCAAGTCGAAGGACCTGAACGTACCGTTCGTCGGCCCGGACAACGCGAAGGGCGCAAGGCTGGTCGGGGATTATCTTGCCAAGCGACTTAAGGCCGGCGATGAAGTCGGCATTATCGAAGGCGTGTCGACCACGACCAACGCGCAGCAACGCACGGCCGGCTTCAAGGAAGCGATGCAGACGGGTGGCATGAAGGTTGTAGCGCTGCAATCCGGGGACTGGGAAATCGACAAAGGTAACGCCGTGGCATCGCAGATCCTGAACGCGAACCCGAACATCAAGGCGCTGCTGTGCGGCAACGACAACATGGCGCTTGGCGCAGTGGCTGCCGTGCGGGCGGCCGGTAAGGCGGGCAAGGTGCAGGTCGTCGGTTACGACAACATCAACGCTATCAAGCCGATGCTCGCCGACGGCCGGATTCTTGCGACCGCCGACCAGTACGCCGCAAAACAGGCGGTTTTTGGTATCGACACCGCTTTGAAGGCGATTTCCGAACACAAAAAGCAATCTGAATTGTCGGGGGTGGTGGAAACACCAGTGGTCCTGATTACCAAAAAATAGGTATTACAGGCATAGGCGGTGGATTTGTCTGCTTAAAATCTTAAGAAACGGGCGCCGTTGCCGATAAACGAGAGAATGGAATGAACAACTCGTTTTTTCGATGAATGGCCAAGCGGAGCCCGGAATCTTGTATCTGAACTTAGTGGGCTGGGTAGTGGGACGATATTGGGCCGTATTGGGCTAGTCCAGGCTTCGCGAACAGGCCCGGCTGCAAACGATTGCGGGCGGCCCTGCGCAGGATTACAAGCAATGCGATATTGAGGTCCGCAAGGTCCGCAAGGTCCACAAGGTCCGCGAAGTCCGGTTTCTGGCCGGGCGCAGCGAGAGGGGTGCGCGTTTAAAGAACGCAGCGGCTTTTCGCCGGAGAAGAGGATGGACGACAGAGTGGAAACCGCGCCGGTTCTCACGGTGAGCGGGATAGGCAAGACCTACGTGGAACCGGTTTTATCCGATGTCACGCTGGATCTGCATGCCGGCGAAGTCCTCGCGCTGACCGGGGAAAACGGGGCCGGGAAAAGCACGCTGTCCAAGATCATTGGGGGCCTGGTCGATCCAACGACCGGCACCATGACCTTGGGTGGAGCGCCTTACATGCCGGCCAGCCGCAAGGAGGCAGAAGCACTCGGCGTGCGCATGGTGATGCAGGAATTGAACCTGCTGCCTACGTTGTCGGTGGCGGAAAACTTGTTCCTGAACCGCTTGCCGCAACGCAAGCGATTCAAATTCGGCTGGATCGACCGGGCGGCGCTGCGCGAGGACGCCCGGCACGCGATGCAGCAGGTCGGGCTGGACGCGATCGATCCGGATACGCTCGTGGGCGAACTGGGGATCGGGCATCAGCAGATGGTGGAGATCGCGCGGAACCTGATTGGCGATTGCCGCGTGCTGATCCTCGACGAACCCACCGCCATGCTGACGGCGCGCGAAGTGGATCTGCTATTCGAGCAAGTCGAGCGCTTGAAAGCGCGAGGCGTGGCGCTGGTGTATATCTCGCACCGGCTGGAAGAATTGAGACGGATCGCCGGGCGCGCAGCGGTGCTGCGCGATGGCAAGCTGGTTCACATCGACACCATGCAAAACCTGACCAGCGACCGCCTGGTCACGCTCATGGTGGGGCGTGACATAGGTGAGCGGATTGATCTGGGCGAGCGGAGGATTCGCGACGTCGCGCTGAAAGTGGCTGGCATGAGCCGTGGCCAGGTGGTTCGCGATGTGTCGTTCGAGGTGAAGGCGGGCGAGATCTTCGGCATCAGCGGGTTGATTGGCGCGGGGCGCACGGAACTGATGCGGCTGATCTACGGCGCGGATCGGGCCGATAGCGGCGTGGTCTCGATAGCGCACGAAGGCGCTGCGCTCATGCCGGTGAAGATTACGTCGCCTGCGGACGCGGTGAAGAACGGCATTGCGCTGATCACCGAGGATCGCAAGGGCGAGGGTTTGCTGCTGCCGCAGCCTATCGCCGCGAACATTTCGCTCGGCAATATCGGCGCGGTATCGAGCAAGGGTTTTGTCGATGGACGGCGTGAAGCGGCGCTGGCGCAAAGACAGATCGATGCGATGCATATCCGCGCCGCCGGTCCGTTGCAACCGGTGTCGGAGTTATCGGGCGGCAATCAGCAAAAGGTGGTGATCGGCCGCTGGCTCGCACGCGACTCAACCGTGCTGTTGTTTGATGAACCCACGCGCGGCATCGATGTCGGCGCGAAGTTTGATATCTATGCGTTGATGGGCGCGCTGGCGCTGGAAGGGCGGGCGCTGGTGGTGGTGTCGAGCGATCTGCGCGAACTGATGCTGATTTGCGACCGGATCGGGGTGATGTCGGCGGGACGGATGACCGGGGTCTTCGAGCGAGACACATGGTCGCAGGACGCGCTGTTGGCAGCAGCTTTTGCCGGCTATGCGAAACGCGATGAAATCCTCCAGGAACCCATCGTGCCGGACGCCAAGGCGCCGCCTCAGCCAAGCGGCGGTGGATCGGTAGTGAAGCACTGAACCGGCACAATGGACGTCTTTAAAGCTGTTGAAGCACGGCAGTGAAAGCGGGTGAATCAGGTAAGGCAGCTGCAGCAGTTGCAGCAGTTGCAGCAGTTGCAGCAGTTGCAGCGCAGGCGCAAAGCAGCAAAAAGCTGCGGTGCCCGCCAGGCATGAAAGCCGGCGCGGGGAAAACGCCGGCGGGCGGCCGTCATTGGCAATGGCCGCACACAGGCAGGTGTAGGACGGTAAGACCCAAGCAGGCAACCGGGAACGCAAGGCTAGAGGGCAGCGCAGCGGGATGCGCGTTGCGGGGGCCAATTAAGAAGAGCAAGAAGCAAGACCAAGTCAGAGAGAAGGACCAAGTATGGCGACGATCAAAGATGTAGCAGCCATTGCGGGCGTATCGTTCACTACGGTGTCTCATGTCGTGAACAACTCGCGGCCCGTTTCGGCTGAGGTGCGGCTGAAGGTGGAGCGCGCGATCGTGGAACTCGATTACGTGCCCTCGGCGGTCGCGCGTTCTCTCAAGGCGCGCAACACGCTCACCATCGGCTTGCTGGTGCCGAACGCTACCAACCCCTACTTCGCGGAACTGGCGCGAGGGGTGGAAGACGGATGCGCAAAGAACGGCTATTGCATGTTCTTCTGCAATTCGGACGACGACCCCGCCAAGCAGCGCAGCTACTTGCGCGTACTGCAGGAAAAACGCATCGACGGGCTGGTGATTGCGTCGGCGGGAGAAGATGCGGTGCTGGCGCAAAGCCTGGCCGGATCGCGTGAACCGCTGGTAATCCTCGACCGGAATATTGAAGGCGTATCGGCGGATCTGGTGCAGATCGACCACGAGAAGGGCGGCTATCTGGCTACGCGCCACTTGCTGCAACTCGGCCACTCGCGGGTAGGTTGCATCACGGGCCCCATTGCCACGGCGGTCAGCGCGATGCGCGTCCACGGATTTATCCGTGCAATGGCGGAGCGTGGCATTGAAATCGAGCCGAACGCCATTCAGCAGAGCGCATTTTCGGCCACCGGCGGTTATGAGGCGGCGTCCCAACTCTTCGATACCCTCAAGCCCACCGGTATTTTTGCGTGCAACGACATGATGGGCGTCGGTGCATTGCGGGCGGCGGCGGAGCGCGGTATCAATGTGCCGCGCGACTGTTCGATCATCGGTTTCGACGATATCGAATTGAGCCGATACACCTATCCGGCGTTGTCGACGGTTGGGCAATCGGTGCGCGAACTCGGGGAGCTGGCAGCGCAGACGCTGATCGACCGGATCGCGGGCAAGGTACCGGCGACCACGCGACGGCGCGTCGTAACGCCGCGCATGATCTTGCGCGAATCGACGGCGGTCGTGCCGGAAGTGTTGCCGTTGGCTTATCGGAAAGATGCGGCGGCCGGATCCGCTGCTGCGGCGAATTCCGTGGCAGCGTTGGGCCAGGGCAAAACCGAGAAGGCCTGAAGCAGGCAGAGGACGTTCGCATTCGGAGTTTTGCCGTGGTCGGCGAAACTCCGTTTTGTCGGCGCCTTGGCGCGCGCGAACCACTCGCGGCAAGGGCTAAAAAGCTAGACCTCTGCGGGCCGCCGCGCCCGCAGTATCTTCACTCCCCCGTTCGCACCTTTCTCCCCGAATCAAACCTCAACCGATTCCGCTCGCGGTCCTAAAGCCGATGGTGCGATTCATCTTGAATCGTTTACAACAATTGCATTAATGCGCTCTTTTGCTTAATAACGCGCATCTAAAGTTCTCAGGGTAAATCATTAGACGAAATAACATTTCATGAATTTCCTCAAGTGCGCCGTGCGCACGCCGTAAAAGATGTCCAAGCAGGCGAATCTGGTCTTGCTCTGAATCGCGCTTCCAGAATCGCGCCGTGCCGACATTTTTTATCAGCAGCTCCGAGGAAAATCATGAACATGAGTTTAACGATCAAGGCACGTCTCGGTCTGACGATGGCATTTCTTGGGTTGCTTCTGGTCGCGATCGGCGGATTGGGGCTCTACGGCATGACGCAGGCGAACCAGTCCTATCGCGACACGTTCGAGAACCAGATGCCGAGCGCTAACGCCGTCAGCAACGCGGAGCTTTATACGGCCCGCGAGCGGCTCATATTCGACCGGGCGGCGTTTCTTGCCGGGACGCCGGAAGTAGCGGCGACTATCGAGCGCGGCGGCATGATGCGCAGCCGTGCCAACGATTACTGGAAAAAATACACCGAGCTGCCGCAAGACGCGAACGAAAAGCAACTCGCCGATGCCTCCAACGCCAAACGCCTCGCGCTGCAAAAGGTGATCGACAGCGGCTATGAAGCTGTGAGGGCCAACGACCAGGCGCGGATCGTAGAGACAGCCAAAGCGATGCAGGTCGCATACGGCGAGCTTTCGACGGCCAACGACGCGCTGCGTAAATTCCAGTTCGATGGCGCGAGACATGGCTACGACGCAGCGCAATCGGCCGCGTCGACTTTCCGCACGTTGAGCCTGATCGCGATCCTGGCCGGACTGGCCGCCGCCGCGTTTTCTTGGGTCGCGCTGCGCCGCGCGATCGGCCGGCCGCTGGATGCTGCGCTCGAGCATTTCGAAGCCATCGCTGCCGGTGATTTGCGCGGCAAGGTCGTCGCCACCTCGCGCGACGAAATGGGCCTGCTGATGCAAGGTCTTGCACGGATGCAGGCCAGTCTCGTCGGGACGGTTCGCAGCGTACGCTCGGGCAGCGAATCCATCGCAACGGCGACCAAGCAGATCGCGGCGGGCAATATCGACTTGTCGTCGCGGACGGAAGAACAGGCGTCGGCGCTGCAGGAAACCGCGTCGAGCATGGACGAACTGACCGGCACGGTGAAGCAGAACGCCGATAACGCCCGGCAGGCAAGTTCGCTGGCGGCGAACGCGTCGGAGATCGCGAACAAGGGCAGCCGCGTGGTGGCCCAGGTGGTCGACACCATGGGCGATATCAACCAGAGCTCGGCGAAGATCGCGGACATCATTACGATCATCGAAGGGATTGCGTTCCAGACCAATATCCTGGCGCTGAACGCGGCCGTGGAAGCCGCGCGGGCCGGTGAAGAAGGGCGCGGTTTTGCCGTGGTCGCAGGTGAGGTGCGCAACCTCGCTCAACGTTCGTCGGCGGCGGCGAAGGAGATCAAGGGTCTTATCGATACCTCGGTCGAGCGCGTGCAATCGGGGACCTCGCTGGTCGACGAAGCCGGCCGCACGATGAACGAGATTATCGGCGCGGTGCAACGTGTCACCGACATCATGGGCGAGATCGCGGCGGCGTCGCAGGAGCAGAGCAGCGGCATCGAGCAAGTGGCGCGCGCGGTGACGCAAATGGACGAAGTGACGCAGCAGAACGCAGCGCTGGTCGAGGAGGCGGCGGCAGCGGCGCAATCGCTGGAGGATCAGGCAGCGAAGTTGCGGCAGGCCGTGGCAGTATTTCAACTCGACGACGACGCCACGGTCGAAGCGGGTTTCAGCCGTGCTGCGGCGAGGCCCGGATCATCTGCGGCAGCAAAGTCGCGCCTGGCCGTTCCGGCAAAGCCGCGGCGTGCCGCGCCGGCAATGACATCGGCTAAAGCGCCTGCCGCAGCGCGGCCGGTGGCTGCTCGGCCGGTCGCGGCTACGGCTGCGGCTGCGGGCGATTGGCAAACTTTCTGATCGGTTGAGTGGGTTTATTGAGTCAAACGCGCTCCGCGAACCTGGTTTGCGGAGCGCGTTTTTGTTGGTCGCGGGCGGTTTGCTTTAGCCCGATCGACCCGATTAACCCGAGCTTTCACTGCCGACCCGGACCGCCAATAAAGCGTGTTTGGGTTGACGCGTCCCAGAGCCGATCCTGGCGTCCAGAGCGCGCTCCAGCGAGCAAGCCTGCGACAAGTGCCCGATCAGCGCGTTGCCATCGGATTCCGATACAGCCTTCCGTCAACACAAGAACCCGCCCGCGCGGCAAGCAATCGCCATCCCTGAACCCCTCTTGTCCAGCCCCGGACTCGTTGTCCAGGCCGACTTCCCCGTACACTGAGCGCACTTCGTTCATCCTTCACGGGATTAGAACGCGTTTCGATCACCACCACAGGACGCTTGCCATGACCGGATCCACCCTTGCCGCGCAACTCGTTCAGGCCCGCCGCCAGCGCACGCAGATAGAAGACCTCGAGTCAGTCGATATCCCTGCCGACGCCGAAGCGGCTTACGCCATCCAGCACGAAGTTCTGACCCTTTCCGGCGCGCGAATTGGCGCGTGGAAAGTCGGCGCCCGTGCGCCCGGTGCGCTGGCGAACACGGCGCCCATTGACGCGGAACTCGTGCATACATCGCCGGCGCGCATTGCGCACGCTTCGTTTTTTCGTGCGCTGGTCGAACTGGAGATCGCGTTTCGTTTTTCGTACGCATTGCCGCCCCGTGACGAACCTTACAGCCGCAGCGAAGTGCTCGCGGCGCTGGGCAGCATGGCCGTGGCGCTCGAGGTGGTCGACAGCCGCTTCGCGCAATGGCCGAACCTGGCGACGCTGGCACAACTTGCCGATTCGCAGAACAACGGGGCACTGGTCGTCGGCAAGATGGAGCCGTATGACGTGATCGCCCCCAACTTCGATTTCCTTTCACCGCTGCTCGAACTGTCCATCGACGGCGTCTCGATCGTCCCGCCGAGCACCGGCAATCCGGCCGGCGATCCGCGAGAGTTGCTGGTGTGGTTCGTCAACCATTGCAGCGCTCACGGACATACGGTTCAGCCGTTCTGGACCATCACCACCGGCTCCTACACGGGCGCGCGGCGGGTCGAGGGCCCAAGCGTGGTAAGCGGCCGGGTGGACCGGATTGGTGACATCGAACTGACGCTGGAATGACATTTTTGCCGCATTCCGACCCACCGTGACAGGTCGCGCGGAAGCATTCATGCGCGGGTGTTACATCAAAAAAAGGCACTCATCCGAGTGCCTTTTTTTGCGTCTAAATCCCTGTCTGCCGAGCGGGTATATCGGGCAAATGAGCGAGTTATAACTGGGGTATCAGCGGGGTATAAGCGGTCAACGGATGCGGGTGCGCATCGTTTAGTAAGAGAGGTGCATAGCGTTTGAGAGGCTGCAATCGAATGACATAGGAGAGTCGATGTCAAAAAAAACGCACCGGGCGTTGCATCGTTCCGGTGCTAGGAAGCGTATATGGGATAACCGGTGGATAACGTGTGGATGAGCGTGTGGATGAGCGGGGGACAACACTGGGACAACTCGGCATGGGCGCAACATAGGTAAGGCATACATGCGGCATATCAGCGACATAAGCGCTCAATGCAAAAATGCGGGCAACGCTTGAGCGCCGGCAGCAGCAGTCAGCGTGTTAGGCTGCCAGCATGTCGCATGGGTCCGGGGCTTGTACAGCAAGGCTATGCAGCCAATGCGGAAAACGTTTCGCGAGTCGGGATGATGATTGTAGGTGAACGAAAATATTCCACCAAGCTAGGAATACTTCGAAGCAAATCAACAACGCATTTGCATGAAAAAAAATTCGAATAGGTTTAGGATGAACTGAAGCGATGTTGTTCTGATTAGGCGCGCCGCGCACACATTGCTTTCTGACTTCGGCGAGGAGGTAGCATGGATATCTACAGCAGTTTCGCGACCCGCTTCGAAAAAACCCGCGAGGAGGAATTCTCGCTCGAAGAGTATCTCGCGCTCTGCAAAGACGATCCTGCAACGTATGCAACAGCGGGCGAACGGATGTTGTCGGCAATCGGGGAACCGGAGTCCGTCGACACACGCACCGACCCGCGCTTATCGCGTGTGTTTGCAAACAAGGTCATCAAGGTGTATCCGGCGTTCCGTGAGTTCTACGGAATGGAGGAAGTGATCGAGCAAGTGGTGTCGTACTTCAGGCATGCTGCTCAGGGTCTTGAAGAGAAGAAACAGATTCTGTATTTGCTGGGGCCGGTGGGCGGCGGCAAGTCATCTATTGCCGAACGTCTGAAGCAACTCGCCGAGCGTGTTCCGTTCTATGCAATCAAGGGTTCGCCCGTCAATGAATCGCCTCTTGGGCTGTTCGATTACGACGAAGACGGCCCGATCCTCGAAGAGCAATACGGCATCCCCCGCCGTTATCTCAAGAACATTCTGAGTCCGTGGGCAGTGAAGCGCCTTCACGAATTCAATGGCGACATCCGCAAGTTCCGCATCGTTCGCCGCTATCCCTCCATCCTGCGCCAGATCGGCATAGCCAAGACCGAACCGGGCGATGAGAACAATCAGGACATCTCGTCACTCGTCGGCAAGGTAGACATCCGCAAGCTCGAAACATTTTCGCAAGACGACGCGGACGCCTACAGCTACTCCGGCGGTTTGTGTCTCGCGAATCAGGGCTTGCTTGAGTTCGTCGAAATGTTCAAGGCGCCGATCAAGGTGCTGCACCCGCTGCTTACCGCTACCCAGGAAGGCAACTTCAAGGGCACGGAAGGCTTCGGTGCAATCCCGTTCGACGGCGTGGTCCTGGCTCACTCGAACGAGTCGGAATGGAAGACTTTCCGCAATAACAAGAACAACGAAGCACTGCTCGATCGTATCTTCGTGGTCAAGGTGCCGTACTGCCTGCGCTACAGCGAAGAGATGAAGATCTACGAG